>Ga0335069_10012089_pt1 | contig 12152 bp, 8 predicted proteins | sample Lox_Sample_11_FD_206714 | JGI IMG/M metagenome (GOLD analysis project Ga0335069, IMG submission 206714) | Soil microbial communities from Loxahatchee National Wildlife Refuge, Florida, United States - Lox_Sample_1.1 | ecosystem: Environmental > Terrestrial > Soil > Wetlands | place: USA: Florida...
TTCGCCGCCCGCATCATGCATCTGATGCTGGGACACGACCAGTTCTATGGCGTTGCCGCCGAGCACGACGCGCGCCTGGTCGGCAGCAATTTCCTCGATGAGCGCAATCCGATCAGCGGCATCGGTCCGATCACCGTCGATCCCGCAATGCAGGACGACGGCATTGGCCGCGCGCTGATGCTGGCGGTCATGAAGCGCTCCGACGAGCGCGGCTTTCCCGGGGTCAGGCTCGTGCAGGCGGGCTACCACCGGCGCTCGCTCGCGCTCTACCTGAAGCTGGGTTTCGAGGTACGCGAGCCGCTCGTCTGCCTGCAGGGTCCACCGATCGGGCTCGCCGCCTCCGACCATCAGGTGCGCGCGGTGACGCTCGCCGACCTGCCAGAATGCAATCGCCTGTGCGCCCGCGTGCACGGCCACGAGCGCGATGGCGAGCTTGCCGACGCGATCGAGTGTGGCGACGCGCGCCTCGTCGAGCGCGCGGGCCGCATCACGGGCTACGCGACGCCGATCGCATTCTTCGGCCACGCGGTCGCCGAGACCAACGACGACTTGAAGGCGCTGCTCGGGACCGCCGAGTCGATCAAGGGTCCGGGCGCACTGGTCCCTGCGCGCAATGGCGAGCTCGTGCGCTGGTGCCTGTCCCAGGGCCTCAGGATCACGCAGACGATGACGCTGATGACCATCGGGCTCTACAACGAGCCCGATGGTGCCTGGCTGCCCTCCGTCACCTACTAGTCAGTGCGACAAGAGACGGCGGCCGTCGTCGTCGACGACCTCGACGGGCCCGACGCCGAGGGCGGTGATCGCAGGCTCCGCGTTCTTGCGATCGCCGACGACGACGATCTTGGCGGCGGCGCGGTCCAGATAGCGGTCGGCGAGGGCCGTGACCTGCGCCGAGGTCACCTCGTACGCCTGGGCCGGGAGCGCGGTGTAGTAGCTCATCGGCAGGTCGTACACGTAGAGCTCGGCGACCGTCCGTGTCGTGGTCGCCGACGTCTCGAACAGCCCGGCCAGCGACTGCGCGAAAGCACCCTGCGCGAGCTTGAGCTCGTCGGGCGTCGGCGGCGTCGTGTGCAGCCGCTCGAGTTCGTGCAGCATCTCCTTGAGACCGGGCGCGGTCACGTCGCTGCGGATCGCGGCGACGGCGCTCAGGTAGCCGCGCGCGCGGGCGTAGCGGAAGAGCGAGTTCGCGCCGTACGTGTAGCCGTGCTCCTCGCGCAGGTTCATGTTGAGGCGGCTCGAGAACAGGCCGCCGAACACGTTGTTGAGGACCTCGAGCGCGACGTAGTCGGGCGTCGTGCGCGGCGGCGCCGGCAGGCCGATGCGCACGGCGCTTTGCGGCGCGTCCGGGCGGTCGAGCAGCTCGAGCGTCGTTCCGGAGACGAACGATACCGGCGGCACGCTTGCGGGCGGCGCCTTTGACTGCCAGCTGCCGAAGTGCCGGAACGCGAGCGCGCGGGCCTCGTCGACCGTGACGTCCCCGGCAAGGACCAGCGCCGCGGCCCGCGGCGAATAGTGCGCCGCGTAGAAGTCCCTGAGCTCCTGGGTCTTGATCGCCTCGTTGCCGGCGCGCGTGCCGATGTCGGGATAGCCGTAGGGGTGGCCCGTGCCGTAGAGCGCGTTCAGCAACACGCGGCGACTCGCCTCGAACGGGTCGCTGTTTGCCTGCTCGAGCTCGCCGTCGCGCAGGCGGCGCACCCGCTCAACGTCCTTCGGATCCATCCGTGGGTGCTCGATGACGTCGGCGAGCAGCGCGAGCGCCGGGTCCGCGTTCGACTTCAGCACCGTCAGCGCCGCGGCCGACGAATCGCGCTCGGCATGGACCGCGAGGCTCGCCCCGGCCTGCGCCGCATCGTCGGCGACCTGCGCGGCGGTTCGGGTTTGCGTGCCCTCCTCGAGCATCGCGGCCGTGAACGCGGCGAGGCCCGGACGATCGACCGGGTTCGTGCCGGTGCCGGCGAGCGACACGATGCTCGCCGACACGACCGGCAGCTGGTGCTGCTCGGCGACGATCACGGTCAGGCCGTTGTCGAGCGTGAAGCGCACCGGGGTCGGCAGGCGGATCGAGGGCGCGGGACCCGGTGCCGGCACGGCGCTGCGCCACGGCTCGTCGGCCATGCGGCCGCCGGAGCTGTCCGTGCCCGCAGCCGCCATCGTCTCGCTGGCGCGCGGCGGGTCGTCGATCTGCTTCTTGCCCGGCACGCCCCAGACGACGGCCCGCTGGCTGCGCTGCAGGCGCGCGTTCGCCACCTGTCGCACGCTGGCGGCGGAGGCGCTGTCGTAGCGCTTGAGGTCGCTGGCGAGGAAGCCGGGGTCGTGCAGGAACTGGTTGTAGCGGTTCAGCTGGTCGGCGACGCCGCCAAAGCCCCCGAGCCGCTCGAGCTGGGTCAGCGTCCGGGTCTCGATCTGGTTGCGCGCCCGTGCGACCTCGGCGGGCGTCGGCCCATCGTGCCGGAAGCGGTCGAGCTCGGCGTCGATCGCCGTCTCGAGGCGCTTGAGGTCGACGCCGCGCTTCGCGGTCACCTGCAGCTCGAGCACCGACCCGAACTGCAGGTTGTTGTTCTGCATCGTGACGTCCTGGGCGATCTGCTGGTCGTGGACCAGCGACTTGTAGAGCCTCGCCGAGCGCCCGCCGCCGAGGATCTGGGCGATCAGGTCGGCATCGGCGTCGCCGGGCTGGTAGATCGGAGCCATGATCCAGCCCATGTAGATCCGCGACAGCTCGACCTGGTCGGTGACCGTGGCGCGCCGCTCGGCGGTGATCGGCGGCGTCGTCACCCGGGGCGCCGCGACCTTCGGCCCCGCAGGGATGCTGCCGAAGTAGCGTTCGACGAGCCGGCGCGCGGCCGCCGGGTCGACGTCGCCCGCGATCACTAGGCTCGCGTTGTTCGGCGTGTAGTACTCGCGCGAGAACTGCCGCACGTCGGCGAGGCGCGCGGCCTCGATGTCGGCGTGCGAGCCGATGACTTCGGCGTAGTACGGGTGGGTCTTCGGGAACAGCTCGTGGAACAGCGCCTCCTCGACGAGCCCGTAAGGCGCGCCCTCGACGCTCTGGCGGCGCTCGTTGCGCACGACGTCGCGCTGGTTCGCGAGCTTCTGCGCGTCGATGCCGTCGAGCAGGTAGCCCATCCGGTCGCTCTCCAGCCACAGCGCGAGCTCGAGCTGGTTCGACGGCAGCGTCTCGAAGTAGTTGGTGCGGTCGAATTCGGTGGTGCCGTTGATGTCGCTCGCGCCGGCGCGTTCGAGGTACTGGAAATGGGCGCGCGAGCCGATGTGCTTGGAGCCCTCGAACATCATGTGCTCGAACAGGTGCGCAAATCCGGTCCGGCCGGCCGTCTCGTTCGCCGGACCCACGTGGTACCAGAGGTTGACCGCGACCAGCGGCAGCCGGTGGTCCTCGTGCAAAATGACGTCGAGCCCGTTCGGCAGCGTGTATTTCGTGTACTGGACCGAGGCGAGGGCGGCGGAATCGCTCCGCGCAACGGGCGCCAGCAGGAGGAGGGCGACGCCGAGGAAGGCAGCGATGCGGTTCAGCATGGCACGTCCTTGTTGCAAGGAAGTTCGGGGTCGAGTGCGCACCCGTGCGGACGGGTCGCTAGCGTGCCTCAATCCGCTGCGCCGGGAAAGCCCGCGGCCGCGCCCGCCGGTCGCTAGCCGGTGCGGTTTTCGGCGAAGGTCAGGTCGCGAAACCGCGGCACGACGTCGGCACCGATCTTCTTCTGGGCGCGGATCTCGTTGACGATTTCCAGCGCGGTCTTCGTGCACGGCGGCAGCTCGGCGTAACAGGGCGTGAGCGGCGTCAGGCGCTGGCCCCAGCGCACGAGGTGTGCCGACAGTGTCAGGCCGCCGCCGAACGCCGGCATCAGAACCAGGCTGCGCGGAGGCACGCGACCTTCCTCGACGGCCTCGACGAGCGCGACCGGTGCCGTCGCCGAGCTCATGTTGCCGTACTTCTGGACCGTCAGGTACACCTTGTCGGGGCCGGCGCCGGCGCGCTTGGCGACCGCGTCGATGATCCGACCGTTCGCCTGGTGCGGCACGACGAGCGCGATGTCCTCGATCGTGACGCCGGCGCGGCGCATGACGTCGAGGCTCGCCTCGCTCATGCCCTGCACGGCCTTGCGGAAGATCTCCTGGCCGTCGAAGTCCCAGCTGGTCAGGCCGAATGGCACGCCGAGGTTGGCGTAGGTCGTGCCCATGCCGCGCACGCGCAGGATCTGGCGCGCATCGGCATAGCACTGCAGCTTCTCGCACACGACGCCGGCCTCGTCTTCCGAGGGTTGCAGGACCATCGCCGCCGCACCGTCGCCGAACAGCACCGCAACGTTGCGGTTCTCCCAGTCCATGTACTGCGAGATCAGCTCAACGCCTATGACGAGCGCATTGCGGGCGACACCGGTCTTGATCATCGCGGTGCCGATCGAGAGCCCGTACATGAAGCTCGTGCAGGCGGTGTTGACGTCGAAGGCCGCCGCGTGCGTCGCGCCGATTCTCTGCTGCACACCCGAGGCACTGTTCGGGACCGCCTCGTCGTTGCTGCAGCTGCCATAGATCACGAGGTCGATGTCCTCGCCGCGCAGTCCGGCGCAGGCGAGCGCACGCCGCGACGCCGTGATCGCAAGCTCGATCCCCGGCACGTGCGAGATGCGCCGCTCCTTCATGCCGGTGCGCGTCGTGATCCACTCGTCGTCGGTCGGCAGGAACGTGGCCAGGTCCTGGTTGGTCAGCACCGACGGTGGCAGGCACTTGCCCCAACCGGTAATGGCAGCGTAGGTCACGAGCGCCCCCTCGACGAGCATCGGAGCGCGTATGTTACGGCCGGCGCGGCGCGCCGACCATGACCGGGCCGGAGGATGTTGCCCGGTCCCCGGCAACGGCCGGGTCGCGTGGGGGGGCGGCGATGCCGCCTGCGCCGACGTGGCCTCGAAGGCCGGCGCCGGAATCAGGCCTTGCCGAGCACCGTGCCGGCGTTGGCGGCGAGACGCGACTCGAGCCACTTGCGGATACGGCGGGCATCCGCGACGCGCGTGTACTTGCCCGCCGAGTCGAGCAGCACGATGACGACCGAGCGGCCCTCGAAGATCGCCTTCATGACGAGGCAGCGGCCGGCCTCGGCGATGTAGCCGGTCTTCTGCACGATGATGTTCCAGGTCGGGTTCTGCACCAGCGAGTCGGTGTTGTGGAATTCAACCTGGTGACGACGCACCGGCACGGCGTAGCGCTTGTCGGTCGAGTACTCCTGGATCGTCGGGCTCTGCGCCGCCGCGAGCACCAGCCGGGCGAGGTCCTCGGAGCTCGCGACGTTGTCGCTCGACAGTCCGGTCGGCTCGACGAAGTGCGTGCTCTTCATGCCGAGCGCCCGGGCCTTGGCATTCATCGCCTCGATGCACGCGGGCAGCCCGCCCGGGTAGCTGCGACCGAGCGCGTGCGCCGCGCGGTTTTCCGAGGCCATCAGCGCGAGGTGCAGCAGGTCCGCGCGGCTCAAGCTCGTGCCGACCTCGAGGCGCGAGGCGGTGCTCCTGGTGCCGCCGCGGTCCTCGTCGGTGATCTGGATCTGCTCGTCGAGCGGCTGGCCGGCCTCGAGCACGACGAGCGCGGTCATCAGCTTCGTGATCGACGCGATCGGCATCGCGACGTCGGACTGGCGCGACAGCACGACGGCCGCGTTGGTCTCGTCGAGCACGTAGACGGCGTTCGAGCGCAGCGCCGGCGTGCCGCTGGCGGTCCGGGACAGGTGGCTGCGCGCGAGCGTCTCGCCCGAGTAGATTCCGCTCAACACCGCGAGGCCCGCGAGGAGCCAAACCCGTCCGTCCACCATGGATGCAGCCGTCCGTCTTCGATTCACCTTAATGCAGCCTAGCAGAGCATGACGAGCTCCTGCGAGACCGTGACGCAGATTATGGTTTTCGACGCTCATCGCCCATCGCCGCGCGCCCGCGGCGGGCGCCGGCCAGCGGCCGATTCGCCGCTCAGCGTTCCCCTGAACGCGCGGGCCTGCGCCGGCGCGCCTGCGAGCGCGACGCACCGGTTCGTGCGAGGCTTCCGGCCATGACGCGCGTCACGAAACTCGCCGCGCTCGCCGCCGAGCTCGACGCCGCGGGGCTTGCGGCGCGCGGGGGGTTCCATCCGGGCGAGAGCGACCGGGTTCCGCCGCTTGCGGACGGGCGGGCGGTCGCGACGCTCGTGCTGGTGGGCGTGATCGGCGTGCGCCAGTGGCAGGCGTTCGCGGCGTCCCCGGAACGCGCCGACGGAACCCCGCACCCGCTTGATCGCTGGTCACGCCGCGTGATCCGGCCGATCGCCGAGCGCCACGGGGCCGAAGCGCTGTACCCCTTCGACGGCCCCCCGTGGCACCCGTTTCAGCGCTGGGCGCAGCGCGCCGAGCCGGTGCACGTCTCGCCGCTCGGGATCCTGATTCACCCGGACTGGGGCCTGTGGCATGCCTACCGCGGCGCGCTCGCGTTCGCCGGGGCGCTCGACCTTCCGCCGCGCGACCGGCGTCCGAGCCCGTGCCACGACTGCCGCGAGCGGCCCTGCCTCAGCCGCTGCCCGGTCGCAGCGATCACGGCCGCGGGCTTTGAAGCCCGCACCTGCCGGGCGCACCTCGCGGCGCCCGAGGGCGCCGGCTGCGTCGCGGAGGGCTGCCTCGCGCGGCGCGCGTGCCCGGTCGGCACGGAGCACCGTTACGAGGCGGCGCAGGCGGAGTTTCACATGCAGGCGTTCAGGCGCGGGGCCTAGCGCGAGGCGGGTGGCGCCACGATCGAGAGGATCTCGAGGGTTTTGAGGTCGACCACCGCGATCAGGCGCACGTCACGGCCCGACATGTAGAGCACGTTCGCGCTGTCGCTCGGGAGCCCCTCGGCCGCGAGCCGCGCCTTGAGCGCCTGCTGCTCGCGCTTCGTGAACATTGCCAGCTCGTCGATGCGCTTCAGCGACGCGCGCAGCGCCGGCAGGCCGTCGGCCCACGGCCGGAAGTAGCGCGGCATGTCGATGACGTCCTGCCCCTCGAAGATGGCGCTTGTCGCGATGCGGCTGGCCTCGTCGCGGTCCTCCGGCAAGGGTGCCCAGACCCACCTTGGCAGGCTGTACCAGTGCGGGGCGAAGGCGGGGTTGTCGCGCCGCCCGCGCTCGGCCTCCTCGGGCAGGATCGCCGAGGCCTGCACCGCCTCGAGCCGGTCGAACGAGAACGTGTAGTAGAGCGGTCGGCCCTGCCACAGCGTCGTGACGCCGTAGCCGAACGCGACGAGCTGAACGGCAACGATGATCGCGATGTCGCGGGCGAGCTCGCGCCGGGGTTTCACGGGGTTCGCGATCAGGAACGTCAGCGAGGGCCCGAGCGCCGCGTCGACGCCGATCAGGATCGCGACGACTTTTAGTGCGCCCGTGACATACCAGCCTGGCCACTGGTACCACCCGAAGTAGAGCGTCGCGAGCGCGAGCGCCAGCGCCGTCGCGCTCGCGGCGAGGTGGATGCCGAATGCCTTCAGTCGAAACTTCATCAGTACCGGTCCTCGAACATGACGCGGCGCGACCCGCCGCGAAGCGGCCTTACCATACCCGACACCGGTCGGCGCGCACCATCGGCTGCCCGGCCCGGCAGGCGAAGGCGCGCTCGAACTCCGGCATGTTGACGACGAGTCCATTGACGCGGTACCGGCCGGGCGAGTGCGGGTCGGTCTTGGCGCTGACGCGCTGGTTCTCCGGCCGGTCGTTCTCGCAGGCCCACTGTGCATAGCCGACGAAGAAGCGCTGGTCGGGCGACAGGCCGTCGCGTGCCTCGAGCGCCTGGCCTGCGGTCTCGGCGTGCCATGCGACCCAGGCGAGGATCAGGCCGCCGAGGTCGGCGACGTCCTCGCCGACGGTGAGGCGGCTGTTGATGTGGATGTCGTCGACGACCACGTAGCCTGCGTACTGGTCGATGACGCACTCGGCCCGCGAGGTGAACTGCTGCGCATCCTCGGGTGTCCACCAGTCCTTGAGGTTCCCGGCGGCATCGAACTGCCGCCCCTCGTCGTCGAAGCCGTGCGTCAGCTCGTGCCCGATCGTGCCGCCGGTATTGCCGTAGTTCGGCGCCGCGTCCATCCGCGCGTCGTAGAGCGGCGGCTGCAGCACGCCGGCCGGGAAGTTGATGTCGTTCAGCTGCGGGTTGTAGTAGGCGTTGACGGTCGGCGGCGTCATCGCCCACTCGCTGCGGTCGAGCGGCCGGCCGATCTTCGCAAGCGTGCGGCGCTTCTCGAACAGCGTGGCGCGCTCGACGTTGCCGTAGAGGTCGTCGCGGCGTACCTCGACGCTGCTGTAGTCGCGCCAGCGGTCCGGGTAGCCGACCTTGTTGACGATCGAATCGAGCTTGGCGAGCGCCTGGCGCTTGGTCTGCGGGCCCATCCACGTCAGCTGCTCGAGGTCCTCGCGCATCGCCTGTTCGATCTGCCGGGCCATCTTCAGCGTCGCCGCCTTGAGCTCCGGGCTGAAGGCGCGGGCCACGAACTCCTGGCCGAGCGCCTCGCCGAGCTTGGCGTCGATCAGCCGCACGCAGCGCTTCCAGCGGGGCTCGAGCTGCGGGACGCCGCGCAGCGTCGTGCCGTAGAACGCGAAGTGCTCGTTGACGAAGGCCGATGACAGGAACGGCGAGGCGTGCCGGGTCGCGTGCCAGCGCAGGTATGCCTTGAGCTCCGCGAGCGGCGCCGTGCGCAGCAGCTCGCCGAGCACGGCGTAGAACTTCGGCTCGGTGACGTTGAACACCGGGGGCGGCGGGACCCCGAGGGCGACGAGGTACGCGTCCCAGTCGAAGGCCGGCGTCAGGCGCCTGAGGCCGGCGCGGTCGAGGCGGTGGAAGAGCTTGTAGGGGTCGCGGCGCTCGACGCGCGTCAGCGACGCGCGCGCCAGCGTCGTCTCGATCTTCAGGACCGCGGTGGCGTCGGCGCGGGCCAGATCGGGAGCCTCGCCGAGCAGGCCGAAGGTCCTGACCACGTGCGCGAGGTACTGGGCGCGCAGCGTGCGGGCGCGGGCGTCGGTATCGGTGTAGTAGTCGCGATCGGGCAGGCCGAGTCCGCCGGCGTCGGCGAAGGCGATGACCTGCGAGGAGTCCGCGAAGTCCTGGTTCGAGTCGAACACGAAGAACACGTCGCGCTCGTCGCTCTCGAGCTGCAGCGCTGCGATCGCCGCCGGCAGCCCGCGGCGCGAGCGCAACGCGTCGATCCGTGCGAGCGTCGCATCGAGCGGCGCGCGTCCGCGGCCCTCGATCGCGGCCTCGTCGCTGCAGGCGGCATAGAAGTCCCCGATCTTCTGCTGGCTCGCGCTGCGGCCCACCGGGTTAGCGGCGAGCTCGCTCAGAATGCCCCACAGGAAGCGCTGGTTGTCGGCGTGCAGCTTCCCGTACACGCTCCACGAGCGCTGGTCGGCCGGGATCGGGTTGTCGCGTATCCAGCCACCGCATGCGTACTGGTAGAAGTCGACGCAGGGGTCGGCGCTCGGGTCCATCGCCTTGAGGTCGAGGCCCGGCGTGTACGGGAGCGAGGCGAGTGGCTCGTCGGCGCGCGCGACGCGAAAGACCGTCGCCGACGCAAGCGCTCCGAGCACGGCAAGCGATGCCGCGAACCTGGATCCTGGGCGCATGGAGGACCTCCTCGGCGGCGCAGTCTAGCGCAGCCGCGAAGGGACCCGCTCCGAGCGGGACGTTGAATCTCGGATAGGCTGCTGATCAGCCCGCTCAAGAGGGCCTGTTCGGCGCCGGGAGTCCGAGGCCAGCGGAGCCGTTCTCTGCCCACGAGGATGTCGAGGGGACTGAAAGCCCGGTGCTGCGGTCGTCACAAGCGGGCCCAGACGCGTGCCGCTTTCACGTGGCGCGCAGCGCGCTCTGCCTTTTGATCACGGATGTCAGGTACCATGCCGGAAAGCGGTGTTGCGCCGGATCGGGACCGAGCCAACAGGATCTCCGAGCTGGTCGGGCCGCCAGCCGGGGAGCCGCGCGTGCACAGCGATCGACGATTCACCCCGAGCCACGTGGCCTCGCCCCCATCGCCGCTCGCGCGCGGCGCGACGCTCCGGCGTCGGCTCGGCACCGACGCAACCCAACGCGCCCGCACTGCGGCCCGGCCGTCACGCGCGGCGTTCGGCCGCGCGGCCACGGACGATGGCACGGGAAGGACTCGCCCCGCGTTGGGGCGCGGTGCGCCGTGGCGTGACGCTCGTGACGAGTAGCATGGCGCCGTGGGCGGTCTTGCTCCTGGTTGCCGCGATCGTGGGCGTGTTCGCCCGCCGATTGCACGTCCCGTACAGCGTGGGCCTCGTCGTCGCCGGAATCGGTCTGGCGGTTCTGCCCTGGCATCCGACCGTCGCCCTGAGCCGGGAACTCGTCTACACCGGCATCCTTCCACCGCTCATCTTCGAAGCGGCGTTCGAGCTGCGCTGGGATGCCCTCAGACGCAATCTCGCGCCGGTGGTCTTGCTGGCGACCGTCGGTGTGCTGCTGTCCGCGCTCGTCACCGGCGCAGTGATGACCGGCGTGCTTCGCTGGCCGGCGTCCGCGGGCTTCCTGTTCGGCATCCTGATGGCAGCGACCGATCCGGTCTCTGTCCTCGCGACGCTCAGGGAGATCGGGGCGCGCGGCCGGCTCGCGCTGCTGATTGAGGCCGAGAGCCTCCTCAATGACGGCACGGCGGCGGTTCTGTTCGCCATTGCAATGAGCTTCGTCGCCGGCGAACCGCTGACGTACCAAGCGATTGCGATCACGCTCTCTACAACGATCGTGGTCGGCCTGCTGACTGGCGCGATCGTGGCGGCCGTCGTTCTTGCAATCATCGGGCGCACCGATGACCACCTGATCGAGGTCGCGCTCACGACCGTTGCGGCCTACGGATCCTTCCTGCTCGCAGAGCAGTTCGGAGGTTCAGGGATCCTGGCCGCGCTCACCGCGGGCATGCTGCTTGGCAACCTCGCCCCGCGCTGGGGATTCTTCTCGGAGGCCGGCGATCGTGCCGTCCGTTCAACGTGGGAGTTCATCGCCTTCCTGGCGAACTCGCTGATCTTCCTGCTGATCGGCCTCGCCGTCGGGCAGGAGAATTTCGTGGGTCTGTGGTGGACCGCGGGCGTCGCGGTAGCCGCCGCACTCGCGGGCCGTGCGGCCGCCGTCTATCCGGTGTGCGCCCTGCTCCGTCGCGGGCCCGACCGCGTCGATGCGGCGCAACAGCACGCACTCGTCTGGGGTGGCTTGCGCGGCGCGCTCGGTCTTGCACTGGTACTCAGCATTCCCGAGAGCTTTCCGTGGCGCCATCCGATCGTCGTCGTGACCTTCGCGGTCGTCGCCTTCTCAATCATCGTCCAAGGGCTGACTTGTCGCCCCTTGTTGCGCCGAGCCTGCCAGACGGACGCAGCGTGAGGGCGTCGCGCAGATAACGGGCCGAGCGCCCGCTCGCGGTGCATTCGCGACCCTCGTCGCGACGCCGCTCGAGCCTGCGGCGGTCAGAGGCAACAGCGCCGAGCCGCGCTGATCCGCTTCCGCTCCCTCCGCGAAGCAGTGGTCGCCGGCCGCGCGCCAAGGAACTCCGCGCGAGTCGGTCCGAGCGGCGCGGCGGACAGGGTCTGGTGCCAACCCACAATCAACGCCCTGACCGAGGGGCAGGGGTGCGACGTCACCGGGGGAATGGGGGATAATCGCACAGGCCCTGCACCGGAGGTCGCGGATGATCAAGTTCCTGCTGTGGTTGCTGCTCTTCGTCGTGTGCTGGCCGGTCGCGCTGCTCGCGCTCGTGCTGTGGCCGCTCGTGTGGCTGTTGTCGCTGCCGTTCCGGCTGCTGGGCATCGCGGTCGAGGGTGTGTTCGCACTGCTGCGGGCACTGATCCTGCTGCCCGCCCGCGTGCTCGGCGGCGCGCGCTGAACGCGCCTCAGTCGCCAGCGCTCGCGCCTTCGATCAGGCGTGCATAGAAGCGGATGAGCTCGGCGTAGTTCGCGATCGAGATCCGCTCGTCGGTGCCGTGGAAGCGCGCGAGGTCCTCGCGGCGCGCCCGCACCGGCGCAAAGCGATAGACGCTGTCGGCGAGCGCGGCGAAGTGCCGCGAGTCGGTCGCCCCGACCACGAGGCCCGGCGCCACCACGGTGTCCGGGAACAACTCGCGGATCGTCCGGTTGATCAGCCGATAGGAGGCCGACTCGCGCG
>Ga0335069_10012090_pt1 | contig 12152 bp, 6 predicted proteins | sample Lox_Sample_11_FD_206714 | JGI IMG/M metagenome (GOLD analysis project Ga0335069, IMG submission 206714) | Soil microbial communities from Loxahatchee National Wildlife Refuge, Florida, United States - Lox_Sample_1.1 | ecosystem: Environmental > Terrestrial > Soil > Wetlands | place: USA: Florida...
GCTGATCATGCCGGTGATTCTCGAAGTGTGACCACGATCGCCTGGCACCACGGACCGTCGCGCAAGGCGCGGCTGCTGGCCTGGTTTTTGCTGCTGATTCCGCTCGTTGTCATCGCGTTCTATCCCCTCGCTCAGACTTACCTGCGTGCGGCTTCGCTGCTGGAGCGCATCGCCGATCCGCACGCTCGCGGCTGGATCGCCGATTACGATGTGCATCCTGTCGAGGTGCATGACACCACTTTCGACTTCCGCGGCAAGGCGATTCCCGCGCGCGTTTACCTGCCACGCGGCGTCGGATTCGCGCCCGGCATTGTGGTCGTGCACGGCATGCACGAGCTCGGCATCAACGAGCCGCGCCTGGTGAGCTTCGCGCGCTCACTTGCGGCCAGCGGCTTCTTCGTCATGACGCCACTGGTGCCCGGCATAGCCGACTATCGCGTGCGCGGCGAATCCGCCGACGTGATCGGCACGGCCGTGCAGAGCTTCGCGGAGGAGATGAACGTCCCGCGCGTCGGCGTGCTGGCCATCAGCTTCTCCGGCGGCTTGGCGCTGCTGGCGGCCACGGATCCTCATTACGCATCATCATTCGCCTGGGTGGCTTCCATCGGCGGATACTACGACCTGGCGCATGTGCTGCGCTTCTTCGCGACGGGCGACGCGGTGCTGCCGAACGGCGCGCTCCAGCACATGACTCCGCACGAGTATGGGCCGCTGATCGTGATCTACGACGAGCCCGGCGATTTCTTCTCGCCGCATGATGCGCCGCTTGCAGGCAATACTCTGAAGCTGCTGCTCGCGGGACATGGCAAGGAATCGGAGGCGTTGACCCAACAGATGTCGCCCGCGGGCCAGCACATCATGCAGGACATTTATCACAAGCAGCGCGCGAGCCTCGCGCCGGCGATTCTCGCGGAGATCAACAAAAGGCAGGAAGAGCTGGCGGCCGCATCGCCTGCCGGGCATTTGCGATTCATTCAAGTGCCGGTGCTGCTGCTGCACGGTTCGGACGACACCGTCATCCCGCCGACGGAGACCAGGTGGCTTGAGCAGGACATTCCGCCGCAGCATATGGTCGAAGTGCTGATCAGTCCGGCCATCACGCACGCCGAGGTGGGCAGCAAGCCCAGCTTGCGCGCCGAGCTGGCGCTTGTACACTGGTTGGCGCTGATGATTCGCGAGGCTGAGCGCACGCAGCGCGGCAATCAGCCGGCACACATGCCGGCAGGCGAGTGGGTCGCATGGTAACTCTCGAACAAATCCGGCAGGCGCAAGCGCGCATAAAAGGCGTCGCCGTCCGTACGCCGCTGATTGCTTACTTCCCACCTGCGGGTGATTCGGAGCGCGGGCAGCTCTGGCTCAAACCGGAGAGTCTGCAACCGATCGGCGCGTTCAAGCTGCGCGGCGCATACAACAAGATCGCTTCACTAACGGAGGAGGAACGGCGGCGTGGCGTGATCACCTACTCCAGCGGCAATCACGCGCAGGGCGTCGCTTATGCTGCGCGCATGTTTGGCGTGAAAGCGGTGATCGTGATGCCGGGTAACGCGCCGCCGCTTAAGGTCCAGAGCACGGCCGCGCTTGGAGCTGAGATTGTGAGAGTCGGCGCCGGCAGCATCGAGCGTTTGCGCCGGGCCGAAGAGTTGGCGCGCGAGCATGGCTACGTTATCGTGCCTCCTTATAACGATGAGCAGATCATCGCCGGCCAGGGCACGGTCGGGCTGGAGATTCTGGAAGACTGTCCCGACGTCGAACTGGTGCTGGTTCCCACCGGAGGCGGCGGGCTGATCAGCGGTGTCTCCAGCGCGCTGAAGCTGGGCGGCTCGAAGGCCAAAGTCGTCGGCGTAGAACCCGAGCTTGCCAATGACGCGCAGCAGAGCTTTCGCAAGGGGGAGATTGTCGAGCTTCCGGCCGAACGCGCCTCCGCCACGCTCGCTGATGGACTGCGCACGCAATCGGTCGGCCCGATCAACTTCGAGCACATACGCAGGTTCGTCGATGACATCATCACCGTCAGAGAGGATGAGATTCGGGCGGCGATGCGGCAGATGGCGGTGAGCGTGCGCATCGTCGCCGAGCCCAGTGGAGCGGTGACGCTAGCGGCGTGGCTGTTTCATCAGAAGGAATTGCCAGCGGCGAAGAAGACGGTCGCGGTGGTCAGCGGCGGCAATGTCGATCCAAAATTGTTGGCGGAAGTCCTCCAGGAATCGGGGGGAAGCGGCCAGCGAAAGTAGTTAGCCCAGCGCGGAAGCGCTGGGTAAACGTGATATTTGAGATATCAGAGCCCCTTTAGGGGCGACGCACGCGTCGCACTAAGCAAAGGTGTCGCCCCTGAAGGGGCTCTAACTCATTTTGAGGCACCGTACCCAGCGCTTCCGCGCTGGGCTACTCACTCTGGGGTTGGCGTAAGAGCTATTTCACATCCTCTTTGTGAAGCGCCGCACACTCGCTCACCATGACGGGTGTGAACTTATTTCCCCAGCTCCAACGGCCCCGCGTATCCCGTCATCTCCAGATAACCTATGCCGCTAATCGCCGCTCCTCTCCGCGTGCCATGGATGTCGATAGCGCCCTCCCAGTACGACAACCCGGCATCGCCGGCGCTCGTCATCTCCTGCGACGGCAGCGGTGTGGTGATGCGCAAGTCCAGTCCGAGGGGCGGGATCTCTATGCGCCAGGCAATCGGATAGACGGCCTTCGTTGCTGGGCTGGCGTAGGTCTCGCCCAAGGGCGTCATCGTAAACTCGTTAGCGCTCAGAAATGTGGAACGGCCGTTTGCATCAACAAAGGTCCCCGAGGAGAACGGGTCGACGCTGCCGTCTCTGTGACGGAGGCGATACAGCATAATCTCAGCGTTGCCGCCGAGTTGCAGGCTTAGCCAGTCCCACCCGACCTCATCGCGATCGAGGCCGCTGCTGAAGAACTCGTGGTCCATCCACGACGTGCCTGCCACAACGTAGGACTTGCCGTTCAGCTCGATCGTGCCGGACGTGAGCAGCCGCGTGAGGGAGATGTAGTGCGATGCATTTCCCGCTGCCGCGCCCTTCTGACTGATGCCGTTGCGGCCGTGAATCACCGGCGGCTTATCCGAACGCAATAGGAGATCGAGTGTGAAGTCGTTAGCGATGGCTTGCAGATGCTGTTCGCCATCCTTCCACTGTACCTGCCAGTTGCCGTTCCAGACTTTCTGCTGTTCGAGACTCGCCCCGGCAATCCCCGGACCGGCGCGGTTCAGCCGCTCGGTGTGATAGAAGCGCCCACCGGTAATATCGCTGAGCGCCAGATGCGCCATGTAAAGATCGCGAACGCCCCAATCGCCTACGGTCTGTCCATCGCGCGTGACGGCCTGGTGGAAGAACGTCAGTTCGAAGCCGAAGCGGTGGCCATCCGCCGACTTCACGTTGCCAGTGTAGTACCACCATTCTGTCTTGTAATCGGGATGGTTGAAGTGGTCACGTGGAAATTCATAACGATATCCGGGCAATGCCTGCTGATACTGCGCCACAACGGGCGTGACAATCATGAGGAGCAATAATGCCGTTGCGAGGTTATTCCTCATGCACCACCTCAATCGGATTCAGCCGCGTGGCGACACGCGCAGGATAAAACCCCGCCAGCACGGTCGCGAGATATACGAGAGTCAACGCCGAGAGCAGCACCGCGACCGGCCAGTGGAAGCGAATGGTCCAACCGAACGACTGCTTGTTAATGACGAAGATCAGCAGCAGCGAGAGCACGACGCCGAGCGCAAGTCCGGCTACGTTGGACAGCAGCCCGATCAGACCTGCTTCAAAGAGAATGAGCTTGCGCACCTGCACCACGCTGCCGCCGAGGAAGCGTAGCAGCCCCAGCTCGCGGCGACGGTCGATGACCAGCGCCAGCAGCGCCCCCGCGATGCCGATCACGGCGACCACGACAGCGATGACTTCCAGCGCGTAGGTAATGGCAAAGGTGCGATCGAAGATCTGGATGGCCTCGTTGCGCAGGTTGCGGTTGGTCAGGATCACCAGATCGCGACCGGCGACAACCTTCTCCACCTCCGCTTTGACCTTATCAATATCGCTTCCGCGCGCGAGATAAACGGCGAGGTTGGAGGTCGCGGGATCGGGCAGGTACTTCAGGGCGATGGAGCGATCAATGACGATGAAGCCCTTCTCGCTGCCGTAATCGTAGAAGACGTCGATGATGCGGAAGGGCACGCGCGCGTCGCCCAGCGGCAGCGTGATCATGTCGCCGGTGCGTAGATGGTGCTTGTTGGCGAAAGGCTCGCTGATCGCGGCATTGTCTCCGCTGCGTAGCTCGGCATCGACCACGGCCGCCCTGCGCCCGGAGAAGAACTCGACCTGGCCCATGTCGTGATTGCCGGTGGTGTCGACTGAGCCGAGCGACGCCGGCGCACCCTGATAGCTGATCTCGTAGGCGCGGAAGCGGTCGATGCCCGCCACGCCGGGCAGCTTTGCAAGCGCGTCGGCAACTGCGGGATCGATGGTGGGATGGCGGTCGGAGGCTACGTCGCCAGTGGGGCGGAGAAACAGATCGGCGCGAAGCTGATTGTTCATCCAGACTTCCACCGTCTGGCGGAAGCTGCCGACCATGATGCCTACGGCCGTCGTCATCGCGATGGCAGTGGCCAGTGCACCGACCAGCACCGACGTTCGCCGCAGCGAAGACGCCAGGCTGCGCGCAGCGAGAAAGGCCTCCACGCCCGCGAAGCGACGCAGCAGGCCTGAGGACGCGGCTGTGAGTCCGGCGACCAGTGCGGGAATCGCGAACGCCGACGCGGCGATGAACAGCATCGCCGCGAGATAGCCAAACAACGGCTTACCGGCGATGGGCGGCGCGTAGGATGACGCAGCTCCGAGCGATGCGAGCACCAGCGCGATCCAGAGATCGCGAAGCTTATGCACACGTGCGGTGTACTCGCGCCGGGCGCGCGCCATGGCCTCAACGGGAGACACCAGCGACGCTTCGTGTGCGGGGGATGCTGCCGACGCCAGAGAGATCCCGACGCCGATCGCCAGCGCAAGCAGAACAGTTCCCGCGGTCAACTCAATCGGTGCCGGGCGGCTGCTCACGTACAAGCCATTGACAGTCGCGCCCAGCAGCCGCACCGCGCCGATCGCCATCAACCGGCCGAGCACAATTCCCAGCAGTCCCCCGGCAACGCCGAAGCATACGGCCTCGCCGAGAAACGCGATGAGGACATCGGAGCGGCTGGCTCCGAGCGCGCGCACGATGCCGATCTCCGGCCTGCGGCGCACCACCGAAACCGAGATGGTGTTGAAGATGAGAAACGCGCCCACCACCAGCGCGACGTAGCTGAGAATGCGCAGGTTCCACCGAAAGGCACCGAGCATGCGGCGGTTCTCCGTCGTCTGCACGCCCTGGCGACGAAGCACGACTCCTGTGGGCAGCACTGAACGCAGGCGCTGCTCCCACTGCTCAAGAGAAGGCGTTGGTGGAAGCTTCACCAGGATGCGATCGATGCGCCCATCGCGATGCAGCGCGCGCTGCGCGGTCGCGATGTCCATAAGGATGAAGCCGCCAGTGTCGCCGGAATCTTGCAGAACGCCGCGCACAGTGTAATCGTGTGCCTGATCATTGATCTGAAGCGCCGAGTTCTCACCGCTCTTCGCTCCGAGCGACTGGCTCACCCACACATTGTCTCCGCTCAAATCTTGTGCCACATCGTGGGATGAGCTCTCCTGTCCAGAATGGAAGTTGACGCTTTGCGGGCGATCGCCGATCAGGTCAAGTCCAATGAGTGGAACCGTCTGTCCGCTCCGGACGACCAGCGCGTAGTCGTCAATGCGAGGGTGAACTTGAATCGCGTAGGGTACCGTGGCCAGCGTCGCGACGACATTGTCTGGAACTCCGCCGACGGCGGTGACCTCGAGGTCAGCGTTGCCGGTCAGGGTCTCGATGGAGGAGCGAAACGATCCGGCAGCGGCGCCGCCGGCCAGTTCGATAGCGAGTACGACCGCGACCCCTAACGCTACCGCCAGCAGGGTCAGCAGCGTGCGCACAGGCTCGCGATGCAGCGGTCGTACCACCAGCCGGTAGAACAGGCGCAGCCGTGGCGTCATCGCCCGATGACCTCGGCGATGCGCCCATCGCGCATGCGGAGCGTGGCATCCGCAAAGGCGGCCGACTCCGCGCTGTGCGTGGCCATCAGGATGGCCGTTTTATGCTCGTCGGCAATGCGTCGCAGCAGCGCCAGGATCAGGTTGCCGGTTTGCGTGTCGAGATTGCCGGTGGGCTCATCGGCCAGCAGCAGCTTCGGACCGTGCACCATGGCGCGAGCGATGGCCACCCTCTGCATTTGTCCGCCGGAGAGTTGGTGCGGCATTCTCGCGGCAAGCTCACTCAGTTCGACCAGCTCCAGCTGTCGTTGCGCGCGATCGCGAGTATCGCTTTCGCCGGCCAGCAGCAATGGCAGCTCGACATTCTCCAGAACAGTTAAGGTGTTCAGCAACTGAAACGACTGGAAGATGAAGCCGACCTTTTCGCGGCGCAGCCGGGTAAGGGCATAGTCATTAAGCTCGGAGGTCGGCTGCCCTTCCAGCAGCACGCGACCGGAGGTGGGAAAATCCATCGCGCCCGCAAGGTTCAGCAGAGTCGATTTGCCGCATCCGCTGCGGCCGGCCAGAGCAAGAAATTCGCCCTGGCGTACGCTGAGAGAGACACTATTGAGCGCATCGACGCGCTGGCCATCGGTCAGATAGGTCTTCGTGACCGCCTCCAGAGTGAGCAGCTCGACGGTGGCACGCCCGGGTTGAGTGGTCGCAGTTTGCGGCTCGATCAGGTTCATGGAGAGTTCCGGCTGGCGCTTGCTGAAGTTCATTAGATGGCGTCCGGCAGCGCAAGGAATCGCCGCTCACGCCTGCCACATCCGGTAAACTAGACAGCAGTGCGCATCCTCACCCGCTACATCCTGAAGGAGATCGGCTCACATGCCCTCATCGGTATCGGCCTGTTCACCTTCATCATCTTCATGCGGGACCTGGGGCGGCTGTTTGAACTGATTGTACGCAACAGCGCTCCGCTTCCCAGCGTCGGAGAGATTTTCCTCTACACGCTGCCCACCACTTTCACCATCACGCTGCCCATGGGAGTGTTGGTGGGCATTCTGGTGGGACTGAGCCGCATGGCCGCCGACAGCGAACTGACCGCGATGCGCGCCAGCGGCATGGGCGTCGGGATGTTCGTGCGCGCCGTGTCCATCTTCGCCATCAGCGCGTGGATGCTGGGGTTGTTTAACAGCATCTACCTGGCCCCCAAGTCGGCCGTCGCTCTCGACCATTTGCAACAGAAGCTGAAGTCCTCGCAGGCTGCGTTCGAGGTCCAGCCCCGCGTCTTTTACGAGAACTTCAAAAACATCGTGCTCTACGTGCAGGACGTCGTTCCGTCGCACGGCCATGCGCTGTGGCGAGGGATCTTCCTGGCGGACATCAGCGATCCGGCGTCGCCTAACATCACCCTCGCCGAGCGCGGCGCCCTGCTGAGCGACGCTCCCGACAAGTTGCGGTTCCACCTTGAGGACGGTACGCAGCAACAGATCATTCCCAAGGTCAAGGATCAGTATTCCATCACGACGTTCGACAGCACGGAGATCCCCATCGCGCTCCCGGTGGATGCGCACCCGCACGATTTGCTGCCCGTTGCCGAGCTGAGCCTGCGTGAGCTGCTGAGCAACGCCGCGCGCGAGCGCAGAGCCGCGGAGTTGGTGCGCACCTCCAATCCCGGCAGTTATACCTACGATCTAATCAAGGCGCGCTACTACGAACTGGAGTTCCATCGACGATTCGCGTTTCCCGCCGCCTGCCTGGTGCTCGCGATGGTCGGCATTCCTTTGGGACTCTCCTCGCGCAAGGGCGGCAAGAGCACCGGATTCGTGCTGACGATCCTGCTGGTCGTCGTGTACTACTTCTTCTCACTTATCGGCGTGCAGATGGCGCGGCAGGGCAGGATGTCGCCCTGGTTCGGCTCCTGGATGGGCAACATCTTCTTCTTCATCTGCGGACTGGTGCTGCTATGGCGGGTCGATCGCATGCCCATTGAGATCGGCAACCTGGCGGCGCTGTGGAAGACACCGTGGCAGAAGCTGCAGTCGCTCAGCACACGCCGCGGCGGTGCCGGCGCGCTCAGTGGAGAAGGGTCTGCGCACCACCGCCGACGCTTCAGGGCGCGTTTTCCGCTGATCCTGGATGACATGATCCTGCGCGATTTCGCGCTCTACCTGGTCATGATTCTGTCCAGCTTCCTGGTGCTTGCGTTGGTGTTCACGTTCTTCGAATTGCTCACCGACATCGTGCGCAACAAGGTGCCGCTGATCACGGTGGCGGAATATCTGTGGAACCTGAGCCCGTCGATGATCTACCAGATGTCGCCCATGGCGGTGCTGCTGGCGGTGCTCATCACCTTCGGCCTGCTCGACAAATCCAGCGAGCTGACAGCGATGAAGGCGACCGGGTTCAGCATCTATCGCGCCACGCTGCCGGTGATTGTGCTGAGCGCGGGCTTCGCGGCGGGACTCTTCGTCTTCGACCAGATCTACATCCCGCACACCAATCGCGAGCAGGAGATTCTGCGCAACGAGATCAAGGGCAAACCGGCGCAGACGTACCTGCAGGCCGATCGCAAGTGGATCTTCGGGCAGAGCAATGAAATCTACTACTACCGCGTCTTCGATCCGGACTCCAACTACTTCGGCGGGATCTCGATTTTCGAATTCGATCCCAACACCTTCCAACTGACGCGCCGCATCTTCGCCGAACGCGCACATTGGGAACCCAACTTGCAGAAGTGGGTCTTCGAGCAGGGATGGGTGCGTACCTTGCACGGCTCCTCGATCCAGGACTACCGCACCTTCGATGTCGCCACCTTCAACGAACTCCACGAGGACCCCGGCTATTTCAAGAAAGAGGTGAAAGAGTCCTCGGAGATGAACTATGACGAGTTGCGCCGCTATATCGATGACCTGCAGCAGAGCGGCTTCGATACCGTCAGTCTGAAGGTGCAACTGCAAAAGAAGATTGCCTTCCCGGTGATTGCGCTGGTGATGGCGGTGCTGGCCGTGCCCTTCTCCGCCTCCGGTCGCCGCGGCGGTGCACTGGTGGGTATTGCGGTGGCGATTGGGATTGCCGTTGTGTATTGGATGACCTCGGGCTTATTCGAAGCCATGGGCAACGCCAATCAGCTTCCTGCGCTCGTCGCGGCTTGGGCCCCGGATTTCATTTTTGGACTTGCGGGAGGATATATGTTGCTGAGGGTGCCAACGTAGCAATCAGCATTCAGCATTCAGCCCAATCGAAGGCACGCACTTATTGAAGTAACCCTCGAACTCATGCCGCAATGATCGGCAAGCCGGATTCCCACCGTGCATAGGAATCGCCGGCCGCGGTTCGGTAATCTATATGATTTGTTCGTCGCTGAATGCTGCATGCTGAATGCTGACTGCTGAATGCTGAAGAATCTTCGTCCCCTATTTCCGTATCTTCGCAAGTACCGCGGCACCTACATCCTGGGTGCGCTGTGTGTGCTGTGCAACAACGGAATCTGGATCCTGTTCCCGCTGGTCATCCGCCGCGCTGTTGACATCTTGAACGCCGGGATCAGCCAGCACAAGGATGCCGCGCTGATCCGCCATGACCTGATGGTCTATTCCTTGCTGCTGGTGGCGATCGCCGGCATCAAAGCTATCTTCCAGTACCTGACGCGCTGGGTTTTGATCGGCGTCTCGCGCGAAATTGAATTCGATCTGCGCAACGACCTCTTTGCGCATCTGGAGCGGCTCTCCTACAGCTTCTATCAGCGCACGCGCACGGGCGACATCATGGCCCGTGCCACCAACGACCTCAATGCGGTCCGCATGCTGCTTGGCCCGGGCATCATGTACACCGCCAACACCATCGTCTTCACCGCCGGCGCGCTGGCGTTCATGCTGTGGATCAGCCCCTGGCTGACGCTGTTTGCTTTCGCGCCTCTTCCGGTGTTCAGCATCGTGGTGCAGTACTTCGGACGCAGGATTCACGAACGCTTCGAGCGCATTCAGGCGATGTTCTCCGACATCTCGGCGCGTGCGCAGGAGAACCTCTCCGGCGCGCGCCTGATCCGCGCCTATGTGCAGGAAGAAGCTGAGATTGAGCTGTTCGAGCGTGACAACACCGAGTACATCGCGCGCAGCCTGAAGCTGGTGCGGCTGATGGGGATGCTGTGGCCGACGCTGGAGCTGCTGCTCGGCATCGCCATCGTGATCGTGCTGTTCGTCGGGGGACGCGAGGTGTTGCTGCATCGCATCGGTTTGGGCAGCTTCGTCGCCTTCAATACTTACATGGTGCAGCTCACCTGGCCGATCATTGCGCTGGGTTGGGTGATCAATATTTTCCAACGCGGCACGGCGTCGATGGGGCGCATTCACAGCATCATGTCGGAGCCGCCGGAGATTGGTGATGAACTCGCCGTACGGGGGCCCATCCTGTCCGCAAAAAATGCGGACAAGGATGGGGCACCCGAGCACGATGGGGCACCCCAAGATGTAATGGGCGCGGCTTCCGGCGCGAAAAAGGAGATAGCAACGGGTGCCCCACCCTTCTCGCCGTCTTTTGGCGAGAGGGTGGGCCAGGCGGAGATCGTCGGCGACATCGAGTTCCGCAACCTCAGCTTCAGTTACGGCAAGACCCTGCGTTCGGCGCAAAACGGCAACGGCCGCCCGCATGACGAACCGGTACTGAAGAACATCAACCTGCGCATACCCGCTGGTACCAGCCTGGCGATTGTCGGTCCGACCGGCTCGGGCAAGTCAACCCTGGTCTCGCTGATCCCGCGCATCTATGACGCAGACTCCGGAGCGGTGCTGATCGATGGCCGTCCCATCCGTGAATTCTCCGTCGCGCTTCTGCGGCACAATATCGGATTCGTTCCGCAAGAGACATTCCTGTTCAGTGACACGATTCGCGCGAACATCGCCTTCGGCGCCGAGAATGCCACTGACGAAGAAGTGCGCAGGGCCGCCGAGGCCGCCAGCATCGCCGCGGATATCGAGAGCTTTCCCGATGGCTACAAGACGCTGGTGGGCGAACGTGGATTGACGCTTTCGGGCGGGCAGAAACAGCGCACAGCCATCGCACGCGCGTTGATCCGGAATCCGCGAATTCTGGTACTCGACGATGCACTCGCCAGCGTCGACACGCAGACGGAAGACCGCATCCTGAACCACTTGCGCACCATCATGCAGGGGCGGACGACGATCTTCATCTCGCATCGCGTCTCCACCGTGCGCAATGCTGATCGCATTGCGGTACTGCACGACGGCGAGATTGTCGAATACGGCACGCACGACGAGCTTATCGAGCGCGGTGGATACTACACCGAGCTGTATAACAAGCAGCTGCTGGAAGAAGAGTTGGAAACCGTTTAGTTAGTGGATAGTGGATAGTGGATAGTTGCTGATCGCGAGATCGTACCGAGCCAGATCCACTGTGCTGTACATTACGAGAGTACGAGCACATGCGTCCCTTACTATCCCGTGTTGAGATTTCTCTAGCCACTAGCCACTATGCTTCGATTGATACTCCTTCTTCTGGGCGCTGCGATCTACGTGGGTCTCCCGATCCTGGGTTGGGGTGGGTTTGAAGCGTTCTTCTCCCATCCGGCGTTGATCGCGCTGGTCGCCGTCCTGCTGGCAATGTCGGTGGCTGGTCTTTTCGCCGGCGGCAGCCTGAGCCCCGGTGAGCGCGAGGACCGTGGCAACCGCTGGGTTCTTCCCGTATTTTTCGCCCTCCCGCTGCTCAGTGGCTATCTTCCTGCGCTTACGGATCGCAAGGAATTCTGGACCATCGACGGCGACCCGACTCGCTGGCTCGGCGTCCTTCTGTTTGCTGTAGGTGGCGCCTTACGAATCTGGCCGGTGTTCGTATTGGGCAACCGTTTCAGCGGATTGGTTGCCATACAACCCGGACATACGCTGGTCACGACGAACATTTATCGCTTCATAAGAAATCCCAGTTATCTCGGCCTGCTCGTCCTGATGGCCGGTTGGGGTCTGGCGTTCCGCTCCGGAGTTGGCCTGCTGCTCGCGGCGCTGTTCCTGCCACCGCTCGTCGCGCGCATGCATGCGGAAGAGAAACTGCTGCAATCGCAATTCGGCGAGGAGT
>Ga0335069_10012091_pt1 | contig 12151 bp, 10 predicted proteins | sample Lox_Sample_11_FD_206714 | JGI IMG/M metagenome (GOLD analysis project Ga0335069, IMG submission 206714) | Soil microbial communities from Loxahatchee National Wildlife Refuge, Florida, United States - Lox_Sample_1.1 | ecosystem: Environmental > Terrestrial > Soil > Wetlands | place: USA...
CGCCTGCCCGGACGGCTCGTCCACGACAACGTCGACGTCGGCGTCGGCGACTGGGTCGGCCTCGCGGACGGGCTGATCCGCACGGTCCTCCCCCGCCGCTCCGCGATCGTCCGCAAGGTCGCGGGACACCGGACGGAGGGCCAGACGCTCGCGGCGAACGTCGACGTCGCGTTCGTCGTCAGCTCGCTCGGCCCGGACCTCGAGCCGCGGCGGATCGAGCGCTACCTCGTCACGATCTGGGAGAGCGGCGCCGCCCCCGAGGTGATCCTGACGAAGGCCGACCGCTTCGACGACCCGTGGGAGATGGTCGCCGAGGTCGAGGCGGTCGCGATCGGCGTCCCGGTCCACGTCGTCAGTGCGATCACCGGCGCCGGCTGCGACGCGCTGCGTGTCCGCGTGCAGCCGGGGACGACCGCCGTGCTGCTCGGCTCCTCCGGCGTCGGCAAGTCGACGCTCGTGAACCGGTTCGCCGGCCGCGAGCTGATGGCGGTGAAGGAGACGCGGGCGGACGACGACGAAGGGCGCCATACGACGAGCCACCGCGAGCTGATCGAGCTTCCCGGCGGCGGCGTCGTGATCGACACGCCGGGCCTCCGCGAGCTCCAGCTCTGGGACGGCGGCGGGCTCGACGAGACGTTCTCCGACGTCGAGGAGCTCGCGGGCGGCTGCCGCTTCAACGACTGCACGCACTCCCGCGAGCCGGCCTGCGCGGTGCTCGCGGCGGTCGACGCCGGGACGCTGGCGTCGGAGCGTCTCCAGAGCTGGCGGAAGCTCCAGCGCGAGCTGCGCGCGATCGCGATCCGGCAGGACCACCTGCTGCGCAAGCAGGAGTCGCGCCGCTGGCGCACGATCGCGAAGGAGGGACGCGCGCGGGCGCGGCGGATCTAGCTACGCGTTCGCCGGAGCCGTCTGGCTCGGGGCGATGTCGAGCGGCTTCACGACCTCGGCGAAGTGGCACGCGACCGGATGGCCCTGGCCTCGGTCGACGAGCGGCGGGTCCTCCGCCGCGCAGATCTCCTGCGCCTTCCAGCAGCGCGTGCGGAAGCGGCAGCCGGACGGCGGGTTGGCCGGGCTCGGCACGTCGCCCTCGAGGACGATCCGCTTGCGCTTGCCGCGCTGGTTCGGCTCCTCGATCGGCACGGCCGACAACAGCGCCTGCGTGTACGGGTGCGCCGGCGAGTCGTAGATGTCGTGCTTCGTCCCGATCTCGACCACGCGGCCGAGATACATGACGGCGACGCGATTCGAGACGTGCCGCACGACGGAGAGATCGTGCGCGACGAAGATGTACGTCAGGCCGAAGTCGCGCTGCAGCGACGCGAGCAGGTTCACGACCTGCGCGCGGATCGACACGTCGAGCGCCGAGACCGGCTCGTCGAGGATGATCAGCTGCGGGTTCAGCGCGAGCGCGCGCGCGACGCCGATGCGCTGGCGCTGGCCGCCGGAGAACTCGTGCGGAAACCGGTTCGCGTGCTCCGGCGAGAGGCCGACGGTGCGGAGCAGCTCGTCGACGCGGAGCTTGCCCTGGCCGCCGCGCCACTGGCCGTGGATGCGTAGCGGCTCGCCGACGATGTCGCGCACGGTCATCCGCGGGTTCAGCGACGCGTACGGATCCTGGAACACGATCTGCATGTCCTGCCGCACCGGGCGCATCTCCTTGCGGTTCAGGTGCGTGATGTCGCGTCCGTTGAACGTGATCGTGCCGCGCGTCGGATCGGTGAGCCGGATGATCGTGCGCGCGAGCGTCGTCTTGCCGCAGCCGGACTCGCCGACGAGGCCGATCGTCTCGCCGGCGTTGATCGCGAGGTCGACGCCGTCCACCGCATGGATGTAGCCGACCGTCCGCTTTGCGACGCCGGCCTTGATCGGGAAGTACTTGATCAGCCCGTCGACGCGGAGGATCTCCTCGCCCGTCGTCGCGCGCTTGCGCTCCTCCGTGCTCACGCAACGCCTCCCGCCGGCGCCGGCGCGGAGAACTTCGTCCGCAGGCCGATCAGCTCCTCCTTGAAGTGGCACGCGGCCTGGTGCCCGTCGCGACCGTCGGTGTCCTCCAGCACCGGCACCTCCTCGCGGCAGCGGGCACGGCCCTGCGTGAAGGAGCAGCGCGGGTGGAACGCGCAGCCGGACGGCCGGTTGATGAGGCTCGGCGGCGACCCGGGGATCGGCTGGAGCCACTCCTCGTCCTCGGTCAGCTTCGGGAGGCTGTTCATGAGGCCGATCGTGTACGGGTGGCGCGGCTCCGCGAAGATCGTGTGGACGTCGCCGATCTCGACGATCCGGCCCGCGTACATGACGATGACGCGGTCGCAGAGCTCGGCGACGATGCCGAGGTCGTGCGTGATGAGGATCGTCGCCGCGTCCTCCGTCGTGTGCTGCACCGTCTGGATCACGTCGAGCACCTGCGCCTGGATCGTCACGTCGAGCGCCGTCGTCGGCTCGTCCGCGATCAGGAGCGACGGGTTGTTCGCAATCGACATCGCGATCATCGCGCGCTGCCGCATCCCGCCGGAGAACTCGTGCGGGTACTGCTTGGCGCGCCCCTTCGGGCCGGGGACGCCGACGCGGTCGAGCAGCTCGACGACGCGCTCCTCGATCACCTCGTCCGACTCCTTCGGATAGTGCGTCTTGATCGCCTCACCGAGCTGGAACCCGACGGTGAGCACCGGGTTGAGCGACGTCATCGGGTCCTGGAAGACCATCGCGACCTCGTCGCCGCGGAACGTCTGGAGCTCCTTCTTGTCGAGCTTCAGGAGGTCCGTTCCCTTGAAGATCGCCTCGCCGCTGACGATGCGGCCCGGCGGGATCGGGATCAACCCGAGGACCGTGAGCGTGCTGACGCTCTTCCCCGAGCCGGACTCGCCGACGATCCCGAGCGTCTCGCCCGGGTAGACGTCGTACGTGATGTCGTCCACCGCGTGGACGACTCCGTCATCCGTCTTGAATTCGACCGCGAGATTGCGGATCGACAGCAGCGGCTCAGGCACGAACTCTCCGCTGCGTGGGATCGAGCGCGTCGCGCAGGCCGTCGCCGACGAAGTTCACGCAGAGCACGACGAGGACGATCGTGATCCCCGGGAAGATCGTCAGCCACCACTGCTGCGGGTTCGTCTGGCCGCTCTGCACGAGCACGCCGAGCGACGGCGTCGGCGGCTTGATGCCGAGGCCGAGGAACGCGAGCGCGGCCTCGATGAGGATCGCCGTCGCGACCGCGAGCGTCGCGCTCACGACGACCGGCCCGAGCGTGTTCGGGAGGATGTGGCGGAACATGATCCGGATGTCGCCGCCTCCCGCGGCCTTCGCCGCCTCGACGTACTCCTTCTCGCGCAGCGAGAGGAAGATGCCGCGCACGACACGTGCGGTGCCGACCCAGAACAGGAGCGCGAGGATCAGCGTGATGCGCTTCCAGTCGCCCGCGCCGAGCAGCGCCGACGCCGCGGCGAGGATCGCGAGGAACGGCAGCGTCAGGACGAGGTCGGTGATGCGCATCAGCAGGTTGTCGAGCCAGCCGCCGAAGTAGCCGGCCACCGCGCCGACCACGAGCCCGATGAACGTCGACAGGACGGCGACGAGCACGCCCACCTCGAGCGACGTGCGGATGCCGTAGATGACGCGGCTGAACTCGTCGCGCCCGATCTCGTCCGTCCCGAAGTAGTGCTGGCCGGAGAGCGTCGGCGCGTGGAGCACGTTGTTGAGGTCGATCTGCTCGAACGAGTACGGCGCGATGAAGTTCGCGAAGATCCCGGCGCCGAAGAGGATGATCAGCCCGACGAGCCCGATCATCGCGAGCCGGTGGCGAAGGAAGCGCCGGCGCGCGTAGTCCCACTGGCTGCGGACCTTGACCTCGAGGCCGGCCTCGACCGTCGAGTCGGTCAGTCCGGGCGGCGCGGTTACCGGTCCGCCCGGCGTGTTGCCGACCGCTGCTCCGAGCGGCATCGACGTCTGCTCACTCATAGCGGATGCGTGGGTCGAGGTACCCGTAGAGGATGTCGGCGATCAGGTTGAAGAGGATGATCGCGACCGAGGTGATGAGCAGGTACGCCATCACCGCGTACAGGTCGAGGTTCGTCAGCTTCTGGATGAAGTAGTAGCCGATGCCGTCGAGCGAGAACACGGTCTCCGTGACGATCGCGCCGCCGAGCAGCGCGCCGAAGTTGATCGCCGCCACCGTGACGATCGGGATCAGCGCGTTCCGGAAGACGTGGCGCATGATCACGTGCCACTCCGACATGCCCTTGGCCCGCGCGGTCCGCACGTAGTCCGTGTTGATCACGTCGAGCATCGACGCCCGCATGTAGCGCGAGTAGGTCGCAAAGCTGATGATGAGGAGCGTGATCACCGGGAGCGCGATGTGCTGCAACCGGTCGACCGACCACGTCCCCTGGCCCGGGCTGTTCAGGCCGGACGTGTAGAAGATCCGCACGTTCCACTTCAGGTAGATGTCCACGAACAGGATCTGGAGGAGCAGCGCGAGCCAGAAGGTCGGCATCGCGAAACCGAGGAAGCTGATCGTCGTGAACGCGTAGTCGAAGACGGAGTACTGCTTGATCGCGGAGTAGATCCCGACGGCGACGCCGAGGACCAGCGCGAGCACCTCGGCGATGATGATCACCTGCAGCGTGTGGCCTGCCGTCCGCGTCAGGTCGGGCCAGATCGGCTGGAAGGTCTGCAGGGAGTCGCCGAGCTTGTTGGTGAAGATCTCCTTCACCCAGAACCAGTAGCGCACCGGGATCGAGCGGTCGAGATGCTGCTGGTGCTCGAGCAGGTGCAGCGTGACCGGCGAGAAGCGGGGGTTGCTGCGCAGGACTGCGGTCGGATTCCCCGCGAGCGACACGAACGTGAAGCTCAGGAACGTCGAGACGATGAGGACCGGGATGCTGTAGAGAGCGCGTCGGGTGATGTAGGTCAGCATTTGGGGCTTCCTCGGGTTGTAGTTCAAGCCGGATCCGCGCCCGCCTGCCGGCGGGCGCGGATCCGATTGTCCTTCAGCGAGCTGTCAGCTCGAAGTACTCCCTACGACGTCCAGGCCCACTGCTCGATGTTCCACGTCGGGCCCGTCAGCGTCGGGTTGTTGCTGTTCTCCATGCCGGTGATCCCCTTCTTGTAGACGAGGATGCTCGGCTGCGAGTAGAGCGGGACCGCCGGGATGTCCTTGGCCATCAGGGCATCCGCCTGGTTGTAGTACGTGACGCGCTTCGTCTGGTCGAGCTCGACGTCGCCCTGATCGAAGAGCGCGTTGACCTTGCGGTTGCAGTAGCTCGTGTAGTTCGAGTCGCCGCCGCAGCCCCAGATCGAGTCGAAGCCGGACGGATCGGGCGAGCCGACCCACGCGTACTCCGCGATGTCGTAGTCGTGGTTCGGCAGGTCCGTCCCGAACACCGTCGTCGACGGCTTGATCTCCGGGTCGATCTGGATGCCGATCGACTTGAGCTGCTGCGTGAAGATCGCGATCGAGGTCGCGCGGCGCTGGTTGCCCGCGGTCGTCTCGTACTTGATCTCGGCCTTCACACCCGAGCACGTCCAGATGGCGGAGTTGTTCGCCGCCGGGGCGGACGGGCCGCCGGTGCAGTGCTTCGCCAGCACGTCACGCGCCTTCTTCTGGTTGAAGTTCCAGATTGCGAAGTGCGGGACGGCCGTCGGGCCGACCATGAACTCCAGGTTGTTGAGGGGCTTCATGCCCGGAGCGATCTGGCTGTACAGCGCCTTGATCAGCGACGGACGATCCATGCCCATCATCAGCGCCTGGCGGAACCACGGCGCCTTCAGGAGCGGGTTGCCCTTCGGGCCGTACTGGATGTCGATGTGCTCCTGGTAGAACGCGGTGACCGCGCTGTACACGAGGTTCGACTGGCCCTGGAGCTGCGAGAGCGCCGTCTGAGGCGACGGAGCGATCGCGTCGACCTCGCCGCCGCGCATCGCCTGAATCTCGGAGTTGGTGTCGGTGATGATCTTGAAGTCGACTTCCTTCAGCTTCGGCTTCGCGCCGTACCACAGCGGGTTCGCCTTCAGCGTCAGGCCCTGGCCCTTCGTGTAGTTCGACATGTAGAAGGGGCCGTCCGAGACCGGCTGGCCGTCGGAGCCGCAGACACAGTTGGACCAGAACTTGTTGAAGTCCTGACCGACGAGAGCGGCGGACGGATAGATCAGGCCGAACAGGTCACGGTAGTCCGCGAACGGCTTCTTCCACAGGAAGGTGATCTGCTTCGTCCCCTTCAGCTTGTAGCCCGTGATCTGGTCGTAACCCGTGCGCGACGCGATGTCGTTGTTCGGGTTCATGATCTGCTGCCAGGTGTAGACGTAGTCCTTGTTCGTCACCGGCATCTTCTTGCCGCCCCAGTACCAGTTGGCGTCCGGGCGGATCGTGATCGAGAGCGACTGCTTCGTGGCGGTCACGTTCGACGCAAGGTCAAGGTGGTAGTTGGCCTTGTTGTCGATGATGTAGTCCCCGCGCAGGATCGGCGTGTTGCCGGTGATCGCGGCCCAGAACGCGTTCTCCGAAGAGATCGCGGTGTTGAAGCCGACGATGTCCTGCTCCATCCCGAAGACGAGGACGCTCTTCGCCTTGCGGCCCGCGGGCGTCCGCGGCACCTGCGCCCAGCTCTGGGCGAACGGCGCGGCAGCGAGTGCCGAGCTGCGGGCGCTGCTGGCGACCTTGGACGTCGCGGTGGCCGAGGCCGCGAGCAGCAGAACCGCGGCCACGGCTCCCACGAGGAGCCAGAGGCGTCTGTGCATCGATTCCCTCCGTTTGATGTGCGCCGGGAGCTCGATCTTCGGCGGCGCCTGCTCGCTCCCACGCCCCGCAAGGCGTGCCTTGTCACGTTCGTAAGACGACGGCGCGGTAGCTTAGTTAGGTCTACCGGAAAGTGCCAACCCCTGCTCCCCGGGCGGCCTCCGGAGCGGGGTTCCTAGACGGCCTCGGTCTCGCCCGGGCGGGCCACCTGGAGGCGGCGCCCCGCCTGCGAGGGCTGGAGCACGAGCAGGTGCTGGAGCGTCGTATCGGCCCGGAGGCTGACGAGGTCGCCCGTCGAGGAGCCGGTCACGGCCGGCGCCCGGTGGCCGAAGGCGTGGCCGATCGTGAAGGATGACCCGGCGACCGCTGCGACCACGGCGGCCGCTGCGGCTGCGACGGCGACCTGCATCCGCGCCCCGGCGAGGCGCCGCCGGCGCGGGATCGTGACGCGGACGGGCTGCTCGAGGTCGGCCGCCCGGATCCGGGCCGCGACCGCGCCGATCTCCGCGCTGTAGGCGCGGCAATCCGGACACCCGCGGAGGTGGGCGTCGAGACGCGCGCTCTCGAGCTCGGACAACTCGCCGTCGAGCCGTGCCGAAGCCGACTCGCGCGCCAGCATGCAGTCGCTGGGCGGCACAAGGGTCAGCATGGTGCTTCTCATATCGTCTAGACGACCTTCTTCGTCGGAAGTTGGCGGTCTCGAGACACATCTATCGGCTTCGCAAAGCCGAAAATCAAGCCTATCGGCACCCCTTCTAGCCGCCGGGCCACCACCGGCCGCCCGGAGAGGGGCTGGAGCCGCCCGAGCTGGAGGTGGTTTGCGACCAGGCGACCGAGAAGGACGACCCGTCACTCGAAAGGGGGCCCGGAGTCGCGTTGGCGGCCGGGAGCGTGCTCGCGAACCGGCCCCGGTAGAGGCCGCCCGAGGTGCCCTGGAGGGTCACGGCGCTCGCGGCCCAGGCCGGGTCGCTGATCGTCCCGAGATGGCCGTTGCCCGTCACGCTCGAGGCGGTGAAGAGCGCCGTCCCGAAGTTCGTCAGCGGGAGCGGGCGGCAGCCGCCGTACCCCGAGCAGGACGAGGGCGCCTCGGCGATCCACTCGGCCGAGGTGAGGTCCGGGCTCGCCATCTGCAGGCTCTTCGTGAAGACCGTCCCGCGGGTGAGGTTCGCGATCCGGAGCGCGACGGTCGTGCCGGTGACGCCGACGCTCGCGGAGAACTGGTCGCCCGCGGCGAGCTTCAGCTTGATCGTGACCGGGGCGGCCGGGACGAGCTCGTACCAGACGCTGTAGCTCGGCTTGCCGGTCGCGCTGCAGTTCGCCTCGGTGCCGATCTGCTCGAGGGCCTGCGAGCCGTCGCTGAACCCGCCGAGGCCGACCCAGAAGGCGGAGTAGGTCTGGTTGCCGATCGTGCAGGCCGCCTTCGGCTGCGTCCAGTTGCCGGAGACGTTCGAGAACGTCGTCGGCGCGGCGCCCGTCGCGGCCGCGGTGCCGTTGTCGGTCACCGCGTAGCCGGCCCAGTTCGAGCTCGTCTCGGTGGGGACGTCGCGGACGGCCGCGTGGGCGGCGCCCACGCCGTAGAGCAGCGCCGCCCCTCCGGCGAGGAGGAGCGGCGCGAGCATCCGTGCCCGCATCAGGCGTTGCTCCCGCCCGGCACCGGCGGCATCCCGCCGCCGTGCTTGCCCCAGCCGCCGGGCGCCCCGCCGTACGCGTGCGCCGGCGGCGTCCCGTTGACGAGGGCGGTGATGCGCTGGGTGAGGTTGCTCGACAGCGCGTCGGCCTGCGCCTGGGTCAGCTTGCCCGCGGTCACGGCCGTCTTGAGCTCCGCCTGCTCCGCGGCGACGAGCGCCTGGACCAGGCCGTCGGCCGACTTGCCGGGCGTCGCGTCGGCGACCTGCGCGAGCGACTTGCCGGACGTGAGGTCCTGCATCAGCGTCTGCGCCGAGATCCCGAGGTACGTGGTCGCGGTCGCGATCGCGTCACCGATCGGGCCGTGGCCGAAGCCGGGGCCGGGGCCGAAGCCCGGGCCGCCGCCCGGATGCATCCCCTTCGGGAGCGTCCCGTCGACGACCGCCGTGACGGCGTCGGTGAGGTGCGACGAGATCGCGTCGGCCTGCGTCTGGGTCAGCTTCCCGGCCGTGACGGCTGCGGCGAGGTCGGCCTGCGCCTTCGTGACGAGGGCCTGGATCAGCCCTGCGGACGACTTGCCGGGCGTCGAGTCGGCGACCTGCGCCAGCGTCTTGCCCGACTTGAGGTCGGCCTTCAGCGCGTCGGTGGTGATCCCGAGGTAGGACGCCGCGGCCGCGAAGTCCCCTGCGATCCCCATCGCGCCGACGACGCCGAGCTTTGCCGGGCCCGCCGTGGTGACGGTCTTCGCCTTCTGCTTCGTGCTCTTCCTGCCGTGGTCGTGCCCCGCGGCTGCGGCGACGGCCGCGCCTGCGAGGGCGAGCACGACGACGAGAGCTGCTCCGAGGGCGAGCTTCCGCTTCGAGATCATGGGTCGGTGATTTCCTTTCGGGTCGCGGCCGGGTATCCCACACCGTGCCGACGGAAGCTAAGAGAGGCGTAAAAGGCGTGTAAGGAACGCGAACCGGTTCGGCTACGCCGCCGGCGCGAAGAAGCGCTGCGGGTTCGCGACGAGCATCGTGTCGATGTCGTCGCGGGTCACGCCGGCCTCGAGGAGCCGCGGGACGATCCTCGTGTGGAAGTGCACGTAGCTCGGCTTCTCGTCCGCGAAGGTCGGGTCGCCGGTCATGAAGTCGCAGAAGCACGCCGCGTCGTGGCTGATGTGGATCCGGCCCGTGTAGCCCGCCTCGACAAGCCTCGCCAGCGTCTCGATCCGATTCTCGTCCGGGTTGAAGTGCGGGATGTTGAACCGGTCGCAGCCGAGCCAGGCACCCGTGTCGGCGACGGCGCGGAGGTAGTCCAGGTCGTTGCTGTCGCCCATGTGCGCAATCACGATTCGTGATGGGTCGACCCCGTGGCCGGTCAGCGCCTCGAGCGCGAGCAGCCCGGTCCGCGCCGCCGCGTTCGTGTGGACCATCACGGGCGCGCCGGTCTCGACGCTCGCGATCGCGACGGCATGGAGGATCCGCGGGATGTGGCCGACGAGCCCGAACTCCTCGACGCAGCACTTGAGGAAGCCCGCCTTCACGCCCGTGTCGTCGATCCCCTCGCGGATTTCCCGGACGAAGAACTCCGCGATCGCGTCGGGCGACCGGTACGCGAGGAAGTTCGGGAGCTGGATGAACGCGTAGATCCCCGTCGCGACGACGATGTTGAGGTCGACCTCGGCGTTCACGCGCTGGATGCGCGGGATGTAGCGGCCGAGCCCCGGCGCGGTCGGGTCGACGAGCGTCCGGACGCCGACGTCGCGCAGCGCCCGCAGCTTCGCGACCGCGTCGGCGACGCGCACCTCCTCGTCCCAGTAGCTCGCGCCCCACACGTGGCCGTAGTTCTGGAGCGCTTCCGGCTCGAGCAGGAAGATGTGCTCGTGCATCAGCGCCGGGCCGAGCTCGGTCAGCTCGACGGGCCCGCGCACGGTCTCGACGGTCGCTCCGCTCATACGTATCTCCGCCGCGTCTAGTCCTGGGCCTGCCTGGCCGCTTCCTTCGCCGCCTTCTTCTCCTCTTTCTTCTCCTTGCGGGCCTCCTTCGTCTCGGCGACCTTCACCTTCGCGTCGGAGTAGGCGCCGCCGACGAGGGTCTTGCCGCCCGTCCAGCCGAAGACCGCGACGACCATGATCACCGCGAGCGTCACGTTCCACGCGGTCGTGACCAGCTGCTGCGCGGTCGAGTACGCCACGGCGGTGTTGTTCGGCACGTGGCAGCACGTCTTCAGCGCGAGCGCGTTCGTCGCCTGCGTGATCCCGACCGCGCCCGGCGTGAACGAGACGACGTTCGCGAGCGACCCGGAGCCGATCACCCACATGATCGAGTCGAACGTGACCGGGATCGCGAACGCGGCGAGGAAGATCGCGATCACGCCCATCTTGCAGGCGTAGCCGATCGCCGACGGCAGGAATACATGGCCGAAGTACTTCTTCGGCGTCGAGAGGATCACGCCGCCCTTCTTCGCGCCCTCCCAGAACTTCTTCACCTTCGGCCAGAAGGCCCGGATCAGCAGCACGATGAGGACGACTCCGCCGCCGACGATGATCAGCGTCAGCCCCGGATGGTTCGTCTCGTTGCTGAAGTTGAGGCTGAACGCGCCCGGCACGGAGAGGAACATGTAGAGGTAGACGAACGCTCCGACGGCCGTGAAGAAGATCTTCTGGACGATGTACGCCGCCGTCGCGCCGGCGAAGTTCATCTTCGGGACGATCGCGATGAACATCAGCAGCGTCACGAACGTCCCGATGTTCGCGGGCAGGAACCCGTTCATCGCGACGCCGACGGCGTACGAGGTGAGGATCGGCCAGAGCAGCCCCTCGGTCGCGTACGCCGCGTTGATGATCCCGTAGTACGAGTAGCCGGTGAAGAGCGTCTGGCCGGTCTGAAGGATGACGGCCGCGATCAGGTACTGGACCGGGACGGCCTTGATCTGGTCCCAGAGCGACTTGAGCCAGCCCTTCACGTCGACCCCGGCGAGCTGGAGCAGCTCGATCACGATCGCGATCGCGATCAGCCAGAGGAGGACCTTCAGCATCCGATGCCAGCGCCGCCCGCTCCAGGGCGCGACGCGGTCGACGGTCGACGACGCTCCGCTCACGGCCTCAGTCTGACGGGGCGGCCCGGTGAGCGCCACTGGGATACGCTCGCCCGCGTGAACGTCTCATCGCGGTTCGACGTTTCCGGGTTCGGCGTCGTCGTCACCGGCGGCGCGAGCGGGCTCGGGCTCGCGTACGGCGAGGTGCTCGGGGCGCACGGCGCCCGCGTGACGCTGATCGACGTCGACGCCGACCGGCTCGCGTACCACGCGGAACGCCTCCGGGGCGAGGGGCTCGACGTTCGCGGCGCCGTCGCCGACGTGACCGATCACGCGGCGCTCGACCGCGCGATCGACGAGGCGGCGGAGACGTACGGCCGGCTCGACGTCGCGTTCGCGAATGCGGGGATCGACTCCGGCATCGGGTTTCTCGGGGCGTGGGCGGGTGACGCGCGGCCGCGCGTCCCCGAGGGCGCGATCGAGCGCTACGACGACGAGCGCTGGGAGCGCGTGATCGACATCAACCTCAACGGGATCTTCGCGACCGTCCGCGCCGCCGCGCGCCACATGCGCCCGCGCGGCTTCGGTCGCATCGTCGTCACGACGTCGGTCGCGGCGACGCAGGTCGAGCCGGCGATCGGCTCCGCCTACATGGCGGCGAAGGCGGGCGCGCGCCACTTCGTCCGTGCAACCGCGCTCGAGCTCGCCGCGGACGGAATCATGGTGAACGCGATCGCACCGGGCTTCTTCGTCACGAACATCGGCGGCGGCCACGCGCAC
>Ga0335069_10012093_pt1 | contig 12150 bp, 12 predicted proteins | sample Lox_Sample_11_FD_206714 | JGI IMG/M metagenome (GOLD analysis project Ga0335069, IMG submission 206714) | Soil microbial communities from Loxahatchee National Wildlife Refuge, Florida, United States - Lox_Sample_1.1 | ecosystem: Environmental > Terrestrial > Soil > Wetlands | place: USA...
GTCTGGGGTGTGGCAGAGCGATGCGAGCAAGCTCCCGGCCGAGCATACGCACGTGCCGCCGGCCTGGGATTTCGCGAAGGGCCAGCCGGTCGCCCCGCTCAGCATCGACAATTGCTTCACCGGCTGGGACCAGCGGGCGGTGATCGAGTGGCCCGACCGCCAATTGCGGCTCACGCTCGAAGCGTCAGCGAACCTGCGCTCGCTCGTGATCTTCGTGCCGCAGGCCCACGATTATTTCTGCGTCGAGCCGGTGAGCAACATCAACGACGCGTTCAATCTCGCAGCCGAAGGCGTCGCGGACACGGGGCTCGCCGTACTGGCGCCGGACGAAACCCTGACGGCCGGGATCGATTTCCGGTTCGAGCGGCTCAATCCAGCTTGATGTGCGCCGCCTCGATGATCTTCGACCACTTGACGACCTCGGACTCGATCTCGGCCTGGAAGGCCTGAGGGGTCGATCCGCGCGGCACCGTGCCGAGCGCTTCGAGCTTGGGGCCGAGGTCGCCCTTGATGGCGGCGACGAGGGCGCGGTTCATCCGCGCGATCACCGGCGCTGGCGTTCCAGCCGGCGCGAACAGCCCCATCCAGGTCGAGCTTTCGAAGCCGGGCATGCCGGATTCGGCAAAGGTCGGGATCTCGGGCAGGGCGGGCAGGCGCTGCGCGGACGTCACGGCGATCGAGCGGAACAGGCCCGAATGCACCTGGCCGATGACCGCCGGGACCTGGTGCATCATCGCCTGCACCTGGCCGCCGATCAGGTCCGCGACCGCCTGCGTCGACACGCGGTAGGGCACATGGATCAGCTCGACATGCGCCGCCACCTTGAACTGCTCGGTCGTCAGGTGCATCGCCGAGCCGTTGCCGGAGGAGGCGTAATTCACCTTGCCGGGATTGGCGCGTAAGTACGCGATGAATTCCTTGAGCGTGTGCACGGGCAGGCTGTTGGGCACGATCAGGATGTGCGGCACGTCGCAGACCGGCGTGATCGGCGCGAAATCGCGGCGCGGGTCGAACGGCAGGTCGTGATAGAGCGCCGTCGACGCCACCTGCGTCCCGGTCGTGCCCATGTAGAAGTTGTACCCGTCGGGCGGCGCCTTGGCCGCGATGCCGGTGCCGACATTGCCGCCCGCCCCCGCATGAGGCTCGACGACCACCGTCTGCTTGAGGTCGCGGCCGAGCTTGTCGGCGACCAGGCGGGTGACGATGTCGACCCCCGAGCCGGCCGGAAAGCCGAGGATGATCTTGAGCGGCCGATCGGGCCAGGCTTCCTCGGCCGCGACCGGCCCGGCCAGGCCCATCACGACGGCTGGAATCAGCGCGCACCAGAGTCTCGTGACCACGACGCTCCTCCCTATCGACGTTGTTGCGATCGAGCCTAGTTCAGGCCGCCATGCCCGTCCACGCCGGCGGGGATTTATCGCCGACCGGAATACCGGTAATCTCGGGCATGGCCAAAAAGACCAGCCGGCGCCGCGCGGCGCCCAAATCCCGTGCTCAGCGCTCCAACGGCAGCGACGTCGTCGCCACGGCACGGCGCGAGCTGGCGGCGGCGTTCCGCTGGGCGGCGCGCCTGGGGTTTCATGAGGGCACCTGCAACCACTTCAGCCTCAAGGTGCCCGGCCGCGAGGACCGCTATCTGATCAATCCTCACGGTCGGCATTTCAGCGAGATCAAGGCGAGCGACCTCGCCATGCTCGACGCCGACGGCAACATGGTCGAGGGCAAGTACCCGGTCGAGCCGACCGCCTTCTTCATCCATTCGCGCATCCACCGCGCGCACGCGGACGCGAAATGCGTGCTGCACACGCATATGCCCTACGCGACGGCGCTGACCATGCTGGAAGGGACGCGGCTCGAGCCGTGCCTTCAGACCTGCCTGAAGTTCTACGGTCGCGTGGCTTACGACGAAGACTCCGGCGGCTACGGCGGTCTCGTGCTCGACGAAGAAGAGGGCGATCGCCTCGCGCGGGCGCTCTCCGGCAAGCGAGTGCTGATGCTGGCCAACCACGGCGTCATCGTGGCGGCTCCAAGCGTCGCCGAGGCCTTCAACGATCTCTACTATCTGGAACGTGCGGCGCAGGCGCAGGTGCTGGCGATGTCCACCGGGCGCAAGCTGAAGCTCGTCGGCGACAACGTGGCGGTCAAGACGCGCGACCAGATGGAGAAGGACGGGCCGCTCTATGCGCGGCTGCATTTCGAGGCGCTCTGCCGCATCCTGGACCGGGAATCGCCTGGGTACGCGCGCTGAGTCTGTCACGCGCTCTACACACATGACGGGGGATTGGGGGACATGGCCAAGCCGCGCCGGCTGATCATCGGCATATCAGGAGCGTCGGGGACGATCTACGGCGTGCGGATCCTGCAGGTCCTGCAGGGCACGGGCATCGAGACGCACCTCGTCATGACCCGCTCGGCCGAAGTCACGCTCGCCTATGAGACCGAGCTCAAGGTCAAGGACGTGCACGCGCTTGCCAGTGTCGTCCATCCGGTGGCCGATATCGGTGCCGCCATTTCGTCCGGCTCCTTCAAGACCGAAGGGATGATCGTGGCTCCGTGCTCGATCCGCTCGCTCGCCGAGATCGCCTACGGCAACACGACCAACCTCCTGTCGCGCGCCGCCGACGTGGTCCTCAAAGAGCGCCGTCGGCTCGTTCTCATGGTGCGCGAGACGCCGCTGCATATCGGCCACCTGCGCACCATGACCCAGGCGACGGAGAACGGCGCCGTCGTCATGCCGCCGATGCCGGCGTTCTACGCGCGCCCCAAGAGCATCGATGAGATGGTGAACCACACGGTCGGCCGCGCGCTCGACCTGTTCGGCATCGACAACACCCTGGTGCGGCGCTGGGGCGAGGCGAACGGCAGCGGCAAGGCGCCGCGTCGCCGCAGCAAGGGCTGAGGCATGGCGCGGCGGGGCGCACGGCCCGGGGGCAATCGTCCGCGCGGGGCCAATCCGCTGTGGACCTATTCGCTGCGCCTCTACAAACGGCCAGGAGTGGCGCCGGCCTGCATCGCCCTTCAGGACCGGCTCGGCGTCGACGTCAACCTGCTGTTCTTCTGCCTGTGGATGGCGGCATCGGGCCGCCGTTTGACACCGGCGACCTTGCGCCTCGCGGCCGGCCTCGCGCGCGTGTGGACGACCAACGTGGTCGGCCCGTTGCGCGGCACGCGGCGGTTCCTGAAGCCGCTCGGCTTGCCGAAGCTGCGCGGCGCTGTGGCGCAGGTGGAACTCGCCGCCGAGCGGGCCGAGCAGGATTTGTTGATCCGCCTGGCGCCGCCGTCCCGGCGGCCGGCGGTCGATGCCGCGCAACACGCGATGGAGAACGTGGCGCGCTATTCCGCCTACTGGCGCAAACGGCCGCGACCCGCCGATCGACGTGATTTGCTGCGAATCCTGAGGGCGGCCTTTCCCGCCGGCTGAAGGCCGCAGTCAGGGCTCGTCTCGCGCCCCAACTTGAGCTACATTAGAAAAAATTAATATAGGGGGCGCCCATGACGACCACTCCTCGCGCTGGCATCGACCGGAGACGTTTCCTCGCGCGCGCCGGTGCAGCGACCGCATCCGCCGTGATCGCCGGTCCCGCATTGCGATCCGCACTTGCGGACAGTGCCGTGCCGTTGACGCCGGGCACGCCCGATGGGCTTGCGTCGGTGGCGCGGCTCGAGGCGCTGCCCGGCAAGAAGCCGCTCATCAAGCTGTCGTACCGGCCGCCGAACTACGAAACGCCGCTCGAGTATTTCAACGACGTGCTGACGCCGAACGACGCGTTCTTCGTCCGTTATCATCTCGCCAACATCCCCGAGGTCTCGGCGGCCGAGTGGCGTCTGAAGATCGCGGGCGACGCGGTGGAACGCCCGGCCGAGTACGACCTCGCGGCGCTGAAGAACGGCTTCGAGCAGGTGGAGCTGGTCGCGGTCTGCCAGTGCTCAGGCAACCGGCGCGGGCTCTCGGTGCCGCACGTGCAGGGCGTGGAGTGGGGCTACGGCGCCATGGGCAACGCGCGCTGGCGCGGCGTGCGGCTCAAGGACGTGCTGGCGAAGTCCGGCGTGAAGAAGGAGGCGCTCGAAGTCTGGCTCAACGGCGCGGAGACGCCGATCGTCGACAAGACGCCGGACTTCGTCAAAAGCCTCCCGGTGTGGAAGGCGCTGGATGAGAACACGATCATCGCCTTCGAGATGAACGGCCAGCCGCTGCCGCATTACAACGGCTTCCCGGCGCGGCTGATCGTCGCCGGCTGGACCGGCACGTACTGGACCAAGCACATCACCAACGTCGACGTGAACACCAAGTCGCTGACCAATTTCTGGATGGCGGCGGCGTATCGGGTGCCGACAGGCAAGTTCCCGCTGGTCGACCATTTCGTCTCGCAGGAGAACGCGGCCAGCACGCCGATCACCGAGATGGTCGTCAACTCGGTCATGACCAACGTCCGGGACGGGCAGCGCATCAAGTCCGGCAAGCCGGCGACCGTCAAAGGCATCGCCTGGGACGGCGGCTACGGCATCCAGGTCGTCGAGGTGTCGACCGACGCCGGCAAGAGCTGGCGGCCGGCCACGCTCGGCCAGGACCTCGGGCGGTTCTCGTTCCGCCCGTGGTCCTACAGTTTCACGCCGCCCAAGCCAGGCACCTATCCGGTGATGGCGAAGGCGACCAATCGCATCGGCGCCTCGCAGACCTTTGTGCTGAACTTCAACCCGGCGGGCTACCACAACAACGTGGTACAGCTCGTCAACCTGGTCGCGGCGTGAGGAGGCGGTCATGAAGGCTTACCATCTCGCCCTGCTTGCAGCTGTTATCGCATCGCCCGCCGCGGCCCAGGACGAACACGTCGTCCTCAAGGATGGTGCGGGCAAGGAGGCGGTCGAGCGCAACTGCAGCGTCTGCCACAGCCTCGACTACATCCCGATGAACTCGAAGTTCCTCGACCGCGCGAAATGGGACGCGACGATCAAGAAGATGTCGGGTCCGTACGGCGCTGGGATCGACCCGGACGACGCCAAGGAGATCCTCAACTACCTTGCGGCCAACTACGCCGGCTGACCCGCCAAGTCCGGGCGCAATAAAAAAGGGCCGGAGGTAAATCCGGCCCTCAAGTTTCAGGGGAGAGGGGAGAAACGTCAGCTTACGGTCTCAACCTTACTGCCGATTCGAAGCACCGTCTGTGACAGCTATCACACCCTATTCGAGCTTGAATTCCTTGACCATTTTGGCCAGGCGGCCGATGTCGAGGAGGACCATGGCGTCGCGCTCGCGGCCGACCACGCCGTTTTTGCTGAGATCGCTCAGGACCCGCGCCACGGTCTCGCGGGCCGTCGACACCCGGGAGGCGATCTCGACATGGTGCGGCACCGGGCGGATCCGGGCCTGATTGGCGTGCTGTTCGAAGGCCTTCGGATCGCTCTCGCGCGCGAGGCGCAGGAGCTCGGCGAAAATCCGGTTGTGCGCCCCCAGCGTGCTGAGGTCCATGATCCGATCGGTCGATTCGCGGACCACTTCGGCCAGACGCCGCAGCAGCGCCATGGCGATCGGCGGATGCTGCAGCAAGACCTCGCGGAACGCCGCCGCCGTCAGCGAGGCCGTGGCCATGTCGGTCTTGGCGACGACCGAGGCCGAGCGCGGCCGGTTGTCTAGGGCAGCCAGCTCGCCGAACAGGCCGCCCGGGCCGATGTCGTCGTAGCTCACCTCGCGCCCGCCCGGCGAGTAGTTGACCACCCGGGCCGTGCCGGAGATGACGAAGAAGACGTCCTCGGACTGGGTCTCGCGATCGATGATCTGCTCGCCCTCATCGAAGCTGCGCCAGCGGCAGCGGCGTTCGAGCGTCTGCCGCTCGGCCGGCGTCAATGGCTTGAGCAGTTGGATCCCGGCCAGGGACTGAGCGCCGGATTTCAAGCGAACCGGACTTGGCGACGGCATGGCAGCGCCCCGCATTTGTCAGCCGAAAAATTAACGAGAAGACCCAGCAACCGGCCGCGATAATGGCGGCAGCGCATGAGACGGGCAAGTCCCGGCGCACGCACACCTGCGGCCGCCGCCTTGCCCGTCAATCGCCGCGGAACTCCTTCACCATCTGCGTCAACCGGTTAATGTCGACGATGCGCAGAGCGTCGCTCTCGCGCTCGACGATGCCCTTGCGGGTCAGGTCGCCCAGCACGCGCGCCACGGTCTCCCGCGCGGTGCTGACGCGGGCCGCGATGTTGGAATGGACCGGCATCGGCCGGATCCGCGCCTGGTTGGCGCCCTGCTCGAAGGCCTTGGGATCGGCCTCGCGCGCCTCGCGCAGGAGCTCGGCATAGATGCGGTTGTGGGCGCCGAGCGTGCTCAGGTCCATGATGCGGTCGGTCGATTCGCGGATGACCGCAGCCAGGCGGCGCAGCAGCGCATTGGCCACGGGCGGCGCCGTCTCGAGGACCTCCCGGAAGGCGGCTGCGGAGAGCGAGGCCGCCACGGTTTGGCCGCGTGCGACAATCGCCGCGGATCGCGGGCGCCCGTCGATCGCCGCCAGCTCCCCGAACACGCCGCCCGGCCCGATTTCATCGAAGCTGACTTCGCGCCCCCCGGGTGAGTAGTTCACGACGCGCGTCAGGCCCGAGACGACAAAGAATACGTCCTGCGTATCGTTTTCGCGGTCGATGATCTGCTCGCCATCTTCGTAGGTCCGCCAGCGGCAGCGCCGCTCGATCGCCTGCCGCTCGGCGGGAGACAGCATCTTGAACAGCTCGACCCCGGCCAGCGACTGGACCGTCTTGGATGCGCTGCCGGACGATGTTTTGGTGACCATTGCGAAGACCCCGCCGACGCGGAAGGTACCACGATATCGGGATGCCGTCGCAAGAGCCGCCAAGCCATTGTGATAGCGCCGTGACCTCGGGCTACGGCCATTGCCGCTCCCACCCAAACGTGGCTATAGTCCGACGGGCCGTTTCGCAGCGCAACATGAAGGCGCGGGTGCCCAGGGACTCTGCATGCAAGGCCATTCTGCATGAACGACCTGACCGAACTCCACGGGCTGTTCTTCGAGGACCTCAAGGTCGGGCAGACGGCGCTCTATGCCCGCACCCTCACCGAGACCGACATCGTGCTGTTCGCCGGGATCTCCGGCGACAACAACCCGGTGCACATCAACGAGGAGTTCGCGAGCAACACGATGTTCTCCGGCCGCATCGCGCACGGCATGCTGTCGGCGGCCTTCATCTCGACCGTGCTCGGCATGAAGCTGCCGGGCCCGGGTGCGATCTATGTCAGCCAGACCCTGCGGTTCAAGGCGCCGGTGCGGGCTGGCGACACGCTCAACGTCCGCGCCACGGTCACCGATCTCGTGCCGGACAAGCGCCGCGCCACGCTCTCGACCGTCATCACGGTCGGAAACCGGGTCGTCCTCGAAGGCGAGGCGGTGGTGATCGTGCCGCTGCGCTCCTCGCTGCCGGCGACCGACAGCTCCGCGGCACGGCCGCGGTAGACGCGGCGGCGCCGCCGGACGCGCCTCTCTCATCCCGCGAGCGCCGTGCCGTGATCATCCACCGTCATGTCCTGCCGTTGCCGCCCGAGGCGCGCGGGAGCGTCGTGGCCGTGGGCAATTTCGACGGCGTGCATTTCGGCCACCAGGCGGTGATCGGCGAGGCGGTGAAACGCGCCCGCGCCGGGCGCAGGCCCGCCGCGGTGCTCACGTTCGAGCCCCACCCGCGGCGCTTCTTCCAGCCGAAGGCGCCGCCGTTCCTGCTCACGCGCTTCCGTACCAAGGCGCGCATCATGGCCGGGCTCGGCGTCGAGCATCTCTTCGTGCTGCGCTTCAACGCCGCACTCGCGAAGCTGACGGCGGCAGAGTTCATCGATGACGTGCTCGGCAGCGGCCTGGCCGCGGCTCACGTCGTGATCGGCTACGATTTCGTGTTCGGGCGCGGGCGCGCGGGCAACGCGGAGCTGCTGGTCTCGCGCCTGGCGGAGCGCGGGATCGGCACGACCATCGTGGCGCCCGTCACGTCGATGACCGATTCCATGACCGTGTCCTCGACCAGCGTGCGCAACGCGCTCAGCGCCGGAGACCCGCCGGCGGCAACCCTTCTCCTCGGCCGGCCGTTCGAGATCGAGGGGCGCGTGATGCGCGGCGACGCCCGCGGCCGCACCATCGGCTTCCCGACCGCCAATCTGTGGCTCGGCGACTACCTGCGCCCGGCGCTGGGCGTGTACGCGGTGCGCGTGGCGATCGCCGAGCCCGGCGCCCGCGCCGGCCGCACCCTGGCCGAGACCGCGGACTGGCTCGGCGGGGTGGCCAATCTGGGCTTGCGCCCGACCTTCGGCGGCCTCACCGAGCCGCGCCTCGAGGTCCATCTCTTCGACTACGCGGGCGACCTTTATGGGCGCCGGCTGCGCGTGGCCCTGATCGAGTTCCTGCGGCCGGAGCGCAAATTCGACGGCATCGAGGCGCTCAAGGCCCAGATCATCAAGGACGCCGAGGCGGCCCGCGCCGTCCTTGCCGACCATCCCGCGCACCGGCAAGCCGGTTGACGCTGTAAGACGCGGTTTCTATGATCCGGCGCCATGAACGCCAAGCTCCAGGTACGCTTGATTCGCGGGCGAATTACCGCCCCGGTCCCTCGCCAGGGCCGGAGCCGTATCGTCCCCGTTTCATCGTTCCTGAAGGAGCTTGCGTGTCGTGTCTGCTGCTGAATCCCCTTCCCGATCAACGTGGTGCTTTTCCGTATCCGCGGCACCGGAGCCCGGCGTGATGCCGCGCGTGCTTGAGCTGTTCGCCAAGCGCGGGCTGGTGCCCGCGCGCTTCCACGCCGAACTGACCGGCGCTCAACCGGGCGGCCTCGAGATCGACGTGCAGATCGCCGGCCTCGATGATGCGGCCGCGAGCCATGTGGCCGCCTCCCTGCGCGGCCTGTTCGATGTCGAGCGCGTCCTGGTCGCCACCAAGCCGGCCGCGCAGACGGCTGCGGCCGGGATGCGCTGACATGGCGCGCGACTACAAGTCGACGGTCTTCCTGCCGGCCACCGGCTTTCCGATGCGCGGCGACCTGCCGAAGCGCGAGCCGGACCTGCTCGCACGCTGGCAGAAGATGGGCCTGTGGAAGCGCCTCCGCGAGTCTTCGAAAGGGCGTGAGAAGTACATTCTGCACGACGGCCCGCCGTATGCGAACGGCAACATCCATATCGGCACGGCGCTGAACAAGATCCTCAAGGACGTCGTGAACCGCACGCACCAGATGCTCGGCCAGGACGCCAACTACGTGCCCGGCTGGGACTGCCACGGCCTGCCGATCGAATGGAAGATCGAAGAGGAGTATCGCGCCAAGGGCAAGGACAAGGACAAGGTCCCGATCGTCGAATTCCGCCGCGAGTGCCGCGACTTCGCGGCCAAGTGGATCGACGTCCAGCGCGAGGAGTTCCGGCGGCTCGGGGTCGAGGGCGACTGGGCGAACCCGTATTCGACGATGTCCTACCCGGCCGAGGCGCAGATCGTGCGCGAGCTGGGAAAGTTCGCGATGAACGGCAGCCTCTATCGCGGGGCGCGGCCGGTGATGTGGTCCGTGGTCGAGAAGACGGCACTCGCCGAGGCCGAGGTCGAATACCACGACCACACCTCGACGACCGTGTATGTGCGCTTCCCGGTCGTCCGGTCGGGGCACAAGGCGCTCGAAGGTGCCGCGGTCGTCATCTGGACCACCACGCCCTGGACCTTGCCCGGCAATCGCGCGATCGCGGCCGGCGCCGAGATCGAATACGACCTCCTCACCGTGAAGTCGGTTCACGAGGGAAGCCTGGTGAAGCCTGGCGACAAGCTGCTGGTCGCCAAGAAGCTGTCGTCGTTCTTCGTGCAGGATGTCGGCATCGGCGAGGCCGAATACGACATGAGCGCCCGCGTCAAAGGGGCGGACCTCATCGGCACGATCTGCGCGCATCCGCTGCGCGGTGCGGCCGGGGCGAACGGCTATTACGATTTCGACGTCCCGGTGCTGAACGGCGATTTCGTGACGACCGAGCAGGGCACGGGCTTCGTCCATATCGCCCCAGGCCACGGTGCCGACGACTACGAGCTCGGCTCGGCCAACGGCATCGACGTGCCCAACACGGTCGACGAGGACGGCTCCTATTTCCCGCATGTGGGCCTGTTCGCCGGCAAGCGCGTGTTCACGCCGCGCGGCAAAACCGGCGATGCGAACGGGTCGGTGATCGAGGCGCTGACGGCCGTGGGTGCTCTCCTGGGCTGCGGCACTTTGGTCCACAGCTATCCGCATTCCTGGCGCTCGAAGGCGCCGCTCATCTTCCGCAACACGCCGCAGTGGTTCATTTCGATGTCGCGCAACGAGTTGCGTGACAAATCGCTGAAAGCCATCGACGATACGAGCTGGTTCCCGCCGGCGGGGCGCAACCGCATCCGCTCGATGATCGAGACGCGGCCCGACTGGTGCGTGTCGCGCCAGCGCGCCTGGGGCGTGCCGATCGCGGTCTTCGTCGAGAAGAAGAGCGGCCAGCTCCTGCGCGATCCCGATGTGATCGAGCGCATCGCGCAGGCCTTCGAGGCCGAAGGGGCCGACGCGTGGTACGCAAGCGATCCCAAACGCTTCCTCGGCAACAAATACGATCCGGCGGACTACGACCAGATCAAAGACGTGGTCGACGTGTGGTTCGATTCGGGGTCCACGCACAGCTTCGTCCTCGAACAGCGCCCCGACCTGAAATGGCCGGCCTCGCTCTACCTCGAAGGCTCGGACCAGCATCGCGGCTGGTTCCACTCCTCGCTCCTGGAATCGTGCGGGACGCGCGGCCGCGCGCCCTACGACGCGGTTCTGACGCACGGCTTCGTGCTCGACGAGCAGGGGCGGAAGATGTCGAAGTCGCTCGGCAACGTCATCGCCCCGCAGGAGGTGGTCGGCAAGATCGGCGCCGACATCCTGCGCCTGTGGGTGGTGAGCTCGGATTACAGCGAAGACCTGCGCATCGGCCAGGAGGTCCTCAAGCACCAGGCCGAGCTGTATCGCCGGCTGCGCAACACGCTGCGCTACCTGCTGGGCAATCTCGCCGGCTTCGATGCGGGCGAGCGCCTGCCGCTCGAGCGGGCGGAAGACCTTGCGAAGCTCCCCGAGCTCGAGCGCTGGGTGCTGCACCGCCTGACCGAGCTCGATGCCCTGCGGCGCCGCGCGGTCGCGGACTATGCCTTCACCGGGTTCTATACGGCGCTGCACAATTTCTGCGCCGTCGACCTTTCGGCCTTCTACTTCGATATCCGGAAGGACTCGCTGTATTGCGACCGTCCGGACAGCCTGCGGCGGCGCGCAGTGCGGACGGTGCTCGACCGGCTCTACCATTGCCTTGTCACGTGGCTGGCGCCGGTTCTGTGCTTCACGGCCGAGGAAGCGTGGCTCGCGCGCCATCCCGGTGAGGGCGAGAGCGTGCATCTGCAGCTGGTCGCCGAGGTGCCGGAGGGCTGGCGCGACGAGGCGCTCGCCGCACGTTGGGCGCGCATCCGCGATCTCCGGCGCGTGGTCACCGGCGCCATCGAGCTGGCGCGGGCCGACAAGAAGATCGGCGCCAGCTTGCAGGCCGCACCGATCGTCTACGCCGACGCACCCTACCTGGAGGCGATGCGCGGCCTCGATGCGGCCGAGCTGTGGATCACCTCGGCGGCCGAGCTGCGGCCCGCCGAGGAGCTTGGTGCCGACCGCGACACGCTGTTCACGCTCGCCGACGTGCCGGGTGTGTGGACGCGCTTTGCGACCGCCGACGGCAGCAAGTGCGAACGTTGCTGGCGGGTGCTGCCCGAGGTCGGCCGGCACGCCGCCCATCCGACCTTGTGCGGCCGCTGCGTGGACGCGGTGGAGCACCTGCCGGCGGCGGCGCAATAGCCGCCATGATCCGGTTCGCAGCCCCGCAGCGGCTGGCGCTGACCCTGATCGTCGCGGTGATTGCCGCCGACCAGATCTCCAAAGCGTGGCTCTACAATTACCTGAGCGCCACGGGCCGGCGCGCCATCGAGGTCCTGCCGTTTCTGAATGTGGTCGCGGTATGGAATTACGGCGTGAGCTTCGGCGTGTTTAACGAAGGGCCCAGTACCGGGGCGTGGCTGTTTGTCGGCCTGGCGCTCGTCATCGTCGCCATGCTCGCCGCCTGGGTGGTCCGGGCCGACCGCCTGTTGCCGGCGGCCGCTC
>Ga0335069_10012094_pt1 | contig 12149 bp, 9 predicted proteins | sample Lox_Sample_11_FD_206714 | JGI IMG/M metagenome (GOLD analysis project Ga0335069, IMG submission 206714) | Soil microbial communities from Loxahatchee National Wildlife Refuge, Florida, United States - Lox_Sample_1.1 | ecosystem: Environmental > Terrestrial > Soil > Wetlands | place: USA: Florida...
CCGCGGCCCTCCAACGGTCCGCCCGCGCCCTGGGTGGAGCTCGGCCCGGAGCACGCCTCTTCAAGGCCGTCTCGGCTCTCGTTGGCGCAGGAACGGGACTCACGCCCTCGGGAGACGATTTTCTTTCAGGCCTGATGGCCGCATCACGCGCCACGCGGAACGCCGGGCTTGCCCGTGCCCTTTGCGAAGCGGTGCGGGAGAACCTGGCGGCGACCGGCGACATCAGCGCATCGCTCCTGCGTTGTGCGGTGGGCGGCCACTGGGTCGGGCCGCTCGTGGACCTGGCAGACGCCCTTTCGGCGGATGATCGGTCCGCGGCCCTCAGCTCTATCGACACGTTGTGCGGCCTGGGCCACAGCTCGGGATCGGACATCGCAACGGGCTTCCTTTTCGGTCTTGCCACGCTGCCGAAGGCATCGCCATGACACCCAGGACCATCGTCGTTGCTCTCGGGGGCAACGCGTTGATCGCGGAAGGCACGCGGGGCACCATCGACGAGCAGCTGAGCAACGCTCGCACGTGCATGGGGGCGGTGGTCGGAATGGTACGGGACGGGCACCGGGTCGTGCTCGTCCACGGCAACGGCCCGCAGGCCGGCATCCATCTCATCCAGAACGAGACGGCTGCCGCGCAGGTTCCCGGCTCGCCGCTCAACATCATCGTGGCCGATACGCAGGGGTCCATGGGCTACATGCTGGCCCAGTGCCTGTACAACGCACTGATCGTGGAACAGGTCACCCGGGCCGTGGTGACGGTGGTTACGCAGGTGGTCGTTGATCCCCGGGACCCCGCGATGAAGAACCCGACCAAGTACGTCGGCCCGTTCTACAAGGCGGAAGACGTGAAGGAGCGAGCAGCCAGGGGCTGGACCATGAAAGAGGATCCGGGCCGCGGCTACCGCCGCGTTGTGCCCTCACCCGCGCCGCTGGACATCGTGGAGAAGACGACGATCCGGCGCCTGATCGACACCGGCGTGATCGTCATCGCGGCGGGCGGGGGCGGCATTCCCGTTCAGCGAGCGGCGGATGGCACCCTCTCGGGCGTGGACGCCGTCGTCGACAAGGACCGCGCGTCGGCTCTTCTCGCGCACCTGATCGATGCCGACGAGCTCCTCATCCTGACGGGCGAGGAGCGGATCGCCATCAACTACAGGAAGCCGGACGAGAAGCGGTTCGACCGGATGACGCTGGCCGAATGCGAGCGGTACATGGCGGAGGGCCAGTTCCCGAAAGGCTCCATGGGACCCAAGATCGAGGCTGCCTGCGATTTCCTGCGTCGCGGCGGATCGAAAGTCATCATCACCGCCCTGGAAAAGGCTGTCGCCGCCGTTGGGGGAAAAGCGGGCACACAGATTACACCGTAGCTCGGCCGAGGCAGCGGGGCCGAGGCAGCGGGCCCCGTTTGACGATCCGCTTCCGCGTCCGTAGATTCGCGCGGTAACCGAGGTCTCGCATGCGCAACAGCCTGGTGCTCGTCGCTGCTCTTGTGCTTTCAGTTGCCCCCCTCGCCGGCGCCGAATCCACGGACTTCTTTGACCTCGTGATGAACCGCTCGGTCGGGAAGGTCCAGGTCGCCATCAACGGCGGCGCCAGGCGGATCCCGATGTTGCTGGTGCTGCTTGCCTGCGCGCCGTTGAGCCTGTTCCCCTTCTACTGGATGCTGAGCGGCACCACGCTGAACTCCAACGACGTTCTCCTTGGCATCCTGCTCCCGGGCCGTGACTTCCTGCCCAACTGGAAGCAGGGGACCACGACATACAACGTGATCGGTACCAGCCCCAGTTCCGACCCCGCCGCTGCACCGAGCCCGTGACGGAGTGCCGAACGCTCCCTTCCACGATCAGGCTGCTGGACTTGCCCCTTGCGACCCAGTAGCCGGGGTCCGCGGTGAGCCTGGCAAAGACGCTCTCGATGGATGCGAGGTCCTTGTGTTCGGCCTCCCAGAGAATCGTGTTCAGGTCCCCAAACAGGCCGGAATAGACGCGGACCTTCGGCCACGAATCCCGCGTGTTTTCGTTCCGCGATTTCCTTGGCCCAACGAGCTGCTCGTCCGCCCTCCCGAAGGGGCCGCGGTCATCGGGCCGCCCGGAGGATCGCGGGGATCTTTCGCAATGATGGCGAGGCCTCGAAGTCCACGAGCTTGGCGAACAACTGCGCCGCCCCGCCGCTGTGCGTCGGGAACGAAGGCGGATCCCGCCGGGCTCGAAAAACTCCCCGGACCACGGATTTCTGCACCCGGTCGAACATGAGCGTGTTGTGAACGAAACCGGTGCCGGACTGGATATCGCGGAGGTCCGGCTCCGAGCCATAGCCTCCCCAGGGCGTGACCCCGAGTGCGAACGCGGTACCCGGGCCCTGGTTGATGGTGACCGAACCGTAGCGAAGATCGGCCGTTGCGCGGTCCATGGCCGTCCTTACGGCGGGGTCTTCCATTGAACGGGGATGGACAAGGATCGTGGCCGCGAGGGTCCCCCAGAGGACGTCGTTCGCAAAGGCGACGGCACGGTCTATGAAGTCCGCCGCCCCGTCCGCGGGCACGCCCGTCTCCGAGATGAGGCTGCAGAACGCTTCGGTGGTGAAGCAGATGTCGGTGGCGGACGCCGGGTCGAGACCGGGGATGAGCGTCCACGGCAGGTCGCCGTCCGATGCGCTGCCAATACACTCCGCCTCGGGGTGGGCAGACCGGAACGTATCGAAACGCTGCCGAGCGCCCGGGTAGTAGGCGCGGCGCACGGGGATTCGGCCCAGCACTCCGCGGAGCAGGTCCAGGAGCTTCTGGCGACCGTCCCAGCCCGCGTGCTGGACGATAACGCGCGGCGTAATGCAGTTGAAGCCGGCATTGGCCACCAGCATGGAGGCCAGGTGTTCCGCCTGGTAGGCCAGGTCACTCTCGGTCCACGGACCGGGCACCACGATCACCGGGCTGATGTTGCCGAGCTCGGCGGTAACGGGCTTGCGCAACAGCGGCTGGTTTCTTCTCTTCCGCTCCGCGCCGGCCGGCCCCATCCCGAACACGATGGCCTCGAAGGTCTTGTCCGATCCCGTCACGTGGACCTCGTCCACCGCCGGATTGGTGCAAAGGAAGCTGCCTTCCTCAGCACCCCCGCGCACCACCCGGAGGAATCCCTGTGACACCAGAGCCTGGAACGACTCCTCGAACAACGGCCCAAGGTAGTCGTTCACCGGGTTGACCTTGTAGATCACCACCTGGTTGCGCACGAACAGTCGGTAGAGGAGGTCGGAGGCGCCGACGCCGGAGACATTCCCCGCGCCCAGGACGAGCGCGACCTTGCCGGGCCGGCCGGCACCGCGGTAGGCGGCGGCCTGTCCCGACCGAACGTCGTCCACGGTCGTCCCCGGCTGCATCCAGACCTCCGCGGTGACGCGGTTCCAGAACAGGCGATCGTAGGGCCTCGCGGGAAACACCCGGGCGACTACCTGTCCGTCCGGCCGCCGAGTGAGCGGACCCGGTATCCCTGGGCCGCCCGTTTGAGCCATGGCGTGCAGGGAATCGCGCAGCTGCCGCAGCTGCAGCATGACGACGTAGGGGCCGGCGGCCCATTCCTCCCAGGCCGCAGCCGCGTCGGGGGCCACCCCTTTCGCCGCCAGACTGGCGCTCACCCATCGGCCGGCCGTTGCCGCGACGTCCTGGATCATGCGGTCCAGCAGCCCGACTTTGCGGTTGATGGGAAGCGCTGACCAGGCGTCCCTGCGGCCGGCCAGGTCGCGGACGGCGCCTTCCAACGCCTCGAGGGATGACCGCGGCGTTTCGCCGGTCACCGGCGGAAACGAAAAGGAACCCGTGGCTAAGGCCGTCGGCATCTCTCTCTCCTTTTTCAGGACCAGGACCTGCTCTCCGAGGCGGTCGGCATGGATCTCGTCTTCGCGGAGTGAATAACCGACACCGCGTTACGGCAGCGTTACGGCCTTCACTGCGGCCGCCGTCGAACAGCCACCATTCCCAGCCATTTCAAGTCCCTACAGGTTACCGCGCCCAGCCGGGCGTTCCTTCCGCCGTGGAACAACGGCAGGCACTGTCCGAGCGGATCGCCGATGACCTCCTTTCGAGGTGGTCCGAGGCCGACATCCCGCCGAAATACGCCTTCCTGGTCTGGCCGGCTGGCGGCGAGATCTCCCGTCCCGTCCAACTGGCTCCGCCTGGAGCTCATCCGGGACATCTCGACGGTCGGCTCCCCGGGGGCCCAGACGGCCGGGCCGCTGGTGTCGGGCGGCCTGGTGCTGCTGATCGCCGCGGAGGTGTTGACCATGGCGGTCTCGCACTCTGCAAACCCGGGGCGCGTGGCAGGCGTCCGGCCGAACCCGTAACGTTCCCGTTACGGAGAGAGCTGCAGGATCGTGGCAGGTGAAGGAGGCACGCATGGTACTGGTTGCCGGTTCCACGGGTATGGTGGGCGGCGAGATCTGCCGGATACTCGCGCACAAGGGGCGGAAGGTTCGCGCGCTCGTGCGGGCCGCCGCGAGCAAGGACATGGTCCGGTCGCTGGAGGACCTCGGCGTGGAGATCGTCCGGGGTGACGTGCGGGACGCTGCGTCGCTGCAGCGCGCCTGTAAAGGGGCGAAGACCGTGATCTCCACGGTTTCCTCGATGCCGACCCGCTACCAGCCGGGGGAGAACGACATCGCGTCCGTGGATGATCGCGGCATCAAGAACCTGGTGGATGCCGCCCGCGGGGCAGGCGTGGAGGCGTTCGTCCTCACCTCCTTCTCTCCGGACCTGGATTTCCCGCTGCGCAACGCGAAACGCGAGGGGGAGCGCCACCTGAAGTCCAGCGGGATGACCTGGACCATCCTGCGCCCCAGCTACTTCATGGAAGCGTGGCTGAGCCCCATGGTCGGGTTCGACTACGAGAAAAGGTCCGTCCGGGTCTTCGGCAGCGGTGAGAAGCCGGTGAGCTACGTGTCGTTCCGGGACGTGGCGTCCATCGCCGCGGCCAGCCTGGAGTCCGAGGAGGCGAGGAACGCCATTCTTTCCGTGGGCGGCCCGGAGGCCCTGAGTCCCAACGAGGTGGTGCGGATCTTCGAGGAAACGGCCGGGGCGACGTTTTCCGTTGAGCGCGTCCCCGAGGCGGCCCTGGCCGCCCAGGTGCGGGAGGCGTCCGACCCGATGCAGAAGTCCTTTTCTGGTCTCATGCTCGCCATGGCAGCAGGAGACGCCATCGAGATGGGCCGCCTGGCGGCACGGATGGGGGTGTCCCTGAAGTCGGTTCGACAGTACGCCCGCGAGGTACTTCCGCAGACCGTGCGCAAGTGAGGGGATGCCGGTGAGCGGGCATTTCCGGTTCGCCGTCGGCTCGCTGGCCTGCACCAGCCTCCTGGACGGCTCCCACGAGTACGACTGGCGGGACTTCGTGACCAACGCCCCGGAGGCGGAGGTCCGGGCGGCGCTGCGCGCCCATGGGACCGCCGGCGAGAAGGTGTGCACGCCGTACACCTACCTGCACGTGGATACCGGCGATCACCAGGTCCTGGTGGACACGGGCGCCGGATCCCACTTTCCCACCACCGGCCGCCTGCCCCGGAGCATCGCGGAGGCCGGGATCGACCGGGAAAAGATCGACACCGTGATTATTACCCACGCGCACCCGGACCATGTCGGCGGCCTGCTGCTCCGGGATGGATCGCTCGCGTTTCCCCGCGCCGCATATTACATCTGGAAGCGGGAATGGGACTACTGGTTCTCGGATGAAGAGCGCATGCGCGCACCGCGGAAGGGACCGTTCGACTTCAGCGTCTTCTTCGCCATCGCGCGGCGCTGCCTGGAACCCGTGACCAACCGGGTCCGGCTGGTGGAGTTCCGCGGAGAGGAGGAATCCATCCTGCCCGGGGTTACGCTGTTCCGCGCGCCGGGTCACACCCCCGGGCACATGGTGGCGGAGTTCCGCTCCGACGGCCAGAGCCTCCTGTACACCGGGGACGCCGCGCTTTCTCCGATTCACCTCGAACAGCCGGGGTGGCTGCCCGTCACCGAGATCGAGCCCGAGCAGTCGCTGGTGAGCCGGCGGTTTGTCTGCGAGCTGGCCACCTCGCGCGGCTCGTGGGTGGTTGCGCAGCACTTTCCGCCGTTCCCAAGCCTCGGCCGCATCCGCGGCCGGGAGCGAGCCTGGGAATGGGTGCGGGCGGATATCGCGGCGGACTGATTTCCCCGGCCAAGAGGCAGATCAACCCGGCATCGCGGCCAGCATCTGCCTCACCGCTCTCAAGTCCCGGCAGTCCTGGTCCGCCGGGTAGCCGCGGTACACCCGCTCCAGCAGTTGGCGGGCCTCCGGGCTGCCGCGCCGCGGCCCCCGTGCGTAGAGCGACATCGCGGCCCGCAGCTCCAGGTTCCTCGCGCCTTGACTCGTGGACAGGGTGAACGCACGTTCGAGCCAATCGCCGGCATGCGCCTCCGGCTCCCCGGCGGCCAGTGCGATCTCTCCTCGCAGGCGGCACAGTTCCGGCTCCCACAGGTGGGCATTGGTCTCCGGGATTGTTTCCATGGCCTGCTGCAGGACCGCGATGGCGGATGTGCAGTCCCCCGACTCCTGGTACACCTCGGCCAGCATGCATGCGGCGGTGCCCTGCGGCACCTGGCGCTGCCGCGGAACTGCCAGGCCATCCAGGATCAGGCGCGGCTGCGAGGTCGACCACCCCGTCACGACGAGGCCGTTCTCTATGTACAGGGCGAACCCTTCCCGCTCGGCGAGTGCCAGCAGCTCCTCGGCCAGCGGTCGAACGGGGTCGGCCTCGCCCAGCATGTAATAGAGGAGGCACGTGTAGTAGAGACTCATGCACAGGGTGAAGGCGTGGCCCAGGGAACGGGCACGCTCGAGCCCCGCCAGTGCGCTGCGGATGGCGTCCGTTGGTCGGCCGGTGGCCACGAGGGCCATCGACTCCACCGTGAAGCTGAGCACCGCGGTGTCATTCCCGAACTGGATCAGGTCGAGAGCCGAATCCTCCGGCCGAAGACCGCGGCGGGCCTCCTCCGCGTGGGGGAGCATCCGCGCGGCATGGCCCTGGAAGAGCAGGGACTCGGCGTACATGCCATGCGCGCGGGCGACTAACCGCGGATCTCCCAGTGCCCTGGCGATGTCCAGCATGTTCGTTGCGTACTCCAGGCGCTTGCGCGGATCCGGATAGAAACGGTTCAAGCCGAGGTTGACCTGGAAGCGCTGCTGGGCGCTGCCGCGCTCTTCGCAGATCGCCAGCGCGCGGAGGTGAACTGCCTCGACCGACGGGTCGTGATGACCCTTGACCAGCACGAGGGGCACTCCCAGCGAGGTGAGGAACTCGAGCTCGCGGTCGAGCGCCCGGGGTCCGAGGGACGAGGCTCGAAGGAGCTCGAGCCCGCGCGAAAAGTGGGCCACGGCCGCGTGGTTGGCGTATGCCTTTCGCGCCTTCTCCCCGGAGAGGTAGTAGGAATCGATGGCCTTGAGCACCTCTCCGCCGCGGTCGCAGTGATAAGCCAGTGACTCGCTGAACTCGTCCGCGGCACACGCGGACAGCTGCTCGTACGCGCGGGCCACCTTGCCGTGGAGCTGCCTGCGCTGCACGGGGTCGATGCTTTCATACACCGCCTCCTGCGTGAGCACGTGCTTGAACGAGTATTCCAGCTCGGGGACCGAGCGCTCCACGAACAGCAGCTCACGGTCTTCGAGGCCCTCGAGCATCGCGCCGGGGACCTCGGCGGCCATTGCGAGCTCCAGCAGGCGTCGGGAGAACACCCTCCCGATCACCGCGGCCTGCTGCAGCAGGTTTCGTTCGGCCTCTCCCAGGTTGAAAAATCGGCCCAGCACCACGGACTTGATCCCATCCGTCAGCGTCGAATGATCCGTGGGAAGGTCGCCTTCCGGCGCCTCCTCGGCCGCACCCGCGGCCGCCCGCGCGAGCTCCTCCAGGAAGTACGGGTTTCCGCGGCAGCGCAGCAGGATATCCTCCCGCACCCTGGAGGACATGGATTCCGGGGGCACGAGCGATCCCAGGAGACGGCTGCTCTCTGCCGGGCTGATTTCCCGCAGGCGCATCTCGTGGAGGTCTTCCAGGCGGCGCCGCGCGGCGCTGGCCGCGAGATTGCGACTGCGGTGGTCCGGATCGTTGCGGTATACCAGGACCAGGAGAACCCGCTTGCCGCGGAGCGAGTCGAAAAGGGACTCGATGAGCTCCAGGGACAGCAGGTCTGCCCAGTGGAGGTCCTCGAAGACCAGGACGAGCGGAGCGCCTCTGGCGAGCGCCGCAAACAGTGCCTGCACGGCAAGGAAAGCCCGGTGCTTGACCTGCTCGGGGCTCCACCGCGCGATCTCCTGGCCGTGTGCGCCGGCATAGGAGTGCTCGAGGAGCTCCAGCGTGGCGAGCTCCAGCGCTTCGATCCTGCCGGCGGCCTCCTCGTCGGAGCCGGGGGCTGCCAGGAGCTCGTCCAGCCCCCGGGGCGAAGGGAAGCGTCCACCCTGCGGCGCTGCCCGTCGTGCGGCGCCGCTTTTCAACGCATCCACCATGTCGATGAACGGCCAGTAGCCGATGTTGGCCTTCGGCGACAGGCACCGGCCCTCCAGCCACCGGATCTCCCCGGCGGCGAGCAGCTCGGAAACCGCGTGGTACAGCTCGTGGACCAGGCGCGACTTCCCTATTCCAGCCTCGCCCGTGATGACCACCACCTGGCCGCAGCCCCGGACCGTGGAGGCGAAGGCGCGGTTGAGCCGGGCAACCTCTTCTTCCCGTCCTACCATTTCTGCGTGTGGACCGAACGGGCCGCGGCTCTTGCGGGAAAGCGGAGCCACCGACAGCACACGATGCCGGGAAGGGGCGGAAGAATCACCAGGCGCGAAGGAAAAGGCGCTCCGCGTGTGACGATACGTGGGCTCGTCCACCAGCACTGAACCGGCGGCCGCCCGTGCAGCGAGCAGCCGCGCGAGCGGCAAGGGCCGCCCGGCGAAGGCGCGAGCGCCACTGCCGGCGTGTGCACGGGCGGTGAGGGACAGGTGGCCGGTGGTCACCGCGGCGCGAAAGGCTCGGCCCGCTTCGGCGCTCTCCCGCAGCTCGAGGGCCGCCCGGATGGCCAGCTCGGCATTGCTTTCCAGGAACCTGCCGTCGCCAAACAGCGCCAGGAAGCCGTTGTCGGATGCTTCGACGACCTGCCCGTTGTAGCGGGGGATGACGGCGGCGGCCGCACCGGCGGCGGCCGCACCGTCCACTTGCTCCACCATCCCGACGAGAACGGAGCACGCCGCGGATTCGGCGAACGGGGCGTCCGCCGAGGTGCCCGCGGCCGCCGGCTCCTCGAGCCTCCGCTCTTCCGCGAATCTCGGCGGCGGCGGCAGCTGTCCCCGCGCGATGGACTGCGCGAGCCGTTCCGTGGATTCCTGCGGGGGACTGTCCAGCTCCTCGCGCAGCATCCGTCGACACTCGTCGAACTGCTGGCGGGCCGCGGCGCGGTTGCCGTCCCACGCATGCAGTTGCATCAGCGCCGCGTGAGCGCTCTCGTCCAGGTGGTCGAGCTCGAGACGCCGCCGCGCGCAGTCGATCGCGGCGGGAAAGTCTCCCGCCGCGGCGTGGCACGTTGCCAGCCGCCCCAGGACGTGCGCGGCATCTCGGCGAAGGCGGTCGGTCGTGAAGAACTGCCAGTCGTCGAAGTCGATGCTGTCCTTCAGGGTGAAGCCCGACAGGAACTCTCCCCGGAACAGCCGTGAAGCCTGGACCAGGAGGGGGAGACAGCGCGGACAGGCTGCCCGCCGTTCGTGGCCGTGGCCCTCACACCGGGCAAGCAGCTCCCGCAGCTCGGCAATGTCGGTCCAGGCACCGGAAGCGCCCAGGAGGCCGGCCGTCTCCCTGCGGGTATCCAGGATCTCGCGCCCCACCGCGGTGCGCAGCGTCGACAGGGTGCGCCGAAGCGCCGCGTGCCCGCCCGCTCGGCCATACCGCGACCAGAGCAGCGTCACGAGGACCTCGCGGCTCACGGGTTCTGCGGAAACGGAAAGGTACGCCAGGAGGGCGGTGGCCTTGCGGGTGTCCAGGTGAACCGGACTCCCATCGACTTCGATCAGCGGCGGACCGAGAAAGGCCAGACGGACACTCGCCATGAGTTCCAGCCCCTCCAGAATATAATATCCGAACGGCGCAAAGGTGAGCCGCGCGGCTGAATATCCGCCTGATATCTTTCCTCAGCGCGTTACGGAATCACAGCATCTTGACCCTCGGCTGCAACGCCAACGGGGGCTCGGCAACAAGGAATGGCAGATTGGATTGCCCAGCAACCTTCGGTCTCCTTCCCCCGGGGCGCCGTGCAAGCGCCGGTCACCGGGCCCGACGGAGTCTCACGAGAGCTGGTGCTTTCTGGCTACGAAACAAACCTGGGTGATCATGGACTCTATCCGTTCGGCATCCACCCTTGCGAATCCGGCCTCCGCCAGCATCTCGAGCGCTTTTTGCGTGCCCCACATCGCCCCCAATCCCTCGCCATTCTGCGACAGGGAGCCGGCGATGCAGTACATGATCGACCAGCCATAATGCCATGAACCCAGCGGATGATCGAGGTTTTCTTCGAGCCTGCTGGAGGCTGCGACCTCAACCATCAGAAATGCCCCACCGGGTCGCAGGGCTCTTTCGATCCCCCGCAGCACGCTGCGTGGCTTCGCCTGATCATGAATAGTGAAAAAGGCGGTAACCAGGTCCCATTTCTCGACGTCACCAAGCGTGGCCGCGTCCTCCACTTCAAAATGGACGTTCACCAATCCTTTGGCTTTGGCCTGGACCCTGGCGTTTGCGATCGCGTCTTCTGAGATGTCGTAGCCGGTGAATTGGCTGTTCGGAAATGCTCCCGCCATCATGTTGAGCTTTTCCCCACCGCCGCAACCGATGTCGGCCACATCGATCCCCTTGCTCAGTCGGTCAGTGACGTCGGGGACAACCTCCAATACCGAATCGACAGGCTGAGTTCCCGCGTCGGCCCACTCAGCCTGTCCCAGGCGCGTATAGGCGGTGCCGGGCACACCGCCGCCGTCCTTGAAACACTTTACGACCATCGGCTCGACTTCAGATAGGGCCGTCATGAATTGCGCCAGGCTGCCCAGGCTGTTCGCGCCAGCTTTCCGGGTGAGCCAGGCTGCGCGTTCTGGCGGAAGGTAATAAGTTTGATCACCCGGGTTGTAGTCAAGGATGCGACCGAGCACCATGGCGGAAAGCCATTCACGCACGTATCGCTCATTGAGCCCACCTGACAGGGCTATTTGCCGACTCGTCGAAGGAGGAAGACCCGCCATGGTGTCGAACAGGCCCGTCTTGTAGCCAATCCCCACCAGGAGGCCCGTAGCCTGCGTGTTCAGCAGGGATCTCATTTGCTGCTCGAACCCGCCTGGTTTCACCTGGTCCAGCTCTCGAGCCTCCATCTTCGTCGCTCGGCCTTTCCCTACAGCAGATCCTTGATGTTCGATGGCCACTCCGCCAGCGCCGCCTGGATGCCTTGGCCTATTGTTGCGTCCACGACCTTGAAGTTGCGAAGAATGATCTCAGCACGCTGGTTCAGCCGAATCCGTTCCTTGCTGTACTTCTGCCTCAGAAGCTTGTCCCTGTCGCCGCGGATGATGGAGAAGCCCGCAAGGTCGTCACCGTTGTTGTTCAGAAATACTGACTCCGTGCTTTCGATCTCTCCCTTCTCCTTCAGCCCTGCGTAGTACTGTACGGCCTCGTTGAAGAGCTGCACCGCCTTCATTTCGTGGCCGCGGACGGCACGGCCCCAAAACACAACGATCGCATCGCTTGCCATCGAAACCTCCTGTCACTCTCAGGTCTTGGGTGCGGCGCAGGCAGAAGTGGCTCGACTCGTGAGAGTCCTTAAGGAAGTCAATGTCGAAAAGAGCAGTGGCTGCCGTCAAGCAGGGCGTTTGACGAGAATCAGCCGTGGCGCGAAATGAACCAACTGGGATCTCAGCCGGGATCTTGCGCCCAGGACAAAAGCCAACGCCTCAATGCGACCAGAGATTGCCGCCGGGAAGCCCGATGTCGGCCCCGGCGTCATCAGGTCACCGCGGCGGCCGACGAGGATCTCTTGTTGGCGCGCCGTCCAGTCCTGAGAGCTGGCGGAATATCGAGTTGCAGTGCCCCAGGATAGTCGCGATATTTCCTATGGGTTCTGCAATGTACGGCCTTCAACACACGCACCGC
>Ga0335069_10012095_pt1 | contig 12149 bp, 9 predicted proteins | sample Lox_Sample_11_FD_206714 | JGI IMG/M metagenome (GOLD analysis project Ga0335069, IMG submission 206714) | Soil microbial communities from Loxahatchee National Wildlife Refuge, Florida, United States - Lox_Sample_1.1 | ecosystem: Environmental > Terrestrial > Soil > Wetlands | place: USA: Florida...
CGCTGTTTCGCACCGACGCGCTGGCGCCGCTGGCGCTGCTGTTGGGACTGCTTGTACTGCTGACCTTGAGCGCAAGCCTGGTGCAGCAGATTCCCACCGCGCTCCAGGACGTGCGCTACTCCACCATTTTCATCGTGGGCACGCAGGCGGTGCGGGCGATCACGCTTGCGGCGGCTGCGATCTGGTTTCGGACGGTCGAGGGCATCATCTGGGCCGCACTGCTGAATCAGGTGCTGGCGATTGCGCTGCTGTATTGGTATCTCGATGGCAAGTTCCCGCGCTTCTGGGCGCAATTCGATTGGGAGTTCTTCAAGGAGCAGCTCGCCTACGCGCTGCCCTACGGCGCCTTCGGCATGATGTGGGTCATCCAGCAGAACCTGGACAACTACTTCGTCAGCGCTTCGCTGGGACCCACGTGGTACGCCATCTACTCGGTCGGATGGGTCGAGGTGCCGCTGCTGACGCTGGCGGTGGAATCAGTTGCCTCGGTGATGATCGTGCGCGTGAGCGCGCTGGAGAAGGAAAATCGCAAAGCGGATATACGCTACGTCACCGCTGCCGCGACCAATCGCCTGGCGGCCATCCAGTTTCCCATGTTCGCCATGCTGTTCGTCGCCGGGCATGACCTGATCGTTCTGCTCTACACCCGAACCTACGAACAGAGCGCCAAGATTTTTCTGGTCAGCATCGTGCTTTTGCTGCTGGGAGTATTTCTTCTTGATCCGATCATTCGCGCCTACAAGCACCTGCGCAATTTCCTGCTCGTGGTGCGGCTCTGCATCTTCGTTGCACTGTTCTGCGTGCTCGGCCCGGTGATTCACCACTACGGAATGATGGGCGCGGCCGTGACGGCGGTGGTGGCGCAGGTATTCGAGCGCTTCATCATCGCCTGGGCGGCGGCGCGCGTAGTGGAGGCCCGCCCGCGCGACGTTCGGCTTTACGTTGACCTATTCAAAGTCACGGGATGCACGCTGCTTGCCGGGGTAGTGGCTTACGTCGTTCGCAATCTCCTGCCTGAGGCGCTGCTGATTCCGCGCATTATCGCCGTCGGCCTCTGCGTCAGCGCCATCTATCTGCCCGCTATGTTCATCTTTAAGCTTCCCGGCTGGGAGCTGTTGACGAAGGATCGCATCTTCTCGCTGGTGCGGACGACGCTGGGACGCTTAAGGAGCGCTAGCGCGTAGCCGAAAGGCTTCCCTCGAGCGCGTCGTCGAGTGCGGCGCTGATCTCGGATCGCACCCGTCGATGCCACGCCTCGTCCCACGCGTCTCGCTTTTTGAGATAGTGCTCCAGGTAGGGCAGCGGATCGCGTCCCGCGTCGGTTCGGCAATCGACCAGTGTCGGCCCGCCGCCGTTGCGCGCGCGATGGATCCCTTCCTGGGCGACCCGCCAGACGGCAACCGTGTCGTCGCCATCGACGATGATCCCGGGGAAACCGTAATCACGTGCCATAAAGCTGACAGCCTCCAGATGCGGCGAATCGTGGTAGGTGGGAGCCTCCGTGGCAACGCCGTTCTCGATGACGTAGATGATCGGCAGCTTGTGGACGCCGGCAAACTTCAGAGCGTCGTGCCAGGCGTGCAGCGGTGGAGCCGGCTGCGCGGCAAAGGCGACAACGACGTGGCGCTGCGACTCCAGCTTGTGCGCCAGAGCGATGCCCGTACCCCAGTTGAATGGATCTTCGGTAGCCATGACGCCGGCAAAGCTCAGCCACGAGTTTCCGGCTGCGAAGAGTGCGGATATCGGCAAGCCTCTGGCGATGAGCGCAGGGAGATTTCGCGGAGACACCGCCGCCGTGTCTCCGTCGCCCAGGTCGGCGGAAGCTCCGGCCACTACAGCCTCGCGGCCGATCGCGAGATCATAACGATCGCTGGGCGCGTCGTCAGGCGACACCTGCTGCACTCGCTGCTGCACCATACGGCAGCGCAGCAGGGAAGCATAGAGCTTGCGCAGCGCCTCGGCATTGCTGGCGGCAGGTTGCTGGGGAGAGCTTTCAGCTGGTGCTTTCGGCGTACTTGTTTTTTTCGGCTTTCGCTGCGCCTGATCTTTCTTCTTTGAAGGCATGCGTTCCTTTACCCGGGGATCGGTCATTGTACCGCAACGTTCTTTGAGTGTTTGCAAGCTGCTGCGTTCGATCACGTTGAAACTCGCCTGACAAGTTTTCAACAAAAATGTGCATAACGTTGTGGAAAAGGCTGACGGCCTACACCCTAAGTAGCACACCAGCGAAATTTCTAGCACAGTGCACACAATCGAGTGCGAACGACAGCGTGCTAGTCTTACGCGGTGAAGCTTCGGCTCGACAAGCTTCTGGTGGACCGCGGACTGGCGCCCTCGCGTGAGCGCGCGCAGGCCTTGATTCTTGCCGGGCGCGTCCTCGTCAACGAGCAAAAGTTGGAGAAAGCCGGCGCCACCGTCGGCGAGGATGCGGCGATTCGCATTCTCGGCGACCATCTTCCCTATGTGAGCCGCGGCGGGTTGAAGCTGGCGCGCGCCCTCGAGCACTGGCACATCGACGTGAGCGGGAAGACGTGCCTGGATGTCGGCGCCTCCACCGGCGGTTTCACCGATTGCCTCCTGCAGACTGGTGCGGCGCGTGTGATTGCGGTCGATACCGGATATGGGCAGATGGACGCCCGCCTGCGTGGCGATCTCCGCGTGCGCCTGCTGGAGAAGACCAATGCACGGTACCTGACCGCGGAACAGCTCTGGGGAAGCGGTCAGCCGCAGCCAGTCAGTGTCGTTGTAATGGACGTTTCGTTTATTTCGGCTACCCTCGTTCTTCCGGCGGTCGTCGAGAGCGTGCGCGCCTCATCGACGGCATGGGAGCTGGTTGTGCTGGTGAAGCCGCAGTTTGAGGTCGGACGGGAGCAGGTGGGCAAGGGCGGCATCGTGCGCGACGGCAGTGCACAGTTGCTGTCGGTAACCAAGGTTGCCGAAGCCGTGGATGCGCTGGGCGGCTCGGCGGTCGAGGCCATCGACTCGCCCATATTGGGCACGGAAGGCAACCGGGAGTTCCTGTTGCATGCGGTTTTTCGCTGAAGGAAGGGAGCGGCGCGCTACACTGTCTGTTTCACCGCTGAGGCACGAAGCGCACGGAGGGATGGCCCAACCCTTTCTGAAAAACTCCGTGTACTCCGTGCCTCCGTGGTGAATAAGAAGTTCGTACAACGAACATGAAATCAGCCGCGATTATCTCCAAGCCTGCCAAGCCTGAGCTGGCGACCATTCTGCGGGAATTGTTGACATGGTTCAGCCAGCGCGAGTACAAGGTCTACCTCGACGAGGAGTCGTCACAGTACGTGGAGGGTGACGGTCCGGAAACCGTCGCTCGCGCGCATCTGGGCGCCCGAAAGCCGGATTTTGCCCTGGTGCTCGGCGGCGACGGCACGCTGCTGTCGGCGGCGCGCGCCGTGGCCCACGAAGGCGTTCCCATCCTCGCCGTCAATCTCGGTTCATTAGGCTTTTTGACCGAGGTTCCGCTGAGTGAGATGTACTCGACACTGGACGCGGTGGATGCCGGCCTTTGCCCGATTGAACAGCGTGCGGTGATCGACGCCGCGGTCTGTCGCGACAACGAGCAGCTCGTCCACCACTTCGCTCTGAACGACGTCGTAGTCAACAAGAGTGCGCTGTCCCGGCTGGTGGATTTTGATCTGCTGATCGACGGCGCCTTCGTCTTCAGGTATAAGGCGGATGGCGTCATCATCTCCACCCCGACCGGCTCGACCGCATATTCGCTGGCGGCGGGCGGCCCGGTGCTGATGCCTTCGGTGCAGTCGTTTGTGGTGACGCCGGTTTGTCCGCATGCGCTCACGCATCGTCCCCTGGTGGTGCGCGACAATGCGCAGATCGAGCTGCGGGTCGAAACGGGAGCCGAAGAGGCTTTCCTCAGCATCGACGGGCAGGTCGGTATGCCGCTGCGCCAGGGTGATCGGGTGATCTGCCAGCGTGCGTCGCATGCGGTGCAGCTGTTGCGCGTGCGCAGGACCTTCTTCGAGGTGCTGCGCAACAAGTTGAAATGGGGGGAGCGGTAGGTCACCCACATAGACACAGAGATTTTGTTTCAGAGGATTCCAAGCCACTTTCAATCTCGCTGTGCCTTGTTGGATTCCTCTGTAGCTCTATGTCTCTGTGGTGAATAAGAAAGGCGCGGCGTAGGCCGCGCCCCTGGTTAGTCGCTGGCGGAGTTTACGCTTTCCTGCAGCCAAGAGCGCGCTTCATGTTCGCACTTTCTGCAGCAGAAGGTTTGTCCGTCACGAGCCCGGCTTGCACTGGTTAAGTATTGGGAATTACACCAGAGACACACTGCAGTGGACGTGACAGCGTTCGATCGATCTGGTTGCATGGGCTCTCCAGTGGAATGTGAGCATAGGCCAAGTTCGAATCAAACGCAATCAGCAAAATTACGGTATCCAAGACAGTCAAGATGATAGCCACGATAGTTGAGGTGAACTTGTGAAAGACAAGCACGAAACGACCACAGGCGAAGGCATTGAGCGTGTTCTCCACGACCCTATTTCCGACAAGCTGGTGCCGCTCGATCCCCTCGACCTGACCCGGATTCACAGCATCGACGATTTGGTCCGGGCGATGGGCTCCACGGCCTTCACCGGACGTCAGGTGGGCGAAGGCGCCGACGTGCTGGAAGCCATGGCGCGCGACAAGGAATGCTTCATCGTGATGACGCTGGCGGGTGCGATGACGGTCGCCAAGCAGGGCTTGATCATCACCGAACTCATTGACCGTGGCGTGGTGAAGGCGGTCATCTCAACCGGCGCGCTGATGGCGCACGGACTGGTCGAGGCCGCGGGCCGCTCGCACTTCAAGTACGATCCGGCCATGGACGACAGCGAGCTTTACGAGGCCGGCTACAACCGCGTCTACGACACGCTGGAGCCCGAGACCAACCTGGATTTCGTCGAGACGATTGTGGCCCGTATTCTGAAGGCATGGGACCACAGCGAGGTGCTGTGCTCCTACAAGCTGAACCGTGAGATCGGACGCTATCTGAGCGAACACGTTGAGGGCCGCGGCATTCTGAAATCGGCGTTCGAGAAGAATGTGCCGGTTTTTGTGCCGGCGTTCAGCGACTCGGAGATCGGCCTTGATGTCGCTCTGCACAACCGCGCGCGGCGGAAGAACAACCTGCCACCGCTGCACTACGATCCCTTCGAAGACCTGGAGTATTACGCCGACACGCTGCTGAAACAGGAGCGCCTGGGGATATTCACCATCGGCGGCGGCGTGCCGCGCAATTGGGCACAGCAGTTCGGTCCCTTCATCGAGCTGCGCCATCGGCGGGGCGGGGAAGACCTGCCGCTCAAGCGCTTCCATTACGGCGTGCGCATCTGTCCCGAGCCAGTCAACTGGGGAGGCCTGTCGGGCTGCACCTACAGCGAAGCGGTGTCGTGGGGCAAGTTTGTCCCGCACGCGGAGGGCGGTCGCTTCGCCGAAGTGTTGCTGGATGCGACAGTCGGCCTGCCGCTGATTGCCGGGGCGGTGCTGGAGAGGGTTAAGAACAGTGGATAGTGGGCAGTGGATAGTGGATAGTGTTCCGGTTCGCACGCGTGTCGGGGGTTTTACGAAGCCTCCGCAGGTCCGACGTCGGTGGAGCATGATGCTTTATATGTGTCATCGAGCCAGCCGCGCAGCGGCGGGATGAATGTCCAGCCGGGGCGGAAGCCCCGGGTGTCGAGTGGAAGAATGTTGGAGCCGCGGCAGCGGCGACTTGGGTTTCCGACTCCCGCGACCCCCTATTGCTTGTCCGTCGCTACGAACACCGCCTTCTTTCTTCCAATCTGCTGCCGCTCGAAAGCGAGCACGTCGCCCAAGATGTCGTCCAGCCCGTACTTCGGGCGGTAGTTCAGCCAGCTTTGTGCCTTGGAGATGTCCGGAATTCGCCGCTGCATGTCCTCGAAGCCGGGGCCATAGGCATCCGTGTAAGGGACATAGCGAATTTTGCTCGACGACTCAGTCATGCACTTCACACGCTGCGCCAGATCGGCCATGCTGATCTCTTCCGTATTACCCAGGTTGAAGATCTCACCCGCGGTGCGATCGTCCGCTGCAACGGCCAGGATGCCGTCGACAACATCGGAGACGTGAGCGAAACAGCGCGACTGCATGCCGTCGCCAAACACCGTGATCTCCTCCCCCAGCAGCGCCTGACGTACGAAGGTGGGCACGACCATTCCATATTGGCCGGTCTGCCGTGGGCCGACGGTATTGAAGAGCCGCAGAATCGTGACCGGCAGCTTATGCTCGCGAAAATAAGCTAGCGCGAGGAACTCGTCGATAGCTTTCGAGCAGGCGTATGCCCAGCGAGCGTTGTAGGTGCTGCCCAGGACAAGATCGTCCGTTTCGGAGAACGGCAGCTTGTTTGACTTGCCATACACCTCTGACGTCGAGGCGACGAGCAGGCGGCGTCGCTTCTTGGATGCCAGCTCCAGGACGATCTCCGTACCGCCGACGTTGGTCTCAATGGTCTGCACCGGATAGTCCACAATGCGTCTGACTCCAACCGCCGCCGCCAGGTGAAAGACGATGTCCACCAAGTCGACCAGCTCTGCCATCAGCCGGCGATTGAAGATGGAATCGCCATGAAATTCATATCGCGGATGGAAGCGGAAACCCATAACGTTTTCCATGCTTCCGGTGGAGAGATCGTCGATGGCCAGCACTTCATGGCCGGACGCGAGCAGACGCTCGGAAAGATGGGAACCGATAAAACCCGCACCGCCCGTCACCAGACATCGCATGCTTCACCTTTCACACAATTCAGGCCGCCGGTTCTCTGATGGTTCTTTCAGCGTGAACCCGAGCATAGCATCGGCGCTGTGAAATCGCAGCAGAGAACGGCCTCACTCCCAGGCCGCCGCGTCGCTTCGCACGGCTGGAGACTTCAGAGTATGAACCATTTTGTGACAAGCATCACGAATCCGGAAGCATTCAGTTCAGTAGAATTGAGTGTCATGTTCGATGCCTATCTTGTACCCGCAAACACGGTCATCACAGCCAAAGGAGACAGCGAGCCGCTCGACATCAGCGGCGCCGGCAATCGTGTGTTCCTTCTGACCCTCTCCATCACCTCGATTGTGGAGCAGGAGTCGATTGAGGTCAGCATTGCTACCTCGGCCGATGGTGCTGCATGGGATCCCAAACCCGCTGCTTCAATCTCGCAGAAGTTCTATCCCGGCGATTACCCTGTCCTGGTTGATCTGTCAGCATCGCCGGAGGCGAAGTTTCTCCGCGCGCATTGGGAAGTCAGCCGCTGGGGTCGCGGGCCTAAGGATCCGAAATTTGAAATTGCGCTGCGTCTGCGCGAGATCGCGCCAGAGGCACTGCGCGAAGCTCAAGCCGAGGCCCAGACGCGACGGTAAGGCAGCCAGGCAGCAACTAGCAATTAGCAACTAGTATTCAGCTCGGGCATTCATGCCCGCAATCTGCGAACGGCGCCTGCTAATTGCGACCTTCTAGTTGCTGGTCGCTCGTTACTAGTTACTAGTTGCTAGCTGCTAGCTGCTAATTGCTAATTGCTGCTTCACGCTACCGGCTCGGTCACCTCGTCCTCTGGCTGAGATTCCATCACCTCATCGATAGCAATTTGCGGCAGTGTCTCAATCATCTGCGACTGGATCGCCCGCTGCACCTCTTCTTCGCTGATCTCCGGCAGCCCGGCTTCCTCGGGCGTTAGCTCGCGCAGCAGTACGACGGAGCGCCCAGCCACGTCGAGTTTGCCGTCCAGCATCTTCTCGCCAAACGGGTCCTCCAGATCGTTGGTGTTCATGATCAGCTTCCACCCGCGATTCAGTGGCGATTGCGGCAGCGTGTACGTCACACGATCAGCGTGCGAGTTCAGCATGATGAGAAAGGAGTCGTCCTGCACCGGCTCACCCATGTCTCCCGATTCACGCAGCGTTTTACCGTTGAGCAAGACCGCCAGGCTGCGCATCCACCCGGTGTTCCACTGCTCCTGCGTCATCTCCTGGCCATCGTCGCGATACCACGCGATATCCCGCGATGACGGGTGATACACCTCGCGGTCCTGGAAAAACTTCCTTCGCCGGAGATTGGGATGGGCACGGCGGAACTCGATCAGCTTGCGGGTGAACTCCAGCAGCTTGAGCTGCCGCTCGTCGAGGTCCCAGTTGTACCAGCTGATTTCATTGTCCTGACAGTAGGCGTTGTTGTTGCCGCGTTGGGTGCGCCCGATCTCGTCTCCGCCGCAGAGCATGGGTACTCCCTGAGAGAAGAAAAGAGTCGCCAGCAAGTTGCGTTTCTGGCGTTCGCGCGCAGCAGTAATGTCAGGATTGTCGGTCGGGCCTTCCACTCCCATGTTCCAGGAGTGGTTGTCGTTGGTTCCGTCCTGATTGTTCTCGCCATTCGCCTCGTTGTGCTTCTCGTTGTAGCTGACCAGGTCTTCCAGCGTGAAGCCATCGTGCGCCGTCACGAAATTGATACTCGCGTATGGCCGCCGGCCGTCGTTCTGGTAAAGATCGCTGCTGCCCGTCAGCCGGTAGCCGAGATCGGAGAGTTGACCCTCGTCCCCTTTCCAGTAGCGGCGCACAGTATCGCGATATTTGCCGTTCCACTCCGCCCAGAGCACCGGAAAGTTGCCGACCTGATATCCGCCGCTACCGACGTCCCATGGCTCCGCGATGAGCTTCACCTGCGAGATGATCGGGTCCTGATGGATGATGTCGAAAAACGCCGCCAGCCGATCGACATCGTGCAGCTCGCGTGCCAGGGTCGCCGCCAGGTCGAAACGGAAGCCGTCAACGTGCATCTCCGTCACCCAGTAGCGCAGGCTGTCCATGATGAGCTTCAGCACCTGCGGATGGCGCACGTTCAGGCTGTTGCCGGTGCCGGTGTAATCCATGTAATAGCGCGGATTGTCTTGCACAAGCTTGTAGTAGGTGGGGTTGTCGATGCCGCGGAAACTGAGCATCGGCCCAAGCTGATTACCCTCGGCGGTGTGGTTGTACACCACATCCAGGATCACCTCGATGCCTTCGCGGTGCAACGCCTTCACCATCGCCTTGAACTCGGCGACCTGCGCGCCGGTATCGCCCGCCGAGGAATACTGGCCCTCGGGGCTGAAATAGTTCAGCGTGTTGTAGCCCCAGTAGTTGTGCAGCCCACGATCGACCAGCACTTTGTCGTGCACAAGCTGGTGCACCGGCATCAACTCCACCGCAGTCACCCGCAACTGCCGCAGGTAGCGCAGCGCCGGAGGCGAAGCCAGTCCCGCATACGTGCCGCGCAGGTCCTCGCGGATGTGCTGGTTCAGCATGCTGAAGCCGCGCACGTGCATCTCGTAGATGACGGAGTCGCTCAGCGGCGTGCGCGGCGGCCGGTCGTGCTCCCAATCGAAGTACGGATTGACCACGACGCACTTCGGCATGCCCGAGGCGCTGTCGCGCCGCTCGATGTTCAGGTCGGCGTTCTCGCCGCCGAACTTGTAGGGATATACCGGCTTCGACCAGTCCACGCGGCCAGAAATCGCCTTCGCGTAGGGGTCGATAAGCAGCTTGGCAGGGTTGAAGCGCAGGCCGCGCGCCGGCTCCCATGGACCGTGCACCCGATAGCCGTAGAGCTGGCCCGGCTCCAAGCCAGGGATGTAGATGTGCCAGACAAACGCAGTTTGCTCGGTGAGTCCGTAACGCGCTGTTTCTCTGCGCGTACGGTGGTCATACAGGCAGAGATCAACGCCGATCGCATGCTCTGAGTAGAGGGCAAAGTTGACGCCAGTACCGTCCCAGGTGGCGCCCAGGGGATACGGTTTACCCGGCAAGGGGTGGCGTTGCATCTTGTATCTTCCTCCGAAGTCGCATATGTTGGATGCCAAAACCCGGCTTTGGCAATACAACACGGCAGCAATTTGCAATCAGCAACTATACTCGCCCGGTGTTTCGGGCATCCTACTTTCTACATATGCGTGTCTCGGGCTTGGGTAAGTGCGCTAATCCGGAGTGCGAAGCCGAGTTCAAGCGCTTGGGCGACGGAAAGCTCTACACCCTGTCGGTGAGCCATTCTCAGGCCTGGGGACTTCCTCCTCATGTAAAGCAAAAAGTCGTGTGGCTGTGTTCCCGATGCGCCCTGACCCGGGAAGTGGAATTCGATAAGCAGCATTGCCAGGTGCTGCTGGTGCGGCGTCACCGCCCGCAAAAACAGACCGCGTGAGCGCGCTTCGACCCGTTGTACACTAAATCTTCCAATCCATGACTCTCGATCGCAATGTGCTTCGCGAACGTCTGCGCTTCTACCGTGAAATGGGTATCGGCCCACTATATCGCCGCGAACCGGGCGAAGCCGCGCAATCGCTCGCGACAGAAACCGCAGACGAGCCCGCGCCGCCCGAAACCGTCGCCGATTTTTCACAGCCTGCCGACCTCGACCGCGACGCGCGTTTGCGAATCATCCTCGACGACATCGGCCCCAACTGCCAGCGCTGCAAACTGGCAAAGCTTGGCCGCAAGCAGATCGTCTTCGGCACTGGCGACCCTAATGCCGAGCTGATGTTCATCGGAGAGGGTCCGGGCGCCGATGAAGATGCGCAAGGGCTGCCGTTCGTCGGCCGCGCCGGGCAGCTGCTCAACAATATGATCACCGCCATGGGCCCCAAGCGGGAGCAGGTCTACATCGCCAACATCGTCAAATGCCGCCCGCCGGGAAACCGCACGCCGGAGCGCGACGAATGCGATACCTGCTCGCCGTTCCTGATGCGCCAGATTCAGGTCATCCGGCCGAAGGTGATTGTGGCTCTGGGTGCCACCGCGGCGAAGAACCTGCTGGGCGTGAATGACTCGATGGGCGCGATGCGTGGGCGCCTTTACGATTTCTCCCCGCCTTCGGATGGAGGCGAGCCCTTTGAGTGCAAGCTCGCCGTGACCTATCACCCGGCATTTCTTCTGCGCGATCCGCGGCAAAAGAAAGAAACGTGGAAAGACCTGCAAATGGTGATGCGCTATCTCGATCTTCCCATGCCAAAACGTGCGCCCGAAGGAAGCTAGACGGCCATGCCGCAATTCTGTGATGTGGCCGTGCCCGTCCCCCTTGACGCCGTCTTCACCTATCGCATCCCGGAGGACTCGCCCGAGCCGGTCATCGGCGGCCGCGTCATCGTTCCCTTTCGCGAGAAGCGCCTGTGCGGCGTCGTCACTGAGCTGCACGACCGCCAGCCCAGCTTCACCACCCGCCGCCTCAGCCAGGTCCTCGACTCCACCCCGGCGCTTACGCCCGAGCTGATGCAGCTTGGCCGCTGGATCGCGCAGTATTACATCGCGCCCGTCGGCGAAGTCCTGCGCACCATGCTGCCGCTCTCGGCGGAGTTCCGCCGCGTCATCGGCTACCGTATCACCGACAAAGGCGCAACTGCACTTCACGCGGCGGCGACCAGCGGCTCGTCGTTACGTTCACAGAAAGAGCCCGAATATCAGAATTTGGAATACGCTGTGCTCAACCGCCTCTCCGATGGCGAGATCGTTCGGGAGGCGACGCTCCGCTCGGCCGCCGGAGCGACGAAGTCCGTGCTGCAATCCTTGGTGCGGAAGAAATGGGTTGCGCGCGAAGACCTGAGCGACGTGCGCGACGCCAGCCGCACGGTCGAATTCGCCAAGCTAAAAGAAGTCTCCGGCAAGCTGAACGCCAACCAGCAGACGATCGTCGAGTACCTGCGCAGCCAGGAAGAACGGCGCGCGCCCGTCGAGGCATTACGCCAGCTCGACGTGCCCCGGACTACGCTCCAGACGCTGGTGCGCCGCGGTATCGTCGAGCTGACCAAGGAAGCAGCCGACTTTCATGTTTCCGGGCTCAAGCCCCGCAAGCTGGAGTTCCTTTTTACGCCGGCACAGAAAAGCGCCCTTGACGCTATATCTCACGCTGTGGGAGAGAGGAAGTTTGCTCCCATGCTTCTGCACGGTGTGACCGGGTCGGGCAAAACGGCAGTCTATCTTTCCGCTATGCAGGCGGTGCTGGCGAAAGGCCGCTCGGCGCTGCTGCTGGTTCCGGAGATCGGGCTGACCCCGGCCGTCGCTGCCGATCTGCACCAGATTTTTGGGGACGAGGTCGCGATTTTGCACTCCTCGCTCAGTCAGGACGAACGCGCCGAGCAGTGGAAGCGCATCCGTAACGGAGACTCTCACATT
>Ga0335069_10012096_pt1 | contig 12148 bp, 7 predicted proteins | sample Lox_Sample_11_FD_206714 | JGI IMG/M metagenome (GOLD analysis project Ga0335069, IMG submission 206714) | Soil microbial communities from Loxahatchee National Wildlife Refuge, Florida, United States - Lox_Sample_1.1 | ecosystem: Environmental > Terrestrial > Soil > Wetlands | place: USA: Florida...
CGCGTTTGAAGACCGCCCTGTTGTTTGCGCTCAGGGCGAGATGATCGGCAAGCATGGTAGCCGTGAAAGCGGACTGCACGTTTGCTGGTCCCTCCTGCAAGGCGTCCACGAGCGCTTGCTTGATTCGGTCGGTGAAGACAGGCTGCATGCTGCTGTTGGCCAGATCGGCGACGCAGATTTTGGGTGGAGCAGCGGCGGATGAGAGAGTGGACAGGGTTATGGCGAGCGACAAGATCGAAAGGCGCAAGGTAGCTCCTCGATACCAAAGTCATGGCTAGACTAGCACCGGCGCTACTTTTTATGGACCACAAAGCGCACGAAGGAACACGAAGTCCTCCCACGTTAGCTCGCCTTCGGCTCCGCGGAACGTGGGGCACCTTTCGCACCGACAACTTAACTAAAAATCAAATCTGAAACCTAACTGCGCGGCGAACGGGATGCCTACCGTTGTTCCCGGGCCGAAGAAGTCGCCTAAGCCTCCGGAGGGAACCAGCAACTGTTTTGAACTCGTAATCGGCACGAAAGTCGTGCAGGACGGTGGGTTCGAGCAAATCGCGGTTGCGTTAGCGAGATCGTTGACCGGGTTGGGAAGCGCCGAGATATCGGTCACGTAGTTCGCGCCCGGATTATTGCGGTTGAACAGATTGAAGAACTCGGCAAACGGCGTGAACGTAAAGCGATCGGCGAAGTGAATAGGCCGGCTGACGCGGAAGTCGACCTGAACGTACGGTGTCCCTCGGAATTCATCCATCTTTGACTCCACGCCGTTTATTACTGCACGAGTGCCAACGGGGGTGGTCAAAGTAAACGGCCGCGCGCTTTCAGCTTGCGTCAGCGTGCTCACTTCAAAGCCGCCGGGGATGTGTACGGTTCCGGCGAGCACGAAGCGGTGCGTGATGTCCTCGCCTGATGGACCGTAGTCGCCGGGGCCGAAGGGGTTCAGGGGATCGCAAACACCATTCACGTAATCGAACAACTCTCCAAGAAAGCAACCCCAGGTATTGGCGCGCGACAGAGTGTAGTGCGCGACCAGGTTGAAGCGCTTGGTCATGTTCCCCTGAAGCTTGATCATCAGGGCGTTGTAATTGGAGCGGTTGTCAGACTTAAAAAGATTGATGTCCGGGACGACGTTCTGCTGGTCGACGATGTCGTTGGCGGGGTAAAGCGGTGTGGTGATGTCCACTCCACCCGCAAAGGTGTAGCCGCGATAACCGTTGTTGCCTTGCTCGTGGGTGTAGTCGGCGCTGAGCGTCCAGTTGTGATTGAAGGCGTGCTGAACACCGGCGGTGGCGTGAATGTTGTAAGGCGTGCGGTAACGCGAGTCAATCAGGTTGCCGGCGCCGCCGAGCGCAGATCCGGGGATGCATCCGGGATCGCCGACTGCGGTACAAGGGCCGGGCGGAACGTTGACCGCCTGAAATGCGCTGGCCCATCCCCCCTGCGCGAGGTCATCCCAGTAAATTCCGAAACCGGCGCGGATCACAGTCGCACCGCTGCTGCCAGGCGAATATGCGATACCGAGACGCGGCCCGAACTGGCGGCGGTAATCGTGCGGTGCGCCATTCACCAGAGGAATGTTCAGCGCTTTGAGGGTCAGGTACGCCGGGTTCTCCAGTTGGCTGCGACCGGACGCCTCGAAGAGACCGAAGGTCGTCTGATAGCGAAGACCATAGTTCAGCGTGAGATGAGGAGTGACGCGCCAGGAATCCTGGCCGTAGAAAGCAAGGCGCTGCACGTTCTGCGCGAAGCTTCCGCCGAGGTTGGACGTGAACGCGCCGGCCTGCATGTCAGCCGTGAAAACCGAACCAGGCTGGGTGAGGTAATAGGTAGGGTCCTGCGGAAAGCTGAAAAGAGTTTCGTCGTTGCCAGGGAACGATCCGCTGAGCACCGGCTCGTGAATGAAGTCGATGCCGAACTTCAAGGTATGGCGGCCCATGATGTGGCTGACGTCATAGCGGAACTGGTATTTCTCCTGGTTGCGCAGGTTGGGGAAAAAGGTGATCGGCGTGGCGAACTGGTTGTCACCAAAGGTTTCAAACCCGGAGACAGTCAGCGAGGTCGCACTGAAGGGGAATGCCAGCGCAAAGCCGAGATTTGAGTTGCGCTCCTGGGTGAGATGCAGCTCACTGTATCCGAAGGTGAAGGTTCCCAGCCAGTTGGGGTTGAAGTTGTAGGTGTTGCCGAGCGCGATATTCCAGTAATTGTTGTGCGTAGTGAGGCCGGTCGAGGGCAGAGTTGCCTGCTGCACCAGGTTATTGTGCGTCAGATAACTGTCGGCGGAAGTGCGCAGGAACCATTGCGATCTCGGCGACTGCGAGAAGTCGAAACGCACTGACCCGAGGTAGTCGCGAAACGGAATCGGCGTGTTGGCAGGAACCGCGATGGAAGTGACGCCGGGAATGAGGCCGTCGGCCGCCAATTGCGAAAGCGCGTCGAACTCGGTGGTGCTGGCGGGGCTGTAAGCGATGCTGGCGTTTTCGTGGACGTGCTCGAACGAGGCGAACATCCAGACTTTGTCTTTCTTCAGCGGGCCGCCAATGGTTCCCACGTAGTTCTGGCGCGAGAACGGCTGCTTCGGATTCGGAGCTGGATTCTCGATGGGATAACGGGCATTCAGATCGGCCGCGCGATCATAAAAAGCGAAGCTGCCGTGCCAGTCGTCGGTCCCGCGCTTTGTTGTTAAAACAAAGGAGCCGGCGGTCGTGCCACCGATGTCGGCATCTTCCTGCGCCGTCTGCACCGCGAATTCCTGCAAAGCCTCGGGAGAAAAATTCTGCAGGAAGCCACCGATCCAGTCGTCGGAATTCTCCACGCCGTCGATAGCGATGTTGTTGTTAAGGCCAGAGCTTCCGCCCGTGGAAACGGCGGTGATGCGCGCCTTGGTCGGGTCGGAAGGCTCGACGGGCTCGGTCCCCGGAGCAAGGTATGCGATGTTGGCGAAGCTGCGCGAGGCCAGCGGCAAGGTCGTAAGGTCCTGCGAAGTGACAATCGTCTGATGAACCGCGCTCGACAGGTCGATCGGTTGCGTGGTGATAGACGCGGGCTGCGACTGCACTTGTATGGTCTCTTTGGCGCCGGCGGGACGGAGAGTGATGGTGTAATCGCGGACGGAGCTGACGATCAGCTCAACGTCAGTACTGGCGTCTGCAAACCCTGGAGCGGTCACGGTAAGGGTGTAATCGCCGGGAAGAAGGTCGATAAGACGGAACTCGCCGCGATCATCGCTGATGGCGCGGCGCTCGAAGGCAGAGCCTTTTTCACGCGCGACAATCTGAGCCTTGGGCAAGCGCGCGCCGGCGGAATCCTGAACGACGCCTCGAAGAGAACCGGTGGAGGTTTGAGCCGGAGCCGGAAGCGAGAGTGCGCTTGCGACGAGAACAAGCAGAATGGTGCCTAAGCAGGTGTGGAGATTCCTGGATGTCATCTTTGTCCTCAGTTTGCGACACGAGTACTGCGACCTGTTCCCGAGACAGGTCAGTTCGTGCCCAATGATCACCCAAGCAGACCGAGGCTAATCGCGTGCGAGCGTTACTACCAGCGGTAGTATTATCGCGCCCCACAGAAGGCATCCGTGCGGGAGCGACGCCATGCATAACACGGCGCCGCCCACGCCAGGTTTCAGAAGTGAAACTTGATTCCGCCACCAATGGTGCGCGCTGGCGCATATTGGATGGGGATTTCTTCGCTTTCTTTTGCGATCTTGTAAATGCTGTTGGAAACGTTGGTCACGTCGAACTCGACGTCGAGTCGACGCGGCTCGGCGTTCCACAAACTCACTCCAGCAGCCAGGTCGCAGGTAAAGTGCTGAGGCAGGCGGTCGCCGCCTTCGACAATGGTTCCGCTGCCGTAGCGCATGGCAGTACCTGCCCACGAATTTCGCCAGCGGTTGCGATAAAACAGCTGCGCCGTCCCCGTGTGAGTCTGATCAAAGGCAGGCGTGATGCGTTCGCCAGGTTCCAACGGCTCGTCTCCGGCGAAGCCGCCGGTGATTGGACCGTAGAAATAAGTTTTCGAGGCTGCGTATTGGAAGCGGCCGGTTATGCCCAGGCGCTCCAACTGACGCATGTTTAGAACCAGCTCTAATCCTTCGGAGCGGGCGGCGTGGAAGTTAATGGGAACGAAGATTCGCGAGATGCTGATCTCGTGATTCTCGAAGCTGTCGCGGCCGCTGTGCAGGTAGGCATTTAGTTCGAGGCTGATGCGCGGACGAATTTCCTGCGACCAGCCAATCTCCGAATAGTTTTGCCGATAGGGGCGAACGTTGCCGACGCGTTGATCGGGATCGACTGCGTTGTGCCCGATGAAGCTGGCCAGCAACGAGTACTCGATGGGCGGCGGCGAAAAGTATTGGTTGTACGCAGCGTGAATCACGGACTTGGTTTTGCGGATGTGGTACGCCAAACCTACACGCGGACTGACCTGCTGGTCGGAATCCACGAGATCGAAGTGGTCGTAGCGAATTCCGAGATCGACGGTGAAATCGCGGAACAGCGGGAAATGGTCCTGGATGTAGAAGCTTGCTTCGCCGCCGAGAACCCCACCGGAGAAGTTAGGAAAGACGTCCGGATCGCCACGGCTGTCGAAGAAAAAGCTTTCGTTTTCGCGGAGGCGAGTCAAATCCACCCCAGCTTTGAACAGGTGCCCATGCCAGTAGTGGGAGAGATCGCTCTTGACGCCGAGGGTCAAGGGCGAGCGCGAAGCCGCGGAATACGGGGTGATCGGATCGGTCGTGGGCAGCACGCGGTCGGAGCCGACGCGTTCGTAAATCGAAGTTGAAAGCAGGGTGTCGGCCGAGAATGTGTGCAGCCAACTCAGGATCGCGGTCTGCTGGCGAAGATGACGTTGCGCGTCGCGTCCGACTTCCTGATCGTCGGTGATGTTCGGTTGCTGGAAGTTGTCGCCTCCGCCCATCACTAGGAGCTTCAAATTGTCTTTTTCGCCAGCCTGCCAGTCGAACTGCATGGCGGCGCGGCTGCCTTTGCCGAAGTCGTAAAGTTCCTTCGGTTCGGGCGGCTCGAGAAAACGTGAAGATGTGAAGCCGTCGACGAAAAAGTAATAGCCCAGTTTGCCCTTTTGGCCACCGTAATCTGCGTTCAGATCGAAGTTGTCGTAGGTTGCGCCGCGGAAATTAACATCGCCATGGCCGCCGAGATCTGATCCGGATCGCGTGGTGATGTCGAGAACTCCACCGAATCGATTGCCGTACTCGGGAGTGAAGCCTCCGGTCATCAGGTCGACGGTTTCAAAAATCTGCGGGCTCACGCCTGGGCTGAACTGCGGCTGCGTGTTCTCCAGAAAGGAAACGCCGTTGACGAATTCGTGGAGAGAAAACTCTGTTCCGCGAACCGCGAGGAAATCATCGTGACTGTCGCTGGCGCCGGGCATCAGATTGTTCACCAGGCTGTTGGTGGTCTCCGTGAGCGGCTCCGGAAGCGCGTCGAGGTCCTGCGCGGTGAAGGTGTAGGAGCTGCCGGTTTTTTCCGGATCGATGGTCAGGAAGCGGCTGTGAACTTCGACAGTTTGCTTGGCGGCTTCTTTCGCTTGCATCGCAACGTCGAGGGTCACGGGTTGGCGCGCGCGCAAGATGAAATCGTAATTGGAAGAGTAATAGCCGGGAGCATCGGCCTTGAGTGTGTAGGCTGCTGCTTCCACGGACGCGAAACGAAATTTTCCTGATGAATCACTGGAGGTTTGTTGAGTGGCGCTACTTTCTGATCGCTGCAGGATCACGGTAGCACCGGCGATTGGTTTACCTGAGTTGTCCTGGATTGTGCCGTCTACAGGGGTTTGGGCGAGAGCGGTTGTTACAAAAAGCGACACGAATACTGCAACTGCCAAGCTTCGAAGCATATTGTCCCCAAGCAGATCCCAAGCGTGCGGACCCGAGTTGTGTAGGAGTGTAGAACGCGGGGCCTACCTACTACTTTAGCTAGTACTGCCGGACTGGTAGTTTCGGACGGCGATCACCCGCGGGATGCGTTGGAGATCGTGGTGGAGTTGAAGATCTCGCCAACCGGACAGGAGTGTTTTGACCTTATCTGAAATGGTTCCACTGATTTCCATGATCACCCAGCCGTCGGGTTTGAGAATCACTTTCGCCTCGGGGATCAGGCGCTCGATGACTTCGGTTCCGGTGGGGCCGGCGAAGACGGCGTTGCGCGGCTCGAATTTGCGGACCTCGAGTTGAACCTGGTCGGCCTCGGATTCGCCGACGTAGGGAGGATTGGAGACGACGAAATCGAAATAAGAAGATGGGAGGCCTTGCAGGAGATCGGCCTGATAAAATCGCATGCGGGACTCGAGTTGATGCCGGGCGGCGTTGGCCCGGGCGATTTCGAGAGCGGCAGGAGAAATGTCGGTGGCGTGGATTTCCGCGTGAGGAAGTTCTTTGGCGAGCGCGCATGCGATGCACCCCGAGCCGGTGCCGACATCGACGATCGTTAACGGCGCTGATCGGTCGTTCTGTATATCCAGGACGGTTTCGATCAGGTGCTCGGTTTCGGGTCTAGGAATGAGGACAGCAGGGGATACGATGAAGTCCATGCCCCAGAATTCCTGGTGTCCAGCGATGTACTGAGCGGGAAAGCCACTCGCACGGCTCGAGATAGCATGCTTGTATCTTGATTCTTCGTCTGCGGTCAGCTGGCGCTCGGGATGGGCGTAGAGATAGGCGCGATCGCAACTCAGGGTGAACATCAAGAGAGTTTCGGCGTTCAGGCGAGGCGAGCCAACGTGAGCGGCGGTAAGTTGGTCGAGCGCGGATTTGAGTACGTCTTTGAGGAGCACGAAGAGATTCTAATGTGCTTAGAGCACAGCAGTCTCTTCGATCATGCGGCCTTCAGCAAATCGAGTCAGGCTGAGCAGGGACGCGTCGATCAGGTCAGTCTTGCCGTGCAGAATCAGGTCAGACAAAATTTTGCCGGTGGCAGGCGCGTGCATGACGCCGTGGCCGCTGAATCCGTTGGCGAGAAAGAATCCGGGCACGCCGGGAGCCTCGCCGAGGATGGGATGGTGGTCGGGCGTCATCTCGTAGAGGCCGGCCCAGGCGCGCTTGGGATTGACGGCGACGTTCTCGAAGACCGGGACGCGGTCGGCAGCACGGACCAGAATCTTCTCTATAAAGGAGGGCTCGAAATCGGTCTTGAAGCCAGGGGTCTCTTCGGGATCGTTCCAGGCAAGCAGGAAGCCGCGGCTCTCGGGACGGAAGTGGAAGCCGGTCGACATATCAATGATCATGGGCGCGGTGTGCGGAAACTGGTCGAAGGGCTCGGTCGGAACCAGCATGCGGCGCAGCGGTTCGACAGGCAAATCGACACCAGCCATGCCCGCTATGGCAGCAGCCCAGGCGCCAGCCGCATTGACAACTTTGCGGGTCGAGACGGGGCCCTTGGTGGTTTCGACTGTCGTGATTCCATTTCCGTCTTTGTTAATTCCCGTGACTTGGGTGTTCTTCCATAGCTTGGCGCCGTGATCGGCAGCCCACGCCATGAAACCGTTCATCACGCTGTAGGGATCGACGAAGCCGTCGGTCGAGCAGAAGCTGCCGCCAAGAATGTCGTCTGAACGAAGCTGGGGATAAAGACTGCGGATCTCGTCGGCGGAAACCATGCGGACATTTTTCAGGCCGAGGGCGATCTGTTTCTCCTGATTGGCGCGGAGGTAGGCGAGGTGCTTGTCGCTGATGGCGCAGAATAAATAGCCCTGCGGGCGATATTCGGCAGGATAGCCCAGGCGCTCGTCGAATGACGCATAGAAGGGGATGGAGTAAAGCGACATCTGAATGTTGACCGGCGTGGAGAACTGGGCGCGAACCCCACCCATACTTTTGCCGGTCGAGCCCTTGCCTTGCGCGGTCTCACGCTCGATGACGAGGACGTCTTTGCAGCCGGCTGCGGTGAGGTGGTAGGCGATGCTGGAGCCGACGATTCCGCCGCCGATGATGATGACTTCTGCGGTTTGCATAAGAAGGAGAATTGTAGTCGATGCCGAGGGCAGAGGCTGTGATCCGAACCTTGATCCACGCAGGGCACAGAGAACACGGAGAACAACTGTCAGGCGAGACGCCTGACCGACAACCGCCGGGGCGGCGGCGCTACGCTTGAAGCGCGGTGGTCATGCTCTTACACTAGATAAAGATGCACGTGCACGTCGGACATGGCGCTGGGGAAAAGGCTTCCAAAGTCCTTAAAATTTCGCTCGCGGTTACACTGGCTTATATCGTTCTGCTGGTTGTAGCCGGCATTCGCGCGCATTCTCTCGCGCTGCTTTCCGAGGCTGGCCATAATCTTTCTGACCTGCTGGCCTTGCTGGTTTCCCTCATTGCGGTTTATCTCGAGAATCGTCCGCCAAGCTCAACGAAAACCTACGGCTGGCGCCGCGCAGGCGTGTTGGCCGCGCTGGCGAATTCGGCGTCGCTGGTCGTTGTGGCTTTTCTGATTTTTTACGAGGCGTTCCGAAGACTGCAGCATCCCGAAGCAGTCCACGCCGGGCTGATGATGTGGGTGGCGGGTGCCGGCGTGGTCATGAACGGGGTGATCGCGTTGCTGCTATATCGCTCGGCAAAGGATGTGAACATCCGCAGCGCACTAATTCACGAAATCGGCGACACCCTCTCAACCGCGGCGGTGATCCTTGGCGGCTGGGCCATCATGATTACTGGCCAGAGTTGGATTGACCCTGCGCTGGCATTCGGCATCGGCGCGCTGATTCTGTGGTCAGGGCTCGGAATCATTCGCGAGACGCTCAACATTTTGCTGGAAGGCACGCCGCGCGGCATTCGCCTGGAGCGGGTAGAGAAGTCGATTCGTGAGATTCAAGGTGTGAACGATGTTCATGACCTGCATGTGTGGAGCATTGGATCGGAAACGCGGGCCCTGTCGTGCCATATTTCAATTGCCGATATTCCACCTTCGGTGAGCGAGCGCATTTTGCGCGATGTAAAAGTGCGGCTGCACGAAGAGTTTCACATTTCCCACACCACTATCCAGTTTGAGCATGCGGTCTGCGAAGTGGCCCATGGATGCGTGATTCCGGTAGCCGAAGAGCATGAGCACCATGGGCATCGGCACTAGAAGCTTCTAGCTACCAGCTGCTAGCTCCTACAAATCAACAGCAGATTCCTCGCTTCGCTCGGAATGACAATTTTTCGAGTCCGACACTAACTTGGATTCTTGTTGTAAATTTCTTTGACTCTTTCGATGGTGTCGGCCTCTTCTGGAAGCTTGTCCGGCCGCAATCTTACGATGCGCGGGAAGCGTAGGGCGTAGCCGCTATTGTGTCGGTCGGATCGCATCATGTTGTTAAACGCGACCTCGAGGACGATTTTCGGCTCCACAATGCGGCGGAACCCCTGAACGTCTATCGTGTGTTCCAGAAACCACGCGGTCATTTCAGCGATCTCTTTGTCCGTAAGGCCGGAGTAGGCTTTGCCGATGTTTACCAGCCGGTCTCCATCCCAAACACCAAAGGTGTAATCGCTGAGCACGCCGATGCGCTTCCCGTGGCCGTATTCAGCGGCGGTAACAACGACGTCTAAAGTCGCGAGTTCACGCTTGAGCTTGAGCCATGATTTCCCGCGGCGGCCGGGCAAGTACGGCGACTCGGGATCTTTGATCATCAGGCCTTCGTTGCCGCGGGCTTGAGCGGCATCGAAAAGGCGGTCGAGTTCGTCCGGAGAGGTCGCCAGCGAAAGCGTAGAGCGAATGATCTTGGCAGTTGGTGCGGCTTCTTCGACTTCGAACGCGAGCTGATGTTGAGGGTTAGAAGATGTTCGCACTCGCTTTACTTCGCTCCGCGCTGCGAGCAGGTCATCAAGAATTTTGCCGCGATCGCGCAGAGAACGGTCGATCAGCAGTTCACCATTGTCGTAGAGAACATCGAAAGCTAGGTAGGCGACGGGGACGTCTCGCATCAACTTATCGCTGACCTTTTTGCGGCCTAGACGCTGCTGCAACGCGCTGAACGGCAGAGCTCTTCCCTGCTCGTTCGCTTCGCCGACCAGGTAACTCCAGGCAACGATTTCTCCGTCGAGGATCACGTCGTGCGGCAGTCCGGTGAGCGCATCAGGGAGTTCGGGAAATGATTCGGTAATGTCGTCGCGGGTGCGCGAGAAAATGCGAACCTCATCGCCAGAGATATGGGCTTGGGCACGAATGCCGTCGAATTTGTCTTCGACCAGCGCGTTGTCGAAGTAGCTGAGCGCGTCCTGCGCCGACTCAGCCGGACTGGCGAGCATGAAACCAAGGGGATGGAACAGGCGCATGCGCGCTTCAGCGAGTTTATGGTTTACGGCAAGACGCAGCGTCTCGCCGATATCGCCCAGCAGCATGTTGGCACGCTGTACTGCCGGCAAAGTGGTCTCATAGGCCTTGGCGATAGCTTCTTCGACCAGGCTTTCTTTCAGTCCGATGCGGAGATCGCCGGTCATGATTTTGACGATGTACTTGGCTTCGAGTGGAGTGGCCCGAGAGAGCAGATCGCGAACCAGCGCGCCTTTGGCGGCGGGTCCGCGGGTGGTGGCGATGGCGCGGAAGGCGGAGTAAGCATCGATGACCGAGAGGCCGGCGGGCTTCGCCACAGGCTCTGGCAAAACATCTCCTGCAACCGCCCCGAGATCACCCAGCCGCCGGTAAGCGCTAGTTAGATCGCTCTCGCTTCGGCCCGAAAGCTCTCCTACGATCCGCCAGAGCAAGGATCCCCCAACCTGAAGCGTCGCCTCCTCCCACATCGGAAACGGCCTACCGGACAAGAAGACCGCCGCGATGGCTCCCACGTCGGCGGGAACTGACTGAAAATAGGCAGCCACCAGTGCCACCTTTTCCAGCTTTTTGGTGGTCGCGGCAATGGCTTCACAGAGTTCGGCCAGTTTCTGCATACAATTTCCTGCTAAATCACGGCTATCCCAGCACTTATCTCTATCCTACTTATAAGGACCCTGTGTTACTCTACATCTGGTTCCTTAGGCCCTGAAGGACATCCAATAACCATGCGGTTTCTGCGTACACTCTGGCGTTTCCTCATTGCGATTCAACTGCTGCCCGCCCTTGAAGGTGGCGAAGAGACCCTGGTCGGAGGCCAGGCCGTGCTTGAAGGCGTAATGATGCGCAGTCCGCATGCTTGGGCTATTGCCTGCCGGCGCCAGTCGGGCGAAGTTGAAACCTACAGCGAGCCGCTGGAAAAGCTTTCGGAAAAGCATAAATGGATGGGATGGCCGGTCGTTCGCGGTGTCATGACACTGGGCCACGCGATGACGTTGGGCTTCCGCGCGCTGAAGTTTTCGGCTAACGTCGCTTTGGAAGAACTGGAGCCAGAAAAGAAAGCGCAGCCCGAGAAGAAGAAGCTGGAAATCGGCGGGTGGATCGCCACCGCGAACATCATTATTTCAGTTGGCTTCTTTATCTTTATGTATAAGTATCTGCCGCTGCTGGCCGCAACGGAGTTGAAGAAAGTCGATCCGGCGCTGGGCGGTCAGATCATGTTCAACCTGGTAGACGGTATCGTGCGGCTGCTGCTCTTCCTTCTATTTATATGGGGAACGTCGCTGCTACCGGACATCCGCCGGGTGTACCAGTATCACGGAGCGGAGCACAAAACGGTCTTTGCGTTTGAGAATGGCGACCAGCTTGGCGTGGCCGACGTCCAGAAATATTCGACGTACCATCCGCGATGCGGCACCAGCTTCCTGATGACGGTAATGATCATTTCGATCGGAGTGTACATGCTGTTCCCGGTCACGACGTTCTGGGCGAGGTTCGCGGTTCGCATTGCGATGTTACCGGTGATTACAGGATTGTCGTATGAAGTGATCCGCTTCGCCGCGAAACATCGCGGTTCTCTGTTCGCGATGATGACGGCGCCGGGATTGTGGCTGCAGCGGATCACGACGCAGCCGCCTACAGATTTGCAAGCACAATGTGCGATCACAGCGCTCGACCACGCGATGTCGCTCGAAAAAGAGCGCGGCGGGGAGTTGGTAATCGCGTAGGTGGTTGTAGGCTGACTTGTCGTTGGTCGCAGGTCGTCGGTCGTTGGCTAACCCCTCCTTGGGTTACTCATCACATACAATTAATCGGCCAACAGCTATGGAGATGATGGAGGTTTTTCTAATGCCATCATCATTCCGGGATTTACGAGTTTGGCAGGATGCCAT
>Ga0335069_10012097_pt1 | contig 12147 bp, 6 predicted proteins | sample Lox_Sample_11_FD_206714 | JGI IMG/M metagenome (GOLD analysis project Ga0335069, IMG submission 206714) | Soil microbial communities from Loxahatchee National Wildlife Refuge, Florida, United States - Lox_Sample_1.1 | ecosystem: Environmental > Terrestrial > Soil > Wetlands | place: USA: Florida...
GCAAGGGCGTCACCGCCAACGCCATCTGCCCGAGCTGGACCGAGACCCAGATGCTGGAGGACGCGGTGGAGACCGCGGCCCGGGCCACCAACCGCACCGTCTCCGAGGCGCGCGAGCTGCTGCTCTCGTCGAGCCCCTTGGGGCGCGCCGCCAGCGCCGAGGAGGTCGCCGACGCGGCCCTCTTCCTGGCGACGAGCGGCGTGGTCCCCGGGCTGGCCGTCCACGTGGACGGCGGCGAGGTGATGGCCTAGCCCCGCTCCTGATTCCGGAGTCGATCCGCGCCGGTGGGCGCGGGCGCCGGGACCGGCCCGCCCGGTCCGGTAGTTGACCCCCGCGCTCCGGCCTGCGCTAATGTGCGCCTTTCCCTCCAGCCCCGGTCCCCCGGTTCCGGGCCACCTTCCCCGAAGCGAGGAACGCGCATGCAGACGAAGTTCGTGCTCGGCGAGGATCGCATCCCCACCCACTGGTACAACATCATCCCGGACATGCCCGGCCCTCTGGCGCCGGTCATCCACCCCGGGACGTTCAAGCCGGTCACCCCCCAGGACCTCCTGCCGCTCTTCCCCATGGGGTTGCTCGAGCAGGAGATGTCCGGCGAGCGCTGGATCCCCATCCCCGACCCGGTCCGGGAGATCTACCGGCTGTGGCGCCCCTCGCCCCTCTACCGCGCCCGCCGCCTGGAGGAGGCCCTCGGCACCCCCGCCCACATCTACTACAAGTACGAGGGCGTCTCGCCGGCCGGATCGCACAAGCCCAACACCGCCGTGCCCCAGGCCTACTTCAACAAGCTGGGCGGGACCAAGCGCATCGCCACCGAGACCGGGGCCGGCCAGTGGGGCTCCTCCATGGCCCTCGCCTGCCGCATGTTCGGGCTCGAGTGCACCGTGTACATGGTGAAGGTCTCCTTCACCCAGAAGCCCTACCGGAAGAGCATGATGCAGCTGTGGGGCGCCCAGGTGATCGCCTCGCCCTCCGAGCTCACCAACGCCGGGCGCAGCATCCTGGCCAAGGACCCGGCCAGCCAGGGATCGCTGGGCATCGCCATCTCCGAGGCGGTGGAGGACGCCGCCACCCACGACGACACCCGCTACGCCCTGGGGTCGGTGCTGAACCACGTGTGCCTGCACCAGACCGTCATCGGCCAGGAGGCCAAGGAGCAGCTCAAGCTGGCCGGGGAGGGGTTGCCCGACGTGGTCATCGCCTGCCACGGGGGTGGCTCCAACTTCGCCGGCCTGGCCTTCCCCTTCGTGGCCGAGAAGATCGCCGGCAAGAAGGTCCGGGCCATGGCGGTCGAGCCCACCTCCTGTCCCTCGCTCACCCAGGGCGTCTACGCCTTCGACTACGGCGACACCACCAAGCTGGGGCCCATCGCCAAGATGTACACCCTGGGTCACGACTTCATGCCGCCTGGCATCCACGCCGGCGGCCTGCGCTACCACGGCGCCTCGCCGCTGGTCTCGCAGCTGGTGCACGCCGGCCTGGTGGAGGCCCGGGCGGTGGGGCAGACCGCCTGCTTCGAGGCGGCGGTGCAGTTCGCCCGCACCGAGGGCATCATCCCCGCCCCCGAGTCCTCGCACGCCATCCGCGCCGCCATCGACGAGGCCCTGAAGGCCAAGGAGGAGGGAAAGGAGCGGGTGATCCTCTTCAACCTCTCCGGCCACGGCCACGTGGACATGGCCGCCTACGACGCCTACTTCGCCGGCCACCTCGAGGACTACGCCTATCCCGCCGAGCGCGTGCAGGAGGCGCTCGCCCGGCTGCCCAAGGTGGTGCTGTAGCCGCGCGCGCCGGATCGCCGAGAGGCTTGGAGGAACCTGGGGGGCGAGGCGCCTCGCCCTCGCCCGGCCTCTTCGCCATCGCCTGGCCGATCTTCGTCGAGCAGGGCCTCCGCTTCCTCATCATGACGGTGGACACCTTCATGGTGAGCCACGTCTCCGACGGCGCGGTGGCGGCGCTGGGGGTGGCGGGGCAGGTCCTCTTCCTCTGCATCGTCGTCTTCAACTTCATCGCCATCGGCTCGAGCGTGGTCATCACCCACCACCTCGGCGCCGGCGACCCGGAGGGCGCCCGGCGCATCGCCTCCGCGGCCATCGGCGTGAACACCTGGGTGGGGCTGGCCGTCAGCGCCGCCCTGGCCCTCTTCGCCCGCCCCCTCCTCGGCCTGCTCCGGCTCCCCGCGGAGCTCCTCCCCTACGCGCGACCGTTCCTCGTCATCCTGGGAGGGACGCTCTTCCTCGACGCCCAGAGCGTGGCCATGGCCGCGGTGCTGCGGGCCCACCGGCACACCCGCGACGCCATGGTGGTGACCGGCGCCCAGAACGTCCTCAACGCCGCGGGGAACTGCCTCCTCCTCTTCGGCCTGCTCGGCTTCCCGCGCCTGGGCGTCACCGGGGTGGCACTCTCCGGCGTCTTCGCCCGGGTGACCGGCTTCGTCGCCCTCCGCATCCTGGTGGCCCGGCGGACCGGGATCTGGCTGGGCTGGCGCGACTACCTCTCCTTCCCGCTCGGGCCCGTGCGCCGCATCCTCCGCATCGGGCTGCCGGCCGCCGGGGAGAACCTCAGCTACTGGGTGGGGCTGGTCGTGGTCACCAGCTTCGCCTCCCGCCTGGGCCCGGTCCCGCTCGCCACCCTGGTCTACACCCGCAACCTCAACACCTGGGTGATCCTCTCGGCCATCTCCATCGGCCTGGGCACCGAGATCCTGGTCGGCCACCTGGTCGGCGCCGGCCGGACCGAGGAGGCCTACCGCTCCCTCATGAGGAGCCTGCGGACCGGCCTCCTGCTGGCGATCCTGGGGGCGGGTACCGTGGCCCTGCTCGGCCCGCACCTGTTCCGCATCTTCACCGACGACCCGACGGTGATCTCCGCCGGCGCCCTGCTCCTGTGGATCGGCCTCGTCCACGAGCCGGGGCGGGTCTTCAACATCGTGGTCATCAACTCCCTCCGCGCCACCGGCGACGCGGTGTTCCCGGTGATCATGGGCGCGAGCTCCATGTGGCTCCTCTGGGTCCCCCTGGCCTACGCCCTCTCGCAGCACACCGGCCTGGGCGTCACCGGCATCTGGATCGCCATGGCCTGCGACGAGTGGGTCCGGGGCACGATGATGGTCCTGCGCTGGAGGAGCCGCCGGTGGGAGGCCCATGCCCGGGACAGCCGGAGGAGCCTGGCCGAGGCGGAGCCGGCCGCGGTGGTGGGGGAGCTGTAGATCGCATCCCGGCCCGGCGCGTTCTTGCCGGGGCGGGCCCAGGCAGCCATCGCCCCTCCCTTCGGGGGCGGGCGCGGCCCCGTGCCCGCCGGCCGGCCCCTTCGCCCGGGAGGAACCCTTGACCCTGCTCGTCGCCCTGCTCCTCGCCGCCGACCCCGGCGGCTCGCACCAGGTCTCCATCCCCCTCGACGACTACGAGCGGCTCCGGCACCAGGCCGATCGGCCCGCCCTCACCGTGGTCGACCTGCTCCGGGTGGAGGGCAGCTTCGAGAGACGCGATCTCTCCCTGGTCATGACCGGCCGCGCCTCGGGGGGCTGGCCGACGGTGGAGGTGCTCTCCGCCGAGGGCGCCCGGCTCCACTCCTGCGAGGGCGACGCCCTCCTCTCCCGCACCGAGTCCGGCGCCTTCGCCGTGACGCCGCTCAAGGAGCGGTTCCAGCTCCGCTGCAAGGTGTCCCTCGATGGCAGCGACCGCCTGGCCGCCCAGGCCACCGGGGCGGTGCTGGAGGTGGCCGCCGCCGTGGCTGACGGCGAGCTGGTGGCCAGCGGAGCCGGCCCGGCCCGCGCCTTCTCCGTGGTCCGCCGCATCGCCGGCGCCGAGCGGGAGGAGCTGCCCCCCACCGTCACCGGCCGCTACCTCGTCACCCTGCTCCCCGACGAGGCCCGGTTCCTCTACCGGCTGGAGGTGCGCAACCCGGCCCGCGGCCACCGCCGCTACGAGGTCGCGCTCCGCCCGCAGGAGCACGTCGAGGGCGTCGACGCCCCGGTGGCCTGGGACGCAGAGGGCGGCCGCTACCGCTTCGACCTCCCGCCGGGCGAGACCACCCTCTCCCTGCGAGGGCGGCTCGACGAGCCGCGCTTCGTCCCGCCGGTGGCCGCCAGCCTGCAGTACCTCCTCCTCGAGTCCCACCCGCTCATCCGCCCCGACCTCAAGACCACCGCCCGCCGCGTGGGCGTGGGCGAGACCGGCCTCGCCGCCCGCTTCCGCGGGGCCCAGGCGTTCCTGCTCGGCGACGGACAGGCCGACGAGGTCGCCTGGACCGCCACCCGCCTCGAGGCGGAGAAGACCGCCGGCCTGGCCCTGAACCGCCTGGAGCAGATCTACTTCCTGGGGGCCGACGGCGTGGCCCGCGGACAGGCCTCCCTGGCCATCGACAACCAGGGCGCGCCGGCGCTCACCCTCCCTGGCGCGGCCCGTCCCACCTTCGCCAGCGTGGGGGGGGAGCCGACCCTCCTCACCCGCGACCGGGACGGGAACCTGTTCCTCCCCCTCGCCCAGGGGCCGCAGGAGGTGGTGATCCAGGACGCCCAGACGTTCCGCCACCGGCTGGGGTTCGGCCTGGCCGCGCTGGAGCTCCCCCGCCCCGGCGTCCCGGCCAGCCGTGCGGGAGTGCAGCTCCGCTACCCGGCCGAGTGGGTCCCGCTCTACGAGGAGCTGGCGCCGCAGGCGCGGATCCACCTGCTCTCTCTCGACGAGGTCGTGGCGCTCCTCGCCCTCCTCCTCCTCGCCGAGCGGCTCCTCTGGCTGGGCGGCCTGGGGCGCGGGCGGCGCTGGCTCTTGGCGCTGGCGCTGACCCTCGCGAGCGCGTTCTCTCCCGGCCTGCGCGCGGCGGCGCTCTCGCTCATCGCCGTCGCCTGGCTGGGGCTTGGCGCCTCGCTCCTCCTCCCGCAGCTACGCGGTGCGACCCGGGTGCTGGCGCTGCTCGGCGGCGCCCTCGGGCTGCTGCTGGTCCTCGCCGTCGTCGCCGGCGGGGGCTTCCGCGGCGAGCGGGCCGCTCCCGAGCCCGAGATGGACAAGTACTCCGTCCCCAACCTGCGCGCCAAGGTCGCGCCGATTCCTGCCGCCGCCCCGCCGGTGTCCGCCCGGGCGGAGGCGGCCGACGAGGTCGAGGTCGAGGGCGCGGTCGGCGGCACCGCGGGCTCCTCCTACGAGGGCCTCCCCGCGCGAATCGAGATCCCGTCCGGCGCCCGGCAGAGCCACTTCTCTCGCGAGCTCCTCGCCACCGACTCGCCCCGCCCGGTGATGGTCGTCCTGGTGGCGGCTCGGACGGTCGTCGCCGCCGCCGCCGCCGCCCTGCTCCTGCTCCTCGCCGTCGCCGCCCTCCTCCGCCGGGACCTCGCCGCCGGCGCCCGCGAGCTGTGGGGCCGGGCCCGGGGGAAGGGCCTCGGCGGCCGCCCGGTGGGCTAGGGATCGGGGGACGAGCGCAGGGTGACCGCGCGGTCCGTCCTGCCGCCCGGCGCGGTCACCGTGGCCGCCGTCGGCGGCCTGGGCCCGGCGGCGCCCGCTCGGCGGCACTCCACCAGGTCGGGCACGGCCCCGGCGGTGGCCGTCGAGGTGGTCCGGTCAGCTGGTCGCCTTGGACTCCGAGGGTGCGCTAGCCCAGCCTCGAGCACACCACGTGGGTCGCCCTTTCCGACGGCACGTGCTTGCTCACCGCATATCCGAGTGCGGGCAGGTTCATGCCGACGAAGAGCGGTTCGCCATCGCCGAGCAGGACCGGTGAGATGGCAAGGTGCATCTCGTCGATCAGCCGCGCTTTCAGGTATTGCCGGATGGTGTTCACTCCGCCGCCGAGGCGGACGTCCCGCGATCCGGCGGCCTCCCGGGCGCGCGCCAACGCCGCCTCGATGCCACCCGTGACGAAGTGAAAGACCGTACCCCCCTCCATCTCCAGGGGCGCACGGGCATGGTGGGTGAGGACGAAGACGGGCACGTGATAGGGCGGATTCTCGCCCCACCAGCCCCGCCAGGACAGGTCCGGCCAGGGCCCACGCACAGGCCCGAACATGTTGCGCCCGATGATCCATGCCCCCAGGTTCTCGAACCCGCGTGCCGCGAAGCTGTCGTCGATCCCCGTCGTGCCGCCTTCCTGGGCAATCCGCTCCGGCGCCAGCTCCGGGGCGTGCATCCGCTTGAAGGTGCGGGTCGGGAAGAACCATTCGTGCAAGGCGGTCCCGCCCTTTCCCAGGGGATTGTCGAGGCTCTGGTCCGGACCTGCGCCATAGCCGTCCAGCGACACGGCGAAGCAGTGAACGCGCAGCATGGACACCACCTGTCTCGTTTCGAGTTGATCGCGCCGGCTCATCGACCGGCCCGTGAGCGGCATTCGACCCAGCGCCTGGGTCTCCGTCCTGCACCCGTGCGCTCCCACCTGCTCCGGAATCCGTCGCCTCCTCGCGCGAGCGAGCGGCCCGGCGTCACGCCGGTGTCTGGTCGCCATCGGAAGCCCCGGACGGCGGCGCGCTCGGCTGTTCCTCCGGACGCACGACTCGGTCTGCGGCGCGGAGGCAACGGGTGCCACTCGGTCGTCGTCGCCCCGATGGGGCGTGAGCGCCAAGCGGCCCCGGCGGCCGCGCGTCCCCGTCCAGACACGGTCCCACTGGGTGGTGGCGCTCGCAAGGCGGGAGGCGCCGGGAGGCCTCGGCCCCGCGCCGGCCGAGGTCCCCGATCGCTCCACCGCGAGAGCCTGCTACCATCGCAGGTCGACGGTGAAGTCCGCCCGGCCTCCCGGGATGGCCACCGTCGCCGCCTGCCGGGCGGCGTCGTATTGGACCTCGGCCCTGTCGGCTGCCGCCGGCGGCCGCGGGACGCCGTGCACCACCACCAGGGTGGCGCTCCACCAGGGCGGGAACGGCCCCTCCGAGCTGGCGGTCACCTCGATGCCGCCCTCCGCCGGCGTGCAGGTGTAGTGGACCCGCCGGAGCTCGCCGTCCCGGTAGCCGTAGCCCTCCCCGGCATCGAGGTAGAGCTCCCCCCGGCAGTCCGGCCCGGGCCAGACCTCCAGGGTGAGCGATCCCTGCGGTCGGGCGGCGGCACGAGCCGGCGCCGGGCCCAGGGGCACGATGGCCCCCGCCCGCGCGTAGACTGCCACCGTCCGGTCCTCCGGCGGGGAGGCCTCGACCCGCCCGCCCCCGACCCGCGCCCCGCTCTCGACCTCCCACCAGTCGCCGGCCGGCAGATCCACCGGGAAGGGGCCGCTCCCCTCGGCCAGCCGCGGCGCCACGAGGAGGTCCCTCCCCAGGAGGAAGGCCCGGTCCGAGAGCGCCACCGCCGGATCGTCCGGATGCTCGAGCCACAGCGGCCGCATCACCGGCAGGCCGGTGCGCGAGGACTCCTCGAAGAGCGTGTAGAGGAAGGGGAGGAGCCGGTAGCGGCGCAGGATCGCCTCGCGGCGGCGGCGGAGATCCTCCTCGCCGTTCACCCACGGCTCGCGCCGGCAGGTGTCCTTGTCCGAGTGGTTGCGGAAGAGCGGCTGGTAGGCGCCGAGCTCCATCCAGGCGGTGAGCAGCGCCGGATCCGGGCAGCCGGCGAACCCGCCCACGTCGGCGCCGGCGAAGGCGAAGCCGGACACGCCCAGGTTGAGGAGCATGGGAACGGTGAGCGCCATCCCCTCCCGGTCGGCGCGGTCGTCTCCGGTCCAGGTCGCCGCGAAGCGCTGCGCGCCGGCGTAGGCGGCCCGGGTCAGGACGAAGGGGCGCGCCCCCGGCCTCCAGGCCCGCACCCCCTCGAAGGTGGCCCGGGCCTGGAGCAGGCCGTAGGCATTGTGGACCGCCACATGGTCGGCGGTGCCTCCGCCGTCGAGTCGGTGGCGGACCTCCTCGGGCATCGACTTGCGCACGTTGAAGAGCGAGGGCTCGTTCATGTCGTCCCAGAAGCCGGCCACCCCGGCCTCGAGGAAGGGCCGGTAGAGCCCGCCCCACCAGCGGCGGGTCCGCGCCAGGGTGAGCTCGGGGAAGGCGCTGTCGCCCGGCCAGGCCTTCCCCAGGAATGGCCGCGCTCCGGGTCGGGGCGCGCCGCCGCCTTCCGGCCAGCTGGAAGGGTCGAGGATGAAGTGGTCACCCCTGAGCCCGCCCTCGAAGGGCTCGGTCCCGCGGGCGGCCCGGATGTGGGGATCGGTGATGACCACCGTGCGCACGCCCTGGGCCAGGAGGTCCCTCACCATCCGCTCGAAGTGCGGGAACGCCTTGCGGTTCACCCGGAACGGCGCCCGCCTCTCCTGGAAGTCGATGTCCAGCCAGACCGCGTCGAGCGGGAGGCGCTCCTCGCCGAAGCGGCGCACCAGCGAGCGGACCTCGGCCTCGCTCCCGTAGCTGTAGCGGCTCTGGTGGTAGCCCAGGGCCCACAGCGGCGGGAGCGGCGTGCGGCCGGTCAGGGCGGTGAAGGCCTCGATCACCGCTGCCGGGGCGGGCCCGGCGAGGAGGTACAGGTCGAAGGCCCCGCGGTCGACCTCCCACACCAGCCGGCCGGGGTCGGCCGCCCCCACGTCCACGTGGGAGCGTGCGGCGCTGTCCAGGAAGACGCCGCGGGCCCTGCCCCCGCCCAGGAGCAGGAGGAAGGGGATCGACTTGTAGAGCGGGTCGGTGTCCGGGCGGAAGCCCCAGACCTCGTAGTTCCACAGGTCGAACGTCCGCCCGCGGCGAGAGAGGCCCTTGGTCTTGTCGCCCAGGCCGTATGCCTCCTCGCCGGGCGCGAGGAGGAGGGAGAGCTTGCCGCCGGCGCCGCCCTTGGCCCAGGCCACCGGCCCGGGCGCCTCCGCCACCAACGCTCCCGCCTCGTCGCGCAGGGTGAAGGCGAGCGACCGGCGATCCACCCGGAGGGAGAGGCCGCCGGCGCGGACCTCGACCTGATCGCCCTCCTCCAGGGCCTCCTCGGGCCCGGGCGGCGAGGCCAGGGCGGCCGGGTCCACGGCGAAGGAGCCCTCCGGCGCCACCTCGCCCGCTGGCCACAGCCGGACCCGCACCGTCCCCGGAGCGGGGAAGGTGGCGCGCAGGTGCCCGGCCGGGCCGAGGAGCTCGAAGTCGCCGGGGCGGCCGGGGGGCGCGGACGGCTCCTGGCCGGCGGCGGCCCCCAGGAGCGCGGCCGCGGCGGCGGCCAGCCAGCGGGCGAGGTTCACCCGCCGAGTCGTACCGCATCCGCGTCCGGTGGGCCAGGCGCCCGGGACCGCCGGGCGGGCGCGGCCGATCGATCCCCGCCGTCCTCCAGGCGGAAGGACCCGACCATCCGGGCCAGCTCGTCGGCCAGGTGGGCCATCTCGCGGGCGGCGGCCGAGGACTCCTCGGCGCTGCTGGCGTTCTGCCGGGTCACGTCGCCGATCGCCTTCACCGCCAGCGCGACCTGTTCCACGCTCTGCGCCTGCTCGCCTGCCGCGCGGGTGATCTGGGCCACCACCTCGCTCACCTGGGCCACGTTGGAGCCGATCTCGGAGAGCTTGGCCCCCACCTTGCGGCTGCGCTCCTCGCCCTCTCCGGCCTGGGCCACCGACTGGCGGATGAGCGCCTCGCTGCGCTGCGCCGCGTCCTTGGAGCGCAGGGCCAGGCTGCGGACCTCCTCGGCCACCACCGCGAAGCCCCGCCCGGCGTCGCCGGCCCGGGCCGCCTCCACCGCCGCGTTGAGGGCGAGCAGGTTGGTCTGGAAGGCGATCTCGTTGATGTCCTTGATGATCTGGGAGGTGCTCTCGGCCGACTCGCGGATCCGGCTCATGGAGGCGGCCATGGCGTCCATGGCGCCGGCGCCGTCGGTGGCCGCCGACCGCGCCGTGCGAGCGATCTCGTCGGCGTGGCCCGCCGCCTCGCGGGAGGAGCGGGAGTGGCCGGTGATGGCGTTGAGGCTCGCCGCCACCTGGGTGAGGCCCGTCGCCTGTGCCGACGCCCCGGCGGCCACCGACTGCGAGGTCTGGGAGATCTGGCTGGCCGCCGAGGACACCTGGACGGCGGTGGTCGCCGCCCGGCCCAGGGCCTGGTGCAGCGCCCCGGCGGCGGCGTTGATCGACGCGCTCATCCGCGCATGGTCGCCGCGGTAGGTCCCGGTCATCCGCGCCGACAGGTCGCGATCGGCCAGGCGCGAGAGGACCCGGCCCGCCTCCTCCAGCGGCTTCATGGCCGCGTCCAGCGTCCGGTTCACGCCGTCGATGACCCGGCGGAAGTCGCCCAGGTGCCGGCCGGCGTCGGCCCGCGTCCCCAGGTGGCCCTCGGCGGCCGCCTGGGCCAGCGAGCTGGCGTCGGCGAGCAGCGCGGCCACCGCGGCGCTGGAGCGGTTGAGGTTGTCGCGTAGCGGCCGGAGGTCGCCGGGCCAGGCCTCCTCGATGGGCGGCGGGGGCTCGCCCCGCGCCACCCCGTCCACGTGGCGGGCCGCGGCCACCACCGGGACCACCAGCCCCTCCAGGAGCTCGTTGAGCCCCTGCACCAGGTGTCTCCACTCGCCCTGGAACGGCCCGGCGTCGGCCCGGGCCGCCAGCTCCCCGCCCGCGGCCTGGCCCGAGAGCCGGGTAACGGCCTCGGCCACGGCCCGGAGGTTCTGGCGGAGGAGGTCCAGCCCCTCGTTGGCCCGGGCCAGCTTGCCCGGCAGCGGAGGCAGCACCGGGGTGAAGTCGCCCGCTCCGTAGCTGCCCAGGATCTCCAGGACGCCCCGGAGCACGTCCACGTACCTGCCGGTGCTGGCGTTGACGCCCGCCGCCAGCTCGCGGAAGGCGCCCTGGAAGCGCGCCTCGTCCACCCGCGCGTCGGTGTCGCCCGCGGCCTGCGCCGCGGCCATCGCGGCCATCTCGTCGAGCAGGCCGCGGTTCTCGGCGATGAGGTCGTTCAGGTTGTCGCGCAGGGTGGCGAAGTCGCCCTGGAACTCCTCGCGGATGGGCGCGGGGATGTCGCCTCGGGCGATGCGCCGCACGCTGTCGGCGGCCACCCGCAGGGGCTCCACCACCCGGTCGAGGGTCCGGTTCACGCCCTCGATCACCGGGCGGAACTCGGCCGGGACCTTGGCCGGGTCGCCGCGGGCCGAGAGCTGGCCCGACTGGGCCGCCGCCGTCAGCGCCGAGGTCTGCGCCACCATCGAGCCGATGGTCCGGTCCACCGAGCGGCCCACCCAGAGGGCGAGGACGAGGAGCAGCACGCCCACCGTCGCCAGCGCCGTGTACCCGACCACGTTCTGCAGCCGCTCGACGGCCACCCGCTCGGTCCGGGAGGCGGTCGCCTCCTCGGCCAGGGCCTGGCCCAGCGCCCCGATGGCATCGTCGAGCGGGCCGGCCAGGTTGTGCATCTCCCGCCACTCGGCCCATACCTGGTCCTCGACCGACCGGCCGGCCACGCCGTGCACGGCGTTCCCGGAGAGGAGCCCATCGCGCTGGGCCATGAGCCCGCTCATCTTGCGCGCCCTCCCCAGCCAGTCCTCCACTCCCTTGTCCAGCGCGGGCCAGAGCCTGGCCATGGCCGGCGACCGCGGCAGGGCGTCCAGGGAGGAGAGGGCCTTCTCCACCCGGCCCAGGGCCTCGTCGCCCTTCTCGGCGAAGATGGCGGTGCCGTCGTGGCACCCGCTGCAGTCGGCAGAGGCCAGCACCTCGGCGGTGGAGCGCGCCAGCGCCCGGTTGTTGAGGAAGCGCTGCCCGTCCTTGAACCCTGCCTCGAGCGCCGCCAGCCCCTGCTGCGCGGGGAGCTGCTCGGTGGAGATGATGGTGAGCTGCCTTCCCAGCTCGGCCGCGGCCAGGCGCTTGGCCAGGGCGAGGCCCGTCGCCAGAGCGAACGCCGCGGCGAACCCCCCCAGCACCTTCGTGCGTGTCCGAACCTCGATCATTGGCGCTCCTGGCTCCAGTCCGCCGGCCATGCGTCTCCGGAGCACCGAGCGTGCCCGCGACACCGGGCCGAAAGCGACCTCTTCACGGGGGGTTTCACGTGGTCGCCCTCCCGCCGTCGGCCGGGTTCGCGCCGACCCAGGGTTCTGGGCCCGGCTCCGGCGAGGTGGCGCCCACGGAGGCGCCGGGAGGATCGACCCCGGGGGCCGGAGCCCAAGGTCGCGGCGCCAGCTCCCGGTCGCTGCTCTCGCCCCGGCGAGCGGCCCGGGCGCTTCCCGGCCCGCGCCTGGCGCGGCGTGATCCCCGAGGACCTCGGCGAGCGGCGGCGCCCTCTGGGCCCGCGGGGCCGAGCGCTCCCGGGCCCCGGCTCCCCCGCTTCCC
>Ga0335069_10012098_pt1 | contig 12146 bp, 6 predicted proteins | sample Lox_Sample_11_FD_206714 | JGI IMG/M metagenome (GOLD analysis project Ga0335069, IMG submission 206714) | Soil microbial communities from Loxahatchee National Wildlife Refuge, Florida, United States - Lox_Sample_1.1 | ecosystem: Environmental > Terrestrial > Soil > Wetlands | place: USA: Florida...
AGGCCCGCCGTCCGATCGGCCGAAGAAGCGCCGAACATCCGGCAACGCGCGATACCCCCGGCGCCAAACACGAAAAATCGCGGGCCCTCGCTCCCGCGGTCCCGCAAACGGCAAAAAAAGCGGATCGGTGGGGTTGCCACCGATCCGCGAAAAGAGGGGAGGAACGTTTAGAACTTCACATGCACGCCAGCCGTAAAGCTGCGGCCGACGGCAATCACGCTGTACAACTGATCCGGGAACCGGCCGCGCGTGGCGAACGCCGCGTCGGTCAGGTTGTCCGCTTCGAAGTAGGCCTTAACATTATCAGTGATGTCGTAGCTCGTGCTGAAGGTGATGTCCCACGAGCCTTCGACGAAGATCGGCTCCGAACCGAACTGGGTGCCGCTCGACTGGCCTTGACCGAAGCTATTCAGATAGATGTCACGCCAGTTGGCGGCCAAACGAACTTCGAAGCCGTCCTTGTCGTAGAAGGCTGTCATGTTCGCCGAGTCCGCCAGTCCGGGCACGGCGAAGTTGCCGACCAGCAGGTTGTTGGGATCGTACGGCTTGTTCGTGCCGACCAACGTGCCGTTGACCAGGAAGCCGAAGCCCGTATCGCCGAACACATGCTGCCAAGCGACTTCCAGGCCGTAGATATTGGCCGACGGCCCGTTGACGTTGGCTTGCAGAGTGAACTTCGCCGGGGCGTTGGTCGTCGGGTCGATCACGCCGGGCACGGTGATGGTCGAAGTGCCCGCCACGACAAAGTTGCTCACGACCTTCATGAACGTATCGGCCGACACATAGGAGTTCGGCGCATAGTACCATTCCGCCGACAGGTCCACGTTGTCCGACAGGTACGGCAGCTCGTACGGATTGCCGCCGCTGGCCGACAATGCTCCGACGCGGCCGCCGTAGCTCAGCGTACCCCTCAGATCGCCCAATGGCGGACGGGTCATCGTGCGCGACGCATCGAAGCGCACATGCAGGTCGTCCGTCACGAACAGGTTGAGGTCGATGTTCGGCAGCAGGTAGGAATAGGCGTTCTTGGCACTGACCGGAACCTGATCGCCAGTGCAGGTGGTCCCGACATAACAGAAGTCGAACGCCGTCGGGTCCGCTCCGTCGACAGTGATGCTCTTCAGCTGGCTGCCGAGGCCCGTCGCCGTCACGTCGGTATACTCATAGCGCACGCCCCCGTTGATCTTGAGGGGCATACCGGCCACCTTCGCCTCGGTCGCGAAGCTGGCATAGCCGGCCCAGTTGTCTTCCTGGACGAAGTAGTTGCCGGCCCACTTGGCCATCATCTTCGGAACCGCACCCGTGTACCCGGTGCCGAAACCGCAGTTGAAGCCATTGACGGTGGCGACGTAACCGGTGCACGTCGGCACGCCCAGACCGTTGAGGTACGAATAGACTTCAAACGCATTGACCACCGGAAGTCCGGGGATCACGCCGCCCGAAGGTTCCGTCCAACCCGGGATCGAACGGATGTTCCTCGTCCCGTGGAACAGATCCGCCGGGAGATGAACGCCGGCCGCCGCAAGCGGGTTGCCGTTGAAGTAGTTGTTCGAATCCGGGCCGTAACCGGAGTAAATCTGCCACTGGTTGCCCCAGAAGGAGTTGTACGACGTCCCCTTGAAGTGGTTAGCGTCATAGGAGCCGCCCACTTTCACGGTCAGATTGTCGTATGAGAACTCGGATTCGAGCTTGGCCTCGTTCGTCAGGTTGCGGTTTTCCTGGTTCGTCACCACCATCACGTGCGAACCAATGATGTCGGTGTCCAGGAAGTCCGCGGCGTTTCCGTTCGGTCCAATGCCCGAATAGAACGGCACATTGTGTCCGCCGGGTTGCGTGACCGTGTAGGTCATGCCGTTGGTGCCGCCGGCATAGTGAGCGACTGCGCAGGTTGCAGTGTAGTTGGGATCGCCCACGATGTTCGAGCAGGCCCCTTGCGAGGGACCATAGCCGATATCGGCGGACACTTCGGCCCAGTGCTCTCCGCGGCCAGGCTGCAGCGAAGACTGCGCCTGATCGAAGTCGGCCACCAGGGAGATGTGCTCGCTGAGCGCCCACTTGACGTTCAGGCCGTAGTTGTAGGTCTGCTGGATCTGCTGGCTGCGGACGTCGTCGAAGTCCGACGGCGCGTAGCGGTTGAAGGCGGTGATCGTGCCGTAAGACGACCTCACCATGTTGGTCATCTGGCCGACGCTGTTCCACAGCGCGTAGGCCAACGAATCCTCGTTGAGGTCATCGCGCGCATAGTTGGCGTCGAGCGTGAACACCAGCGCATCCGTCGGTTGGAACTGGACGGCGATGCGGCCGTTCATGCGTTCTTCCGTCAGCCGGTTGAAGTCCACGGCGTAGTCCTGCGTGAACCAGATCGGCTTGTCGGTCATGCTCGCGTCCGTCACGCACTGAGCATTGACGGAAGCGGCGCAGTTCATGCCGATCCAGCCCCAGTTCTGGAACTGTTGCTGGCTGGCTGCCAGGCTGGAGTACGCACCGGCCACCAGGATGCCGAATCTGTCGTTGTCGAAGGTGTCGCTGACCAGGAAGTTGCCGTTGGGCTTCCACCGGCCGTCGTTGATGTTGATGTCCCCCGACAACGATCCCGCGATCGTGAGGCCGGGCTTGTCGAAGGGCTTGGGGTAGATCACGTTGATCGTCGCGCCCATGGCACCGGCCGACATCGCCGCGTCCGGAGACTTGAGGACCTGCAATTCCGACACCATATCGGCGCTGAGGCCGCTGAAGTCGAAAGCGCGGCCGCCGACGCCCGACGGAATGACGCGTCCGTCGAACAGCGTCTCGTTGAAGGTCGGGCCGAAGCCGCGAACGGTGACCGACGTCGGCGCACCGGTGGTGACCTGCTGGCCGTTGTTGGTCATGTTCGACGCACGCGACACGGTCACGCCCGGAATGCGCATCAACGCCGCAGCGAGGTTCGAATCCGGGAACTTGCCGATGTCTTCCATCGTGATCGCGTCCACCAGGCCGGGTGCATCGCGCTTGATGTCCAAGTCGCGCTGCAGCGATCCGCGGATGCCGGTGACGATGACGGTCTCTACGGGCCCTTCCTGCGCTGAGGCAGGAATGGTCACGAATGCAGCTGCTCCGCATGCTGTGCCGAGCAAGGCGCCGCGTAGCAGCGCTCCATGTCTTGCTTTACTCACTTGAAACCCTCCCTAGTTGTTTGTTCAGAGCCTCACCGGCCCCCGTCGCGGCGCATCACTGATTTGCGTCGCGAGAAGGAAGCCGTTCGCGTAAACCCCCGCCCAAAGTTCTTGTCGTGGCTTCACCCGGCATGAGGCCTCTCCAGTGATTGCTGCGCTCGCGTCCTTCCGACCGCCGCGCCCACAACCGAGTGGGAGACGAACTGCCGCCAATCGCTGGTTTTCCGCGATCAAGTATTCGACGAGCCCCCACAGTTGTATGGAAGTGTTACCGGATTGCGGTAACGCTACCATTCATAGGGTATGACCGACCGCTCCAAGTGTCGAAAGAATTCGCTGTTTGTATATTGTTTTTGCCGAGTCTATGGTAGCGACACCACACACATCATTCTTTCGATTTATTTGGTGTGATGCAAAAAAGACATGGTCTATTCAAACAAATGAACCTCGTTATCTAGACGTTTGAAGACGCAGAAGCCACAACGACAAAACTGTCGCACCCCCGTTTCAGGGGCACCGGATTCGATTCAGAGAGGAATTCAGAGCCGGTAGTGCAGGCCCAGTGTGAACCGGCGGCCGTACGCCACCACGTCCAGCACCTGCTCCGAGAAGCGGCCGCGCGTGCTGTAGGTCGAATCGAGGAGATTCAGAGCCTCGGCGTAGAGCGTAAGCTGGCGGGTGATGTCGTAGCTCGCGCTGGCGCCAAAATCCCAGCTCGGGTTCACAAATACCGGTTCGCTGCCGAACGCTGAATCGGGCTGAGATTGCCCGAAATGATCCAGATAGCTGTCGCGCCAGTTGGCCGTCAGACGAATCTGAAAATCGCTCTTGTCGTAGAGAGCCACCAGATTGGCGGAATCGGCCAGCCCGGTGACCGCGAAATTGCTGGTGGAAATGTCGTGCGGATTGTAGGGGGCGTCGGTCCGGACGACGGTGGCATTCGCCTGCACCCCGAAGCCGGATTCGCCGAACATGTGCTGCCAGGCGAACTCGAGCCCGTACACAAGGGCCGACGGGCCGTTCACGTAGGTCGACACGCGGAACTGCGCGAGCGTACCGGTTGTCGGGTCGATGAGGTTGTCGATCGCCTCGGTGACCGTGGACGCCACGATGAAGTTGGATACGTGCTTCAGGTAGGCATCGACGGAAGCGTAGCAGTTCGGTGCGTAATACCATTCCCCGGTCAGGTCGAAATTGTCCGAAAGATAAGGCATCAGATCGGGATTCTGCCCGGTCGCGACCAAGGAACCGACCCGTTCGGACGTCGCCAGGGTCGTCACGGGACTGATGTTGGTCAGCCTCGGCCGCGAGAGCGTGCGCGAGGCGTTTGCCCGCACGACGATGTCGTCGCTCACCTCCAATTCGACATCAAGGTTCGGCAGAAAGTACTGGTAGCTGTTGTGGGCCGTGACCTGATCCATCGCGCCGTAGCTGACCAGAAGCGCGGTGTGGTCGGAAGGCATGACGGTCAGACCCGTCGGAGTCCGCGCCAGCCCGGTCGAAGTCAGCTGGGTGTGCTCGATCCGCACTCCGGCCCGATAATGCAGCGGCATTCCGAACAGACCGGACGAGCCCTTGAGCGAGAAGTACCCCGCAGCGTTGTTCTCGAACACCTGCAAGTAGCCGTCGGGATCGAGCGTGATCTCGAACTTGCCGTGGTAATCAGGCGTGCAGCAACCCCAGTTAAATCCCGGAATCGCCGTCGGGCCGGTGGGATCCCCGAGCGACTGCAGGTAGTCGTAGACCGCCACGGGATCGAACACCAGAATGTGCGGGGGAAGCTTGTCCACGTCCCGCCAACCCGGGATGAAATTGCGGGTGCCGAAGCTCTTTGTGAACAACTCCGCAGGCAGATGCACGCCGGCCGGCGCAGCCGAACCCGCCGGGTAGGGCGTGCCCGGTCCGGTGGGGTAGTAGTTGTTTGAATCGGGTCCGTAACCGGCAAACGCCTGCCATTGGTTGTTGACGAAGTCGTCGTAGTTCGACCGCCGTATATGATCCGCCAGGTACTGGAAGCCGGCCGTCAACTCGACGCTGCCGTTGCTCCAGGCCACCTCCAGCTTCACCTGATTCACGAGGTTCCGGTTGCGCGGGCTGCTCATCACCATCACATGGGAGCCCATGATCTCGGAATCGAGGAACCGAGACTCGTCTCCGCCCGGCCCGTACGAGGTGAAGTACGGCAACGTATGCCCGTCGCTGCCCGACACGGCCATGCCGACATTATTTCCGTTGGTGGGCGCGGGCGTGCAGCCGGACACGCAAGACGGTCCGTAGCCGACGTCCGCGTTTATGTAGCGATGGGAGTCGCCCGGATTGAGCGACGAAACCGCGATGTCCGCATCCGCCGTCACCGAGAGGGAATTGTCGACCTGCCATTGCAGATTGATGCCGAGATCGTAGTCCTGCAGCACCTTGTCGACGATACCGGCATCGAAGTCCGTAGGCGAGTTGTAACGGGTGAAGTCCGTGATGGTCCCGTTCGCGCTGGTCGTCACGCCCCGCATTTCGTTCGCGTTGTTCCAGATGGCGACGTTGCTCTGGCGCTCCTTTAGCTCGTTGCGCGAAAAGTCGCCGTTCAAAGTGAGGATCACGGCGTCGGACGGATGCCACTGGAACGCGGCGCGGCCACTCTCGCGCAGGATCCAGTTATGAATCTGATACACGCCGTAATCCTGTATGAACCAGACCGGACGCGTGGTGTCGGGCGTCAGCTTCGCGCCGCAGACCGGTCCGCCGGCAAACTGGCAGGGGTCGAGGTACGTGCCCTCCCAACCCCATACCGTGGCTTCGTTGCTGCGGTTCTTGGTCTCCGCATAGGCCGCGGCGAAGAGGACGCCGAAGCGGTCGCCGGCGAAGGTGTCGCTGAACAGGAACATGCCGTTCGGCGTCATCTTGCCTTCCTCGGGCGAGTATGTCGTCGAGGTGGACGCCGCAAACCGCAGGCCAGGGGAATCGAACGGCTTGGGGTACTTGACGTCTATGGTTGCGCCAATCGCGCCCGTCGGAAGAGAAGCGTCCGAGCTCTTCAGCACGTCGATTTCCTGGACCAAATCCGCGTTCACCGCACTGAAATCGAACGAACGATCGCCCACGCCCGACGGGACCTTGCGCCCGTCGAACAGGATCTGATTGAAGGTGGGGCCGAAGCCGCGAACCGTGATTTCGGTGGGATCGCCGGTCGTTGTGTCAATGCCGGACGTGCCGATCACGCCGCGATTCACCGTCACGCCGGGCAGGCGCATCATCGCCGCGGCGAGATTGGAATCCGGAAACTTGCCGATGTCCTCGAACGTGATGGCGTCGAGAAGGGAGATGTGCGTCCGCTTGATGTCGAGATTGCGCTGCAGCGATCCCCGGAAGCCCGTCACGATGACGTATTCCCTGACCGCGGCAGGCGTCGGCGCCGCCGCTTCCACCTCTCCGGACGCTTGCGCCGGGGCGGGTTTCGGCCGGACGATCAATCCGCCGTTGGGGTCCGCCACAACTTCGAGTTTGCTTCCGGCCAACAGGCGTTCGACCGCCTGCTCCGCACTCATCTGCCCGTCGACGGCCGAAGCTTTCAGGCCGGAAACGGACTCGGGAGCAAACAGTATGTTCGCGCCGGTTTGCCGCGCGACATCGTTCAGCGATTGGGACAGCGATTGTGCGGGAATGTGCACCGCACCGGGTTGGGCAAATGCGCCCCCGCTCCCCAATCCCACTGCCAATACGCAGGCAAAGACCGGTTCCAGATGGCCGGAACCTCTGTTCCTGTTCATCCTCCCCAACTTCCAAGCCCGTCCAGCTCTTATGGCGTGTGACGGCGAATTCCTCCTGCCCTCTCTCCTTACGAATCCTTCCTGGCGCGGGCGGGGTCCGGAACCAGCCGCACGCTCTGCATTCCGACTTCCGGGATGACGGGAAGCAGCGCAGCCACCGAACGCGCAAACGCCACGTTGTCGCCCACGTGATAAACGCCGCTGATGCGAAGGCGCGCGACCGCCGGATCGCCGGCTTCCAGCTTCACGACCGAATAGTGGTTCATCTCCCGGATCGCATCGGCCAGCGCATCGTTCTCGAACACCGCTTGACCGGTTTGCCACGCCAGCACGCGGCCGAGATTGGGTCTGTCCAGGCGCACCCGCCCGTTTGCCGTCACCAGACGTTCGCCCGGTCCGAGCAGGCACGGGTTGCGCGGCGCTCCGCTCACGCCGCTTACGCTGGCGCCGCCCTGCAGCACGACGACGGCGACGTCTTCGCCGTCGCGCTGCACGTCGAATACCGCCTGGCCCGTCAGGATGCGCCAGGCATCTGCATTCACCAGGAAGGGACGGCTGTCCGCCTTGGCGACATTGAAGTCGCAGCGGCCGCGGTCGAGGTCCACCGTACGGGTATCGTCGCCGAACACGGCACGGATGCGGGTGTCGGTATCCAGAAACGCCTGCGTGCCGTCCGGCAGAACCACATGCTTCTGTTCGCCGACGGCAGTCTCGTACACGCTGGCATAGGCTTGCTGCTCGAGCGCAATAAAGGCCCCGGCGACCGCCAAGGTGCTGACTCCGGCAACCAGCGCCCGCCGCCGGGTCACAAACCGCGGGCGCGCGTCGCACTCGGCGCGGGCAAATTCGGGCCTCACCGCGCCGGCGGCTTCCCAAGCCTCGGTCACGGCCTCGAAGGCGCGAACATGCTGCGGGTCCTGGGCGATCCATGCGCGGAAGGCGCGCTCGTCCGAAGGATTCCTGTCGTCGGCGCGAAGCCGCGCAAGCCACGCGGCGGCTTCAGCCCTGATCTCGGGGGGTACTCGTGTTACACTGGGCATCTCAAAAATCTTGTGTCCACTCGGTTAAGAACAACATTGCCCGCGCGATGTGTTTTTCCACTGCGCTCTGGCTTATGCCGAAGCGGGCTGCGATCTCCCTGTATTTCAGACCCTCCAGCCTGTGCAGCAGGAATATCTCGCGTGTCCGTGGCGGCAGTTTGGCGAGTCCTTCGTTCACCCTGACCAGACGCTCGCGGGCGGCCATCACCTCATCTTGGAGGGGCGCCTCGTCGGCACGTTGGGTAGTGTCGCCGCGCTGACCGAAGTCCCAGAGCATCTCGTGGCGGTGGTTGTCGATGGCGATGTTCACCGCCGTCTGCACCAGGAACGACGTCGGGTTCTGGACTTCGTGGGCGTTGCGATAGCGCTCCAGCCGCAGGTACGCCGAGTGCAGCAAATCCTCAGCGTCCGTGTTGCCGCGGGTGTGCCGCGTCACCAGCCTCAGCAGGCCGGCCCAATACGCCCGATCTCTCGGCACCTCCGACATGCAGCCCCCCGGCTGATCGCCCGCGAACTATACCACCGCGCCCGCGATCCCGTGAAAGTCCGCATTTCTCCTTGCGCCCAAAAAAGAGGAATAGTGTACTGAGGTAAATTCCCGGTCATTCGTCTATCGCCGTTCCGCCAAAAGTTAATTCGCCGAACCGGCAAGACGATTCGCGCAGTACCAGTCGAAACGATGAAGCGGCCGACGCCGTGGCGTGTATTTGGAATCGTTCTAGTTTGAGGGATCGGCGCGGCGGGGGCATGACAGATTCACGCGCGACACAACGTTGCCGACGGCCGGACGCGAGCCGGCCCGAGCGAGTGCGCAGCTCGCTTCTGCTCCGCTGAGCGGAGAACGAGGGAGAAAGGCACATGAAAATCACTCGACGCCGGGTTCTCCGGGACAGCGCAGTCCTGCTCGCCATGCCCGTTCTCGCGCACGCCGCGCGGACGCCGGAAGGCTATGCGCTTCGCTACATGAAGCCGGCAGCGGAATGGACGGAAGCGCTGCCGCTCGGCAACGGCCGACTCGGAGCCATGGCGTTCGGCGGCGTGCCCCACGAGCGCATACAGATCAACGAGGCCACGCTGTGGGGCGGCGCTCCGCACGATTACGTGAACGCGGGCGCGGGCCAGCATTTGGCCGACCTGCAGCGGCTGATCTTCGCCGGTGAGATCGAGGAAGCGGAAAAGCTCACCGCCCGGATGATGGGCAACCCTGCGCTGCTGTTCCCCTATCAGCCCTTCTGCGATCTCACGCTGCAGTTCGACGGCACGGCGGAGGCCGCGGACTACGAACGCAAGCTGCTGTTCGACGACGCGACGGCGACCGTCACCTACCGCGCGGCGGGCGTCAGGTTCCACCGCGAGCTCTTCATTTCGCACCCGGACCAGGCGTTGGTCCTGCGGCTGACCGCGGATCATCCCGGAAGACAGAGCTTCTCCGTCGGCCTCGATTCGGCCCAGCCCGGCGCGGTCGTGGAGGCAATCGCCCCCGACACGTTGCAGCTTACGGGCCGGATTCAGCCCCGCAACAATCCGGCCAGCGATTGGGTCGCCTCGTGGACGGAGCCCGGCATGCGTTTTGCCGCCGCGCTGAAAGTGCGGGCGGAAGGCGGCAGGGTCACAAGCGACGCCGGCCGCTTGCGCGTCACCGGCGCCGATGCGGTCACGATCGTGTTCAACGGCGCCACCAGCTTCACGAGCTTTCGCGACATCGACGGCGATGCGCTGGCCCGCGCGGCCGAACCGATGCAGTCGGCGGCGGCGAGGAGCTTCGGCGAACTCAAGCGTGCGCACCTCGGGGACTTTCGCGCCCTCTTCCATCGCGTAGACCTGGAACTCGGACCGCGCCGCCCCGCGCGCGACACGACGGACGTCCGCATCCGCGGTTTTAAGACCGCCGATGACGTCGAGTTGGCCGCGATCTACTACCAGTTCGGACGATACCTGCTGATTTCGTCGTCGCGTCCCGGCGGCCAGCCCGCGAATCTCCAAGGCATCTGGAATCAGGACCTATCGCCGGCGTGGGGCAGCAAGTGGACCACTAACATCAATCTGGAGATGAACTACTGGCTCGCCGAAACGGGCGCGCTGAGCGAAACACAGGAGCCGTTGTGGAACCTGATCGAGGACCTGCAGGTCACCGGCGCCCGGACGGCACGCGTGCACTACAACGCCCGCGGCTGGGTGCTTCACCACAACACCGACCTGTGGCGCGCAACGACGCCCGTCGACGGCTCGTGGGGCATGTGGCCGATGGGCGAGGTGTGGCTCGCCAATCAGATGTGGGACCACTTCCGCTTCAGCCTTGATGAAACGTTCCTGCGCACGCGCGCCTATCCGGCCATGAAGGGAGCGGTGCTTTTTGTCCTGGACACGCTGGTGGAAGCGCCACAGGGCACACGATTCGCGGGCAAGCTGGTGACAAATCCGTCCACCAGCCCGGAGAACGCCTACTCTCTGAACGGCAAGCGCGCGGGCCTGACCTACGGCGCGACGATGGACCTCGAGTTGATTTCCGAACTGTTCGACAGCTTCGCCAAGGCATCGGCGCAACTGGGAATCGACGCCGATCTCCGCGCCGAAGCGCTGAAGGCCAAGGACCGGCTGCCGCCGCTGCAGATCGGCGCACGCGGGCAGCTGCAAGAGTGGATCGAGGATTATCCGGAGACCGAGCCCGACCACCGGCACGTTTCGCACCTCTGGGCTCTCTATCCCGGCCACGCCATCAGCCTCCGCAAGACTCCCGAGTTGGCCGCCGCGGCGAAACGCAGTCTGGAATTGCGCGGCGACGGCGGGACGGGATGGGCCAAGGCCTGGAAGATCGCGCTGTGGGCGCGGCTTGGCGACGGCGATCACGCCTATGAGCTTCTCAAGGGACTGATAACGGACTCGACGCTGCCCAACATGTTCGACGTCTGCCCGCCGTTCCAGATCGACGGCAATTTTGGCGGTCCGGCGGCGATCTCCGAAATGCTCCTGCAAAGCGACGGCGAGGAAATAGACCTGCTGCCTGCCCTGCCCGGCGCGTGGGGGCAAGGAAGGGTCAGGGGATTGCGGGCGCGCGGCGGCATCCGGGCCGATATCGAGTGGCACAATTATAAGCTCGCGAAGGCGGTGCTGGTCAGCGAAGCCGCCCGTTCGGTGACGGTGCGCAATGGGGCAAGAACCGCCAGCGTCGAACTCGCCGCGCGCAAGCCGATGCGCGTCGATACGCTGCTGCGCAAGCGCGCGTGATACGGATTCACTGCGGCGGATTGCTCCTCACATAGTCCTGGAACACGCCCAGGAACAGGGACAGCGGGGGCGAGACTTTGTCCCTGTGATAGGCCAGGAGCAGGTCCATCCGCGGCGGCGGCGTCAGGTCCAGCTCGCGCGCCACGGCCCCGGCAGGGATGCTCTCGATCCGGCAGTCCGGAATCAGACTGAATCCCGCGCCCTTGGCGACCGCATGCAGCGAGGTGACCGCGCTGTCGTACTTGGTGTCGGCGATCGCAAACCGCACGCCCGAATCGCGGGCCAGATGCTGGATGTATTCGTAGTAGATCGGCCACAACTCCGGGTCCGGACCCACGAGCGGAAGCCCGGCGAGCTTGTCCACCGGCACCCGCGGCACGTTCGCCAGCGGATGCGACGCCGGGATCGCCGCGATGATCTGCTGGTAGACGAACAGCTCCGTGACGAAATGCACGTCGTGGTATGGCCCGTTCAGGAACGCGGCGTCCACGAGGTGATCGTCAAGTCCGGCAAACAGGTCCTTCTCGCAGAACGAGCGGAACGTGATCTGCATGTCGGAGTATTTCTCGCGCAACCGCGGGAAGAGGTTCTCGAAGAACAGCTTCTCGGTGCCGTGCACGAACCCGATGGTGATGTGGCCGGCTTCGGCGCGCGCGCCTTCGCGGGCGAGCACGATCGCCCGGTCCATCTGCTCCAGTATGGCGCGGCATTCGCGCAGGAACACCTCGCCCGCCGCGGTCAGCCGCACTTCGTGCTTGGTCCGGTAGAACAGCGGCGTTCCGACGATGGTTTCCAGACGCTTAATCTGGCGGCTGAGCGAAGGCTGGACGGTGTGCAGGCGCTCGGCCGCGTGGGTGAAGCTCTTGGCCTCGGCGACCGCGATGAAATAGCGCATATAACGAATGTCCATCCTGCGCCTTTCCGCGATTCGCCCGGCACCTACGACTCGGCGATTTCATGGTCGG
>Ga0335069_10012100_pt1 | contig 12145 bp, 10 predicted proteins | sample Lox_Sample_11_FD_206714 | JGI IMG/M metagenome (GOLD analysis project Ga0335069, IMG submission 206714) | Soil microbial communities from Loxahatchee National Wildlife Refuge, Florida, United States - Lox_Sample_1.1 | ecosystem: Environmental > Terrestrial > Soil > Wetlands | place: USA...
CGGCTTCGGTCGTGAAGGAGCTGGTCGAGAACGCCCTCGATGCCGGTGCCCGAAAGATCGAGGTGACGCTCCGCGACGGTGGCCGCGCCCTCATCGCCGTCACCGATGACGGCCACGGCATGTCCAAGGACGAGCTCGCGATGGCGGTCGAGCGCCATGCGACCTCGAAGCTCCCCGACGACGATCTGGTGCACATCGCGCAGTTCGGCTTCCGCGGCGAGGCGCTGCCGGCGATCGGCGCGGTGGGGAGGCTCAGCATCGTCAGCCGCGCCCGCGGCAGCGATCACGCCTGGTCCCTGACGGTCGAAGGCGGCGCGAAGTCGCCGGTGGCGCCCGCGGCCTTCAACCAGGGGACGCGGGTCGAGCTCCGCGATCTCTTCTACGCCGTGCCGGCGCGGCTGAAGTTCCTGAAATCCGCGCGCTCGGAGCTGAACGCGGTCACGGAGATCGTCGAGCGCCTCGCCATGGCGCATCCCGACGTCGCCTTCACCCTGAGCGACGACGAGCGCTCGGTGCTGCGGCTCCACGCCGAGACCGAAGACTTGATGGCGGAGCCGGATGCGGCGCGGCTGAAGCGCCTGGCGGCGATCATGGGCCGCGACTTCGCCGACAACGCGGCGCCGGTCGAGGCTGCACGGGACGGCCATCGCGTCACCGGCTTCGCCGGCCTGCCGACCCTCAACCGCGCCACCGCCTCGATGCAATACCTCTTCGTCAACGGCCGGCCGGTGAAGGACCGGCTGCTGATCGGCGCCATCCGCGGCGCCTACCAGGATTTCCTGGCGCGGGACCGGCATCCGCTGGCGGTCCTGTTCGTCGATTGCCCGCCGGAGGATGTCGATGTGAACGTGCATCCGGCCAAGGCCGAGGTGCGGTTCCGCGACGCCGCCTTGGTGCGCGGCCTCATCGTCGGCGGCATCCGCAACGCGCTCTCCGGGGCAGGGCATCGCGCCTCCACCACGGTGGCGGCGGCGACTTTACAGGGGTTCTCCGCGCCGCCGGTTCCGAACTACCAGGCGATGACGCGAGGGGGGCACTCGGTCGCGAATCTTGCCGCGCAAGCCGTAGCCGCATTCGCGCCGCTCGATCCCGAGCTCGCACGGCCCTCGATGCGCGCCGCGGCGGCGCCGGAGACGACGGCGCTCCGCGACTATCCCTTGGGCGTCGCCCGCGCGCAGTTGCACGGCACCTATATCGTCGCCCAGACCGCCGACGGGATCGTGATCGTCGACCAGCATGCCGCCCATGAGCGGCTGGTCTACGAGCGGATGAAGCAGGCCTTGGCCGAGACCGGCATCGCCCGCCAGGCGCTGCTGATCCCGGAAGTGGTCGAGCTCGATCCGCCGGCCGCCGACCGGCTGCTCGCCCGCGCCGCCGAGCTGGAGGAGCTCGGCCTCGTGGTCGAGAGCTTCGGCCCGGGCACCGTGGTGGTGCGCGAGGTCCCGGCCTTGCTCGGCGCCACCGACGTCCATGGCCTGTTGCGCGACCTTGCCGACGAGCTCGCCGAGTTCGACGCCGCCTTGAGCCTGAAGGAGCGCTTGGAGAGCGTCTGCGGCACCATCGCCTGCCACGGCTCGGTCCGCGCCGGCCGGCAATTGAACCAGGCCGAGATGGACGCGCTCTTGCGCCAGATGGAGGCGACGCCCCATTCCGGCCAGTGCAATCACGGCCGCCCGACCTATGTCGAGCTGAAGCTCGCCGACATCGAAAGGCTGTTCGGCCGCCGCTGATGGCCCGCCCGACCCTGCCGCGCACGATCTGGGTGCTGGGCTTGACCTCGCTGCTGATGGATTCCTCCTCGGAGATCGTGCACGCGATCCTGCCGCTGTTCCTGACCGCGGGCCTGGGATCGACGCCGGCCGTGGTCGGCCTGATCGACGGCATCGCCGAGGCGACGGCGAGCGTCACCAAGATCTTCTCGGGTGCCTTGAGCGACTATTGGCGGAGCCGCAAGGCGATCGCCGCCTTCGGCTATGCCTTGAGCGCCGCCTCGAAGTTCCTGTTCCCACTGGCGGACAGCGCCGTGACCGTGCTGGTCGGCCGCTTCGTCGATCGCCTGGGCAAGGGCATCCGTGGCGCGCCGCGCGATGCGCTGATCGCCGACTGGGTGACGCCGGAGCAGCGCGGCTATGCCTATGGCGTGCAGCAGGCGCTGGACAACGCGGGCGCCGTCATCGGACCGCTGGCGGCAGTACTGCTGCTGACGGCACATCACGGGCAATTCACCGCCGTGCTGTGGTGGGCCGTGCTCCCCGCCCTGGCGTCGGCAACGGTGATCGCCCTCGGTGCCAAGGAACCGGACGTCACGCGCCCGCCGGGCAAGGCGCGTTTTTCGCTGCGCCGCGCCGAGCTCGCGCGGTTGGGGCGGCCGTTCTGGGTCCTGACCGCGGTGCTTCTCGTCATGCTGCTGCCGCGTTTCAGCGAGGCCTTCATGCTGCTGCGCGGGACCGGCCTCGGCATCGCCATCGACTGGTCGCCGATGGTGCTCGTGGTGATGAATGCGGTCTCGGTGCCGGTGACGCCGCTCGCCGGGATCTGGTCGGATCGCGTCGGCCGCCCGGCGTTGATCCTCGGCGGCTTCGTCGTGCTGGCGGTGTCGCACCTTCTCTTCGCCTTGGCGACGACGCCGGCCGCGGTCTTCGTTGCGGCGGCGCTCTGGGGCATCCATGTCGGCATGACCCAAGGCGTGTTCTCGGCGCTGATTGCCGATCACGCGCCGGCGGAGCTGCGCGGCACGGCGTTCGGAGTCTTCAACCTCGCAGCCGGCATTGCGGTCCTCGCCGGCAGCTTCGGCATGGGCCTCGTCTGGGATGCGATCGGCCCGGCGTACGCCTTCGGCATCGCCGCGGGCCTGACCGTGCTCGGCGTCGCGTTGCTGGTGCTGACCGTCAGGCGGCCGCGCGCAGCAGCATGACCCGCGCCTTGCCGTAATCGCGGTCGTCCAGCATCTCGAAGCCCTCTACTTCGAGCGTGTCTTTGCGGTGCATCTCGGCGACGATGAGGGCATCGGGCGCAATCCAGCCCGCACCCCGCAATGCCCGCAGCGCTGGCGCGATGAGATCCTTGCCATAAGGCGGATCGAGGAAGACGAGAGAGCAGGGCGCCCACGCACCGCTGGGGCGGGGCGGCTTCACGGCGTCCGCGAGGAAGAGCTGGGCGCGCGCCTGTTCGCGGCAGGCGGCGATGTTGCGCTTGATCGTCTCGCCGGCGGCACGGTCGCTGTCGAGAAAGCTCGCCCGCGCGGCGCCGCGCGACAGCGCCTCCAATCCCATGGCGCCGGATCCCGCGAAGACGTCGAGGACCGTCGCCTCGCGCACCGCGTCATAGGTATGGGCGAGGATGTTGAACACCGCCTGGCGTGCGCGATCGGAGGTGGGCCGCGTCTCCAGCCCCTCCGGCACCGCCAGCGTCACGCCTCTATGGCTGCCGGCGTCGATGCGCATCGCGCTTGGGAGCCGGCTTTGCCGATCCGGAACCCGGCTCCCGCTTGGAGTGCGGTGCGTGCGCGCTCTCCTTGCCCAGGCCGAGCTGCTCCTTCATGACCTTGCCCGGCACTTCCTCGACCTCATTCTTCTCCAAGTGGCCGAGCTGGAACGGGCCATAGGAGATGCGGATGAGGCGGCTGACCGCCCAGCCGAAATGGCCGCAGAGCTTGCGGATCTCGCGGTTCTTGCCCTCGGTCAGCGCCATGGTGAGCCAGGCATTGTCGCCCTGCTGGCGGTCGAGCGCCGCATGGACGGCGCCGTAATGGATGCCCTCGACGGTCAAGCCCTTGGCGAGGGCCGAGAGATGCTTCGGCTCGACCTGGCCGTTGACCCGCACGCGATAGCGCCGGATCCAGCCTCGCGAAGGAAGCTCCAGCTGCCGCGCCAGCGCACCGTCATTGGTCAGGAGCAGCAGCCCTTCGGAATTGAGGTCGAGCCGTCCCACCGAAACGACGCGCGGCAGCTCTTTCGGCAGATTCTCGAACACGGTCGGACGCCCTTGCGGGTCCTTCGCCGTCGTCAGCAGGCCGCGCGGCTTGTGATAGCGCCAGAGCCGGACCTTCTCCTTTGCGGGCAGCGGCTTGCCGTCGACCAGGATCGTGTCGGCGGCCGTCACGTTCAGCGCCGGCGAGGTCAGCTTCTGGCCGTTGACCTTGACCCGGCCCGCGGCGATCCAGGCCTCCGCCTCGCGCCTGGAGCAGAGTCCGGCACGGGCCATCGCCTTGGCGATGCGCTCGCCCCCGGATTCAGTCGCCGCCATTTTCGCTCATTTCTTGCCGGCTGCCGCGATGAACGCCTGGAAGAGCTTGCGGTCGCCCTCGGTGATGCGGAACTCGGGATGCCATTGCACGCCGATGCAGAAGGGGAGGCGCGGATCCTCGATCCCCTCGATGACGCCGTCGGCGGCGACGGCATTCACGACCACGCCGGGGCCGACCGATTTCACCGCCTGGTGATGGGCGCTGTTGACCTTGATCTCGGCGGCGCCGCTGATCTTGTGCAGCAGCGAGCCGGGCGTCACCTTCACCGCATGGCCGGGCTCGTCCCGCGGATTGGGCTGCTCGTGCAGCAGCGAGTCCGAGACCTCGTCCTCGATGTGCTGGATGAGGGTGCCGCCCAGGATCACGTTCAGGAGCTGCTCGCCGCCGCAGATGCCGAGCACCGGCTTCTTCCGCTTCAGCATCGCCTGGGTCATCGCCAGCTCGAAATTGGTGCGGCCCGGCTTCAGGGTGACGGTGGCATGCTTCGCTTCGGCGCCGAACATGGCGGGATCGATGTCGAAGGCGCCCCCCGTGACCACCAGCGCGTCCAGCGTGTCCGCATAGGCCTCGACCGATTCCGGCGCGTGGGGCAGGCCGACCGGCATGCCGCCGGCCCCTGTGATCGCCTCGCAGTAATTGGCCTTCAGGCCGTAGCGCGCGGTCCTGGTGAGACCCTGACCTTCGTCCGAGTCCAGGGTGAGGCCGATAAGCGGTTGATTCATGATGGCTCCTTCGCGCCTGGAAGCTAGTGCAAGGGCGGGCTCCGGACAAGGCGGCGCTTGACCGCCGGCCATGCGGCGGCTCAAGTGCCGGTATGAGCGCCACGCCCGCCGAACGCCATATCATCGACTATATGGACCTCGCCTTCCGCCAGGCCGAGGCGGCGCGGGACCGGGGCGAGGTGCCGATCGGCGCCGTGCTGGTGGACGGCGGCTCCGGCGAGGTGCTGGCTGCCGACCACAACCGGGTCGAGGAGCTGCACGACCCGACCGCTCATGCCGAGATGCTGGTGATCCGCGCGGTCGCGACCGGCCGCAAGGAGAAGCGGCTGCCCTTCGCCGACCTCTACGTGACGCTCGAGCCCTGCCCGATGTGCGCGACCGCCGTCTCCTTCGCGCGCCTCCGCCGCCTCTACTTCGCCGCCCGCGACCCCAAGGGCGGCGGCGTCGAGCACGGCCCCCGCATCTTCACCTTGCCCACCTGCCACCACCGCCCCGAAGTCATGAGCGGCAGCGGCGAGGGCAGGAGCGCCGAACTGCTGCGGGTGTTTTTCAAGGAACGGCGATAGCCCCCCTCAGATCGGCAGCTTGTCCCGCAGCTGATAGTAAAAGATCGACGGCGCCAGGAACCAGGGATTGCCGGAATAAAGCGGCCGGGTCGGGAAGGGGATGTTGTCGAGCGGCGTCCGGCCCTCGGCCTTGCCCAGCACCTGCTGGCCGATGCGGGCGCCGAAATAGGTCGCGAGCGAGATCCCGGAGCCGCAATAGCCCATGGCGTAATAGAGCCCGTCCTGCTTACCGATATGCGGCAGGGTGTCGAAGGTATAGGCGACGTAGCCCATCCAGCTGTGCGTCACCTTGGCCGTGCTGAGCTCCGGAAAGATCAAACGCATCCAGGCATGGAGCCGCGGCGCGCTCACCCGGGGGTCGTTCTCCATATAGGCGACGCGCCCGCCGAACACCATGCGGCGCTGGTCCGGCGAGAGCCGGTAGTAGAAGACGAGCTTTCGCGTGTCGCTGAGAACGCGATCGTTCGGCAGCAGCGCCAGCATCTTCTCCTTCGGCCAGGGCTCGGTGGCGATGATGTAGCTGCCGATCGGGATCACGCGGCGGCGCTGCCAGGGCGTCATCGGCCCGGAATAGCCGTTGCTGGCGACGACGACGTCGCGCGCCGCGACGGTGCCCTTCGCGGTGACGACGCGGAAGCCGCTGCCGTCGCGCTCGATCGTCGTCGCCGGGCAGTGGTCGATCACCTGCACGCCGGCCGCCTTTGCGATGCGCAGCATCTCCAGGTGGAACTTGCCGGGATGGAGCGAGGCATGCCGCGGATAGACGATGCCGCCGTGGTAGTAGTCGCTGCCGATCTCGCGGCGCTGCTCGGCGGCGGGCACCACCTCCATCGGGATCTCGAGGCCCTTGGGCTGCGACTTCGGATATTCGGCGAGATGCTCGTATTGCTTCGGGTTATGCGCGGCGTGGAAGCGCCCGACCCGGCGCCAGTCGCAGTCGAGCTTCTCGCCTTCGATCAGCGCGGAGATATAGTCGAGCGCGTTGATCCCCTCCTTGCGGATGCCGAACCCGATCTCCCGGTTGTAGCGGCCGGAGAGGGTGGCGAGGTCGGGCTTGATGCTGGTCGAGACCTGGCCGCCGTTGCGGCTGGAGCAGCCGAAGCCGGCGTCCTTGGCGTCGATCACCAGGGTGCTGCGGCCGCCGAGCGCGGTCTCCCGCGCCGCCATCAGCCCGGTGTAGCCCGAGCCGATCACCAGCACATCGACCTTGGCCGGCGGTTTCTCGGCCGAGGGCGCTGGGCGCGGCGCCTCGTCCCACCAGTACGGTTGATCCCGGTAGTCGGCGGCGAAGATCTGATTGGTCACGATGCGGCTTGTCCCCCTCGGCGAGCGCGGCCATCATGCCGGGCCGTCCATGACCCGTCCAGCACGCGCAGAGGGAAAACAGCAGGGGTGAATCCGTGCAACATTCCGCGGCATTTAGCATCCGTTCCTATGCCGAGGCCGATCTCGGCGCGATCCGCGCCATGCTGGCCGGCCTGCAGGAGGACGAGTTCAAGATGGAATCGAACCGCGCCCTCTGGGCGGATGGCGGCGCGGCCTATACCGACTGGATGCTGGAGGAGGCGAAGGCCAATTCCGGCATCGTCATCCTGGCGGTGACGGCCGCCGACGCACCGATCGGCGTCATGGCCTGCTGGCGGGCGATGGACGAGACCGACATCACTGTGGTGCCGGAAGCGCGGCCGCATCTCTACGTCTCCGACCTCTTCGTCGCCGCAAGCTGGCGCGGGCGCGGCGTCGCCGGCGTGCTGCTCGCCGAGGCCGAGCGCCACGGCCGCGCGCTCGGCCTCGCACAGATGACCATCGGCGTCCTCGCCGCCAACGGCGCGGCACGGCGCGCCTACGAGAAGGCAGGGTTCGACGAATACGAGATGCTGCTTAGGAAGCGGCTCTGAAGAAGCGAGCTTGGGTAATCCCTCTCCCCTCGTGGGAGAGGGCTGCGAAGGCTTAGCGAGCAAGAGCGAGCTTAGCCGTAGCTGGGTGAGGGGGATGCGCCAAAGGCGCAAAGCGCGCAAGCGGCGAACCTACTGTGCAACAATGATACGCTCGCGAGCGTGCGCACCTGCCGGTGCGCCACCCCTCAGCCAACTCCGGCTAGGTTCGGCTGCGCCTCGCCAAGCCTCCGTAACCTTCTCCCACAAGGGGAGAAGGGACAGCGCTCAAACCTTCTCCCGCTCGATCGCGCGCCAGCCGATGTCGCGGCGGCAGAAGCCGCCCGGCCAGTCGATGCGATCGACCGCGCGATAGGCGCGCGCCTGCGCCTCCGCCACCGACTTCCCCAGCGCCGAGACGCCGAGCACGCGGCCGCCCGAAGCCTCGATCTCGCCGGCGGCGTTGCGGCGCGTGCCGGCGTGGAAGACGGTGACGCCCTCGACCTTGCCGGCCTCGTCGAGCTTGCGGATCACGGTGCCGGTCTTCGGCTTCTCCGGGTAGCCTTCCGCCGCCATCACCACGACCAGTGCGGTCTCGTCGGACCAGCGGAGGTCGAAGCTGGCGAGGCTGCCGTCCCGCGCCGCCATCAGCGCGGGGACGAGGTCGGATTTCATCCGGAGCATCATCGGCTGCGTTTCCGGATCGCCGAAACGGCAGTTGAACTCGATCAGCTTCGGCCCCTCTTTGGTCACCATGACGCCGGCGAAAAGGACGCCCTTGAACGGCCGGCCTTCCGCCGCCATGCCGGCGACGGTCGGGCGGATGATCCGCTCCATGATCGCCGCTTCGACCGCCTTGGTCGCGACCGGCGCCGGGGAATAGGCGCCCATGCCGCCGGTGTTCAATCCGGTATCGCCGTCGCCGACCCTCTTGTGATCCTGGGCCGAGACCAGCGGCAGGGCATGCGTGCCATCGATCAGGGCGAAGAAGCTCAGCTCCTCGCCCTGCAGGAATTCCTCGACCACGATCTCGGCCGAGGCCGCGCCGAACTTCCGCGCGTTCAGCATGGCGTCGATCTCGGCCTCGGCCTCGGCATGACTCGCCGCGATCACCACGCCCTTGCCGGCCGCCAGGCCATCGGCCTTGATCACGATCGGCGGCGTGAACTGCCGGGCGAAGGCCTTGGCGGGCGCCGCCTCGGTGAAGCGGGCATAGCGAGCGCTGGGGATGCCGTACTTCGCGGCGAGGTCCTTCATGAAGCCCTTGGAGCCCTCGATCTCGGCCGCCTTGGCGCTGGGACCGAAAGTGGCGATGCCGGCGCCTTCCAGCCGGTCGGCGAGGCCCTTCACCAGCGGCGCCTCGGGCCCCACCACCACGAAGTCGATCGATTCGCGCCGGGCGAATTCCACCAGCGCGTCCACGTCCTCGGCGCCGATTGCGACGCACTCGGCTTCTTCCGCGATCCCGGCATTGCCCGGCGCGCAATAGAGCCTGTCGCAGAGCGGGGAGGCGGCGATCTTCCAGCAGAGCGCATGCTCCCGACCGCCCGACCCGACCACCAGAATCCGCATGAATCCTCGCCGATTTGCCCGCCCGCTTCGAAATCCGGGCGAGGGATACCATAGATTTCCCGGCCGTGACAGAATGCCGGGATGGAATCGAATCTGGACGAATCGGCCGGCGGCCCGGCCGCGAAGACCGGCCACAATCTCGGCGAAATCAGCGTCAGCGAGCTCTCCCAGGCGATCAAGCGGACCCTGGAGGGGAGCTTCGACCGGGTGCGCGTCCGGGGCGAGATCTCCGGCTTCAAGCGCGCCGCTTCCGGCCATCTCTACATGATGCTGAAGGACGAGGCCGCCGCCGTGAAGGCGGTCTGCTGGCGCTCCAGCGCGGCCAGGATCGGTCTCGCGCTCGAGGATGGGATGGAGGTGATCGCCACCGGCCGCATCACCTCCTATGCCGAACGCTCGGAATACCAGCTCGTGATCGACCGGATCGAATTGGCCGGTGTCGGCGCGCTCCTGAAGATGATCGAGGAGCGGCGCAAGAAGCTCGCCGCCGAGGGCCTGTTCGATGCCGCGCGGAAGCGGCCGATCCCGCTGCTGCCGGAGGCGATCGGCGTCGTCACCTCGCCGACCGGCGCCGTCATTCGCGACATCCTCCACCGCATCGCCGACCGCTTCCCGCGCCGGGTCATCGTCTGGCCGGTGCTGGTCCAGGGCGAGGATGCCGCGCGCCAGGTGGCGGCGGCGATCCGCGGCTTCAATGCGCTCCCGGAAGGCGGGCCGGTCCCGCGGCCCGATTTGCTGATCGTGGCGCGGGGCGGCGGCAGCATCGAGGACCTGATGCCGTTCAACGAGGAGGTCGTGGTGCGCGCGGCGGCCGACAGCGCGATCCCGCTGATCTCCGCCGTGGGCCATGAGACCGACACCACCTTGATCGACTTCGCCTCCGACCGCCGGGCGCCGACCCCGACCGCCGCCGCCGAGATGGCTGTGCCGGTGCGGAACGATCTCCTGAACGAGATCGGTCATTTCGGCCAGCGTCTGCTCTCGGCGCTGACGCGGCTCATGAACGAATGGCGCCTCACCGTCGAGGGCCTCGGCCGCGGCCTCCCGGATCCCTTGCGCCTGCTGCAGGAGCGCGGGCAGCAGCTCGACCAGTGGACCGAGCGCTGGATCAATGCCGGCGCCGCGATGTTCGACCGCCGCCGCGACCTCGTCGCCAATCTCGCAGCACGGCTGAAGACGCCGGCGGAGCAGATCGCCGCCGCCCGCGCAGCTCTCCATCTCGAAGCCGTTCACTTGAAGGCCGCGATCCGCCAGGTGCTGGAGCGCCAGGATCGCGCCCTGGAGCGGATCGCCGCCGGTCTCATGCCGCGAAACCTCAACGCCCTGATCGAACGCGAGGCGCACCGCCTCGAGGCTCTCGGCCGCCTGCTCGACAGCTACTCTTACGACCAGGTGCTGAAGCGCGGCTTTGCGCTGGTGCGCAACGCGGCGGGCGAGCCGGTGCTGGCGGCAGCCGGCCTCGGCGCCGGCGAGCACTTGCGCCTGCAATTCCACGACGGCGAGGTCGCGGCCATGGTCGAGGGCCAGACCACTGCCGCTCGCAAGCCGGAACCGAAGAAGTCCGAGCCGAAGAAATCGGAGCCGAAGAAATCCGACCAGGGATCTCTCCTCTGACCGCGCTTCGCTTGACGTTACTCGGCCGCCGTTCATACTGACGGCCAGGGGACCACCGTGGCCACAGACGACATCATCGATCTCAAGGACTGGATCGGCAATCCGCCGATCGCGCGCGGGGCCACCGCCTATGTGCTTGTCTTCCAGCTGCAGGAATTCTCGCGCAGCCGCGAGGGGCTCGATCTCCTGAAGGCCTTCGCCGACCGGGCCGAGCAGTTCGCCGAGGGCCGCGGCTGCACCTTCATCCGGATCTCGATCAGCAACCTGGTGCTCACGGTCTGCGACCAGGAGATGATCGTCGCCGGCGTCGTTTCGGAGATCAGGCTCATACTCTTGCGCATGATCGGCCGCATGCTGCCGGACTATTTCGGCGCCGTGGACTTGAATCGCCTGGCCCAGCTCTTCGATCTCCGCCGCGACCGCGACCGCGCGCTCCAGGCCATCGACCGCATGGAGGAGGCGGCCGCCGACGTCACCAGCCTGTCCAGCATGATGGACCTGCTGATGATGGAGCACATCGCCAAGGTCGAGCACAGCCACCGCCAGCTCGGCGACGCGCGCTTTGCCGACCTCTTCGTCCGCAGCCAGCAGATCGCGCTCATCGATCAGGCGCGGGGCCAGGGGTTGATGCTGACGCCGGTCATGACCGAGTTCTTCATCAGCATGTCGGCGATCCGCCAGCACCTCTTGGTCGGCGTCGACATGCGGCACAACAAGAACGTCTTCAACCAGCTGACCGTGACGCTCGACCGCATCCTGCTGAAATGCATCGACCGGGTGCGGCGGCCGGACCAGCGCTGCTCCTTGAACATCAACATCGAGAGCGTGTTCTCGAACGAGTTCGAGCATTTCGAGCGGCGCTCGCTGAATTCGCTGCGTCCGTTCAACTTCGAATTCCGGGCGAGCGACGTGATGGCGAACTTCACCGAGTTCACCGCCGCCCGCGATCTCATCCAGTCCCGTGGCGGCACGGTGGCGATCGACGGCCTTTCGCCGCAGATGATCGCGATCATCGATCTCGCCCAGCTCCAGGCCAACATGGCGAAGGTATTCTGGCAGGCAGGCCTCGCGCCCGAGCTGCTGAAGCGCCAGGGCCACCTCGAGCGCCTCCGCAGCCACGGCGTCGTGCTGGCGCTGGCCAGGGTCGACGATCCCGAAGGCCTTGCCACCGGCCGCGATCTCCGCTTCGGCCTGCTGCAGGGCTTCGAGATCGACCGCCGCCTCGCGACCCCCGCGCCGATCCCGATCAACGAGCCGTTCAACCCGTTCCCGACATAACGCCGTGGACATCCGAATTGAAAGCCTGCTCGACGGTGCGAAACGGGCGAGCGGCGCGGTTGCCGTAATCGACGTATTCCGCGCCTTCACCACGGCCGCCGTGGCGCTGGGCGAGGGCGCGGAGCGGATCATCATGGTGGATGCGGTGGATGATGCCCTGGCGCTTCGCCAAGCGGGCATCGTCCGCTTCTGCCTCGGCGAGGTGGGCGGTAAAGCGCCGCGGGGCTTCGAGTTCGGGAATTCGCCCTACGAGCTTCTGGAGGCGGTGAAGTC
>Ga0335069_10012101_pt1 | contig 12145 bp, 10 predicted proteins | sample Lox_Sample_11_FD_206714 | JGI IMG/M metagenome (GOLD analysis project Ga0335069, IMG submission 206714) | Soil microbial communities from Loxahatchee National Wildlife Refuge, Florida, United States - Lox_Sample_1.1 | ecosystem: Environmental > Terrestrial > Soil > Wetlands | place: USA...
CGCGATGGCGATCTTGACGTCGGTGATGTGGCGCGGCCAGCGATGGTGCGGCGCGACGCGGTAGTCGATCGCCAGGCACACCCATCCCTGCTCGGCCAGCCGGGACATCAGCGCGGAGCCCTGCCCCGTGCACCTGCCGTGCACCCAGGCGCCGCCCGGGACGAAGATCAGGACGGGCGCGGGTTGCGCGGGCAGGTCCTTGCGGCGCCACACGTCGAGCACCTGCGCCGGGCTGTTCCCGTAGTGGACGCCGCGGCGGTACAGGTAGCGGCGCTGACGCATCGCGTCCCAGATCGGTGGCGTCCGCTCCGCGGCGGGCCATTCGAGTTCGAGGTCGGCGGCCGCCACGACACCGCGCAGCGCCGCCAGCGAGACCTCCCGGGTGCTGTCCCGGTCCCGGCGCCGCGCGTCGGTGCTGCCGGGGGTCAGCAGATCCTTCGTCATCGAGGACAGCGCCTCTGGTGCATGACGGGCGCCCCACACGCTCATCGCGGTCAGCGCGCCCAGCGGCTCCAGCCGCTTGCCCACGACCGGCAGCGAAGCGCCGGCCACGCTCAACGCCAGCATGTAGTCGGCGGGACCGGCCCGCAGCAACCACTTCACGCAGGGCGTCATGCGGGGTCCCCTCGCAGTCATGTACGGACTGTACCCCCGGGCGGACGGCTGAAACTGACGTTTGCGTTAGAGAGCGTGGCCCCACGGGCGCGCGGTTTGCTGCCTTCCGCGCTCACCCAGCACCGACCGCTTGACCCTATTTGCCGGTAGCGCGCCGACGCGCCACGGCAAGTCGCGCGGCATAGCAGATGGCGCTGACTGCGAACATTCCCGCGGTGAGCAGCAGCCACCTGCCCAGGAACGGCTGCTGGGTCTGCCCGGTGGCCGCCTGGTAAGTGGCCGCGCCCTGTTGGATGATGCCCGGAAGAAAGACCAGCAGCGTCAGCCCGGCGCCCAGCGCCGGTACCCGAATGTAGTTGCGCGCGCTCACTTTTGGCCGACCCGACCGGCCAATGCGCAGGGACAGCAACCGGTCGGCCAGCGCGTAGAGCGGAAAGAGCAGCAGGTCGTGGGCGATCACCGCGGCGGCCAGCCAGACCGCGATCGACTGCCAGCAGGCGCCGGAGTCCCACAGCGTGGCAGGCTTGAAGGTGGCCAGAACGTAGCCCAGCAGCGCGAAGCCGGTCAGCATCGTCAGCAGATGTAGCGGGCGGGAGCCGTAAAACGCCGCGAAACGCGTTGGCAATCCAGGCATCTCAGCTCGGCTCGAACTCGATGGCGGTCACCCATTTGGTGTTGTGCACGCCGGGCAGCGCGGGAACGATGATCCGGGCCGGGTAGCCGTGATCCGCCGACAGGTCGGCGCCGTTGACCCGCAGCGCCAGCAGGGCGTCCGGATCGCCGATCTGGTTGGCCTGCAACGTCGCCGCGCCAAACGCCCCGCCCCGCTGCAGCGACGTGACACGGGCCGCGCGGGGCGCGGGCACCCCGGCCCGCCGGGCCAGCTCGGCCAGCCGGACCCCGCTCCAGGTCTGCACCGTGGACCAGCCCTCGACGCACGCGATCGGCAGTCGCGCCCCGTGTTGCGGCATGCCGGCCAGCGCGGCCCGGTCCAGCACCACCTCCGAGGGCCCGCCCCGCAGGGTCAACCGCCAACTCGCGCCGACGCTTTCGGGCGCGATCCCGGCGGCGGCGGCGGTCTTGTTGACCGGGAAATCGCCGCGCCCGCGCGGCAGGAGCAGCGCGGCGCGACGGGACACGCCGCCGAGCGTCTGGCCCGCGCTCAGCACGCCGATGAGCAGCGCGCCGGCGCCGACCAGCGCCAGGGCGCCGCGCCGGCTCATCGTCGGTTCGGCCGGATCGGCCGCCACCAGCCCGTCGGGGTCGGGCGGTTCCGGACGGGTATCACTTCGATTGGTGCGCAACACTTCTCGCAGCGACATCGACCGCAGCCCGGTGATCATGCGCGGAATCTTGAGCGCGATGTGCATCAGAAAACCGGCGATCATGACCCAGGCCCCGAAATAATGGCCGGTGTAGAAGCTGAACCCGAAGATGTAGTCGTACTGGATGTTGAGCACCCCGGTGACGATTTCGAACAGCACGCCACCGACCAGCATCAGCAACGACAGTCGCTCCAGCAGCTGGGCGATGGAGCGGGCCGGCGGCCACACGAACAGCTTCGGTATCACCGACCACAGCTTGGCCAGCACCACCGGGATGATCACCAGGCCGAGCCCCACGTGCAGGCCCTGGGTCAGCCGGTACAGCCACGACGGGCGGGTCGGCCAGGCGAAGGCGGGCAGCCGCAGCCAGCCGACTCCCGCCGGGATGGCCTGTCCCAGTTGCGGCGCATAGGCGATGTAGGACAGCAGCCCGGTGACGATGACGATCGGCAGCGCGACGAGCAGCACCAGCCCGAACACCGACGTCAGCCATGGGCCGCGCAGCGGGCTGCGAAAGCGACTCAGCCGCCGCACGCCCGGCGGTGGGTGGCGGTCGAGCGCACGCCATAGGCCGGCCGGAAACCCGTAGCCGCTCACAGGGCGGTCAGGCTCGCGACGACCCGGCCGCCGATCAGCCGGACGCCGGTCAGCGTCAGACCCACCTGCGCGGCCAGGGTGGCGGCGCTGTCCACGCCGACCGATGCCCACCGGAACCAGGGCCCGACGTCGCGGGCCGTCTCCAGCCGCACCCAGCGCGGACGGATGCCGATGGCCTCGGTCTCGAACTCGGCGACGCAACGCCCGCCGCGCCCCAACAGCTCGGCGGCGCGGGCCAGGATCCGGCGGGGGTCGCCGCCGAGGCCGACGTTGCCGTCGACCAGCAGGACCGTCTGCCAGCTACCTATTCCGGGCAGCGGCTCGAACACGTCACCCAGCAGCGCCGGCGCCCCGCCGCGACCGGCCAGCCGGATCGCCGTCGCGGACCGATCGATGCCCAGCGCGGGTATCCCCCGGCGGATCAGCTTGGCGACCAACCGGCCGGGCCCGCAGCCCAGCTCGATCGTCGGGCCGGTGCACATCTGCGTCACGGCTTCGTCGAACACGTCGTCGACGGCGTCGCGGGGCCTGCTGTCCGGACGTCGATCGCCCAGCCAGCGGTGCGCCGGCAGGGGGCGAACCTCGCCGTCCTCGTGCCGGACCCAACACCTCTCGCCACCGAGCGCCCGATCGTAGAGATGCCCCAGCATGTCACGCCTCTCGCATCGTGCACGGCCGGGCGGCCCGGACGCGCCTCTGCCCCGGTGGGGGTGTTTACGCGAATGCATCGCCGGCACGCTGATGTACACGGAGTACGCCGGCATTTCGATCAACCGGATTCCTACCCCGATCTCCGATCGGCTAACCCCGCGGTCCACGGGAGTTATTCGGTGCCCGAACCGGCCAGGATGGATACTGAATCGGTGCCGAACAATGCCGTTCAAAACAATGACGTTCACCCCGACCTGCGCCGGATCGCCCGCATCGCCCCGCGGCACCTCATCGGCCCCCGCACACTGCCGGTGATGCGGTCCCTGAGCGCCGTGACCGGGCGCCGGCGCAAACCCGGCCCAGCCGATGTCGAGGTGATCACGTTGGCATCGGGGGCCGGCGTCCGGCTCTTTCGCCCCGTCGGCGCGACCGAACCGACCCCGGGGCTGGTGTGGATCCATGGCGGCGGATACGTGATCGGCACCGCGCGGCAGGACGACCGGGGTTGTCGCCGGTTCAGCTCCAGGCTGGGCATGACCGTCGCGTCGGTGGAATATCGCCTGGCGCCCGAACATCCGTATCCCGCGCCGCTGGAAGACTGCTATTCGGCGCTCACCTGGCTGGCCGGCCTGCCCGCGGTGGACCGGGATCGCATAGCGATCGGCGGCGCCAGCGCCGGCGGCGGCCTCGCGGCGGCGCTGGCCCTGTTGGCGCGGGACCGCGGCGAGGTAAGTCCCGTGATCCAGATGTTGGCGTACCCGATGCTGGACGACCGCAGTTCGGCCACCGCGGCGAGCCCGAACCACCGGCTGTGGAGCACGCGCAGCAATCACTTCGGCTGGAAGGCCTATCTGGGCGGCGCCGACCCACAGGTCGCGGTGCCGGCCCGCCGCGGCGACCTCAGCGGACTGCCGCCGGCGTGGATCGGAGTCGGGACGCACGACCTGTTCCACGACGAGGACCTGGCCTACGCCCGGCGCCTGATCGACGCGGGGGTGCCGTGCCACCTGGAGGTGGTTCCCGGCGCCTTCCACGGCTTCGACGCGGTGGCGCGGAAAGCACCGGTGTCGCGGCGGTTTTTCGAGAGCCAGTGCGACAGTTTGCGCGCCGCGCTCGACCCGGTCGCCTGAGCGCGGGTCACATCGCGAAGTATGCCAGCTCGCCACCGACGACGGTGGCCGCCACCATGCCGGCTTCCAGCTCGGCCAGCACCGTCGCCGGTGGCTCGGTCAGCACGCACAGGTCCCCCGGCTGCCCGGGCTCGACGGTCCGCGCCCGGCCCGGCTGATCCGGCCGGCCCAGAAACATCGTCAGAGCCGTGAGCGCCGAAACACATTCGTTCGGGTTGAGGACGGCGCCGCTGGGCGTGGTGCGGTAGACCGCGGCGCGCATCGCCGTCCACGGGTCGCCGTGGCCGAACGGCATGTCGGTCGACAGCGCCACCGGCACCGCCGCGTCCAGCAGGGAGGCGACGCGCCAGAGCTGGCCGTGCTCGGCGGCGGGGACGTCGGCGAGGTAGTGGTCGCCGCGCTCGGCGACGAAGTTGGGCTGCGTCACGACCGTGATTTGCAGGTCGGCCAGGTCGGCCAGGTTCTCCGGGGGCACCACGGCGGCGTGTTCGATGCGATCCCGCGGATGGCTGCCGGCCGCGCGCAGGGCCGCGATGGTGACCACCAGCTGGGCGGCGGTCACGCAGTGCACGGCGACCGGTCGGCCGTCGCCGTGCTGGCCGGCGATCCAGGCCGTCAGGGAGTCCAGGTCGAGGCGGTCGTCCTGCAGGATCTTCTTGCCCGGCGACAGGAAGCTCGGCCGCGGCCGGAACTCGCCGCGCCGGTGTGACACCAGCAGCGCGACCATGTCGGCGGCGGCGAGGTCGGGGGTCGCGTCGGTGACGCCGGTGACGCCGGTCGCGGTGATGCGGCGGCTGAGTTCCGCGAGGTCGGTTTCGCGCTGCTGCAGGGCGTCCGACCAGCCGCGGTCGGCGCTGCGCAGCCGCCCGTCGGGGTGTTCGGGCAGGCCGACCCGGCCCAGCGCCTCGGAGTTGAGGATCCACAGCGCGCCGCTGCGGTGCTGAATGCGCACGGGAACGTCGCGCACCAGGGCATCCAGAGCCGTCCGGTCCAGCTCCCCGGCGACCGACTCGTGATAGCCGACGGCGCGAATCCACCCGTCGGGACCGGGCGTGGCATTCGAGAGCAATTGCGCCAGTTGCTCTTTGGTGGTGACCCCGGGCGGCCCGACGAGAAACGAGTCCAAGGCCGAAGCCGCCGAGCGCACGTGCACGTGATGGTCGTGGAGGCCGGGCAGGACGGTTCCGCCGCCGGCGTAGAGCACGCCCTCCCCGCGCCCGGCGACCAGGCCGTCACCCACCTCGTCGATCTGCGCACCGACCCGGATGTCGACCGTCCTGCCGTCCAGCAAGGTTGCCCGGTGAATCAGCATGACAGGCAACGTCTTTCGGAGACCAACCGGCGCACGGCGTCGTTGTCGGCGCCGAGTTCGGCCGCGCGGGCGCGGTGTGGCGGCGCCTGCGGTGGCGGGGCCGGGTGCTGCGCGACCGACGCGACCGTGGGCAGCGCCGCATACCTCGCGGCGACGGCGGCCATCGTCACGTCGATCAAGTCGCCGCCGCCGCGGCCCAGCGATTCGGCCGCCGCCTGGGCCGCCTCCAGGCCCGCGAGCGGGTCGGCGATGGCGTCGCCGCAGAACACCGGCCCGTCCAGACCGGCCGCGCCGGAGGCGCCCACCAGGCCGCCGCCCACTGCCGCGTCATCCCCGAACGCCGGTCTCGAGTCGTCGTATCCGTTGACCCGCAGCCAGATTCGGCCCGCCCTCGGCGCCACGTGCTCGGGTCCCAGCCCCCGCCGCGTCAGCGCCGCGGGCCGCGAGCCCTCGATCACCACGTCGGCGACGGCGAGCAGCTCGCGCAGCTCGCCGACTTGGGCGTCGAAATCAACGCAGTAGGAGAGCTTTTCGGAGTTGATCCAGTCGAAGAAGGCGGGGTTGCCGCCGCGCGTGCCGTCCGGGCGGCGCGGGCTTTCCACCTTGACGACGGTGGCCCCGGCGCGCGCCAGCAGTTGCCCGCACAGCGGCCCGGCCCACATCGACGACAGGTCGGCCACCAGGAGGCCGGCCGGGTCGTGCGGGGCCGCCCGGGGGCCGATCCGCTGGACGCGCGGCTTCTGGGGCGCGGCCTCGCCGAGGCCCGCCGCGGGGATGTCGAGCAGGCCCGCCCGCCCGATGATCGCCGCCACCGGATGCGTTGCGGCCCAACGCTGCAGCGCCGGCCACGGATCGCTGCGCGCCTCGTCGGCCTCCAGGAGTGCCGGGACGGCGGCGACGTCGTCGGGGCGCGACAGCGTGATCGCACACCAGCCGTCGGCCGCGGCCAGCAACCGGGTGGCGCCACCGGCGGACACCCGGCCCCCGCGCGTCAGCCCCAGCAGCGCGGCGCGCCCGGCCAGCAGGGCGGCCGCGTCGACGGCGATGCCCAGCCGGTCGCCCACCGCCGCGGCCACCCGCTCGGCGCGGGCCAGCACGTTCGCGCGGGAGAAGTCGGGCGGGCCATCCGGCATGCCCGTCAGGTAGGCCAGCCCGCTGCTGCCCCACCTGGTTGACGCCGTCACCACCCTATTGTGCGCGTGCGACGACTCAGAAATGCAGCGCGCTGAACCGCCAGTCCAGCACCGGCCGGTCGGGCTCGCCCGCCGCGCCGTCGGCCGCTCCGCCAGTCTTAAAGACCAGCGACCGCAGCCCCAGCACCCCGCCCTGGGCGGTCGGCCGGGCGGACTCGACGTGCAGTTCGCTGTACAGGGTGTCGCCCTCGTGGACCGGGCCGGTGTGGTCGCAGGACTCCCAACCCAGGACCGTCACCAGATTGGGCAGCAGCCTGCCGGCCTGCGCGAGCGCCAGCCCGATGGTGTGCCCGCCGTACACCAGCCGGCGCCCGCCGACGCGCGAATCATGGTGTGTCGCAGCGATGTTCAGCGTGAGTCGGGCGAGTTCCGGTGCACCGCTGACCACGTCACCGGTGCTGCGCAGCACCGCGCCCGCGAGGCCGGCGTGGAAATGCGGACCCGGCACCTTCGTCCGGAACACGTCGGCGTCCCAGTGCGCGGTCGGATCGTGCGCCGGGCCCGGCACGCCGGCGCCGACGGCCGACAGATCGTCGCCGGGCGCCCGGTCGGGATTGAAGTCCGGCCCGGCCGGCAGCATGGCGCACCGGTAGAAGTCGAGGACCAGCCGGTCGGCCTGGTCGATGGTGATCATCCGCAGCGCCGCCATCCCCGTCGGCGCCCGGCCCGGCTTCGGCGAATTCGCCCGCAGCCCAACCACTTCGGTGCGCGTATAGATGGTGTCGCCGACGACGGGAAAGCGGTGAAACACCAGCCCCCGGTAGAACAGGTTGGCTTTCACGCGCTGGGTGACCAGCGTCGACTGGCCGATCGCCACGTCACAGACCAGCCCCGGGTGGGCCAGCGGCCCCGGCTCGCCCGTCACCGCGGTGCACAGCACGCCGTCCAGCGCCAGCCGCAGCCGGTCCCCCAGGATCGCCTGGTGGGCGGCGGCCAGCCCCGACGACAGCGTCATCGCCGGCGCCCAGTCGAAGACCCGGCCCACAAAGAGATCGTCGAAGTAGGGGCCGCCCTCGCGGACCCCCGCGTACCCGTCACTCGTCACAACGCCACATGCTGGCAGGCTGTCGAATCGGGGGTCAACGCCGGGAGGTGGTCTGGGGTGAACGACGAAGAGGACATGCTGGTCGCCACGGTGCGGGCGTTCATCGACCGCGACGTCAAGCCCGGCGTCCGCGAGCTCGAGCACGCCAACGCCTACCCCGAGGCGTGGATCGAGCAGATGAAGCGGATCGGCATCTACGGCCTGGCCATTCCCGAGGAATACGGCGGGTCGCCGGTGTCGATGCCGTGTTATGCGCGCGTCACCGAGGAGCTGGCCCGCGGCTGGATGAGCCTGGCCGGTGCCATGGGCGGGCACACCGTGGTGGCCAAGCTGCTGACGCTGTTCGGCACCGACGAGCAGAAGCGCGCGTACCTGCCGCCGATGGCCGGCGGCGAGCTGCGCGCCACCATGGCGCTGACCGAGCCGGGCGGCGGGTCGGATCTGCAGAACATGACGACCACCGCGCTTGCCGACGGCTCGGGCGAGTTGCGGATCAACGGTTCCAAGACCTGGATCAGCAACGCGCGCCGGGCCGGCCTGATCGCGCTGCTGTGCAAGACCGACCCCGGCGCGACGCCGCGTCACCAGGGCATCTCGATCGTGCTCGTCGAGCACGGGCCGGGGCTGACGGTGTCGCGGGACCTGCCCAAGCTGGGCTACAAGGGCGTCGAGTCCTGCGAGCTGTCGTTCGACGACTTCCGCGCGCCGGAGTCCGCGGTTCTGGGCGGCCGGATGGGCCAGGGCTTCGCCCAGATGATGAAGGGGCTGGAGACTGGCCGCATCCAGGTGGCCGCCCGGGCGCTGGGCGTGGCGACCGCGGCGCTCGAGGACGCGCTGGCCTATGCGCAGCAGCGGGAGAGCTTCGGGCGCCCGATCTGGAAGCATCAGGCGATAGGCAATTACCTGGCCGACATGGCGACCAGGCTCACGGCCGCCCGTCAGCTCACCCGCTATGCCGCCGAGCGCTACGACAGCGGCGAACGCTGCGACATGGAGGCCGGGATGGCCAAGCTGTTCGCCTCCGAGGCCGCAATGGAGATCGCCCTGAACGCCGTCCGCATCCACGGCGGCTACGGCTATTCCACCGAATACGACGTCGAGCGCTACTTCCGCGACGCGCCGCTGATGATCGTCGGGGAAGGGACCAACGAGATCCAGCGCAACGTGATCGCCGCGCAACTGGTTGCCCGGGGCGGGATTTCCTACTAAAGGCCCTGGGCGCCCGCGTAAGTCGCGTCCGCCAGCCCCCATGCCCGCGCGGTACCGGCATCGATCGTGTGCCCGGACAGCACCAGATACGCCGTGCGCCAGCGCCCGATTCGCCGGGTGACGCTGACGGTTCCGCCGGCGCCGGGGATCAGGCCGAGGCCCAGCTCGGGTAGCCCGAACAGCGAATCCTCGTGCGCCTCAACCCATCCGCAGAAGGCTGCCATCTCCAATCCGCTGCCCACCACCCGGCCGTGCACTTCGGCGCGGCACGCCCGGCCGAGCCGGGCGGTCAGCGCGTCGAGCGCCAGTGCGGGGCTGTGCCGGGTGCGGGCCAGGTGCGCGCTCGCGGGGTCGGCGAAGGTGCCGAATTCCGCGAGGTCTCCGCCGCTGCAGAACGACGGGCCGTTGCCGCTCAACACGATCCCGGTCACCGACGGGTCAAGCTGCGCGACGGTCAGCGCCTCGAGCAGCGCGGCCCGCGCGTCGGTGGAGAACGCGTTATGACGTTGCGGCCGGTTGAATGTGATGCGCAGCGTGTCGCCGTCGCGGCGCGCCAGCACCGGGTCGGCGAGGTCGGGCGTGCCGGCCGGGCCGCGTTCGGCTAGCCAGCGCGCGAACTCCGGGCCGGCCTGCAGAGTCGAGTAGGCCAACGACTCGGTCACCACCCCGGCCAGCGCCGGGCCCGCGGGGTCGACGGCGCGCAGCACGTCGTCGCACACGCCGCTGGCGTGCGGCCACCGTTGACAGCGCCGCGTCAGCTCGGCCAGGGCGTCGGCGACCGAGCCGACCGTGACCGCCCTGCGATCGGCACAAGGGTCCTCGGTCAGCGTGAAAGTCGCTGCATCCAGCCAGTATCCGGCTGCGGCAATGTCCTCGGCGGTACCGACGGCGACAATCACGCCGGGTGGTGACGCGACGCCCGCGTCACCCTCGCTACCGACGTCGACCACCCGCAGCATGGGTCACACCGAATACTTCTCGATCAGCCCGTTCTTGTAGAGCTTTCCGGTGTCGGTGCGCGGAAGTTGCGCTTCGAAGGCGATCGCCCGCGGGCATTTGTAGTGCGCCAAGCGGTCTCGCAACCATCCGGTCAGCTCCTCGGCGAACCGATCGGTGGCGTCGGACGGGTCGACGGTCTGCACGGCCGCCACCACCCGCTGACCCATCTCGTCGTCGGGAACGCCGAACACCGCCGCGTCCAACACCTTCGGGTGGGTCACCAGAAGGTTCTCGGTTTCCTGCGGGTAGATGTTCACGCCGCCGGAGATGATCATGTGGTGGCGCCGGTCCGTCAGGTACAGGTAGCCCTCCTCGTCGAGGTAACCGATGTCGCCGACCGTGACCCAGCCGTGCTCGTCGCGGGAGGCCGCGGTTTTGGTCGGGTCGTTGAGATATTCGAAGGAGTACCCGCCCTCGAAATAGATCTCACCGGCCTGCCCGGGCGGCAGCTCGGTTCCGTCCTCGGCGAGGATATGGATCTGGCACGCCATCGGCTTGCCCACCGAACCCGGGTGCGCCAGCCACTCCTCGGCGCTGATCAGCGTCGACCCGATCGCCTCGGAGGATGCGTAATACTCGTCGATGATCGGCCCCCACCAGTCGATCATCTGCTTCTTGATCTCGACCGGGCACGGCGCGGCGGCGTGCATCACCCGCTGAAGGCTCGACAGATCGTATGAATCACGAACGGCGGCGGGGAGTTTCAGCATCCGGGTGAACATGGCCGGCACGAACTGCCCGTGGGTGACGCGGTGCCGCTGGATGGCGTCCAGCGTGCCCTCGGGATCGAACTTCTCCAGCACGACCGTCGTGATGCCGCCGGCCTGCGCGCTCATCGACCACACCGACGGTGCGGTGTGGTACAGCGGGGCGGGGCTCAGGTAGACGGACTCGGGAGTCATCCAGAACTCGACCAGCGCCGACATCATGCCGGGCGCCTCGGCCGGCGGGACATGCGGCAGTTCGCGTTTGATCCCCTTGGGCCGGCCGGTGGTGCCCGACGAGTACTGCAGCAGGTCTCCCTCGAGTTCGTCATCGATGGGAGTATCCGGTTGCCGGGCAACGCATTCCGGGTAGCGCTCCCAGCCGGGCAGATCGGCGCTGGCGATCATCAGCAACTCCGGCAGCCCGTTGGGCAGATGGTCGCGCAGCTGCGCAAGCGTGTCGCGCAGCGCCGCCGACCCGATGATGGCCTTGGCGCCGCTGTTGTCGACGATGTAGGCGGCCTCGGCCGCGGTCAGGTGGGTGTTGATCGGCACGTAATACAGACCGCTGCGGCGGGCCGCCCACATCACGGCGTGGATGTGCTCGTTGTTCTCCATCAGGATCGCGACGGTGTCCCCCTCACGCAGCCCGGCCTGGCGGAACCGGTGCGCCAGTCGATTGGCGCGGGCCTCCAGGTCGTCGAAGGTGACGACCGTGCCGGAGGGGTACAGGATGACGGCGGGTTTGCCGGCGCCGACATGGGGGCGAATCTGCATGGGAGGACTGTACCGCCGCCGATTTTGACACGTGTTAAGTGGCCGGATCCGGCCCACTCCGGGCGCCGAGCAGACGCGAAAACCCCCGACACGCCGTGCGTGCGGGGGCTTTCGCTACTGCTCGCGCTACCTAACGGGATTCGGCCAGCCGCTGCTTGAGCGCCTCGAACTCGTCCTTGACGCCGGTGGGCAGCTTCTCGCCGACGAACTCGAACCACTCCTCGATCAGCGGCAGTTCCTTGCGCCACTCGTCGGCGTTGACCACCAGAGCCCGCTCGACGTCGTCGCCGTCCACGTCGAGGCCGTCGAGGTCCAGGTCCTCGGCGGTCGGCACGATGCCGATCGGCGTCTCCTTGCCGCCGGCCCGGTGCTCGATGCGGTCGACGATCCACTTCAGCACCCGGCTGTTCTCGCCGAAGCCCGGCCACAGGAACTGGCCCTCGTCGCCCCGCCGGAACCAGTTGACGAAGAACACCTTCGGCAGCTTGGACTCGTCGGAGTTCTTGCCCAGGTCGAGCCAGTGCTGGAAGTAGTCGCCGACGTGGTAGCCCAGGAACGGCAGCATGGCCATCGGGTCGCGGCGCACCG
>Ga0335069_10012102_pt1 | contig 12144 bp, 5 predicted proteins | sample Lox_Sample_11_FD_206714 | JGI IMG/M metagenome (GOLD analysis project Ga0335069, IMG submission 206714) | Soil microbial communities from Loxahatchee National Wildlife Refuge, Florida, United States - Lox_Sample_1.1 | ecosystem: Environmental > Terrestrial > Soil > Wetlands | place: USA: Florida...
GTCTCGCCGTGCAACTGCACGCGATCGTCGGCGGCACGCCTGCGTACCGTCGGCAGTTCGTCAGTGACGACGCCCCGGCGGGCCTGGATGACTTCGACGACTGGGTGGTGCGCACGGTACTCAACCCAGATCGCCCACTCCTCCGCGAGGCACGCTATCTCCTCGCGGAGGAGACGGACATCCGCGACCCGGCGCTTTACCACTCGGTCCTGGCCGCGATCGCAGCCAGGAACCAGACGTGGGGCGGCATCGCCAGCTACATCGGCCGCAAGACGTCCGACATCGCGCACCCGCTCAACGTGCTGGAAGATGCCGGCCTTGTGGCCCGGGAGGCCGACGTCTTCCGGGCAGGGCGGACGCGCTATCACATCACCGAGCCGCTCATCACGTTCTACGAGGCGATCATGCGGCCCCGGTGGGCCGACCTGGAACTCGGGCTGGGCGCCGAGGTCTGGGCCGACACCAGGCCGACGTTCGGGTCGCGGGTCGCCGGCCCGCATTTCGAGGCGCTGTGCCGGGAGTTCGCCCGCGCCGAAGGCCGGCAGGTCTTCGGCGGGCCGGTGGGCGAGGTGGCCTCGGGCGCCGTCGCCGATCCGGCGAACAAGACCCAGATAGAGATCGACGTGGCCGTCCTCGCCCCGGCCAAGCCTGGCGAGCCGCGGCAGGTCATCTCGCTGGGCGAGGCGAAGTGGGGCAAGGTCATGACCGTGCGTCACGTCGAGCGCCTGCGCCGCGCCTGCGCGCTGCTCGCCGTGAAGGGATACGACACCACCGTGACCAGGTTGGCGTGCTACTCCGGTACGGGTTTCGAGCCCGCCCTCACCGAAGCCGCACGAAGCGGTGAGGTGGTTCTGGTTGGCCCGGACCGGCTCTACCAGGGGTGACCCTAAGGCCGCCGCTGATCTGCGGCCCGTGGCGGGCGCCGTGGCTCGCCTTTCTTGCTGCCGGACCGGGCCGGGGATATGATTTCGAATAATTCCCTCTTCGGGATAACCTTGGAATCGAGGTAACTGTGGCAGTGGAGGCGGAAAAGGATTCGAGCGCCACGGATTCGGCCACGCTGAATGGAATTGTCGGAGCTTATGCCGACCCCGCACGCCTGAACCTGCCCGAGGAGAGCCGCTTGCGTGGCTCGCAGCTGGTTCCCGAAGAAAAGAAAGCGATAAACATCCTTACGGATCTCGGCTTCGAATATCTGCCATCCGATAAGGCTCATCTGACATTCCGGCGGGTGCGGGATGGCCGGTCGCGGCTGATCTCCCCGCCGAAAAGGTCGATACCGCGGGCGCACGTGAGCATGCTGCTCGGGCAACTCGGCGACCGGATCGAGGACCATCCCCTGGTGGCTGGCCTGATGATCAGCTCACAGGGCTACGTCGAGCTCATCTGCTCCCGGCTCGAGCCCAACATCGCCGGCCGCGCCTTCGGGCTCGACTCTGATGAGCTCAACTGTGTCCACAAAGAGCCGGCCAACGCGATGCCGAGCCTGCCGTACCCGTGGCGCGAGGATGACGGCAGGGAGTCCGTCAAGCGCATTCACCTTTCCGGCCGGAATGGCGGGCCATGCGTCGAGCTGTCGAACGCCTCGCCGCTTGCGATGCTGCTCCACGGCCGCACGACCGAGGGCGGCCGGGTACGGCTCGGATCGCCGGCCCCCCAGTTTCTGGCAACCCTGAAACTGGCCTTCGACCCGGGCGCCGACCGGGATGGGCTGGCCCGGCAGAGCGAGGCGATCGCGCGGTCGCTCATCTACGAGCTCAACTTCCGCAACCACGTCATCGTGGAGCTAGACGCGCGGCCCGCTGGAACCGATTCGGCCGTAACCCGCTGGGCGCCTGAGGTGTCAGGCCGGATCCGCTACCCGCGCACCAGCCTCGTCGAAGAGGTGGCGATCCGGTTCGGTTTCGCCAGCCAGGCGAGCAGCGATCCGCCGCAGGCGTTCCTCTCGTACTACCAGGCACTGGAATACTTCGTTCCCAGCGCCTTGCAGCAGAGCGCCATGGAAGAGATCCGGCGGGAACTGCGCGATCCGGGGTTCGACGATTCGAGGGCCACGAGCTTGCTCAGGATCATTGAGGCGGCGGCACGGCCGGTCGCGGCCAACGAGCCGTACCAGCTCCGCATCGCGATCAAGGAATTCATCCGGGTCAGCAGGCTGGAAGAGTTCTTCGACCGCAACTGGGGTAACTATTTTACCGCCCGAGGCCCGATTAAAGACGTGCCGCATATTAGCCGGAACGCCGACCAGAACCTGTCCGACCAAGTCGCCGACCGGGTCTATCAGATCAGGAACCGTATTGTGCACGCCAAGAAGGACCGGCGGTACCCTCCGGCGCTGCTCCCGCGGAGCACCGAGGCGAACGCGCTGATGCCGGACGTCTTGCTGGTCAGGCTCCTGGCGACCGAGGCAATCGCGACCGGCGGATTCTGATCAGGTGCCTCTTGCCCCTGCCGGAGCGATCTCGCGCCTTTCCTGAATCAGCCAGATAGTAGTGGCCATCGCGGCCCGGTGGTCGCCCGCTGCCGTCGGACTGCGTGCGGGCCGTTAGCGGTGATACCTCACGGCGCTTGCCTGCCCGGGCGGCGGTCGTGACGCTCAGTAAGCAATGAGGAGCCGCCCGGCCGGGCTGCTGATAATGGGTGTTTCGCGAGTATTTCGCAAGGGCCAGGTGAGCCCCCGGCCTCGTGACAGCAGATTGGAAAGAGAAAACGAGTGTACGCCGTTCGTCCTTGCTGCTGTCCAGGATTGTCACGCAAAGCCGGCCGGCGGCCATCGGGCCGGCAAACAGATGCCATCAGACTGATGACAAAGGCGGGGTCATCACTTAACCTGACAGGGAAGGACACGTCCGACCCTTTATGGGGGAGGAGGGCCCAGTGGATTCTGAGCCTCTGCATGCCAATGGTCTATCAGGTCGATCGTCGATCTTCGATCTTCGGGGGATCCCGCTAGCGCAGTTGGCCAGACGCGCCGCTACCGGTGAAAAAGCTGTGACTGATGTAGTCTCGCGGATTGTGGGTAACCGGGAAAGCCCCGCTGATGTCCCGGCGATGATGTTCAATTCCACAATATGAGACCTACCGGATGTCGGTTACGGTAAGTCAGTACGTCCTGAAGGTATCAAGCCGGTGTGATCTCGCATGTGACCATTGTTACGTCTACGAGCATGCCGATCAGAGCTGGCGTCACAAGCCCCGCAACATCGATGCACGGACCGTCAGCCAGGCGGCCTGGCGGATAGCCGAACATGCCGGGAAGCATGGTCTCAGCCGCGTGTTCGTCGTCTTGCATGGCGGGGAGCCGCTGCTGCTGGGATACGGCGGGCTACGGAGCGTCATCGAGACACTGCGATCACGCATCGATCCCGTCACCCGGCTGGACTTGAGAATCCACACCAACGGCGTCCGTCTCGACGAGAGCGTGTGCGGGCTCTTCAGCGAGCACAGCGTCCGGGTCGGCATATCGCTGGACGGCAACCGCACGGCTAATGACCGGCACCGGCGGTTCGCCAGCGGGCAGAGCAGCTTTCCGCAGGTGCGGCAGGCGCTCGCCCTGCTGCGTCGGCCCGCGTACCGGCATCTCTACGCGGGCATCCTGTGCACGATCGACGTGCGGAACGATCCCGTCGAGGTCTACGAGGCACTCCGGGACGAGGCGCCTCCGCGCCTGGACCTGCTCCTGCCGCACGCGACCTGGGACCAGGAGCCGTACCGGCCGCCGGGATCGGCCACTCCCTACGCCGACTGGCTCGGCCGGATCCATGCCCGGTGGCTCGCCGACGGCCGCCCGCTGCCGATACGGTTCTTCGATTCCCTTCTGGCGGCCTGGGAGGGACGTCCCAGCGGGAGCGAGGCGGCAGGCCTTGATCCGGTCGACCTGCTGGTCATCGAGACCGACGGGAGCTGGGAGCAGGCCGATTCGCTGAAGACGGCCTACGACAGCGCCCCCGCTACCGGCCTCGACGTCTTCTCCCACTCGGTCGACGAGGCGGCGGCGCACCCGGGAGTCGCTGCCCGCCAGGGCGGCCTGGCCGCGCGGTGCGCAACCTGTCGTGACTGCGAGCTGATCCGGGCCTGCGGCGGAGGCCTGTATGCGCACCGGTACAAGTCCGGCAGCGGATTCGATAACCCATCGGTCTACTGTGACGATCTTAAGGTCTTGATCCCGCAGGTCATCTCGCATCCCAGGACCGTGGCCCTGGCATCGGACCGCGAGAGCGACCTCGCGGTCCGCCATGTCCTGCCCGCGGCGGCCTTTGACCTGCTGTCCGCCGGGCCCGGTGATGTCGAGGCGATGAAGGCACTGGCCGATTCCCGCCGTCTGGTGAACCGCGTCCTGGTCGCCCACGTCGCGTCCGCCGTGGACGGAAGGAACGGGAAGGACGGGGAGCTCAGGCGGGCAGCGGCCGAGGGCTGGGAGCTGCTCACCGCGCTGGACCGCGAGCAGCCAGACGCGGTGAGCGATGTGCTCGCCTATCCCTACGTTCAGGCCTGGGCGGCGCACTGCCTGCGTGACGACGCGACCGCCGACGCCCGCCTCGACCTGGACCGCGCGCACCTGGCCGGGCTGGCCGCGGCGGCCGCCATGCGGGCCGGCCTCGAGACCGAACTGCTGCTGCCGGTCCGCGACGGATTCACCCACCTGCCCGGTGCGGGCGCGCTCGCCGTCGGCGCCAGCGCCGGCCCCGTCGCCGTCGTGCGGGTCGCCTCCTCGGGCGCCAGTTCGCCTGACGGCACGGGTGAATGGCACGCGGTCCGCGGTGTCGCCGCCGCGCGGATGTCCTTCACCGTGGAGGATCTCGACCCGTTCCGCGACTGCCAGGCCTGGACGCCGGCCGCCCGGCTGGCGCCGCCGGAGTGGGACGCCTGGCAGCGGCACCTTACCGCTGCCTGCCGGCGGCTTGCCGCGGAACTGCCTGCCTACGCCGCCGTCATGTCCGCTGGCCTGCGCTCCGTTGTGCCGATGCAGCCCGACGCGCAGCACCGGCAAAGCGGCACGTCACGGCATGCGGTCGGCGCGCTGGCGATGGCTTTCCCCGATGATGTCGCGATGCTGAGCGAACTGCTCGTGCACGAGATGCAGCACACCAAGCTAGCGGCGCTGAGTGATCTGATTGAACTGGTCGACCCGGACAGCAGCGACATGTTCCAGGTGGGATGGAAGACGGATCCCCGTCCCGTCGATGCCGTGCTGCATGGCACGTACGCCCATCTAGGCGTGGCCGAGTTGTGGCGGGTCCGGTCCGGTCAGGCAACCGACGGACGGGCCCGCGACCTGTTCCGTACCTACCGGTCCTGGGTTGAGAACGGGATTGATACGCTGCTGAGCGCGGACGGGCTCACTCCGGCAGGCAAGCGCTTCGTCGGCGGCATGGGTGTCGCCGTCCAGGCCTGGGCCGATGACAGCTGAGCTCGTCCCGCGGCCGCCGGATTCCGGCCTTGTAGGTTACGGTCAGCTGACAGCGGACCTGCGGGCACTCGGCCTGCGGCGGGGCCAGGACCTTCTCATTCACTGCTCTTTGCGCAGAGTCGGCCCGGTGAACGGCGGCGCGGCCACTCTGCTGGCCGCGCTCCGGGCGGTAACGGGGCCGGAGGCGACGCTCGTGGTGCCGACCGAGACCTCGGTGAACTCCCTGACCTCTCGCAAGTTCCGCGAGGCGACCACGGGGTTCGACGCCGACCAGCTAGCCAGGTACGTGGCCGCCATGCCCGGCTTCGATCCGGCGAGCACGCCGTCGGACGGGATGGGAGCGTTCGCGGAGCACGTGCGGACACGCCCCGGGGCTCGCCGGAGCGGTCATCCCCAGGTCTCCTTCGCCGCGCTCGGTCCGAGGTCGGGCGACTGCACGTCCGTGCACGACCTGGACTGTCACCTCGGTGAGCGGTCGCCGCTGCGCTGGCTCTACGACGTTGACGCGGCCATCTTGCTGCTGGGCGTCGGATATGCCGCGTGCACCGCATTCCACCTCGCCGAGTACCGGCTGTCCTGGACGCGGCCGCAAACGTACACCTGCTTCATCGCCGAAGGGGGGAGACGAATTGAGCGTACGTTCACCGGAATCGTCCTGGACGACAGCGTTTTCGGCCCACTGGGCCAGGCGATGGAATCGGCCGCTGCGCAGGGACGGGTGCCTGGACTGCGCCGGGGACACGTCGGGTCGGACCTGGCCAGGCTAGTGCCAGTGCGCGCGGCCGTTGATTTCGCTGGTTTCTGGCTGTCGGACCGCCGCGGCGGTGACATTTCCTGACAGCGGGGCATTAGCACTTTCTATCCGTGTGCTTCCGCCCGTACCATGGGGCCAGCATCGGTGGGGTGGAGGTGGCGTGCGGTGCACGACGACGGCGCGGATGGACCGCCGTTTTTCCTCAGCTATGCTCACGCTACCGAGGGCCAGCCCGGAACCGCCATCACGCCCGGGGTGGGCCAGCATGTCGAGGAGTTCTTCACGGATCTCGCCGTCAACGTCCGTCACCTGATACACCTCCCCGCGGGCATGCCCGCGGGCTTCATGGACCAGGAAATGCGAGGGGGCATGTACTGGACCGATGAATTACTACAGGCGGTAGGAACCTGCCAGGTCTTGGTGGCCCTGCTGTCAGCCGAGTACCTGACTTCCCCGTGGTGCCGGATGGAATGGCACGGCTTCGCCCATCGCACCGTGCGGAAACGGCCCGAGGCGAAGCCCTCCCCGCGTCAGGGGTGCATTATCCCGGTGATCTGGGCTCCGTTCCATGAAAAACTGCCCAGGCACGTGGAGAAGCGGCAGTTCTTCTCGCCGGATCGCGATCCCGAGCCGCGGGCTCCCGATCACTACAAGTACAATGGTGTGTTCGGGCTGATGCGTATGAACAAGCTAAGGGATTCCTACGAGATCGTCACCTGGCAGCTTGCCTTGCATATCGCGCATATCATCCACAGCCAGCAGACGGAATCGCGTGAGTTCCAGGTCGCCGACCTGATCGTTCCAGCCCGTGATGACCATGACTGCTGACCGCGGCATACCGGAAGCCGCCACCGCATATCACCCCTACTTCGTCGTCAGCTACGCTCACCTGCCCGAGATAGCCGATGATCCCGGTGATGACGAGTGGGTCCGGGAATTCTTCGGTGACCTGGAAACCGCGGTGCGGCAGCATGCGTCGGTGCGGTCGAGGCCGATCCACGGGTTCTTCGACCAGCGGATCCCGGTCGGCCTGGACTGGAAGACGTCGCTCACTGAGGCTCTGGGAACGGCTCAGGTGTTCGTCCCCCTCTACTCCGTTGACTACCGGGACCAGTCGCTGCCAGGCCGTGAATGGGCGTGTTTCCACCAGCGGGTGAAGGATGCTGGCCTGACCGACCCGGAACCGCGGTTCGTGCCGGTGCTGTGGACTCCGTTGCCCGCGCACCAGCATCTGCCGTGGCTCGACAAGGCCGTTGCCCTCGGCCGCGATGTAGACGGATACGCTAAGAACGGCTTGTGGCCGATGCTGTGGATAAAATCATATCACGATTCTTATCGGGCGGTGCTGAACCTATTGGCCAGGAAAATTGTCACGCTCGCGGAACAATGGCCGATACGCCCGTCGGAGGTGCCGGACATCGACGAGACGCCAAGCGCTTTCAGTATTGACTCGCCGCTCAGTGTCTTCATCATTGAGACCGCGGTGACGGTCGGCCGCGCCGCGGAGACCGGGCCGGGTGACACCATCGCGAGCGGGGCGGGCTGGCGCCCCTTCCCCGGGCAGGACGACTCACTGACTCAGCTGGCCAGCCAGTTCGCTGAGCGAGCCGATTTCCGGGCCGAGATCAGGGCGCTCACGGCGGCTAGCGATCCGCGTGCCCGCAGGCCCGGGATCATTTTGATTGATCCCTTGTTCATCGCGGGTGAGGACGGGCGGCGGGCGCTGGAATCCGCGATTAGCCAACTGCCCGAGTGGGTGGTGCCCCTGGTGGTCCTGGACCGGCCTGACGACGCCCGCACTCGCGATCTCGCCCGTCAGGTCAGGGAGATCCTCAGCGCGGCCAAGGCACTGTCCCCCACGGATGCATCGCGGCAAGCGGCTCAGGGGGTGGGCTCCCTGAACGAATTCAACGCAATTATGCCGAAGCTCGTTCGCGAAGCTGAGCGGCAATACCTCACGTATCGCAGCGGACGGGTACGATCACAGCCTCGCTCCATACGGCCCAGCCTCCGCCGGCCTCGGCCGGATGAGCTTGCCGCACCACCAGATAAACCAGCTTCACCACATGATCCATCCGTTGGGGAGACGCCTGATGCCTGATGCGGGAAACAGCCAGTCGCGAAATGGCCGGATCGTCACGTTCTATTCGTTCAAGGGCGGGACCGGGCGGACGATGGCCCTGGCGAACGTGGCCTGGATCCTGGCCGCCAACGGCCTGCGGGTGCTCGTCGCTGACTGGGACCTGGAGTCGCCCGGGCTGCACCGGTTCTTCCAGCCGTTCCTGGATCCCAATGTGGGCACGAGGCCCGGGATCGTCGATTTCATCCGCAGATATGAGTGGGCGGCGGCCGATGCCGGGATCGATCCCGAGCAACTCATCATCGGGTCCGACGAGGAGATGCGAACCGCCCGCCAGGCGGTCACCCAGCTCGTCGACGAGCACGTCAGCCGATTTGAGGCGTACGCGATCCCGCTGGACTGGGAATTTCCGGGTGAAGGGGCGCTGAATTACCTGTCGTCCGGCAAGTCGAACGGCGACTATCAGACGACCTTGAGCGCGCTCGACTGGGAAAACTTCTACAACAACCTGCATGGCGGGCAGTTTTTCGACACGTTGCGCGCGCTCATGACGCGGAACTACGACTACGTCCTGATCGACAGCCGGACCGGCCTCAGCGATGTCGCTGACATCTGCACTGTGCATCTCCCCGACCTGGTGGTCGACTGCTTCACCCTGGCCACCCAGGGAATCGAGGGCGCGGCCATGATCGCTGAGATGATCAACGGGCACAATGGGCGCGAGATCGCGATCCTGCCGGTGCCCATGCGCATCGACCATTCGCAGGAGACCAAGGTAGAGGCGGGTCTCGCCTACGCGGCCGAGTTGTTCGAAGGGCTGCCCGCGGGAATGTCCGACGAACAGCGCAAGGCCTACTGGGCCGAGATGGAGGTGCCGTACCAGCCGTCGTACGCCTATGAGGAGACGCTAGCCACCATCGGCGACCGGCCGGGTTCGCACACCGGGCTGCTTCCGTCCTATGAGCGGATCGCTGCTCTCATCACGGGCGGCGCAGTGACCATGCTGCCGCCGCGAGAGGAGTGGCTGCGCCTGCAGACGCGGCTGCTGTTCTCGCGTACCCAGTCGGCCAGAACGTCCGCCGTCATCCTGGACTTCAGACCGGAAGACCAGCTGTGGGCTGAGTGGATCACGGCTGTCCTGGCCAGCGCCGAAGTCACCGTCCGCTGGGCCGGCGAGGCGTCTGGCGTCCCTGAAGACGCCGACGCGGAGACGCAGACCGTCGCGATCTTGTCGGATGCCTACGCGGCCCGCGCGGCCGTTGCCATGGCCGCCGTGCACCCGAGCCTGTTCATCTCGGTGAGTGACGCCCGCGTGCCCGTCGGACTTGGCGAGGTACCCGTTATCTACCTGGGCGGGCTTTCCGAGATGCAGGCCAGGGAACGGCTGGCCGACCAGCTCGGGGGTCGGCGCCCGCAGGAGCAGGACCCGGCTATCGAGGCGCTTCGCTACCCAGGCGGCGAGGGCCCGGAGATCTTCAACGTCCCCGTGCGCAATGTCAACTTCACCGGGCGGGAGGAGAACCTGAGCGGGCTGCGCGAGGAACTGCGCGCACGGAACCTGACGGTGGTGCTCCCGCTGACCATCCAGGGCCTCGGCGGCGTGGGTAAGACGCAGCTGGCGATGGAGTACGCCCACCGGTTCAGGGCGGACTACGACATCATCTGGTGGATGAACTGCGGTCAGCCGCAGTACATCGACGCGTCCCTCGTCGACCTGGGGGATCAGCTGCGGAAGATCTACGGGGCCGGCGTGCCCGAAGAGGGCGGCGTCCGCGAGATCGTCCAGCAGGTGCTGCGCTACCTCAGCGAGGAACTGACGGGAAAGCGCTGGCTCCTGGTCTACGACAACGCCGAATACGTGGAGGACATCAGGATCCTCCTGCCATCCGGCGGGAACGTGCTGATAACGTCGCGCGACAAACGCTGGGAGGCTCCGGACCGCAGGACCCTTCCGGTCGACGTCTTCAAGCGGCAGGAAAGCGTTACCCATCTGCGCCGCCGGTTGGCCCGGATCTCCGAGGAAGAAGCCGACCAGGTGGCCAGGGTTCTCGGTGACATGCCGCTGGCCGTGGCCTCGGCGGGCGCCCTGCTGGCCAGCACGGACATGTCGGTTCCGGAGTACCTGAGGCAGCTCGGTCAGCAGCCGGTGCTGAGCTTGTCCGTGGACAGTAAGCTCCGGGAGTATTCGGACGAGGTCGGGAAAGCCTGGAACCTCTCCCTCGATCACCTCAAAGGGCAGTCCGCGGCGGCGGCCCGGCTGCTGGAAATCTGCGCGGTGATGGCGCCGGACATCAGCCTCGACCTGATCAACAGCCAGGCCATGGCCGACAAGCTGCGAGAACTTGATCCCACGATTTCCGAGCGCGCGATGATCGCCAGGCTCATCTGGCAGATCGACCGGCTCGCCCTGATCAAGCTCGACAACACCTCTCGGCAGATCCAGGTCCACAGCGTGGTCCAGACCGTGGTCAACGAGCGCATGACGGAGGGAGACAAGGCGGCGGCCCGCCGCGTCGTCCACCAGGCACTGGTGGAGATCCGCCCGCAGGGCGATGTCGATGACCCGCAGACGTGGCCGCGTTACCGGCTGATCTGGCCGCACCTGAGGCCGTCCCAGGCCGAGCTGTCCGATGAGGCACCCGTCCGCCAGCTGCTCATCGAGCGGGTGCGCTATATCCGGCAGCGGGAGGACCTCGCCCGCGCCGAGCGCCGGGGCCGGGAGATCGAGAGGGCCTGGAAGGCCATGCTGGAGGAGAGGCCCGAGCTGGCCGAATCGCTGCGCCGGCAGCTGTTCCGGTTGCGGTTCGACCTGGCCAACATCCTGCGCGACCAGGCGAAGTTCCAGGAGTCCCGCAAGCTCGACGAGGAAGTGCTGGCGGGCCAGCGCGAGTACCTCGGAAACGACCACCTCCACACCCTGCAGACGCAGGGCAGCCTGGCCGCCGACCTGCGCGCGCTGGGCGAATACCAGGCCGCCTTGCGGCAAGACCTGGAAACCTACCATGCCGCGCGGAACGCCTACGGAGAGGAGTACCGGGGCACCCTGTCGGCGGCGCATAACCTGGCACTGTCCTACCTGCTGAACGGGGATTTCCGGAGCGCGCTGGCCCAGGACAGGCTGACGCTCGAACGCCGGATGTCCGTGCACGGGACCCTGCACCCCCGGACCTTCAACTCGGGTTCCTCCGTCGCCCGCGACCTGCTCGAGGCGGGCCGCTACGCCGAGGCGGCCGCCCGGATGAGCACGGTCTGGGCGCAGTCCCGCGACACTCTCGGTGACACCGACCGCAACACGTTGACCGCGTTGTTGCTGCTGGGGGTGGCGGAGCGCTGCGCTGGCAACCCAGAGACCGGTGAGGCGCATACCGAGCTGGCGAGGATCGGCCTGACCCGCGGATACGGCGAGGACAGCAGCGATGCTCTGGCCAGCCGGACCAGCCAGGCCCTCAACTGGCTGGCCCTCGGGCGGTATCAAGCGGCCATGGATGCGGCGGTAAAGGTCCTGGTCGTCTACGAGGGGAGGCTAGGGCCCGATCATCCGCATACCCTCATCTGCCGGCTGAACATCGCCACCACGGCCTGCCTCGAGGAGCGCTACCGGGACGCGGAAGCCGGTGCCCGTGCCGCCGCCGATGGCCTCGAGAAGCGGCTCGGCCCGGACCATCCGTATACTCTGGCCGCACGTATGGTCCTAGGCAGCGTACTGGCCAGGCAGAACGGCGAGGAAGGCCTGATTGCGGCCCTGGAACTGGAGGAGAAAGTCGCAGCTGACCGGGAGCGGATCCTCGGATCGCAGCATCCCGATACCCTCCGCTCGCGAGCGAACCTGCTTCTCACGCGGCATGACCTTGGGGTGGGCGGTGCGGGCGCTGAGCGCCAGGCGGTCCTCAGCGATCTGGG
>Ga0335069_10012103_pt1 | contig 12144 bp, 9 predicted proteins | sample Lox_Sample_11_FD_206714 | JGI IMG/M metagenome (GOLD analysis project Ga0335069, IMG submission 206714) | Soil microbial communities from Loxahatchee National Wildlife Refuge, Florida, United States - Lox_Sample_1.1 | ecosystem: Environmental > Terrestrial > Soil > Wetlands | place: USA: Florida...
TCCGGGTCCGCAAGGGAGAAGTCCTGGGGATCTGCGGTGTCGTGGGTTCCGGGAAGGAGGAAGTCTGCGCGGTGCTCTGCGGGGATGATCGCCCCGACACCGGCCAGTTCTTTCTCGACGGCACGGAGTGCCGATTCTCCAGTCCCGCGGATGCGCTGAGAGCGGGCATTCTCTCCGTCCCCAAGGAGCGCAGGGAGGAGGGGGTCATCGGCACCCTGAGCGTCGCGGAGAACATCAGCCTCTCCAGCCTCGGTGCGGTCAGCCGACGCCGACTGATCTCGGGCCGGGCGCTCCTGGGCCGCGCGAGGGACTGGATCCAGAAGCTCAACATCAAGACCTCGGGCCCACGCGAGAGCGTGGAGACGCTCAGCGGGGGCAATGCCCAGAAGGTCGTGTTCGCCCGCGTGATCTCCGGTGAGAACAAGGTCGTCATCCTCAATCACCCGACGCGCGGGGTGGACGTCGGCGCAAAGGAGGAAATCTACCAGCTGATCCGGGAGATGACGGAGAAGGGAATCGGGGTCGTCCTGCTGGGAGACACCCTGGAGGAGACCATCAGCGTGAGCTCACGGCTTGTCGTCATGAAGGACGGGCTGGTCATGGCGGAGATGGATGCGCCCCGCCATGCCAAGCCCTCGCAGCTCGACATCGTGCGCTGCATGATGTGAAGCCCTGAGGAAACGGGATATGACCAGACGAACAACCGGCCGAGTGGTAGTGGATAACCTCCCGTGGCTCCTGCTGATAGCCCTGGTGGGGGTCTTCACGGGCATCAATCCGCGTTTCGTGGGACCCTTCAGCCTGGCCAACATTTTTTCCGTTGCCGCCCCCCTGCTCTGCCTGTCCCTGGGCGCGACGTTCGTCATCATCACCGGCTCGATCGACCTCTCGGTGGGCGCCATCGTTTCCGCCTCGTGCGTCATCTACGGTACCACCTTCCCGGAGCTGGGCAACTGGAGCATCGTCGCGGCAGTGGCATTCGGCTTCCTGGCGGGAAGCCTCAACGGACTGCTGTTCACGTGGCTCAAGATCCCTTCCTTCATGGTCACGCTCGCGGCCTCGGCGCTGTGGAAAAGCGTGGCCCTGATCCTGGTGGGGGGCGGGGCCAAGGGAATCCCCATGGAGCTCTGGAAGGGTTTGAAGTGGGCCGACTTCTCGCTGGGCGTCGTGCCCATCCTGTTCCTGCTGGCGCTGTGCGTGTTCGGTCTCTACCTCTTCATCCAGACCAAGAGCGCGCTGGGCCGGGCGATCTTTGCCGTGGGCGCCAACGAGCGGGCCGCGCGGATGTTCGGCCTCAACGTCAACTCGACCAAGTTCTGGGCGTTCGCGATGTCGGGCGCCGGAAGCGCACTGGCCGGCGCATTCTATTCCATCGAGCTCAAAACGAGCCTCGCGACCATCGGGGACCCGGTGACGCTGCTGGCCATCGCGGCGGTCGTCATTGGCGGCACGCCGCTGACCGGCGGGCGTGGCAGCGTCCTGCGGACGCTGCTGGGTGCGCTGCTGGTCGTGATCATCCAGAACGGGCTGAACACGGTGGCGGTGGACCCCTACTGGCAGCAGATCGTCTTCGGCGCGTTCACCATACTCGCCGTGTACCTCAACTCGGAGAGGGGAGGCCGAAACCTCATCGTCAAGTAGGCGGCGCGGTCAGCCGCGTCGGACTCAGCCCCCGGCCCCGCGGGCCGCCTCTGCACGCGCGAGCTCGTCGAAGACACCGCTGAGTTGCGGGTGGATGCGCCGGAAGACCGCGTGCTGGCTTCGGTGGACAGCCGCGGCCCCGGGTGTCGGGAATGCGATCCGCGGCTCCTCGCCTTCTCGAGCCACCCGCACCGACACGCCGGTGGCCAGCGCCCCGACCATGGCCGCACCGAGGGCGGAATGCTCCTCGCCGGGGTGCCAGCGGACCGGGCGATCGAACACGTCCGCCAGGATCTGCCGCCAGAGCGGGCTGCGCGAGCCTCCGCCCGAGCAGTGCACATCCCCCACGGGGACCTGGAGCTGGCGGAAGAGCTCCAGGGAATCCGCGAGCGAGTAGGCAACTCCTTCCATGATGGCGCGCGCCATGTGGGCGCGGGTGTGACGCAGCGAAAGGCCGATGAAGCAGCCACGCGCGTGGGGATCCATGTAGGGAGTCCGCTCCCCGCAGAGATACGGGGCGAACAGCAGGCCCTCCGATCCGGCCGGGACGGCCTCGGCCTCCCGGGAGAGGGTTTCGATCCCACCGTCATCATGTTCCGGGTCCACCCCTCGCGCGGGCGACGCGATGCTGCGCGCGAACCACGACATCGACAGCCCCGCGGACAAGATCGCCCCCATCAGGATCCAGCGGCCGGGCATGACGCCGCAGAACGTGTGCAGGCGGCGATCCAGCACCAGCCGGTCCACTCCCGTGACGACCGTGCCGCCCGTGCTGATGGAAACCGCGACCGGTCCGGGCTCTCCGACGCCCAGCGCAAGGTTGGCCATGGCGATGTCGGCGCCCCCGGCTGCAACCGGGGTGCCGGCCGGCAGGCCCGTTTCATCCGCCGCGGACCCGGTGAGCGTTCCATGGGCGGCAGCAGTGGCAACTACCGGGGGAAGAAGTCCCGCGTCGAGGCCGAATGCGGCGAGCAGCCGCGTCGACCACTCCCGCCGGGTAACGTCGAACAGCAGGCTGCCCGACGCATCGGTCACATCGGTTGCGACCTGGCCCGTCAGGCGAAAGCGGACGTAATCCTTGGGCAGTACCGCGGACGTGGCCCGGTCGTAGATCGGCCGCTCGTTCCTCTTCACCCACGCGAGGGACGGCGCCAGGAATCCCGTCGCAACCGGTAGTCCCGTGATGGAACCGATCGTGTCGGTGCCGATGGTGTCGGTCCACTCGCGGCAGAGGTCCGCGGCGCGCCGGTCCGGCCAGATGATCGCGTCCCGGAGGGGAGTCCCGTCCCGGTCGAGCAGGACGAGCCCATGCATCTGCCCGGAGAGGCCGATCGCCCTGACCCGGGCGCCGCGAAGGGCGTCGAGGCCCAACAGGCGCCTCGTGCTGTCCACCACCGCGTCCCACCATTCCCGGGGTGACTGCTCGGCGAACCCCGGCCGGGGCTCCCGGATGGCGTAGACGCATCCCTGGACTCCCAGCACGCGCCCGTCCGAGCCGAGCGCGAGCACGCGCACGCTGGATGTTCCCAGGTCAATCCCTACGTAGCATTCCACCCGTCGACTCCTGGCGTATGCGGGCCGCGACCGCCTGCGGGGTGAACCCGAACTCGCCGCACAGGTCACGGGTCGGAGCCGACTTGCCGAACGTCTCGACGGAAATGACCAGGCCCGAGTCGCCTGCAAGGCCTTCCCAGCCCTGCGCGGCACCGGCCTCGATCACGATACGCCGTGCCTCCCGTGGGACGATTCTTTCCCTGGCTTCGTCAGGAGCCCTCAAGAGGAGCTCCCGGCACATCACCGAAACCACCCGCACGTTTTCCGCGCCGAGGCTGCGCTTGGTCTCGAGCGCCAGGCCGACCTCGGATCCTGAAGCAACAAGGACCGTTTCGGGACGGCCGACCGAATCGGAGACGACATAGGCGCCGTGCTCCAGGCTGGCCTCCCAACGCGGGTCGTCCTTCTGGTAGGTCCTGACCGCCTGGCGGCTGAGGATCAGGGCGGTCGGGCCGTTGCGGCTGCAGATGGCCCTCTTCCATGCGGCGACGGTTTCCTCCGCGTCCCCGGGCCGAAGGACCGTCAGCCCCGGTATGGCCCGCAGGGAAGCTACCTGCTCCACGGGCTGATGCGTCGGCCCATCCTCTCCCGCCAGCACCGAGTCGTGCGTGAACACGTAAATCACCGGCAGCTTCATCATCGCCGCGAGCCGGATGCTTGGCCGCATGTAGTCGCTGAAGACCAGGTAGGTGGAGCAGAACGCCTTGAGAAGTCCGCTGAGCGCGATCCCGTTGCAGATCGCCGCCATGGCGTGCTCGCGGATGCCGAAGTAGAGGGTCCTCCCGCCGGGGTTGCGGGAGGAGAAGGCCTCCATGCCCTTGATGGCGGTGGAGGTGGATTGGCTCAGGTCCGCCGACCCGCCCACCAGGTTGGGCAGCTCTGCCATCAGCGCCTTGAGGACCTCTCCGCCGGCCGTCCGCGTTGCCGCCTGGCCGCCCGTCTCGAACCGGGGCAGCAGCGCCGCATGGAGATCCGGCTCCTGCAGGAACTTCTGCATCTCCGCGTGCCGACCGGGATTCTCCGCAGCCCACCGCTCGAACGTCCGCTGCCACCGACCGCGGTTCTCCTGCCACGAGCGCTTCCTTTCCGAGAGATACCTGGCGGCCGCCGGCGGCACGTAGAACTCGGAGTCCGGCGGCACGCCCAGCGCCTCCTTGGTGGCACGGACCTCCGCCTCACCGAGAGGCGCTCCGTGCGCCTGGTGGGAGCCTTCCAGGGTGTGCGCTCCCTTGGCCATCACGGATTTCATGACGATGAGGGAAGGTTTCGACGTCTCGCGCCTGGCGCGGTCGATCAGTCGGACGATTCGCGGGATGTCGTACGCGCTTCCCTCGAGCACCTGCCAGTTGAAAGCCTGGAACCTGCGGGGCACGTCCTCCGTGAAGCACAGCCCGGTGGACCCTTCGATCGTCACGCCATTGGAGTCGTAGAACACGATCAGCTTCCCGAGCCCGAGGTGACCCGCCAGGGAACACGCCTCGTAGCTCAGGCCCTCCATCATGTCACCGTCGCCGGCGATGCAGTAGGTGTGATAGTCGATGATCGATTGTTCCGCGTTGAACCGCGCGGCAAGCATGCGCTCGGCGATGGCCATCCCGACGGCGTTGGCGAGTCCCTGCCCGAGAGGCCCGGTGGTCACCTCGATCCCGGGGATCACGCCGTACTCGGGGTGGCCGGTTGCCTTGGAACCCAGGCGGCGGAAGTTCCGTATGTCGTCCACGGATATCTCATACCCGCAGAGATTGAGCATCGCGTACTGCAGCAGGCAGCCGTGACCCGCAGAGAGGACGAACCGGTCGCGGTTCAGCCAGCCCGGGTCCTGCGGGTCGTGGTGGAGGACTTCTCCGTACAGGGTGGCTGCAAGCTCCGCACAGCCCATGGGCTGGCCCGGGTGTCCCGATCCGGCGCGCTGAACCGCGTCCATGGCGAACGTCCGGACCGCGGTGGCAACCGCCTTGATGCCTGGAATGTCCATGTCTGGTCTCCGGGGCGACGTCCTGGCCGCGGCCAGGCGGAATCCGTTGCGTCGCGGCCGAGTGTCCGCGCCGGGGAGCGCCGCTGCGTGCCCGGCGCAGTGTGCATCGGGCCGCCGCCGGGTGTCAACGCGGCGGAGAAATGGCGGGGAGTGGACGGGCAAGCACGGGAGATTGGCCCCGGCATGTTCCAACCCGGGCCGCCATGCCTGGAGCAGTGGAACAGCGGGGCGGAGCCGCGTCGCACTTTGGGTCACGCGTGATCCATCCGATAATTGGAGCAAGGCGGTGGGGGAATGTTCAGCCTGGAGAAGGTTTCAGAGACGGAGATCATGCTGGTCGTGACGGGCTCTCTCTACGGGGAGGCCGCGGCGGAGTTCGAGAGGCGGCTGGAAGGGCTCGCGCAGAGCGACTATCTGACCAACACGCTGGACTTGTCCCTGGCGCTGGGCATCACGTCCTCTGCAATCGGGAAGCTTCTCTCGGTGCGAAAGAAGCTGCTGGAGAGGAACAAGACCATCCGCATCAAGGGCTGCAACGAGACCCTGTACCAGACGTTCGTCAAGATCAAGCTCAACTCCCTGATCGAGATCTCGCGGTAGCCCGTCCCGCGGCCGTGGAAGCGCGGTGGTGGTGAACCGCCCTCCCAGCGCACCGGCGGGCCTTTGCGTCCGGGGCTCGCGAGACGAGCTCGCGCCGCGGTGAAGGACATTCCGAACAGAATCAACGGAAACTTTGGAGTTTTGCCCCTTCCCCGGTGCAGGTTTCTCAAGGAATCCGTGGTATCTGGCCCGTCGGGGGCAGCGCCGGGAACACCCTGGTGTTTTTCATTGACAGATCGGCCGTCACGGTTTAGAATTATCTCACATCTCGTGATATCTCGGGAATCCCAGTGACCGGCGCGCGCTCCCTCTGCGCGGAGCCGGTGGAAGGAGGCGTGCGCGGGCGGGCGGACCCGGTCTCGCGTGCTTCGGATTCGAGCAAACGGACTGAAGGGAAGGAAAGGAGAACGGAAATGAGGACAAACAGGATCCTGCTGCTGGTGCTGGCGGTGCTCCTCCTCGGAGGCCTCGCGGTCAACGCCGGCGCCCTGGACAAGAACACCAAGGGCGAGCTGGTCAACTGGACATGGACCAACAAGTGCGTGGACGAGTGGCTGGTGCCCGCGTTCAACAAGGTGTACCCGAACATCAAGATCACCACGGTCCCCATGGCATTCGACGAGACCCACGACAAGATCTTCGCGGCGATCGCCGCGGGATCCGGGGCCCCGGACTTCGCAACGATCGTGAGCGACTACGTGCAGAAGTTCATCGCCCAGGGCGGACTGGTGGACATGAGCGACTACATCTCCAGGCACAAGGGGGAGTTCCCCAGGTACAAGCTCGAGATGGACTCCGACGCCGCGGGCCACGTGTTCGGCGTCCCGTTCAACAGCGCCCCGGTGGGCATGTGGTACCGCAAGGACATCTTCGACAAGTACGCCATCAAGCTGCCCGAGACCTACGACGAGTACATCGCCGCCGGCCGCCAGCTCAAGAAGTACGGGATTTACATCGACTCGATCTCCGTGGCCGCCGAGGCCATGGACCGCTCCACCCACGGCGAGGTCGGCCTGCACGCGTTCCTCACCCAGCAGCAGTCCGGCAGCTACTTCGACAAGAGCGGCAAGCCCACGCTGGACAGCAGGGAATCCAAGCGGGCGATGAACCTCATGTACACGCTGGTGAAGGAAGGCCTGGCGGCGAACGTGGAGAACGGGTCGCCGGCGTACTACCAGCTCATGGATGACAGCAAGCTGGCCACCGTCATGTCGGCCGCGTGGTACATCAACGTCCTGGTGAACTACGTGAAGCCGGGCTCCTCCTCGTTCGGCAACTGGCGCTTTGCCAAGCTGCCCGCCTTCGACAAGGGCGGATCCCGCGCCTCCAACCTCGGCGGCGCCGAGCTGTGCCTCTTCAAGCAGACACCGGCCGCCAAGCGGGACCTGGCCATGGCGTTCATCGACTTCAGCTGCACCACGCTGGAAGGCAACAAGGTCCACGCGCAGTACGGCGAGTTCCCGTCCTGGATCCCCTCGTGGACCAACCCGGACGTCGTGAACATGACGTGGCCAATGACCGGGGACCAGAAGCTCAACAAGGTGTTCGCGGAGATCGAACCGCTGGTGCCGGCCTGGAAGCAGCCGCCTCGTTACACCGAGGTGCAGAAGATCCTGCAGGCCTCCATGAACGACATCTTCGTCGGGGACAAGTCCGTGGACCAGGGTCTTGCCGACGCGCAGAAGGAGGCCACCCGCTAAGGGCGGCAGGTGCCTCTGCGTATCCCCCGGGCCGGCAGCCGCCGGCCCGGGTCCTCTACAGCGGCCGAAAGAGAAAGGGACTCCGCGCACACCATGAAGAGACAGGGCCTCGGGCACCGCATCGTACGCTACCGGCACGCCTACGCGTTCATCGCCCCGTTTTTCCTCATCTTCGCCGTGTTCGGGCTGTACCCCACCGCGTACTCCCTCGTGCTGAGCTTCTATGACTGGTCGGCGAACCAGCCGTGGGTGTTTGTCGCGTTCCAGAACTACCGCAAGCTGCTGGACGACCCGGTGTTCTGGACCTCGGTCTGGAACGTCGTGTACATCTACCTCATCAACGTCCCGGCCATGGTCGTACTCTCGGTGATCATCGCGGTGGTGCTGAACTCGCCCTACCAGCGGTTCAAGGACTTCTTCCGGGTCACCTACCTGGTGCCCTATGTCACGTCGGTGCTTTCCATCACGATCGTGTTCTTCGTGGTATTCGACGACTCCCGCGGGCTGGTGAACCTGCTGCTTTCACGGATCGGCCTGAACCCCGTGCACTGGCTGACGTCCAAGAAGTTCTCCAAGGTCTCCCTCGACATCCTCGTGACCTGGAAGTGGGTGGGCTACAACATGATCATCGCGCTGGCGGGGCTGCAGAGCATCGACACGCAGATCTACGATGCCTGCAGGATCGACGGCGCGGGGACCCTGCGGACGTTCTTCCGCATCTCCCTTCCCCTCATCCGTCCCGTGGTCGGTTTCCAGCTGATCATGGCTACCATCGGGACGCTGACGATGTTCACCGAGCCCTACATCCTCACCGACGGCGGGCCGGGATACTCCTCTCTCACGCCGGTGCTCTACCTCTACCGCTCGGCGTTCAAGTTCATGAAGCTGGGCTACGGCGCCGGTATCGCGTTCCTGACATTCGTGCTGGTGCTGATCCCCTCCGTCATCCAGGTGAGGCTGTATGCGGAGAGGGGTCGAAGCTACACGGCGGTGTGAGGGGCGCCATGGAAACGAAAGACCACGCCATGCCCCCCGCGCCGCGGCTCCTGAAGCCCAGGAACGCGTTCAAGCCCAGGATCGTCATCACGATCCTGCTCTTCCTCGGCGCGCTGATCTTCCTGTTTCCCTTCTATTTCATGCTCATGGGCTCGTTCAAGACTACCGGCGAGATCTTCTCCATGAAAGTCCTGAGCCTGCCCCAGCACGGGTTCCGGCTCACCAACTACGTGGGCCTGTTCGGCAAGAGCAAGTTCGGCATGTCGCTTCTCAACAGCTCCATCGTCTCGGTCTCCTACATCCTCCTGATCCTCTTCCTTTCCTCGCTCGCTGGCTTCGCGTTCGCCAAGTACCCGTTCCCGGGCCGCAACTGGCTCTTCGTGCTGCTGCTGGCCTCCATCATGCTCCCGCCGCAGGTGCTGTACATCCCGTTGTACATGCTGATGGCGCGGCTCGGGTGGCTGTCCAGCTACCAGGCCCTCGTGCTCCCGAGGCTGCTGCAGGGGTTCGGGCTGGCCTTCACCATCTTCCTGATGCGGCAGTACATGGCGTACGTGCCGGAGGCGCTGCTGGACTCCGGGCGGGTGGACGGGTGCCGGGAGTTCCGCATCTACTGGCAGATCGCCGTGCCGCTGGTGAAGGCCGGGCTGCTGGTGATCACGATGATCGTGTTCATGGACATCTGGAACGACTTCATGTGGCCGCTCATCGTCACGAGCCGGCTGGAGATGTACACGGTGTCCCTCAATATCTCGCGGCTGTTCGGAACGCAGCGGGAAGTGGAGTGGGGCCAGATCATGGCGGCCTGCTTCATGAGCTCGCTGCCGCTGATCATCATATTCCTCGTGTTCCGAAAGACCTTCATCTCCGGAATTGCGCAGGGCGCGTTCAAGTAGGCCGCCCCCGGGAGGACCAGGTGAAAAAGATCGTCGTCATCGGTGCCGGAAGCATCATCTTCAGCACCACGGTCACCAACGACCTGCTGGCCACGCCGGCACTGAGCGACTCGGAGCTCGTGCTGGTGGACCCGGTCATCGAGAAGGCGCGCCGCGTGGAAAACTACGTCCGGCGCATCGTGGCGCAGAACGGGCTTGCCGCCACCATCCGTTCCACCACGGATCGCCGCGACGCGCTGCAGGGCGCGGACTTCGTCGTCACCACGATCAAGATCGGGGGCGCCGCCGCGTTCCAGGTCGACTACGAGGTCCCTCGCAGGTACGGGATCGACGTGTGTGTCGGGGAGTGCGTGGGACCCGGGGGCGTCTTCCGAGCGCTGCGGACCATACCGGTCATCGTGGACATCGTGCGGGACGTCCAGGAAATCTGTCCGCACGCGGTGCTCCTCAACTACGTGAATCCCATGGCGATGATCTGCATGGCGATCGGCCGCACCACGAGCCTGCAGTTCGCCGGCCTGTGCCACGGCGTGCAGACCACGCTGGACCTGATTTCCCGCTACGTTGGCGTCCGCAAGGAGGAGATCGACTTCCTTGCGGCCGGGATCAACCACATGGCGTGGTTCCTGAAGCTGGAGAAGAACGGCGCGGACCTGTACCCGCTGTTCCGCGAGCGCCTGGACAAGGCGGAGTACTACATCAATGAGAAGGTGAGGGGAGAGGTGGCCCGTCACTTCGGCTACTTCATGACCGAGTCCAGCGGGCACCTGTCGGACTACCTCCCCTGGTTCCGGAAGAACCGCCAGGCGCTGGACGCCTATTGCGATCAGCCCGGCCTCGCCGGCGAGAGCGGCTTCTCTTACGCCTTCCAGAAGGCGATGGAGGAGAAGTACGGCGCAACGGACTACCTTCAGCACGAGAGCGGGAAGCTCGAGGCGCGCAGCGTGGACTACTGCTCGTGGATCCTGGAGGCGCTCACCACCGGGAAGTACTTCCGGTTCCAGGGAAACGTGATGAACAAGGGCTACGTCACCAACCTGCCGACGGACTGCTGCGTGGAGGTCCCGGTATTCGCGGACACCAACGGGCTGCACCCGGTGCGCGTGGGAGTGCTGCCCCCTGCGCTGGCCGCCATGAACCAGAGCAACGTCACCCTGCAGCAGCTCGGGGTGGAGGCCGCCCTCACCGGCGATCCCGAGATGGCCGTGGCGGCCATCGCCATGGACCCGCTCACCTCGTCGGTTCTGACGCTGAAGGAAATCCGGGACATGGTCATCGAGATGTTCGAGGGCGAGGAGCGCTACCTGCCGCAGTTCGGCAAGCGGCGGCCGCGCACGGTCCACGCGGTGGGCATCCCGGCGGGCACCCGGGGCGTGGATGTCCCCCTCGACCCGGCGCTGGCCGTGGCAAACCGTTTCGGCAAGTTGTTCGTGGGGAAGTAGTCTCCGGCGCCTCGGAGTCCGCCGGCGAGCACGCGCACGTCGGTGTACCCAGCGGCTATCAGGTCACGCTGCGCTATCGCGGCGCTCCTGCCGGTTCGGCAGTACAGGACGATCGCAGACGACTTGACCGAGGGGTAGAGGTCCAGCCGCGCGGCGGTGTCCAGGTAGCTGATGAACGCGTCCGTCTGCGGGATCTCCCCCTCGTAGGCCGGGAGCACATTCACCAGGAAGAAATCCTTGCTTTTCAGCATCTGGGCGAGCTCCGCGGGGGTGACCGTGCGGGCGGAGTCCCATGCGAGGCAGCCTCGCTCCCCCCAATGGGAGCACGAATGGAGGCTGCCGTCAAACGCCCCGCGGCTGTCCCGCACGCCGTGGCGCCGCCGGGGCGCAGCGCCCACGCAGCGCCCACCGAAATTGACAGGCCGCCGGATTCTGCTATACTGGGGCAAATTGTACAGCCGCGCAGACCGCATCCGGCGCGGAAGGTAAAATGGTGTGCCATGGCCCTGGTGTCGTCCTGCGACAGTCGCTCCTCTTCCCCGCCCGTTCGACCAGTTTCCTTCCGCAGTGTCATTTCTCCCCGCGCGGCGCGGCCGGAAAGGAGGTGATCAGGGACCAACGTCTGCCCGGCGTGCGTGGCCCAAGGCCGAGTGCGCACGGGCAATCAGCACCGCAACGCTTGATCATGGGAGGCGGAAAAAATGCGAAAAGTGCTCGTCATGATGTGTCTTATCGCGGTCCTCGGCCTGGGGGTGGCTGGCGTGGTCTCCGCGCAGCTGATCAGCGGCTTTCCCACCACGGACGCCAGGGAGGCGGCTACCGCGCAGGCGGCCTTCGACAAGGCCGACAAGGGCAAACCGGACCCGTCGTGGAAGGGACAGAAGTTCACCATAGGCGTCTACTCCGCCGGGCAACGAGGTGCGATCTCGGGACCCTGCTACTTCTGGAGGAACAAGTTCGAAGAATTGACCGGGGCGACGTACGACATCGTGGAGATCCCCTTCGCGGAGATGCGGGAGAAGCTCTACACCGACTTCCAGTCGGGGACCGGCCGCTACGACATCGTCATCAACTGCTCCACTTTCTACGGGGACTACATCTCCAACGACTGGGTCGTACCCCTGGACAAGTACTTCAACGATCCGCGGATGCCGAAGTGGGACCGGGATTCGATATCCCCCGCGGTCGCCGCGCTCTACCAGTGGGGCGGCCATTGGTATGGGACCAACAACGATCACGACGCCCAGGTCCTCTACTTCAGGAAAGACATCATCAACGATCCGAAGTGGCAGGCTGCATTCCAGAAGGAAGTCGGCCACGCCATGCCGGTGAAGATGGAC
>Ga0335069_10012104_pt1 | contig 12144 bp, 15 predicted proteins | sample Lox_Sample_11_FD_206714 | JGI IMG/M metagenome (GOLD analysis project Ga0335069, IMG submission 206714) | Soil microbial communities from Loxahatchee National Wildlife Refuge, Florida, United States - Lox_Sample_1.1 | ecosystem: Environmental > Terrestrial > Soil > Wetlands | place: USA...
CATCCACCGGCATAAGCGCGCTGCATCCGCACCGCGGCCCGCAGCATCGGGAATACGAAGCGTGATCAAGGTTGTCAGCAGATTGATCATGCCTTCAAAGTTTTGATTCAACGCTTCGATCGTATGCCGCAATTCTGCGCTTTCTTTTTCAAGCGAATCTTGCAACGTTTTAATGCGAAGCAAGACCCGCACACGCGATAAAAATTCATCCGGATTGTACGGTTTGTTCACGTAATCGTCTGCGCCAAGATCAAGTGCATGAATTTTATGCACGACGTCTTTTTCTGCCGTCAACAGCATGAACATCGTTTTTCGCAGCTGCTCATCGGCTTTTATTTCCTGGCAAAATTCAATACCGGTCGCACCCTCCATGTAATTATCGCTGATAATGATATCCGGCCTGTGTCGGTTCACAAGCTCTTTCGCAATCGTTGCATCCGGTGCGCTCAATACTTCATACAATTGCGTTGCATCCAGTACAGCAGCGGCAATCTTCAATTGTACCGGGTCATCTTCGACCACAAGGACAACGGGCTTAGTGTTCATCCGTCTTCGTTCCTTCCATCTTTTTAATAATAATACTGATGCGCCGATTCGTAATATCGTAAGGATCTTTCTTGTTCCGAAGCTGCGAATCGGCATAGCCGCGCACTTGTGTGATTTGATTTTCCCACAATCCATTTGTGACGAGAACACGGCGCGCGCTGTTTGCCCGATCCGCACTCAATTCAAAGTTCGTATAATCGTTGCCTTGAGAATACTGCCGGCTATCGGTGTGCCCTTCGATAATGACTCTGTTCGGAAGTTTTCCAATTTCTTTCGCCATAATCGTCAAGATACGGACGGCTTCCTCTTTCAATTTCGCAGTACCAATATCGAAGAAGAATGATTGGGATGCTTCTCGCAGCTCAATACGCAATCCCTCATCGACAACTTCGATGTTAATTTGATTTTTCAAACCGGCCAGCGACGGATCTTTACTCAATCCTTCCATAATGGTTTTTCCCATTGCCTCGAGACGAGCTTGATCTTCTTTTTCGCGCTTCATGGTTTCATTCGGAGAGAGTGGCTTTTGCGAAAGGTCGTTCACTTGGCCAACGCCGCCGTTTTTTGTGTTTTCAAAAAAAGCACCCGGATCTTTGAAATAGCTTGCCACAGATTCTTTAACTTGTTTGCTCTGTCCGACAATCCACAAAACAATAAAGAGCGACATCATAGCCGTAACAAAATCGGCGTATGCAACTTTCCATGCGCCGCCATGATGCCCTGCATGTCCGCCTTTTTTCTTAACAATGCGTATCGGTGTTTCTTCGTTCATGTCGCTCATACAACTTTGCTCATTCGCTATTTTGCCTGACGCGTTTCGCGCATAGCTTGTTCAACTTCTTTAAATGAAGGACGCGTATAACTAAAAATCGTGCGGCGCGCAAACTCGACAACCACAATTGGAGAATTTCCTTTTGCATAAGCGACCACGCCGGCTTTGATACATGCTAAATATCGCCCTTCATACTCTCCAAGTAACTCCAAATTTGTGGCAATCGGCTGCACAAACCCGTAGGACAAAAGGATACCCAAAAATGTTCCCACCAGAGCAGCCGCAACTTTATGGCCGATTTCCTCCGGCGGCCCATCAATTGCCTGCATGGTAATGACAATGCCTAACACGGCAGCAACAATGCCAAGCCCTGGAAGCGCATCGCCTAATTTTTGCAACATCGAAGGCGACGTGGACGATTCCGCATGATGCGAATCGATATCTGCCTCCAGCATTTCCTCAAGATCAAATGGCGGAACGCCTCCACCGAGAAGCAGCTTCATCGTATCCGTAAAATAATTCAACGCATGATGGTTGTTGAGTAAAAAAGCATTCTTTGAAAAGACCGGACTCTTTTTGGGATCTTCTACATGCGCTTCGATATTGATTAATCCGTCTCGCTGTGCAATGCTGAACAATTCGAACATCGTTTTGAGCAGATTGATATATTCTTTTTTGGTGTACGGACTCGGCTTCACCAAACTTGAAAATCGTTGCACCATCTGTTTCAACACCGGCAACGGAGTCTGAATAAGCAATGATCCAAGACCAGCGCCGCCAATAATAAGAAATTCTTTCCATTGGAAAAGAACCAAGAGCGGCCCGCCTTCCAACACGAATCCGCCGATGACACCAATAATTACTAATGCAGCACCAATAATGACAAACATGAAACCTCCTTCCTCTCCTACTCCATTTCCTTAATTCGTATCATCTTTTTTCTTCACCGACTTCACTGTTTTTATCGAGAGCGTTTGCATCTCGCCGGTCGCCGGCAATTGTTTTGCGATGGCAGTAATCGAATCTTTTCGTGCCGAAGCCGCTTGCCGATTATTCAAAACTGCTTGTTCATATACTTCCGTACGTAAAATTTTGACATCCGCCGGAGCTTCAATCCCAAGTTTGATCTGACCTTCTTGAATCGCTATCACTTTGAGAAGAATATGATCGCCTATACGAATGCTTTCGTTGACTTTTCTGCCCAAGATAAGCATGTGTCTATCCTTTCTCTGCGGTGGATGCTGATTTTAAAAATCGGTACTGGAACGGATATCCATCGTTTTCCAATACCACCTGACGGCCCATTGAATTGGCAAGAATAATGGGGCTGCGCAAGTTGACGGTCGAATCTTCCATTTTTTCCCGAAGCGAAACGATGACCAGCATTGTTTCATCCGGTTTCTTATGCACTTCTTCATCGTACTTTGCAACGAAGGCATGCGGCGCGATCACAGGAAAACTAACGTCCGCATCTTCTAACGACACCAACCAGAGAAACGGTTGCGAATCTTCATCGTTAATCAAAATATATTTTTGAAGCTGTTCAAATCCGATCAGCCCATCCGGAAAGGTAAGAACGTGTTCCGGTAAAAATTCAAACTCACCAAATTGTCTGTTACTCCATTTCATGGTTGTTCCTTTGTGATGGTATTTCATCTGTGCCGGTGGTGGTCACCGGCCTGTTCACGACATTTGTCACAATGATGATATCGACGCGCCGATTGCGTGCACGATTTTCTTCGCTCGTATTCGGTACCAGCGGCCGGTACTCGGCATAACCGACGACCGATACTTTTTCCGCATTCAATCCGTATTGATTCAACATATAGTAACCGGTATTGACGGCTCGGTTGACTGAAAGATGCCAATTCGATGGAAATCGATCGGTGTGAATGGGTACATCATCGGTATGCCCTTCGATGCGGATATCGTTCGGCAATCGTTTGATGATCGATCCAAGAGTATCTAATATTTTATATGAAGATGATTTTAAATCTGCGCTGCCGGAATTAAACAACAACGCTTCCATTAAATGTACCGTCACACCGCGTTCATTTTGGGAAAAGGTGACCAATCCTTGTTTTTGGGTTCCTCCCAACGCCTTCTCAAGTGTTGATAGAATGCGATTGCGTTCCGCCTGTAACGGTGAAACTCCACCGGGCATCACATGGTCATTGCCATTTAACACGCCGGCCGTTTCACGCCCGAAAACTCCGCCTAATGCTGCAACCACTTGACCATATTTTTCCGTATCGATTTTCGACATTCCGTACAAAATCACAAACAATCCAAGAAGGAGTGTAATTAAATCCGAATACGTCAACAACCAACGGTCGGTATTATCAGATTCAGTATGTTTCTTTTTTTTCAGTAGCATTAATTTTCCGAGCCACGTTCTTGTGGCGGGAGCTTACTATTTAATTTCGTTCGCAGGACAGACGGAATTTCTCCCGCCTGAATTCCCATCACGCCGTCGAGAATAATTTCTCGATATAAATATTCTTGTTCGTGAATGAACTTAAGTTTTTCCGAAATTGGAATCCAAACTATATTCGCTAAAAACACGCCCCATAATGTCGCAATGAAGGCACTGGCGATGTGACGAATCAGTTGGTCCGGATTATCGCCGGCAGAAGCAAGCGTCGTGATCAATCCCATAACTGTCCCAATAATGCCCATCGTCGGCGAATATCCGCCCATCTTTTGAAATAATAACGCGCCATACGCATGACGATCGGAAAGTCCATTCATTTCTGCCATGCCGACTTCTCGTAACGATTCGGGCTCAGCACCATCCACCGCACTTCGAAGAATTCGCCGCATAAACGGATCACGGATTTTAGAAAGCTGTGCATCCAGCGTGAGCAATCCTTCTCGGCGCGCAATGGAAGAATAATGTACCAGTTCTTCAATCGCACCTTTAACATTATACGTCGGCGGTGCCATCACTTTGCCGACCAATTGAAACAGGGTTTTCACATTCGCGACTGATGTCCCAATAATCGTTGCGGCAAATGTTCCGCCGACGACAGTGATGATGGCGGGGATCAAAAGGAGCGCAGCAAATTGTCCGCCTTCGAGCACAAACGCACCGAAGATGGAAAATAAACCGAGCAGTAATCCGCCCCAAGTTGCAAGATCAATTTTTTTCATGTCAAGCTCAGGTACGTCAACAATGATTTAGGAAGCGTCTGTGCCGTAATTTGTAATGCGGCTTCAAGATTTGTTTCTGCACTTTGCTCTTTGGTAATCGCCGAGGCAACGTCGGTATCTTGTTGATCGGAAAGCATACTTTGCAATTGCGTGTTTTGCGAAGCGAGTGACGATTGATTATTGGTCAATTGACTGACAATCATTCCGGATTTTGCCGATTGTCCGGTCACGTACGAATATGCATCATCCAACGCTTGCTGATCCGTTGTACTCGGTGCACTTCCGCTTGATAAAGAATTGCGAATGCTAATGAGCGTATTAAAAATACTCGCGCCTTCAAATGCTTGTTCTCCATCGAGGTTCATTACTTGCGACAATCCATCCGCAATCAGCAGTTTGATGCTGCCGGTAATACCGTTTGCATTTTCCGACACACTGGAACGATCGGCCGCAAGCGTGAAGGGTTGTTCTTGCGTATTCGTTCCGGAAAAAATATATTTGCCGTTATACTTCGTGTTCGCAAGACTCAGCAGCTCATCTAAATCCTGATCGATGGAAGAAGCGTAGGTCGATAGTTCAGAACTTCCTGCTGAACTGCTGGACGCTCGCGCAATCGACGTTTTAACATCGCTTAAGATACTTGCAAAGCTATCCAAGGTGGACGATGTTGTATCCATCATCGTCAATGCATTGTTGGTGTTGGTTGTATATTGCGTATTGGAAGCCAACATAGATTTAAGGCGCAAAATCGAACTCGCCGCTTGCGGATCATCCGATGGCTTTGAAACGCGTTTTTGTGTGGCGACTTGCGTTTGCAGTTCGACAATATTTTGACGCGCATTGTTAATGTCATTCAAGTAAAGTGTCGTTGTACCGCTTTGTGTTATTCTCATTATTGCACCATATCCAAAATTGATTGGAATAATGTATTGACAACATTGATAACTTCTGATGACGCTTGATATGCCCGCTGATATTGAATCAAGTTGGTGGTTTCTTCGTCGGTGGAGACACCGGCAACAGAACTTTGCTGTTCATTCAATTGCTGCAACACCAGCGTTTGCGTACTTTGCGTATTGTTTGCCGAATCGATGGTGGTACCCAACGTGGTCACAAAACTATTGTACGCATCGCCCATCGTGGAAGAATTTCCATTCATCACTTTTGAATTTTGAAGATTGCTGATCGCCAGCGCAATGGTGTTGTCGCCTGTGGAACCATCTTTCGACGCTGCCACAAGATTGCTGTTGTTCTCTAATTGTGAATTGACGGCAATATCCGAAGCAGAACTTCCTGTAAAGAAATCAACTCCTGTCGACGGCGGCGTGCCAAGCCCGTAGCCGCTCTCATGCAACGTATTGACTTGTGTAATGAGCGTCGATGCCAACGAATCGATTGTGGAAAGATAATTTGGAATGGTTTCATTATACGCTTCAAGATCGGCGCCTAATTTTCCGGAGGTGACATCAATACCATGCTGTGCATCGCCGTCGCTAATCGTTACCTGATTACCTTGAATCGTTTCACTCAACGGAATATTTCCCGATGCCGACGTCACCATAATGCCGCCAATCGAAACTTGCGCTGTTCCTTGTTTATCCTCCGAGACAGTAACTTTTGCCAACTCGGAAAGGTTTTGGATCGCCAGATCGCGTTGGTCCATCAAATCATTCGGCGATCCTCCGGCAGCATTGGCTTGAATGATTTGTTGATTGTACGTGCTAATCTCGCTTGTCAACGAATTGATTTGTGTCAGCTGTGTTTTGATATCGGACAGAGTATTGGATTGAAGCGATTTAAGATTTCCACTTAACTGTTGAAAGGTTTGCGAAAGCAAATCTGCTTTTTGCACAACAACATTGCGAGCTGAAGAATCTTCGGGTGAATTTGCCAGATCTTGAAATGAATTGAAAAAGTCGCCCAACTCTGCGCTCAAACCGTTATCCGATGGCTCGTTGACCATGGTTTCGACCTGCGAAAGAATACTTTGCTGTGTTTCCGCTTTGCCGAGCGAATCATTCGTGGAACGAATTTGTGTATCGAGAAAGGAACTGCGAATGCGTTCAATGCTTTGCACCGTCACGCCGCTGCCCAGATAGCCGTACGATGTTTGATCTGGCGTTGTTGCTGCCAAATTCACGCGCTGCCGTGAATAACCATCGGTATTTGCATTCGCAACATTATGCCCGACGGTACTGATCGCCGCTTGATTCGCCATCAGCGACCGCTGGGAAAGTTGAAGAATATTTGTTAATCCCGCCATCAGAATCCTACACTTTCGTATCGACTAATTGCCGCGTAAAGTTTTCCGTCAACGCACATATAAGCTGACGGACAAACAGCAGTGCATTATCGATAAGCACGCGATTTTGTTTGTTCGTATCAAGAACCTGTTGCGCCAGAATTTTCATTTTCTGTTTCAGCGGCTCGACAGATTGATCCGAACCATTGCCCATCACCTTCACTCGTTCTTTTTCTAAAGATTCAATCGAACGCAACAAGCGCTGTTCCTCTTCAACGAATCCCATCAACGACCCATCTTGAAAATGAATGATCGCGTGTTGCTGTCGTTGTAACAACCCGGACAGTTCTTCCACGAACTGCATTTCAGATTGAATAATTTCTTGCAAACGATTTTCATTCATGATCGTCCGTCTCCTGTTCTTGAAAGTGTTGCCAATAATTCATTACGCGGGTAATGTACTCTTGTGTTTCTTTATACGGCGGAATACCATTATGACGCTCAACCGCGGCGGGGCCTGCATTATACGACGCCAATGCCAACTTCACATCGCCATGAAATTTCAAAAGCATCTGTTTTAAATATTTTACTCCGCCCTGAATATTTTCTTCCGGATTCCACACATTTTGTACGCCCATTTCTTGAGCAGTCGAATCGATCAATTGCATTAAGCCCTTGGCATGTTTCGGCGAACGCGCATCGGCTCTGCCCGCCGATTCGCTTGCAATGACCGCTTTCACTAACGTGGAATCGACACCGTGCGTTTCTGCAGCCGTATCAATGATGGATTGATACTGCCCAATCCGTGCTTCCATCGAACGACTTGGTTTCATAAATGGAATTTTATTTTTTCCTTTTGAAGTGGGTTGCAACGTTTTTTTCAGCGTGCCATTTTCTTCTAACATTTGCAGCATCTCAGGATTTTGTTCCAACGATTCGCCTGTAAGTTTTCGATACAACATTTCTGCAACACCAAACGAATTTCCCTTGGACATTTGATTTGCAAATTCCATATCGAACATATCTTCCAGCATATCGCCGCCAAAATCGTCGCCGAACATTCCCGATTCCGGAACACTTTTTCTCATACTCTTAAGCATATAGGAAGTGAACAACGACTCGAATTGTTTCGCTGCCTTTTTCAACTTCGCTTTGTGCGCCCCATCCATTTTTGTTGGCGTCACAGACGAAGGAGTGTTGGTCGTATCTGTTCCAGTCACATTCATCAGATAATCACTAATTCAGCTTTTAATGCTCCTGCTTCTTTCAGCGCCTGAAAGATGGCAATGATATCTCGCGGAGAAACTTTCATCGCGTTAAGCGCTTTTGCAACATCCTGCACGGTTGCCACGCCGTTCATCGCAAAGACTTGCGAACTGTCTTCGCCGGCCGCCACCGTCGTCATATTTGTTTCAACCGTTTTTCCCTGCGACAAGGCATTCGGCTGTGAAATGATGGGCGTCGATTGAATTTCAATATTCAATCCGCCATGCGAAATCGCGACCGGCAAAATCGAAACATTGCTGCCGATGACGATGGTACCCGTTCGTTCGTTGATAACAACTTTTGCAACAACATCGGGAGCAATTTCCATCACTTCGATCAATGAAATGAATTGAATAATTTTTCCTTCCTGTCGGTATTCTTGCGGCACAGAAACCGCAATGGTTGAACCATCTTTTGCCATGGCAGCATTCGGAAATTTTGCATTGATCACTTCCACAATGCGCATCGCGGTCGTAAAATCGGATTGATTGAGAACAACAAACACAGTCCAATCTTTTGAAAAATCATTCGTGACCGGTTTCTCTAAAATTGCGCCGCCGGGAATGCGCCCTGCTGCTGTGTGATTGCGCCGTACTTCACTGCCGCCCGCAACCACATCGATGCCGCCGACTGAAAGCGGGCCTTGCGCCATCGCATACACCACGCCGTCTAATCCGGAAAGTGGAGTCATCAATAATGTACCGCCTTGCAATCCGGTCGCATCGCCGAGCGAAGAAACAACGACATCGACCACGCCGCCTTCACGCGCAAACCCGGGAGCCGTTGCCGTCACCATCACCGCTGCAACATTGCGCATGCGTAAATCATTTTGCGGAACAGTAATTCCGAACCTTTTCAACATACTTGCAACCGATTGAAGCGTAAACGTGGACCGTTGCGAATCGCCTGTGCTGTTCAATCCTACTACCAATCCGTAACCGATAAGCTGCTGGCCTCGCACACCTTGCACGTACGCAATATCTTTAATGCGCGTATTCGAAACGCCTGCAGCCATCAGCCCCACAGCTGCAAAAAGGATAACACGATACTTTATCTTGAACATACCCACCATCCTCAGAAAAGCCAGTGAAAAAATTTGGTCAACCAACCTGGTTCTTGAACTCGAGAAACGATACCGTTACCTTGAAAACTGATATTGGCATCAGAAATATTGTACGAGTACACACTGTTATCCGCTTGAATATCAGAAGTTCGAATAATGCCGGAAATTTTTATCGTCTGTTCTTCGCCATTAATGGTTATGATTCTGCTACCACGAATAAATAAATTTCCATTCGGCAATACAGAATCGACGCGCGCGCTCAGTGTGGCGGTAATTGATCCTTGGGTCGATGTCGCACCGGAACCTGCGAACGTATTGCCGGTCGTCACACCGCCGGTAAGGTTCAGCAACGATTTGTTTCCGTTCGTGCCTGTGCCCGTTAAGGAGAGATTGCTGCTGCGCGATGTGGAAGTGCTGGCAGTGTTCGAGGCGCTCGAATTTTCCGTGATGTAAATGGTCACAGATTCGCCGACGTGCGACGCCTTTTGATCTGCAAATAATGAACGGCTAAAATTTTCACGTAAATCTTGTGCCAGAAGCATAACATTGCCCGCCAATATCATCATCAGTATTAATCCTATGCGTTTCATTTCCTACCTCGTTAAAATTCCGTGACCATTTCAACCGTCTTAGCGTTGAGAATGCGTGCCTTGACTCGGTCATGCGTTCCAAGCCGCTGCACAAGAATAATTTCATCGACAGCGCCTTCATCTTTTGCAATGGCGCGTGCAGAAAGCGCAACATTGCCGCTGTGCACAATGAGCGTCACTAATTCCTCAACCTTGACAACAGGAATGCGTCTCAACACACTTCGTGTCAATACCATGCCGGCATTCACAATGCGTGTTGTTTGCATCGCCTCGACATCGGCAATTTGTGTAACGGCATCCAGCGGTAGCGTGGTTGTTTCCATCCAGCGCAATTCGCAATCTCGCGCCTCGATAGGCGCCCCGCATGGTAATTGCCTTGTTACCAGCAGCACGCCGCCGAATGTTCGTACGCGTGTTGAAACAAAAAAGTGCGATATCGTTTTATCGCTGCGCACGAGTTCGAAAGGCACACTGCACGTACCGCGAGGCGAGAGCGTGCCATCTTCTACCAATTGAATACTTGCGCCTTCTTGATTCAGAAATTTTGAATCCGGCAAAACACGTATTGCTACAATCGCACTATCGGCGCCTGCATCTTTTGCTTTTTGTGTGAGGTATTGCTGAACCATGCGCTGAACAAGTTTCGTGTTATCTACGGACGACTGAGAAAACGCAAAACCTATCAGGAGGAACATCGCGATCACTATGTGGATGCTGCGATACATTTTTTTATCGTCTGATACTATCTGCTGTGGAGAGCATATCATCCACAGCTTTGATGGCTTTAGAACTGATTTCATACGCACGCTGTGCAACGATCATATTCACCATTTCCGACACGACATCGACATTGGAAGATTCTAATGATCCTTGCGTCAGATCGCCGAATCCTTCGCTGCCGGCAACGCCGAGAATCGGTTTGCCCGAGGCAGAAGTTTCGACATACAAATCATTGCCGATGGATTTCAATCCGGCAGGATTGACAAATTTTGCAAGTTCCATTTGACCGACCTTTGTGGGCGACGATTCGCCGCTGACCGTTGCCTCAACCGTACCATCACTTGCAATCGTAATGTCCGTCGTATTGCTCGGCAACGATAAACCGGGCTCGACCGAATATCCTTGTGAGGTAACAATCGTTCCTTCGCCGGAAATTTTGAAAGACCCATCGCGCGTATAACCGATGGTACCATCGGCACGTCGAATCTGAAAAAATCCATCGCCTTGAATGGCAACATCTAACGAATTATTTGTCGCCGTCAAATCGCCCTGTGAAAAACTTTTGAACGTTGCCACAGGTGTCGTCCCTGTCCCGACTTGAATACTGACCGGCTGTTGCACATTGGGATTTTGCGATTCAGTCGTTGACTTCAATGTTTGATACATCAAATCCTGAAACTCCGGCCGGCTTTTCTTAAACCCTGCGGTGTTGACGTTTGCCAGATTATTGGCAATCACATCGACATTCAGCTGCTGTGCATACATTCCGCTGGCTGCTGCTCGTAATGCTCGATTCATTGGTTCCTCCAAATCATACTAACCTGTTAACTTGAAACTCGCCCTACATCCATCGCTTTTTCTAACGAAGAATCTTGAGATTGAATTGCTTTTTGATCGGCTTCAAAATCTCTGCTCAATTGAATCATCGAAACCATTTCTTCCACGGCATCCACGTTGGATTCTTCTAAAAATCCTTGCTGCACGGTAACATGATCTTCCGTCGTGATACTGCGTTCCGGCGTATCGGCAATAAACATGGACGATCCGTCTTTTTGTAATGACGCCGTATCGTCAAAGACGGCAAGCCGCAGTTTGCCGACCACTTTATTATCGACATTCACAACACCTTCTTCATCGATCGTGACATCGCCTTGTGATAATTTTTGAATATCCGGCAGTTGTATTTTCCCCTCCGTTCCTAAAACCGGATATCCTTGATTCGTGACGATTGTTCCATCCATCGCGAGATTAAAATTTCCGTTGCGCGTGTACCGAAGACCGTTCGGCGTTTCGACAGTAAAAAATGCGTTGCCGGTGACGGCAAGATCGAACGTATTGTTGGTCTGCTTCAACGCACCGGAAGAAAAATCTGTTTGCTCTTGAACATCGTTTTCAGCATTTTGTGACCCATTCTTTTCACCGGCAGCAAGATTTTCTTTCACCATTTTAAAAAACACATTATCGCGTTTATAGCCGGTGGTATCGATGTTCGCTAAATTATTGGCCACCACTTCCATGCGCGTCATTCGCGGTTGCATACCCGCGCTGGAAGAATAGATTCCTTTTATCATGACATCACCTTTGCAGCCAAACGTGCTTGCATTTTCGACAGACGCGCCGCCAATTCAAATTCACCGATGCCGGTTCCGATTTTCTTCGCATTGCCGATTTGGTGCTTTTTCGATTTCACATTTTTTTTCGCTGTCACAACGTTGCGAATGCGTTGTTTCGATTTTAACTCCTGCAAAGCCCGGGAAAGTTCGAAATCGTTTCTCGCCGTGGGTTCATCGCT
>Ga0335069_10012106_pt1 | contig 12143 bp, 11 predicted proteins | sample Lox_Sample_11_FD_206714 | JGI IMG/M metagenome (GOLD analysis project Ga0335069, IMG submission 206714) | Soil microbial communities from Loxahatchee National Wildlife Refuge, Florida, United States - Lox_Sample_1.1 | ecosystem: Environmental > Terrestrial > Soil > Wetlands | place: USA...
CGTCCCCGGCTGGGGTTGACCGTCGAGGGTCCACAGATCCCAGGGCCGCAGATCCATCATCGACTCGGCGAACAGCGTCGCGGCGTCGAGATCGTCGGGGTAGCGCTGCGACAGCGCGCGCATGGCATCGGCGAACGCCGCGTCGAGCCCCTTGCGATCGGCGTTGGGATCGTTCGAGTAGCGCGTCGCGATGGCAGCGATGTAAGCACGCTCGCGCGGGCTGGCATGCGGTGCCAGGGCGACTGCCTGTTGCGTGGCGGCGTAGGCGGCGGCGTGCCGTTCGGAGTCGATCGGCAAGTTGTAGTTCGGGGCCAGCGCGAAGGCGATGCCCCAGTAGGCCATGGCGCACTGCGGATCGAGACGCGCCGCCTCCTTGAACGAACGAATCGCTTCGTCGTGGTTGAATCCGTAGATCAGCCGCACCCCTTGATCGAAGTAGCGCTGCGCCTGCTTGGACTTGGTGGTGACCGCATGATGATGCGTCCCCAGGTTGTCGAAGAGCGGTGCCGGTGTGCTCGCCGGCACCGGCGAATCGGCTGCCGCCGGCGCCGCCGCGCAAAGGCAAGCGAGGCCAACGGTCACCAGACATGCTGCGCGCATGAAACACCTCCGCATGTAATCGGCTCACGTGTACTCACGTGTACCATGAGCGCGGTGCGGTTGACGACGTCCCCTCTCGGTCCATGCCCAGGGATTTGACCTCAGCCGCACGGCCAGCGTATGAGGTCGCCATTCAACCCCCATCAATCGTGCCCTGCCCTGCCTCGCACCTGCGTGACTGCCTGCGGATGTGGCTCATCGCCGCGGCACTCGCGGCGTGCGGTGGCACCGCGTGGGCTGACCCGATGCGGCGCTTGTTCGAGCCCACCGACCTGGCGCTGGAAGACCCCGGCGTCTCCGAGTGGAACATGCAAGCCGGCCTGGTGCGCGGCCCGGACGCCTACCGCCTCGTCATCCCCGACTTCGAGCTCGACCTGGGTCTGACCCGCAGCGTGGAGCTCGATGTGGATGGCGCGTTGGCGCTCGAGGATGCCCCGAGCCGGACATTCGCGTTCGATACAGTGAGTCCGGACAACCTGTGGCTCAGCCTGAAGACCGCAATCGTCGACGTCAGCGACGTCGCTAACGGGTGGGGCGTAGGATTCGGGATACAGCTCGGCCCCAAGTTGCCGGTGGCGCAGCAAGCCGCCGGCGTGGGGGGCGAGGGGCTGGCGCTGGTCGGGATGACCGGCCCGCGCAGTCAGCTCACGCTGAACATGGGCGGCTTCATCGATCCCGCCGTCGGCGCGGCGAGCCGGCCAGGGGCCGTCGAAGGCGGGCTCGACTACGCCTACGCGCTCGACGCGTCGAAGCAGTGGTCACTCACCGCCGATCTCAGCGGCGTGCGCTTCTTCACGCCCGATGCCGATCAGCTCAACCTCGCAACCGGTATCGCCTACGACCCGACCGCCACCTTGGAAATCTCCGTGACGGCTCTGTGCGGCTTCCTGCGCGGCAGCGATCGTTACGGCGTACTCCTCGGCATCTCACCGAAGTTTCACCTGTGGTAAGCTCAGCCGTCCCACACTTCCACCCCACTCATGAGCCGAAAGGGGAGACCCATGTTGGAGAGACACTACATACGCCTGACCGTTCTGACCGTGTTGCTGACGTTCGGGGCGATCGGCTGCGACCGCATCGAGTCGCGCCTCATCGAACGTCAGGCGGGACGGGCGCTGGCGGGGGATCACACCGACCTCCTCGACGACGGCCAGCTGCACGTCGTCCTGTGCGGGACCGGCAGCCCGCTGGCGGATGCCGAACGGGCGGGGCCGTGCACCGCGGTGTTGGCGGGCGGCCACTTCTTCCTGGTCGACGTCGGGCCGGGCTCGTGGCGCAACGTCGCGCTCGAACGCTTGCCGCGCGCTCGCCTCGAAGGCGTGTTGCTGACCCATTTCCACTCCGATCACATCGGTGAGCTCGGTGAAGCGCGGCTGCAGAGCTGGGTGGCCGGGCGCACGCAGCCGCTGATCGTTTATGGCCCCCCCGGCGTCCAGCAGGTGGTCGACGGCTTCCGGCAAGCCTATGCGTTCGACACGCAGTACCGCATCGCCCATCACGGCGTCGAGGCCATGCCGCCGGACGGCGGCGAGGCGACGGCGCGGACCATCGAGCTGCCGGCACCGGATGCGGCGGCAACGGTATTCGAGGCTGACGGCCTGCGCATCACCGCCTTCGCCGTCGACCACGCCCCGGCGTCACCAGCGTATGGCTATCGCGTCGACTACCGCGGCCGCTCCGTCGTCATCAGTGGCGACACGCGCAAGAGCGCCAACGTCGTCCGCCACGCGCAAGGGGTCGACCTGTTGCTCCACGAGGCGTTGTCTAGGCGGATCATCGAGCCGGTGACGCAGTACGCGCGCGAGCACAACCTGTCGCGCTGGGCGAAGCTGACCAGCGACGTCGGGACCTACCACACCACGCCGGTCGAGGCCGCCGAGGTAGCCAAGGCAGCGCAGGTGCGGATGCTGGCACTGACACACATCGTTCCGCCGCTTCCCAACTTCGTGGCGCGCCGCATGTTCCTGCGCGACGTTTCGAATGCCTGGGACGGCAAGGTGGTATTGGGCAAGGACGGCATGCACTTCACGTTGGCGCCCAACACCGATGCCGTGACGGTCGGCCGGATCAGCTGAGGCGGCGATCGCTCTCACATCTTGCACACCGCCGCTGGGCGCGACTGTAGGGTGATTGCCGCCGGAACTTTCCGGGCGCGAAACCAATTGATGAGAGACGTCATCGAAAAGGGGTTGAAGAAAGGATGTCCCGATGCTGATCAGAAGCCGCGTCGAACATATCACCTTCGCAGCCGCTGTGGCGCTGCTGGTCACCGTTCCACTGCCGATCTCGATGGGTGCGCGCGCCGCGACCGCCTGGGACGGCGCGACGTACAGCAAACCCGACGCCGCGACGCTGCAACACACGCTCACACCGCAACAGTTTTCCGTCACCCAGCAGGAAGGCACGGAGGCCCCGTTTCGCAACGAGTACTGGAACAACCACGAAGCCGGCATCTACGTCGACGTCGTCTCCGGGGAGCCGTTGTTCAGCTCGCTCGACAAGTTCGAGTCCGGCACCGGCTGGCCGAGCTTCACCAAGCCGCTCGTCCCCGGCAACATTCGCACCAAGGTCGACCACCGGCTGTTCTCGCAGCGCACGGAAGTGCGCTCGGCGCACGCCGACTCGCATCTCGGTCACGTCTTCGACGACGGTCCGGCGCCGACCGGCTTGCGCTACTGCATGAACTCCGCGGCGCTGCGTTTCATCCCGGTGTCCAAGCTGAAGGAAGCCGGCTACGGCGAGTTCCTGCCGCTCTTCGAAGCGACGCAGGCTCCCGCGCGTACACCGTGACCTTGCGATTCGAACAACCAAGTCGGCTCGATGCCGGCTCCGTACACGGCGGTTGAAGCCACGCGCTACAAGCACACCAAGCCAGCCTGCGCAGGCTCCCCGCCCCGCTAAGGCACAGAGCAAGGCTCGGCGAGGCGGGGGGGAGCCCACGCAGGTGGGCTTGGAGCTCCTCGTTGCCGCGGCTTTAGCCGCCGGGCGCTTCGAGACGGCATCCCAAGCCCCCGCGTCGCTCCCCAAGTCGGTGCCGTCGTGCTAGCCATCGGCGCGGGGAGAGGGAGACGATGGACGAATCATTTCGCGCCCGCTACGGCCCGTGGGCGCTGGTGGCGGGCGGATCGATGGGGATGGGCGCGGCGTACGCGCGGCAGTTGGCGCAGCGCGGATTCAACCTCGTCCTCGTCGCCGAGGCGGCCGAGCCGTTGGAAACATTGGCTCGCTCGCTGGCCGCTGAGTATCGCGTCGAGACGCGCCCGCTGGTCGTCGATCTCGGCGCCGCGGCGATGCTGGAGGCAGTAGAGGGCGCGACGCGCGACCTCGAGATCGGGCTGCTGGTCTACAATGCCGCGCATTCGGTGGTCGGGCGATTTCTCGACGTATCGTTGGACGACAAGTTGCAGATGCTGAACGTCAACTGCCGCGGGTCATTGATCCTCTGCCATCACTACGGCACCCGCATGGCGGCGCGCCGACGCGGTGCCATCATCGTGGTGGCGTCGTTGTCGGGATTCCAGGGCCACGCCATGGTCGGCACCTACGCCGCCACCAAAGCCTTCGATCTCGTCCTCGGTGAGGCGCTCTGGGCAGAGTTGCGCGAGCACGGCATCGACGTGCTGGCGTTCTGCCCCGGGGCGACGCGCACGCCAGCATTTCTCGCCACCCAGCCGCGCCCGACCGGCGCCGTGTCACCGCCGCTGATGGATCCCGAGGAGACCGTCGCCGAGGCGCTCGCGGCGCTGGGGCGTCAGCCCACACGCATTGCCGGCCGCAGCAACCGGCTCGCGGCGTTCGTCCTGCATCGTCTGCTACCGCGGCGCGCCTTGATCGAGCTGATGAGCCGCACGACGAGCGCCATGTACGACCGGCGCAGCTGATCAGGGGCCGCCGCACTCGGTGCGGGCGTTGTTCACGGCCCGGAGGATCTCGTTGATGGTGACGCTCCCGTCTTGGTTTGCATCGGCATTGGCACACGTCAAGTCGGCGTGGCCGAGGGCCATCCGGATGACGGTAGGTAACTCATCGGCAGCCACGTGGCGGTCGCTATTGCAGTCACCGACGCAACGCGCGGCGGCCTCGGAGGTGTTCACCAAGACGGCAATGACCGCGCCGGTCTGATCGAGAGCGACCAGATCCGGACGTCCGTCGCCGGTGAGGTCGCCGCCGCGTACCGCCACCGACGGGGCGACGCCGAAGAGATCCGACAGCGCGAAGCCGTTGTCGTTGCCCGAAGTCCCGCTGCCGCTGGGATCGTTGCGGAGGATCGACAGCCCAAATTGGGCTCCTTCGCCGCCCTCTCCCGTATTGGTAACGGCCAAGTCGACTCTGCCGTCTGCATCGAAATCCGCCGCGACAATTGCCGTGGATGCGACCCCTGCCGTGGTAGGTATATCACCCTCAAAGGTGCCGTCACCGTGCCCATAAAGGAGCGAGACATTGAGGTCGGCGATTGCACCGGCCGCCACGACCGCGATGTCGAGTTGTGCGTCACCGTTCAGATCAGCGAGGACTAAGCCTTCCGGACGAGAGCCCACCGCCTCAAGGCGTGCCGCCTGGAACGTGCCGTTGCCGTTTCCCAGGAGCACGCTGACATTGTCGGAGGCGCTGTTGCTGATCACCAAGTCCATTGACGCGTTCATGTCGATCCGTCCCGCCGCGATGGCAAACGCCCCGCCGCCGCGTGTGGAAACGCTCTCGGGGGCAAACGGCGAGAACGTTCGATCACCATTGCTCTTCCACAAGGACACGCTCGCATCAGTGAGTACCGCCAGATCGTCGATGTCATCGCCGTTCAAGTCGGCGGCCACCAGTCCCACCGGATCCGGTGTGACGGAGATCTCCCGCCCGCTGTCGTCAAACGCACCCTGTCCGTTCCCAAAGTGCACGGTCACGGTACCGGCGGTCCGATTCACTATGGCAATGTCGAGATTGCCGTCGCGGTCGAAATCGCCCGCAGTCACCGCGACCGGGCCTTCGCCCGTCGCCAACCCGTTGGCAGCCCCGAAGTGACCACCCCCATTGTTGAGGAACACGCTCACTTCCGGCTTGTCGTTGCGCACCACCAGGACGTCGAGGCGCGCGTCCTGGTTCACATCCGCCAGTGCGATGGCTTGTGGACCGGCATTGGGCCCGGCCATTGCGTCGATCTCCTGAACCTTGTTGAAGGTGATTGGCGTGGGCAACGGAGTGCTGGTCGGCGTTGACGGCGTGCTGGTCGGCGTTGGCGAGATGTTGAGAATAGACGAGAGTCGAACCCGATCGAACGCGGTTGCGCTTGCAAACGTAACCACGCCTTCTCCAAACCCACCTGTCGTGGTCGTCTGCACGACGGATCCGATCGCCGTTGTTCCACTGAACGCCGTGACCACCAGGCTCGACGCGCCGACCGGTTGATTCTCCGCGAACGCACACGAGAAGTTGGTGACCGGCGTAGTGAACGCGATGTCCAATGTTCCCGGTGTATCCGGTTGATAGAGGACGTTGTCAGCAAGCGTACTGAAGAAAGTCAGCGCCACAATCCACGTCCCCGGAGGGTCGGAAGTGAATGTCATACCCGGGACAGTCAGGTCCTCAGCGAGCGCCCCCAGCGACGCCGAGCTGAAGTCCGTAGAGAACCTCGGTGAGCCACCAGCGCCAGTCGCCACAAGATCGTCGATGGCGATCAATGGTGTCTGCCCAACGGCGACAGCTGGAAGCAGCAAGATTCCGGCAACCGCGCCCAAGCGTGCGTGGCTGCAAGACAGCAACTTGTACATGATCCCCCCTCTCACAGAGCCACGCCATCGGGTACCGTCGGCCGGCATCACTGGCGAATCTCGTCCATCAGCTCGGCAACTGCACGAGCTCGAGTTTGATGCCGTCGGGATGTTGTCCCCCCTCGCACCGGTGCCGGCTCAGTCGCGAAATCGGCGCCAGGCGACGCGCTGCTGCAGCGCCGGCGTACCGAAGAGCTTCACCGCATGAGCGAGGACGGCGCCCGAACGGTGCTGCATGGCGGGGTTCGTCGCCAGGTCGCGGCCGGCATCGCCGAGCTGGCTGAGATGGGCATGCAGATGCTCGGCCTCCGCCTCCTCGAGATCGGCGGTCGCCTGCAACGCCGCCTGCAGCCCGGACATCACCGCCTGCTCACCTTCATAGCGCACGACCACCGCTTGCAGCTTGCCGACGTGCTCGACCACCGATGGATCGACGGCCGTGTGCGGCGCGACGCCGGCGGCATGGCTGAGAAGATCGGCGTGATGCACCTCCTCGCGACTCATGCTGGCCCACAGATCGCTGACGTCGGCCGCCTGGCTGAACTGCGAGGCGAAGCGCTCGTAGATCACCGCGATCCGCGCTTCGAGATCCGACCAGTCTTCGAACAAGTGCTTCACGTCCATCGTGACCTCGCTGCCGGCGTCCGGCCGGCAATTCACGCAGCCGCCAACACCCGCGCCAACGTCGTGGATGCGAGATTGTTCACGTCCATGTCGATGTCGGCGGGAAACAACTCGTAGTGCTTCAGTTGCAGGATCACCCGCGCCATGATGGCGGTGAACTTGTAGAGCGCGAGAACCTCATAGAAGGCGAAGTGACGTGCCGGGCGGCCGACGATCCGCTCCCAGCGGGCAATGGTGGCGTCACGGTCGGGCAAGCCAGCGAGACGCTCGACGCCCAGGCCTTCGCAGAAGCAGCGATCGAGGGCAATCCACCAGGCCAGGTCCTGCACCGGATCGCCGAGACGCGCCATCTCCCAATCGATGACCGCGACACAGCGGGTGCCGTTGAAGATCTGATTCCCCAGCCGCGAGTCGCCCCAGCACAGCCCCACCGTCTCGTCCGCCGGCCGATGCGCGCGCAGCCACTGTTGCGCCGTATCGAGCAGCGGATAGCGACGGCGGTCCATGCCCCAGCTCTGGAACTCGTCGTACTCGCGTAGCTGCTGCTCGAGCGGGCTGCCATCCCGTTCGGGCTGTTCGAGGAACGTGAGGCCGAGGGCGCGCCAGTCGAGCCGATGGATGTTTGCCATGGCCTCGAGGCCGCTCCACCACATCGCCTCCCGCTCAGCCGGGGTCAGGTCCGGCAACCAGCCGCCGACGTGATAGGGCGGATTGTCAGTGGGCACGCGACCGTCGACGCGGTCCATGACGTAGAAGGGCGCACCGAGCGGCGCCTCGTCTTCCTCGAGCCAGCGCATGCGGGGCACCGGCACGTCGGTCGTGCGCAGCGCCTGCATGATGCGATACTGCGCCGCGACGTCGTACTTCGGGAACACCGTGAAGCCCGACGGTTTGAAGCGCGCGACCAGGCGTTCACGCTGCGCGCCGGCACCGTCTGTCCACTCCGCGTCGAACAGGAGCGTATCGCTGGAGAAGCCGGTTTCCGAAGGGCCGCTCAGGTCGGTAATCGTGAGGTCGCGCGCCTGCGGCAGCTTGCGGCGCAACCAGTCGCGCAATTGTCGGTGGGTGAGCTCGAGATCACGGCGTGGAGCGGGCATGGTGAGCGGGAACTTAGTCTACGGCGCATCGTTGGGGAAGAGGTGCACTCGGCTTCGACCCTACCATCAATGGCGGGGCGGGGAGCCCACGCAGGTGGGCTTGGCGCTCTTGTAGCCGCGGCTTCAGCCGCCAGGCAGTTCAGGAGAGGGCTCGCGGGCACTCGACGCTGTTGAACCGATGAAAGAGCCGCTCCTCTCCTCCCCAACCCGGCGCTGAAGCCGCGGCTACGAAGGGCGCCGACGCGGCCTCCCCACTTCCCCCCAGGTCGACGACGCTCAGCACACCTGCGGGCAATCAACTCGCGCCGGAGTAGGCGTCGTGCATGCCGTACTTGGCGAACGCGCCCCAGAAGCCGTGCTCGTGGAGGCCATGGCCAACGGTGCCGTCGCTGACCTCGAAGCGGGCGACGTGATCGACGACGCCGTACTGTCCGAAGCCGGCGATCTCGTCGACGTCTTTCACCATCCCCTGCACCACCAACTCCCCCTGATACATGCCGTGACGCCAGTCCTGCTCCATGCCGTAGCCGGTGCCGACGGCGATGTACGCGGTGAGCAGCGGCGTGGCGCGCACGCTGAAGCCACCACCGGGGGCGTGCGGGAAGTGCAGGACCGACGATTGGATCATACGCGTGCCGGGGGTGAGCGTGTGCTCGTATTCCGGTCGCCCGAGCCAGTCGGGTTGGCGCGTCGGATCGTTCCACACCCGCACGGCTTCCTCGATCGGCCGCTCGCCGCGGTCGGTCTCGTGGAGAATATAGATGCTCGAGGAGTTCGCGAACTGCATCGGCGAGTAGTTCCACATGCCGGTAAGTTGTCCTTCGCCCTGGCGGATGCCGGGATGCTCGGCCTCGCCGACCGGGCGCACGCCCCACGAGCGGTCGCGCGTGCCCCACCAGCGGTCGGGGGTCACGGTGAAGGTTTCCGCGCCGACTTGCAGGGTGCCGCGCCAGCAGCCCGTCTGCGCGAAGCGCATGGTGTCGAACAGCACGCGACCGTACTTGCGGATGTACTGGCGCGGCTCGAGGAAGGCGGGGATGGCGCCCTCCCAAGTGAGGTCGCATGCCAGGCTATGCTCGCTGGGGTCGAGGATGAAGCGCACGCGTTTGAGGCCTTCGAGGACTTCGATGCGGAACGGCCCGACGCTGGTGTCCATGCGATCGCCAAGCACGCGCGAGGCGCGCACGACGTGGTGCTTGCCCTGGCGCGTGACGCAGGCGAAGGCGTCCTGCACGGCGAGGTTCGGGTACTGACCCATGCCCATGACCATGAACAGCGTGTCGTCCGACGCGTGCAGATTGAAGTAGTAGCGATCGTAGAAGTTGCGGTCGCTGGTGCCGGCGTGCCGAATGACGTCGGCGATCTGGTGCAGCGGATAGTCGTCCATCGACGAAAGCATCGGTCCTCCTTGAAACGGTGGGGCAGCTTAGCAAAGGCATCGCGCGGAGCGGAAGCAGCCGGCGCATGAGTGCCCGGTTCGTTGACAAGGGCGCGCGGGCGGATCGAAGCCTTGCCTTGGGGCGTGAAACGGCGACAATTGGTGCAATGGCGTCGACCCGTGACATCGTTTGGGAGACATGCTTGCTCGAGCCGCGGCGCGATCCGGAGATCGAGCGGCGCGTGCGGCGCCGCTTCGGGCGTATCAGCCCGGGGATCGCCTACTTTGCCGACTGCCCGTGGCTGTCGGAGCCACTGGCGGCGCTGAATGCTCAGCTGATGACGCGGGTGCACCTCGATCATGACTTGGCTGACATGGCCGGCGTCATCGTCAGCCACGACAACGCGTGTCGCTACTGCTACGCGGCGACACGTGCCCTGCTGCGACTCCTCGGCTATCCCGAAGAGCGAATCCGCACGCTTGAGCAGGATCTGCTGACCGCAGATTTCTCGCCGATGGAGCGGGCGGCGTTCGAGTACGCGCGGCGCGTGTCGCGTGCCAACCCACTGCCCTCACCCGCCGACCTCGATCGGCTACGCGCCGCCGGCTTCGACGACGCGGCGGCCAGGGAACTCGCCGCCTATGTCGCGCTCACGATCTTCCACAATCGGCTCTCCACCCTCGCGGCGCTGCCGCCGCAACACTTCGAAGCGCTTCCCGATCGCTGGTACATGCGCCTGCTGCGCCCGGTGGCGGCGCCGTTCGTAAAGCGCATGCGGCGCAAGGTGCCTGCCACGCCCCTGCGCGACGACCAGAGGCAAGGGCCCTTCGCACCCGTGATCTGCGCCATCGACGGGCTGCCGTTGGCCGGCGTGCTGCGCTCCCTCCTGGACACACTTTGGGCATCGGACATCTTGCCGGTGCGCTCAAAAGCGCTGATGTTCGGCGTCGTGGCGAGAGGACTCGGCTGTGCGGCATCGGAGAACGAGGCGACACGCCTGGCGCTGCAAGCCGGGCTGGCGCCCGAAGCAATCGCCCAAGCGCTCAAGCACCTGGGGGGACCGGACCTCGATGCCGTCGAGTCGTTGGCGTTGCCGTTTGTGCGGGAAACGATCTGGTATCAACCCGATGCCATCCAACGGCGCTCGCGAATGATGCGTGACGCGCTGCCACGGCCGCAGTACGTCGAGCTGCTGGTGACCGCCGCGGCTGCGAACATGATCTGCCGGCTCTGCTCGGCGGTCGTCGCCCGCCCATGATCTCGCCGATGCTCATCGGCCTCGGCGCTGCGGCGCTCATCTTGGTTCTGGTTTTCCTGCTTTACCGCAGCCAGCGGGCGGTGCAGCGATTGAGCCGCCACCTCGAGAGCGCCGCCGCACGGCTCCAGAATATGCAGGCCTCGTTCAGCCGATTTGCGCCGGATGAGGTCATCGAACGCGTCATCGCCAACGGTGTCACCAGTCACGGCGAGAAGAAGGAGGTGACGGTGCTGTTCGCCGATCTCGTCGGCTTCACCGCACTCAGCGAGCGCGTCGAACCCACGGTGCTGGTACGTATCCTGAACGGCTACTTCGAGAGCATGAGCCGCGCCATCAGCGACAACCGCGGCCACGTCTCCACCTTCATCGGCGACGGCATCCTGGCGCTGTTCGGCGCCCATCAGCCGAATCCCTGGCAGGCCGACGATGCCGTGCGGGCGGCGCTGGCGATGCGGGCGGGGCTGGCGGCGTACAACCAGGAGCTGTCGCGCGAGGGCCTTCCCAACCTGCGCATCGGTATCGGACTGCACCGCGGTGAAGGCGTGGCCGGCCTCGTCGGCAGTCGCGACCTGATGGAGTTTGCTTTTGTCGGCCGCACCGTCAACGTCGCCGCCCGGGTACAGGAGCTGACGCGCCAGTACGCTACCGACATTATCCTTACGGATACCCTATTGGCGACCCTCGGCTCGTCCTTCCGCACGCGCGTGCTGCCGGCCACACCGGTCAAAGGCCTGGCGAACCCGGTTCGCATCCATGCCGTTGAAGGGCAGGCGACGTCGGGGTGATGCCCACCGTCAACTCGGGGCGCAGGTACTTGTCAGCCGAGGTGAGCCGCCCTGAGGCCGGGCGACATCTGCTGCTGAGGGTTGGGTGGTGCCTCAGTGTGAGCTGAGGCACCACCGAGGATTGCGATCGTACGCGCGCTGCTAGTCGTCGCTGCTCACCACATTGCAGACCGGATACCCCGTTGCATTGGGCGGAGATAGGACGGCGTTCAAATCGCAGGACACCACCATCCCATGGGCGGTGCAGGTGTCGGGGGCGTAGACGAGATACGTGTTGTACAGAATGACGGACGTTCCCGCCGGGATTTGCGTTCCCCAGGCAGTGACACAGACAGGTGGGGGATTGTTGACGCAGGAGCAGGTGCTCTTGTATCCGCCTCCTCGTCCACTGCCGCTATGACACACCGCGTGTTGACCGGGGGGACACGTGATCGCGGGAGCCGCAGTCGCCAACAGCAAGATGCCCAACAACACCATGGTTCCTCTCATTGTTCTCCTCCTCTCAAGCCGTGAGTTGAATACCGCTGGTCAACCTTCTGGGCTGCGCTTGTGCATCGTTATGATCATTCCCGCAATAACCATTCAGCGTTTGCAGGAATTTTGTCTTTGGTCTCCGAAATCTTGCCGGCCGAGCACTGCGA
>Ga0335069_10012107_pt1 | contig 12143 bp, 8 predicted proteins | sample Lox_Sample_11_FD_206714 | JGI IMG/M metagenome (GOLD analysis project Ga0335069, IMG submission 206714) | Soil microbial communities from Loxahatchee National Wildlife Refuge, Florida, United States - Lox_Sample_1.1 | ecosystem: Environmental > Terrestrial > Soil > Wetlands | place: USA: Florida...
GCACAGGTCACGCCCGCACGGCCCGATGCCGCCCTGCAGCCGCGCCTCGTCGCGCGGGCCGATCTGCCGCAATTCGACCCGGCCGTGCAGCCGGGCGGCCAGGTCGCGGACCAGCGCGCGGAAGTCCACCCGGCCCGGTGCGCTGAAGTACACCGTGAACACGCTGGGCGAATCCACGTAGTCCACGCCGATGACTTTCATCGGCAGGCCATGCTCGCGGACCAGCCGGCGCGCCGCCACCCGGGCCTCAGCGCGCCGGGACCGGTTCACCTCGTCCCGGCCGAGCTGCTCCTCGGTGGCCAGCCCGGCGCACACCGGCAGCCCGTCCACCTCGTCAGACACCCACTGCGGGGCCCAGATGCACTCGGCCACCTCGGGGCCGGCGTCGGTGGGCACGAGCACCTTGTCACCCACCGCGGGCGTGTAGGGGCCAGGATCCAGGTAGTAGAGCCGCCCGTACCGCTCGAAGCTGACGGCCATCATCATGCCCATCGCCCCAGGTTACGGTGAGATCACGGCGCCCGCTCCCCCTGCCCGCCGATATATCTCTGCCTAACGCCCGTACCTGGCCACAGACCTGCCCGGACGCCCGGCCTTGCCGATCCCGGGATCACCACGCCTGGTCTGCCTCCCGGCCATCAGCCGGCTGCAGCGGCACCAGCCGCCCATCGTGGATCCAGCCGTTGGCCCCGTCCGTGCAGTTGCCCGCGCAGAGGCCGATATTGAGCATGAAGTACTGACCCGAGCCGTCCTGGCTGAGGGCCAGGAAATCCGGGGCGGTGTTGACTTCCGAGGTATCGCCGGGGCGGCGCTGGACGGCCAGCCGGACCAGTTCCGCGTGGTGCGCGCGGAACAGGACGGTCACGCTCGCGGCCGCCGGTGAGTCCCCGGCCGCAGCCGCTTGGCTCCCGGCCGCCTCCGCAGGCCCGGAAGTCCCGCCGGCTCGGGCCGCCCCGGGAATCCAGGCCACCTCGCCGGGCTCAGTGCCCCGTTCGGCCCCGGATAGTGGGTAGCTCATATCCCTTGCACGCCCAGCCGCCGGTTTGGTTGCCCGGCGTTGCCCACTATCTTGCCTGCGGGACCATTTCCTGCGCCCCGCTGGCGGGCTACGGTTCCACCATGCCATTCGCCGCCGACATTTCCTGCCCGGGCTGACGGCCGTCATGACCGGGGTTCCGGCCGTTGGCCGGGTACTCAGCCCGGCCGCCGAACCGACCCAGCGGGTCGGCAAGCGCTGGATCGCGCTGATTGCGCTGGCCAATCTCGGGCTCTACCTCGGCTATTTCGGGCCGCTCGAGGTGCTGCTGCCCAATCAGGTCCAGGCGGTGGCCGGGTCGGCGCACAAAGTGGTCGTGCTGGGCTGGGTGACCGGCATCGGCGCGGCCGTGGCGATGATCTCCAACCCGGTCGCGGGGGCGCTGTCCGACCGCACCACGGGACGGTTCGGCCGGCGGCACCCGTGGACGGTGGGGGGCGCGCTGGCCGGGGCGGCCGCGCTGGCCCTGCTGGCCGGGCAGCACACCATTGCCGGCCTGATCATCGGCTGGTGCCTGGCCCAGGCCGGCCTCAACGCGATGCAGGCCAGTGTCACCGCCGGGGTACCCGACCACGTCCCGGTCGCGCAGCGCGGCACGGTGTCGGGCTGGATCGGGCTGCCGCAGACCTTCGGCGTGGTACTGGCCGTGGCGCTGGTCACGGTGGCTGTCACCGGCAACGCCGGCTACCTGCTGATCGCGGTGCTGGTGGTGGCCTGTGCACTGCCCTTCGCGCTGATCACCGCGGACCCGCCGCTGGCCCGCGCCGACCGGCCGCCATTTGCCTGGCGCGCCTTCGCCCGGTCATTCTGGATCAGCCCACGGCGGCACCCCGATTTCGCCTGGGCCTGGCTGACCAGGTTCCTGGTCAACGTCGGCAACGCGATGGCCGTGCTGTACCTGCTGTACTTCCTGCGCGACCGGGTGCACTACAGCCGGCTCTTCCCCGGCCAGACCGCCCAGGATGGCCTGCTCATCCTGATCTCGATCTACCTGGTCACGACCGTGCTGACCGCGGTGACCGGCGGCGTGATCTCCGACCGCACCGGGCGCCGCAAAGTCCTGGTCACCGTGGCCGGGCTGGTCATGACCATCCCCGCGATCATGCTCGCGCTGTGGCCGACCTGGCCGGTAGCCATCGCCGCGGCCGCGCTCATGGGCCTGGGCTACGGCGTGTACCTGTCCGTGGATCAGGCGCTGGTGACCCAGGTGCTGCCGTCGGCCGCAGCCCGGGCCAAGGATCTGGGCGTCATCAACATCGCCAACTCCGGGCCGCAGGTGCTGGCCCCAGCGATCGCCGCGCCACTGGTCAGCCAGTTCGGCGGGTACACCACGCTGTACCTGACCGTGGCCGTGGCCACCGCAGCGGGCTCGGCGTTCGTCTGGAAGATCCGCTCGGTGCGTTAGATAGCACCGTGCCTTAGATAACACCGTGCCTTAGCTAACACCGTGCCGTGATCAGTGCCCGGCGGGGAGCACGGCGGCGAGCACGCTGCGGTGCGTCGGGGCCGCCTCGGCGTGCCGCTGCAGGCCGGCTGGGGTCAGCGTGACGTAGATGCCGCGCCGGTCCTCGCCGCACAGGCAGCGCTCGACCAGCCCGTGCTTCTCCAGCCGGTCGATCAGCCGGGACAGCGCGCTCTGGCTCAGGTGCACGGCACCAGCCAGTTCCTGGGCCCGGAAGTTGCGCTCCGGGCTCTCGGCCAGCCGGTCCAGCACCTCGAACTCGCTCACCCCGAGGCCGTGCCGCCTGCCCAGCTCGTGCTCGAGCGCGGCACACGCCGCCGCGTGACTGGCCGCGAGGGCCCGCCAGGCGATCACCACCGGCTCGGCCGCCGGGCCGCCCGCGGTCCCGGCGGGTGGCTCGGCGCGCATCGGCTCGGCCACTGGTGCGCCGGCCACATCCCCCCGGACCAGCCCGGACTGGGTCGCGTCCACGGGCGCAGCATATCTCGCCGGCCCAGTTAGATGCAACTACATTAATTGCACTTGCATCTAGTGTGCGTGCATGCATAGTGTCGGGGCCCTGGAGTCATCAAGCCGCACGGCAACCTCCGGCACGGGGGCTTCCCCTCGCCTCCCGTCCGTCCAGCCACCGGCAGCACCGGCCCATGCTGCCGTGGCCCCGCGCTGGAGTCCCCGACTGTGGGCCATCCTGATCGTGCTCTGCGGCGCCCTGTTCCTCGACGCACTCGACGTGTCCATGGTCGGCGTGGCGCTGCCGGCCATCCGCGCTGACCTGGGCCTGACCACGTCCTCGCTGCAGTGGGTGGTCAGCGGCTACGTGCTTGGCTACGGCGGCCTGCTGCTGCTCGGCGGCCGGGCCGCCGACCTGCTCGGCCGGCGCCGGGTGTTCCTGGCCGCGCTGGCCCTGTTCGCGGTGGCCTCGCTGTTCGGCGGGCTGGTCAGCAGCCCGGCGCTGCTGATCGGCGCCCGTTTCATCAAGGGCGTCGCGGCCGCGTTCACCGCCCCGGCCGGGCTGTCGCTACTCACCACCACGTTCCACGAGGGCCCGATGCGGAACCGGGCCATCAGCATCTACTCGGCGTTCGGCGCGAGCGGCTTCTCGCTCGGCCTGGTCCTGTCCGGCCTGCTCACCGAAGTGAGCTGGCGCTGGACCCTGCTGGTGCCCGCGCCGGTGGCGCTGCTCACGCTGGCCGCGGCGGTCCGGGTCCTCCCGCGTGGTGAGCGGGCCACCCGCCAGGGCCGCCGGTTCGACATCCCGGGGGCCGTCACGGTTACCGGTGCGATGCTGCTGCTCGTCTACACCGTGGTCTCGGCGCAGCAGGCCGGGTGGGCCTCGGCCCGGACCATCGGCTCGTTCGCGGCCATAGCCGCCCTGCTGGCCGGGTTCGTGGCCATCGAGCGGCGCAGCAGCGATCCGCTCGTGCCGCTGGGCATCTTCCGGTCCGGCGCGCTCACCCGGGCCAACATCGGCGCGATGACGCTGTTCGGCTCGTACGTCTCGTTCCAGTTCCTGGTCACCCAGTACCTGCAGAGCCTGGCGGGCTGGAGCGCGCTGTCCACCGCGCTGGCCTTCCTGCCCGCGGGTGTGGTGGTGGCCGTGCTGTCCACCCGGATGAGCGTGATCATCGGCCGGTTCGGCCCGGCCCGGGTCACCGTGCTCGCCTTCGCCAACCTGGTGGCCGGGTACGTGGTGTTCCTCCGGGTCGGCGTCAGCCCGGACTACCCGGCGGTCATCCTGCCCGCGGTGGTGCTCATCGGGATCGCGTTCGGCCTGGGCTTCTCCGCGCTCAGCCTGGCCGCGACGGCGGGCATCCCGGACCAGGAGCAGGGTCTGGCGGCCAGCCTGTTCCAGACGTCCTTCCAGGTCGGCGGCGCCATGGTGCTGGCCATCGTGACCGCGGTGGTGGACGCGGGCGGGGCCAGCCGGATCACCTCCGCGCAGGCCACGCTGGGCGCATACAAGCCCGCGCTGGCTGTCATCACGGCGGTGTCCGCGCTCGGCGCGCTGACCGCACTCAGCGGCCTGCTCTCCGCCCGCCGCCAGCCCGCGGTCCAGGAGGCCCCCGTCCGGGTGCCCGCCCAGGAACCAGTGAGCGTCCTGGCCGACGACTGTGCCGACGCCTGAGCGCGCGATGCGGGGGCTGGCCGCTGCTGAGGCGGGGCTAGCCGGCCAGGAGGGCCAGGGTCATTTCCTCGACGGCCAGGAGGGGGGCGACGTTGAGGTCGAGGCGCTCGCGGCAGGTCATGATGGCCTCGATCCGGCGCACGGTGGCTTCCGGGCTGCCCGCGGCGGCCAGCTGGCGCAGCTCATCCTCGTAGCCCGCGCTGGCCAGGTCCAGGTCGGCCTCGGCGCCGAACTGCACCACCAGCACGTCGCGGTAGAACGCAGCCAGGTCGAGCAGGGCGCGGTCCAGCGCGTCCCGCTTGAGCCGGGTGGCCCGGGACTTCTGCCGGGCCTCCAGGTCGGACAGCGCACCGGCCGCGCCGCGGACCGCCTTGGCCACGCCCTTGCCGGTGGATCCCTCGCCGAACGCCTTGCGCAGCGCCGCCTTCTCCGGCTCGTTCAGCTCCTCGGTGACGGCGGCGGCCTCCTGCTCGGCCGCCTTGACCAGGGAGGCCGCGGCAGTCAGCGCGGTGCCGAGGCTGACCACCCGGACCGGCAGCCGGAGCACCTCGGCCCGGCGCTGCGCCGCCTCGGGGTCGGTGGCCAGCCGCTTGGCCCGGCCGATGTGGCCCTGCGCGGCGCGGGCGGCGGCCAGCGCCTTGGCCGGGGCCACGCCGTCCCGGCGGGTCAGCACCTCAGCCACGGCCTCAGCCGGGGGGGTGCGCAGGGTGACCAGGCGGCACCGGGACCGGATGGTGGTGACGAGTTCTTCCGCGGACGGGGCACAGAGCAGCCACACCGTGCGCGGTGACGGCTCTTCGATGGCCTTGAGCAGGGCGTTCGCGGCCTGCTCGGTGGCCCGGTCGGCATCCTCGAACAGCACCACCTGCCAGCGCCCGCCGGACGGTGCCCCGGCCGCGCGCAGCACCAGGTCCCGGGTCTGCTTCACCCCGTAGGACAGGCCATCCGGCCGGACCAGCATCAGGTCCGGGTGGGTGCCCGCCTGCACCTGGTGGCAGCTCGGGCAGTGCCCGCAGCCCTGATCCGGGCAGAGCAGCGCGGCGGCGAACGCCCGCGCGGCCACCGACCGGCCGGACCCGGGCGGCCCGGTGAACAGCCAGGCGTGCGTCATGCCCAGCGCGCTCTCGCCGCGCAGCAGCCCGGCGGCCGCGGCCGCCGCCTGGGTCAGCTGATCGACCACCCGCTCCTGGCCGACCAGGTCATCGAAGACCGGCGCGGCCGTCATCCGCCAAACCAGTCCCGGCTGGCCGCGGGCACCCCGTCGTCGACGATGGCCGGGAAGCTGCCGGTGTTCGCCTCGGCCATCGGCGGCACCGGATCGGGCAGCATGTCGCGGATCCGGTCCTGGATCTCCCGGCTCAGCTCGCCAGCCGGGCGCGTCGCGTCGAGCACCAGGTAGCGCTCGGGTTCGGCCCGGGCCAGGGTGAGGAAGCCCTGGCGGACCCGCTCGTGGAAGTCGAGCGGCTCAGCCTCCAGCCGGTCCGCGGACCGGGCCCGGCGGCCGAGCCCGCCCGCGGGCGGCAGGTCCAGCAGGATGGTCAGGTCCGGCACCAGCCCGCCGGTGGCCCACTGGTTCAGCTTGGCCACCTCGGCCATGGACTGCCGGCGCCCCGTGCCCTGGTAGGCCAGCGAGGAATCCACGAACCGGTCGGTGACCACGACGGCCCCGCGCTCCAGCGCGGGGTTGATCACGGTGGCCACGTGCTCGGCCCGGTCGGCCGCGTAGAGCAGGGTCTCGGCCCGGGCGGACAGGCCCGCGTGCGCGGTGTCCAGCAGCACCGCGCGCAGCCGCATGCCTATCTTCGTCGCCCCGGGCTCGCGGGTGGTGACCACGTCGTAGCCCTGCTCGCGGAGCCAGATGGCGAGCAGCCGGGCCTGGGTGGTCTTGCCTGCGCCCTCGCCGCCTTCCAGCGCGATGAACACGCCGCGGCGCGGCGCCGGCTCGGCCGGCTCGTGCCCGTTGACGTGCCCGGGCACCGGCTGGAAGTCCTCGCCACGGGCCACGGCCATCAGGTCCTCGCGCAGCGGCACGCCGCGGCGGTCGTCCATGTGCCGGTAGGACAGCCAGCCGACCCACAGCGCGATCGCGGCGGCCAGCAGCATCACCAGGTTGTAGCCGATGCCCTGGTAGCTGACGTGCGCGATGCGCAGGTTCCCGGTGCCGGAGACGCCGCGGACCAGCGCGGTGAACCCGGCCGCGACGAACGGGGCGACCGCGATCACCGCGAACAGGATGACCCGGATCGCGGAGTAGAGGAACGCGAAGGTGCGGCCGCGGGTGTCGTCGTCCACCTCGCGGCCGACGATCGTGTACCCGGTCACGTAGGCCACCCCGGCGCACGCGCCGAGCAGCACGACCAGCACCACGACCACGACCAGGTTCGGGATCAGCGCGATCAGGGCGAGCGGGATGGCCGAGGCGGCGATGCTCAGGCCAAACAGCCGCCGGCGGCTGAAGCCGCGCAGGATGCGCATGCCGAGGAACATGCCGCCGGCCAGCCCGACGAAGATCGCCGCGAACACGATGCCCCAGCCCGCGTCGCCGCCGTGCAGCGTCTGCTTGATGTATGGCTGGCCGAGCCCGACCACCACGCCGCCCGCCGCGAACGCGCCCACCATCCCGATGACCAGCCCGCGGACCACCTCGGTCCGGCCGATGAACTTCCAGCCCTCCCAGATCGTCTTGGCCACGGAGGGCGCTGAGATGTGGGCGCTGAGCTGCCGCTTCGGGATCTCCCGCAGCGCGTAGATGGTCAACGCGGACACCACGAACGTGGCCGCGTTGAAGTACAGCGCCAGGTTCACCGGGTTGGTGGTGAAGTAGTGCGAGATGTTGCCCAGCGCCCGGCTGACCAGCGAGAGCAGGCTGAACACCAGCCCGGCGATGGGGGCGGTGCCGAACGTGGTGAACAGGCTGTACTGGTTGGCCTCTTCCAGCTTGTCCGGTGGCACCAGGTTCGGTATCGAGGCGTCCTTGGCCGGCGTCCAGAACAGCGAGACGCAGGACGCGACGAACTGCACCAGGTAGACCCAGGTGAGCGCGTTGACGAAATGGAGTGACAGATCGAGCGGGATGGACAGGTACAGGGCGGCGCGCAGCACGTCGCCGATGATCATGTTCAGCCGCCGGTCCATCCGGTCCGCGACCGCGCCGGCCAGCGGGCCGAGCACCAGGGCCGGCAGCAGCGATGACAGCCAGACCCCGCCCACCGCGCTGTACTGGGCCGCCGCCCCCGGCCCGGCCAGCGTGGAAGCCAGCGCGGCGAGCGCGACCAGGCTGAGCCAATCCCCCAGGCTGGACAGCGACGTGGCGATCCACAGCCTGCGGAACGGCCTGATGGACAGCACCCCGTCATGGGTGCGTCCATCAGGGGAAGGGGATCGGAAGTTCACGGGGTCAGAGTAACGGTAGAGGTGCCCGCCGCGTGGGCGGCAAGCGTCCGAAATGTCCGGCAGGTACAACCCGGCCGGATGCTGTCGATCTTAAGCCTGTGCTGCCGCTCAAGATCCACGTGACACGCCGCCTACGGCCGGGAAGCCGGCTTCTTCGCCGCGGGCTTCTTGGCGGCCGGCTTCTTGGCCCCCGCCTTACTGGCGCCGGCCCGGCGCCGGGTACCACCAGCGGGCGCGGCCGCCCGGCGCTCGGCGAGCAGTTCCGCGGCCCGCTGCGGCGTGATCGACTCGACCGCGTCGCCCTGGCGCAGCGAGGCGTTGGTCTCCCCGTCGGTCACGTACGGCCCCCAGCGGCCTTCCTTGATCACCACTGGGCGGCCGCTGGCCGGGTCCTCGCCCAGCTCACGCAGCGGCGGGGCGGCCGCGGCCCGGCCCCGGCCGCGGGCCTTGGGCTGCGCGAACAGCTCCTTGGCCTCGGCCAGGCTGAGGGTGAACAGCTGGTCCTCTGATTCCAGCGAGCGGCTGTCCGAGCCCTTCTTCACGTAGGGGCCGTACCGGCCGTTCTGCACGGTGATCGGCTCGCCGTCCAGCTCGCCGATGGTGCGCGGCAGGGTGAGCAGCTTGAGCGCGTCGTCCAGGGTGACGGTGTCCAGCGACATGGACTTGAAGAGTGAGCCGGTGCGCGGCTTGCCCGCCGCGCCCTCCTCGAGCACCTCCGTCACGTACGGGCCGAACCGGCCCGCCTTGGCCACGATGTGCCGCCCGGTGGCCGGGTCGGTGCCGAGCTCACGCTCGCCGCTGGGCTGGGCGAACAGTTCCTCGGCCGTCTCCGGGGTGAGCTCGTCGGGGGCCATGCCCTCCGGGACGTTCACCCGCTGGTCGCCGCGCTCGAGGTAGGGCCCGTACCGGCCGACCCGGACCACGATGTCGGTGCCGGCCAGCGGGAACGAGCTGACTTCCCGGGCGTCGATGTCGCCCAGGTCGCTGACCAGTTCCTTGAGCCCTTCCTCGCCGTCCTCGCCGAAGTAGAACCGGCGCAGCCAGGGCACCCGGGCCGCCTCGCCGCGGGCGATGGCGTCCAGCGCGTCTTCCATCCGGGCCGTGAAGTCGTAGTCGACGAGCTGGCTGAAGTGCTGCTCGAGCAGCGTGATCACCGCGAAGGCCAGGAACGAGGGCACCAGGGCGGTGCCCTTCTTGAACACGTAGCCCCGGTCCAGGATGGTGCCGAGGATGTTCGCGTAGGTGGACGGGCGGCCGATCTCCCGGTCCTCCAGCTCCTTGACCAGGGTGGCCTCGGTGTACCGGGCGGGCGGCCGGGTGGCGTGCTCAGCTGCGGCCAGGTCCAGCGCGGTCAGCGGGTCGCCCTCGGCCAGCGCCGGCAGACGGCGCTCCCGGTCGTCCCGTTCCGCGTCGTCGTCCGCGTCCTCCACGTAGGCCTTGAGGAAGCCGTAGAAGCCGATGATCTTGCCGGACGCGCCGAACTCGGCTTCCTCGCCCGCCGAGGACCGGCCGCTGACCCGCACCGTCACCGACTCACCGGTGGCGTCCTTCATCTGCGAGGCCACCGAGCGCTACCAGATCAGCTCGTAGAGCCGCAGCTCGTCGCCGGACAGCCTGGCCTGCGCCGGAGTCTTGAACGAATCCCCGGCCGGGCGGATCGCCTCGTGCGCCTCCTGGGCGTTCTTCACCTTGCTGGCGTAGACCCGCGGGGTGTCCGGCACGTACTCCGCGCCGTACAGCTCGCGGGCCTGGCGGCGCGCCGCGTCGACGGCGGTCTGGGACAGGATGGTGGAGTCCGTCCGCATATAGGTGATGTGGCCGTTCTCGTACAGGCGTTGCGCCACCGACATCGTGTACTTGGCCGAGAAGCCCAGCTTGCGGGACGCCTCCTGCTGCAGTGTCGTGGTGCGGAACGGCGCGTACGGCGACCGCCGGTAGGGCTTGCGCTCTACCGACTTGACCGAGAAGTCCGCGCCCTGCAGCCGGTCGGCGAGTTCGGGGGCGGACAGCTGGTGCACGACCCCGGGCGGCGTCGCGCCGCCGTCGGCCGTTTCGGTGGCTGGCGTTCCGTAGAGATAAAGAGTGTCCGGGTTGCGCAGCTCGCCGGATGGGGCGAAGTCACGGCCCTGGGCGACGCGGCGGCCGTCCACCGAGACCAGGCCGGCCGGGAACGAGGCGGCGTCCGCCCCGGCGGCGCCGTCCGCGTGGGCGAAGACCGCCTGCAGGTCCCAGTACCGGGCGGCGCGGAATGCGATCCGCTCCCGCTCCCGGGCGACCACGAGCCGGGTGGCCACGGACTGGACCCGCCCGGCGGACAGCCTGGGCATGACCTTCTTCCAGAGCACCGGGGAGACCTCGTACCCGTACAGCCGGTCCAGCACCCGCCGGGTCTGGTAGGCGTCCACCAGGCCGCGGTCGAGTTCCCGTGGGTTGTCCACCGCGTGCGCGATCGCCTCGGGGGTGATCTCGTGGAACACCATCCGCCGGGTGGGGACCTTGGGCTTCAGTTCCTCCAGCAGGTGCCAGGCGATGGCCTCGCCCTCGCGGTCCTCATCAGTGGCGAGGAGGAGTTCGTCGGCGTCCTTAAGCAGCGACTTGAGCTTGGTGACCTGGGGCTTCTTGTCCGCGTGGACCACATAGAGGGCCTCGAAGCCGTGGTCGACGTCGACCCCGAGCCGTGCCCACGGCTCCTTGCGGTACTTGGTCGGGATCTCGGCGGCCCGGTCGGGCATGTCGCGGATGTGGCCGATGCTGGACTCGACCACGTATCCCTTGCCCAGGTACCCCGCGATGGTGCGCGCCTTCGCCGGGGACTCGACGATGACCAGGCGGCGCCCACCGTTCGCCCCGGTCCCGTCCTTGCCCGTCACGCCCGTCGCGGCGGGAGGTGTCCTTGCTGCCACGCATCCACCTTCTAGCCCGGTGCCTCAGCCCCGGTCTGTCTCCTGTTGCCCGGCGCGTCTCGCCGGGCGCTGTGCTTGCCTCGTCGTCCTACTGCACGGCCTAACTACTTTCAACCGCCGGCCGTGGTGCGGGTGTTCCCCTCACCCCCGCGGTGCCCCCTGGGACAGGTGGGCTGGCGAATATTTCGTCACTGCCGATTGAACCACCGGGATCACCGCGCACAATAAAGGGTGATGGCTGAGTACTCCTACCTCGTGCTCTATCTGCCGCGAGGAACGTCACGTGACGCCGCACGGCGAATACTGACAGACCACGCTGAGTACGGGGACTGGGAACTGGCCAGACTCCGGCTGAATGCAGACGGCAGCAGGAAGGCGACCCTGCGCCGGCCGATCATACGCCCGGTACTGACCCTTTGACCACTGAAGCCCCCGGAAAAGCATCCTGACCTGGTACTTTAGCCAAGCCCCGGCCGGGCCGGGCGGGGTCAGCAGCGGTCCAGGAAGCCGTCCAGGACGCGGGTGCCGAACTGCAGCGCGACCACCGGCACGCGCTCGTCCACCCCGTGGAACATGCCGGAGAAGTCGAGGTCGGCGGGCAACTGCAGGGGCGCAAAGCCGAAGCACCTGATGCCGAGCCGGCTGAACGACTTGGCGTCGGTCCCACCGGACAGGCAGTACGGGATCACCGTGCTTTCCGGGTCGGCGGCCAGCAGCGCCACGGTCATCGCGTCGCAGAGGGCCCCGTCGAACGTCGTCTCCAACGCGATGTCATGGTGGATGAATTCCCGGGTGACGTTGGGCCCGAGCAGGCTGTCCACCTCGGCGAAGAACTCCGCTTCGTGACCCGGCAGGAACCGGCCGTCCACGTCGGCCGTCGCGACCTGGGGGATGACATTCACCTTGTAACCGGCGTTGAGCACGGTGGGGTTGAGGGTGTTGCGCAGGGTGGCCCCGGTCAGCTTGGACATCGAGCCGATCTTGTCGAGGAGCTGGGGCAGGATCTCCGGGCTGTAGTCGATGCCGAAGGCCTGGCAGGCAGCGGCTATGAACTCCTCGACCGCGGGGGTCAGCCGGACCGGCCACTCGTGACGGCCGATCCGGGCCACGGTCTCGGCCAGCTCGGTGATCGCGTTGTCCGGCTGCAGCATGGAGCCGTGCCCGGCCGTGCCGTGCGCGGTGAGCCGCATCCAGGCCATGCCCTTCTCCGCGATCTGGATCACG
>Ga0335069_10012109_pt1 | contig 12142 bp, 12 predicted proteins | sample Lox_Sample_11_FD_206714 | JGI IMG/M metagenome (GOLD analysis project Ga0335069, IMG submission 206714) | Soil microbial communities from Loxahatchee National Wildlife Refuge, Florida, United States - Lox_Sample_1.1 | ecosystem: Environmental > Terrestrial > Soil > Wetlands | place: USA...
TCTTCCCGCCCACCGCGGCGTCCGCCATGCCCAGCAGCGTGGTCGGGACCAGGACGACCTGGACACCGCGCAGCCAGCTGGCGGCGACGAACCCGGCCAGGTCGGTAGTCGCTCCCCCGCCGATGCCGACGATGCAGTCCGACCTGGTCACGTTGTGCCGCGCGAGCCTTGACCACAGGCGGGCCGCGACGTCCGCGGTCTTGGCCGCCTCGCCGTCGGGCACGGGCTCGGCGTGCACCCGGTAGCCGGCCGCGGTGAGCGCGCCGCAGGCCGGGCGGGCGATCTCGCCGAGGCCTTCGGCATGGATGACCACGACGGTGCGGGCGTGCTCCGGCACCAGGCCGGGCAGTTCGCTGAGCACGCCGACGCCGACGATCACCTGGTACCGCCCGCCGCCGTCCGAGGGAGTGACGTCGATCCTGGTCGCGGTCATTTCTCGGTGATCCCGGCGGCGATCTGGTCGGCGAGCTCGCCCGGGTCCAGGTCATCGGTGGGCACGGTGATCGCGGCGAGCCGCTGATAGATCGCGTCGCGCTCGTCCAGCATGGCGCGCAGGCGGCCGCGCGGGTTGCCGGGGATCACGACCCGGGGGCGGTCCAGGCCGATCCGCCGGGCCACGGTGCCGAACTCCGCGGACAGGTAGACCACTGTGGCCGGCTCGCCGAGGAGGCGCTGGACGCCGGCGTCGACGACGGCACCGCTGCCGAGCGCCAGCACCCCGCCGTGCTGGCGCAGCTCGCTGCGCTCTCCCAGCGCCCGGGTGACCGCCTCCCGCTCCAGCCCGCGGAAGGCCTCCTCGCCGTTCTCGATGAAGATGTCGCTGACCGGCTTGCCCGCGGCCGCGCCTACCTCGGCGTCGGTGTCGCGGAACGCCACCCCGAGCCGGCCGGCGAGCAGCGGGCCCACCGCGGACTTGCCCGCGCCAGGCGGGCCGATCAATACCACGAGGGGCGTCTTGGCCTTGCGAGCTTCCCGGGGCTCTTGGGCTTCCTGAGGCTTCTGGGCATCTTGAGGCTTTTGGGCTTCGCGGGTCCCTTGGGTCCCTTGGGTCACGAGATCACCAGGGCCTTGAGGTAGCTCTCCACGTTGCGGCGCATCTCCTCCGCCGAGTCGCCGCCGAACTTCTCCGCCGCGGCCTCGGCGAGGACCAGGGCCACCATCGCCTCGGCCACCACGCCGGCCGCGGGCACGGCGGTCACGTCGCTGCGCTGGTTGATCGCCTTGGCCGGCTCCCGGGTGCTGGTGTCGATGGTGTCCAGCGCGCGCGGCACCGTCGAGATGGGCTTCATCGCGACCCGCAGCCGGATCACCTCGCCGGTGCTCATCCCGCCCTCGATGCCGCCCGCCCGGTTGGTGCGCCTGGTGACGCCCTGGTCCGTGGCCTCGATCTCATCGTGAGCCACCGAACCGCGCCGGGCCGCGGTGGTGAAGCCGTCGCCGACCTCGACGCCCTTGATGGCCTGGATGGACATCAGCGCGCCGGCCAGCCGGGCGTCCAGCCGCCGGTCCCAGTGGGTGAAGCTGCCGAGCCCCGGCGGCACCCCGAAGGCCAGCACCTCGACGACGCCGCCCAGCGTGTCGCCCGCCTTCTTGGCCGCGTCGATCTCGGCCACCATGGCCTGGCTCGCTCGCGCGTCGAAACAGCGGACCGGATCGGCGTCGATGGCGGCGCCGTCGCCCGGGCCCGGCATGACGTCATCGGGCGTGCTGACCTGGCCGATCGCGACCACGTGGCTGAGGATCTCGATGCCGAGGACCTGGCTGAGCAGGCGCCTGGCCACCTCGCCGAGCGCCACCCGCGCGGCCGTCTCCCGCGCGCTGGCCCGCTCCAGGACGGGGCGGGCGTCGGCATGGCCGAACTTCTGCATGCCGGCCAGGTCCGCGTGCCCGGGCCGCGGCCTGGTCAGCGGGGCGTTCCTGGCCTGGGCGTCCAGCGTCGCCTGATCCACCGGGTCGGGTGACATGACCGTTTCCCACTTGGGCCATTCGGTGTTGGCCACCCTGATCGCCACCGGGCCGCCGAGCGTGCGGCCGTGCCGGACGCCCCCGGTCAGTTCCACTTCGTCCTGCTCGAACGTCATCCGCGCGCCGCGGCCGTAGCCGGCCCGCCTGCGGGCCAGCGCGGCGGCGACGTCCCCGGTGGTGACCCGCACCCCGGCGGGCACGCCCTCGCAGATCGCGACGAGCGCGCGCCCGTGCGATTCGCCTGCGGTCAGCCAGCGGAACATGCTCATGATCCTACGGGGTCAGGTGTGACGCTGAACTCGACGCCGCGGCGCAGGCGGCCCGCCAGCCGGGCCGCGACGCTGCTGGCCACCCGGCTGACCGCGGGCGGCCAGTCGCCGCCGGCCACGCGGAGCCGCACGGTGAGATCCACCTCGCTGCTGGGCGCCAGGGTGAACCCGGCGATCGCGGGCTCGCCGGCGATGACCGCCTCGACCTGGGCGCGCACGTCCGGATCCTCGTGCACGGGCGGGACCGGCTGCCCGGCGTCGAGCGCCGCGAGCCGGGCGCCCTCGACCGCCAGCGGCACCGGGCCGCCCACGTCGATGACCACCGCGCAGCCGTCGGCGACCGCGGCGCGCCACACCCGGCCGGCCTCGGCGGGCACCGGGCGGGCATCCGGCCGCCATCGGGCGAGCGCGTCCAGGCCGGTGAAGGCGAGGATGGCCGGCCTGCCGTCCCGGCCGATCAGTTTGGGCAGCACCATCTCGCTGTTCTTGTCCCCCGCACGGTCCGCGTCCGGGGCGGTACCGTCCGCCAGCACGGCGACCACCGGGACCAGCAGCCGCGCCGCGGCCAGCGCGGTCAGCGCCGCCTGCTCGCTCCCGCGCCCCTCCAGGTACGCTGCCAGGGCCGCGGCCACGCCCGGGTCGGCGGCACCTCGGTCATCGCGGAACTGCTGTCCGCCAGGGTTCAGATGCCCGGACACCTCACCGACCCTACGCCACGCCCCGGCCCTGGCCGGTCACCACCCGGCTGTGCTTACGCCATCTGGTGATTAGATGGATGCGAAGAGTAATGAATCCTCTGAATGAGCCGCTTTGCGTCCAATTACCGTCATTAACTCGGCACAATCGGTTGGGCGGGGGTTCGCATCCGCATGCGCACGGAAGGAGAGTGGGTGACCCAGCCCGAGCGACTGGCCGCGATCGCACCGGGCACGCCGATGTGGAAGGCCGTGCCACCGCGCCTGGTCGGCCCGTACCTTACCGGACAGCGCACCGTGCTGGCCGGCTACGTGTATCGCGCTCAGGACGTTCGCTTCCACAACCCCGCCGAGGCCTACCTCGCGCTGAGCCTGGGCTGGGAGGATTCGGAATTCACGCCGCACATGAGCGAGATCTACCTGGTGGCCTGGCTGGCCAGGGCGATCGACGGCTACCTGCCCGCCGCGGGCCACGGTGTCCCCGAGTTCTACCTCGAGCCCATCGCGATACCCGTCGGGGCAGGCATGTGCCGGCTCGGCCAGGACGGGGAGCAGCTCGTGGCCCGTTACGACGGGCTGGCCTGGCAGAAGATGGAGCCGTAGCCATGCGATACCGGCTCATGGCCACCTACCTCGGCGTCCCCTACCACGCTGGCCTCGGCCCCGACGGCAACGAGGCGACGCTGTTCTCCCCCGGGCCGCCGCCGGACGAGCTCGGCTTCACGGCCGCGGGCGGGCACTGGCGCAAGCAGGTCAACATCGCCGACCTCGACGCGCTATGGCAAGCCCGCCTGGTCGGTGAGTACCGCGGCGAGCCCTGCCTGGTGCTGGACGACCTCGGTGACCGGCTGCACATCGTCTACCTGGGCCGCGATTCGGTCCGGGCGCGGCAGCTCGGCTACTGGGAGATCGACCGGGAGGTCTTCGAGGTCGTGGTGGCCCGGCAGGACATCACCGGCCTGACCGAGGAACGGGTGGACTACCCGCTGGCTTCGGCCATGTTCCCGCCGTCGAACCGGGACCCGGCCGCCCAGGCGCGGCCGGACGCGCCGGGCCGCGCGGCGCCGGGGCTGCAGGCTCCGGCCGGCCCGCCTCCCGCCGCCGAGCGGACCAGCCCGCTGCGGGTGGTGCCGCGACCGGGTCTCCAGCCTGCCGCCGAGCCGGGCGACGCCCGGCAGGCCGGAGAGTATGCCGGGGCGGGCGGCTACCCGGCCAGCGCGTCGAGCACCCCGGCCCGGATGGCGGCCTGGCACGGCTCGCCCGAGACCGAACCCTGGACGGATCCCCAGCCGGACCCGCGACCGGACCTCCGGCCCGAGCCGCGGTCAGGTCCCCAGCCTGAACTCCGGGCGGACCCCCGGCCCGAGCCGCGGTCAGGTCCCCAGCCCGAGCTCCGGGCGGACCCCCTGTCGGATCCCCGGATGGACCCCCGGTCCGATCCCCTGGCGGTCCCCCGGCCTGAACGCGGCGCGGATCCCCGGACGGACGCCTGGCCCGAGGGCTGGCCCACGTTCGAGCCGTGGTCCGAGGGCGAGCCCTGGGACGAGCCTGAGACGGTTCCGGAGGCCGCTCCGCCACCGGGACGCCGCGCCGGGCGGCGGGACCGCGTGCCCCAGTCGGTCTTCGCCGAGCTTCTCAGCCTGGCCGCCATCCCGCACTCGGCCTACGCGGTCGACGAAGAGGTGCCGGGCGCCATGTGCCTGGTCAAGGCGGACGGCGGCTTCGAGGTGTTCAGCCATACCGACGACGCCCGGCTGGATGTGCACTTCTTCGAGGACGAGGAATCGGCGTACTTCTACCTGTTCGGCGTCCTGGCTGCTGAAGCGGTGCGCAGCGGGCGCCTGCGGCCCGGCTCGGCCAATGGGCACGTCAACGGGTCGCGCGGGTCCGGAGTGCCCTCGGCCGCCCCGGGAAACGTTTCGAAGTACTTACGGCCCGGGCAGAAAGTTACCCAAATCAGCATCTCGTCCAGTTATCGTTAATTTAGCCGGCGGGGCTGACGGTCCCCCGCTCCCCAAGCAGCCCCGTCGGCCTCCTCAATCCGAAGTTCGCGATATGGGATTTGAGCACCACAGTTAAATCCCATTTCATTGCTGGCCAAGCATCATTGGCTTTCACTTCAGTCCCGATAGTTACGGTCAATGGGCCCGGCGCGGCCAAGTACTGTGGCCTGCGTGGGTGCTTCTTCGCCTGGTCCCGGCCCTGCTGGTCCCGGCGCGGGCGCCGAGCCCGCGGTGACCGCCGGGGTGGCCAGCCTGGCGGCGCGGGACCTGCTGCGCGGGACGCGCCGTCACGGCAGGGTCCTGGCGGCCCTGCCCCACGCGATCTACCTGGAATTCGCCGATGCCGTGCCCGAGCCGCGGGTGATCGCGGTCTCCCCGCCGGACGCGATCAGGCTGCCGAACGCGATCATCACCGGCTCCTGGGAAACCCGTCCTCCCGGCCGCCCGGCCAACGCCGCGGAGTGCTGGGCGGGCGGGAGCCGCGTCATGGCCTGCGGTCTCGACATCAGGATCGTCCGCTGGTGGGATCCCTCACCGGTGTTCGGGCCGCTGTCCCGGGCCCGGCTCGATCACGGTTCGGGCGTCCTGGCCAGGCTCTACGCGGCCGCGGAGCACGCGCCCGGCCTGGCCGGGCATGACGGACCTGGCCAGCTGGCGGCGTGCTGCGCGAGCGGCGACCTGGCCGGCGCCGTGGAGGCGGCCGAGCACCTGGTGGGCCTCGGCCCCGGCCTGGTGCCGAGCGGCGACGGCGTGGTCAGCGGCGTGCTGCTCGCGCTCAGGCTGCTGGGCGGGGCCATCTCCGGCGGAACCCGGGCGGTATGGCTCGCGAACTGGCTCAGCGCGTCGGTGACGTGCGACGCGGCGCGGCGGACCACCACCCTGGCGGCGTCGCTGCTGCACTGCGCGGCCACGGGCCAGGCCGCGGCCGAGGTGTCCGCGGTGCTGCTGGGGATGGCGGGCCAGGAGCCGCTCGAGCCGGCCGCGTCCCGGCTTCTCGCGGCGGCCCAGGGCGTCGATCTCGCCTGGGGGCTGGTGGCAGGCTGCCGCGCGGCGCTGCTTTTGTCCGTATCCTGAGGCTTGTGATCATTCCGCTTACCGGAGTGCAGTACGAGATCGAGGCCGGCCATTACCGGGCCACGGTGACCGAACTCGGCGCCGGGCTGCGTGAGCTGGCATTGCGCGGCGAGCCGGTGATCGCGGGCTACGAAGCCGACGAGCTGCCGCCGGCCGGCGCGGGTGAGCTGCTGGCCCCCTGGCCGAACCGGGTCGACGGCGGGCGGTACGTCTTCGGCGGCGCCGAATACCAGCTGGCCCTCACCGAGCCGGCGCGGGCCAACGCCATCCACGGCCTGACCCGCTGGACGCCCTGGATCGCCGTCCGGGAGGACGCCAGCGCGGTGCTGCTCCGCAGCGTCCCGCACGGCCATCAGGGATATCCGTTCTGCCTGGAAATCCAGATCGAGTACCGGCTGGATCCCGGTACCGGGCTGCGGGTAGCCGTGACCGCGCGCAACCGCGGCAGCCGTGCCGCGCCCTACGGCACCGGCTCGCATCCGTACCTGACCGTCCGCACGTCCTCGATCGACGGGTGCGAGCTGACGCTGCCCGCGGAGTCCTGGCTGCCGATGGACGACCGCGGCATCCCGTGCGGGCCGCCGGAGCCGGTCGAGGGCACCGAGTACGACTTCCGCCAGCCGCGCGCCATCGGCGCCACCCGGCTCGATCACGCGCTCACCGGGCTGACCCGCGACGGCGACGGCCGCGCCTGGGCGTACCTCGCCGCGGGCGGCGGGGCCGGGCCCCGGGTGGGCCTGTGGGCGGGCGAAGGCTACCAGTGGCTGCAGGTGTTCACCGGCGATCCGCTGAAGCCTGACCGCCGCCGCAAGGCGGTGGCCATCGAGCCCATGACCTGCCCGCCCAACGCCTTCGTGACCGCCGATGACCTGCTCGTGCTCGAGCCAGGCGAAAAGATCACCCACACCTGGGGCATCCAGGCCTTCTGAGGTTGGTGATGCGGTCGAGGTCGGCGGGCGTGTCGATGTCGTCGGGGCGGCCGGTGTCGCCGCATTCGACGACCGCGACGAGGTCCGGGCGGGCGCGCAGGAACGCCCGGGCACCCTGATCCCCGGTGGCCGTCGCGATGACCTCGGCCCAGTGCTCGCGGGCCAGCAGCACGGGGTTGCGCGGCTGGCCGCCGTAGGCGGCGACGGCCACGCTGGCACCGGACCGGTACGCCGCGATCAGCCGGGCGACCGCCACCGCGCCCACCAGCGGCTGGTCGGCCAGCGCGACCACGGCGGCGCCCACGTCCTGGGAAAGAACCGGCGAGCGCAGGGCGGCCCGGAGCGAAGATGCCATGCCGGTACGCCACTCCCCGTTGTACACGGTGTATACCTGGTGCTCCGGGGCCAGCGCGACCGGGACGGCGCCGGTGACGACAATGATCGGGTCAGCGCCGCCCGCAAGGAGCGTGGCGACACCTCGTTCGGCGAGGGTCTGCCCGTCCAGTTCGACGAGCGCCTTGGGGCGGCCGAACCGGGAGCCCTGTCCCGCGGCAAGCAACACCCCGGCAACTCCCGTGAACATGATCCCCAAGCGTATCCGTTCATCCTGGTAGCATCCATCGCGGACCGGGGGTGATTACGCACATGACACAGAACCCGCCGCCGAACGGGATCGACAGCAGCAGGCCGAACGTCGCGAGGATTTACGACTACCTGCTCGGCGGCAAGGACAATTTCGCCGCGGACCGCGAGGCGGCCCGGCTGCTTGTCGAGGCCTCGCCGGACATGGCGGGAATCGTCCGCGACAACCGGTCCTTCATCCGCCGGGTGGTCCGCTATCTGGCCACCGAGGGCGGGATCCGGCAGTTCCTCGACCTCGGCGGCGGCCTGCCCACCCAGACCAACGTGCACCAGATGGCCCAGCAGGTTACGCCGGAGGCGCGCGTGGTCTACGTCGACAACGATCCGGTGGTCTGGTCCCACGGCCAGGCGCTGCTCGCCCACAGCGGCCAGGTCGCCATGGTGCACGCCGACCTGTGCGAGCCGGCCGTGGTCCTGCGGCATCCGGACGTGCTCGGCCTGCTCGACTTCGCCCAGCCGGTGGCGGTGGTGTGCGCCAGCGTCCTGCACTGGGTCGCCGACGAGGAGCATCCGCACCGGATCATCGCCGAGTACCGGGACCACCTGGCGCCGGGCAGCTACCTGGCCATCAGCCACGGCCCCACCGGCACCGCGGACGACGACCCCGATGACGTCGTGGGCAGCGTGACCACCGTCTTCCGGCAGGCGTCCACGCAGCTGCATGTCCGGTCGCTACAGGACATCCAGCGTTTCTTCGACGGCTTCGACATGATAGACCCGGGAGTGGTCTGGATAAACGAGTGGCGGCCCGATCCGGGTGTTCCCCCGGCGGGTCAGCCCAGGTCGCTGCGCGGGGGCGTCGGCCGCAAACCCTGAAAGCCCTGGGCGATGACGTATATGACCGAACGGAAGCGGACACCCGGCGGCATCGACGCCAGCACGCCGAACGTCGCCAGGATTTATGATTACCTGCTCGGCGGCAAGGACAATTTCGCCGCCGACCGCGAGGCGGCCCGGCGGCTCATCGAGGCGATTCCGGACGCCGCGGAGATAGCGCGCGACAACCGCTCGTTTCTCGGCCGGGTCGTGCGCTATCTGGCCACCGAGGGCGGGATCCGGCAGTTCCTTGACCTCGGCAGCGGCCTGCCGACCCAGGCCAACGTGCACGAGCTCGCCCAGGGGGTGGCACCGCAGGCGCGGGTGGTCTACGTCGACAACGATCCCGTGGTCGCCTCGCACGGCCGGGCGCTGCTCGCGTCCGGCGACCAGGTGGGCATGGTGCTCGGCGACCTGCGTGACCCGGCCAGCGTGCTGCGGCATCCGGACGTCCTCGGCCTGCTCGACCTGGCCCGGCCGGTAGCCGTGCTGTGCACGAGCACCCTGCACTTCGTCGCGGACGAGGCGGAGCCGCACAAGGTCATCGCCGGGTACCGGGACCACCTGGCGCCGGGCAGCTACCTGGCCATCAGCCACGGCACCCGGGAGGAAGACCCCGCGGGCGAGGCCGGCAAGGCCGAGGGCGTCTACCGCCGGGCATCGGCCCGGCTGCACGTCCGGCCGCTGCCCGAGGTGCTGCGGTTCTTCGACGGCTTCGAGCTCGTCGAGCCGGGGCTGGCCTGGATCGCCGGATGGCGGCCCGAGCCGGGGACCGCGCCTGCCGGGCGGCGGCACTCCATGCGCGGGGGCGTAGGGCGCAAGCCCTAGATCTAATCGGGGGGTTCGGGGGGTCGTCCCCCCGGAGCCGGCAGGGCCGGCGAACTCGTGGTGGATGCGGCCTTCGGTCTCGGTCAGCGGATGACCGGTGCCGCCCCAGCGGAGCTGGATCAGCTCGGCGGCGATCGACACCGCGGTCTCCTCGGGCGTCCTGGCCCCGAGGTCCAGCCCGATCGGCGAGCGGAGCCGGGCCAGCTCGTCTTCGGTCAGGCCCACCTCGCGCAGCCGGGCCAGCCGGTCGTCGTGGGTACGCCGGCTGCCCATGGCGCCGATGTACCCGGCCGGCGTGCGCAGCGCCACCTCGAGCAGCGGGACGTCGAACTTCGGGTCGTGGGTGAGCACGCAGATGACGGTCCTGGCGTCCACCTCGGTCGCGGCCAGGAAGCGGTGCGGCCAGTCGACCACCACCTCGTCGGCGTCCGGGAACCGCGACGCGGTGGCGAACACCTTCCGGGCATCGCACACCGTGACGTGATACCCCAGGAACTTGCCGGCCCGCGCGACGGCGGCAGCGAAGTCGATGGCGCCGAAGACCAGCATCCGGGGAGCCGGGGCGAACGAGTTCACGAACACGCTCAGGTCGTCCCCGCGCCGTTCCCCGTGCGCGCCGTACCGGCGGATGCCGGTCAGCCCCTGGGCCAGCATGCCGCGCACGTCGTCATCGACCGCCGCGTCCAGCCGCGCCGAGCCCAGGGTGCCGGACGCGCCTGAGTGCCAGCCCTCTGACTGGGCGTGGTCGCTGGCCCAGATCACCCGCCGCGCGCCGACCTGGCCGGGTCCGGCGATCACCGTCGCGACCGCGACCGGCTCGCCGCGCTCGACCGCCGCGGCGATCTCGGCCAGCTCGGGAAAACGGGCCCGGTCCACCGGCTCCACGAAGATGTCGATGATCCCGCCGCAGGTCAGCCCCACCGCGAACGCGTCGTCGTCGCTCACCCCGTAGGTCTGCAGGACCGGATCGCCGGTCTGGCAGACGTCCAGCGACAGCTCGTAGACGGCGCCTTCGACGCAACCGCCCGAGACGCTGCCGACGACCTCGTTATCGGTTGAGGCCGACACCGCCAGCGCCGCACCCGGATCACGCGGCGCGCTGCGGTACGTACGCACCACGGTAGCCAGGCCGAAGGTCTCCCCGGCCTCCCACCACTTCGTGATCCTGCCCAGGATGTCACGCACCTGCGCCACCTCCGCTCATGTCCACGGAACCCGCGGCACCGCCCTGCCTATTCCCCGGGCCTATTCCCCGGGTCTATTCCCTGGGCCTATTCCCGGCGGACGCTGGCGGCCGCGGCGCGGATCAGGCCCGGGATCTCGGGATGGGCCGGCGGATCGCCGTCGCCGTCCTGCAGGTCCTCGGCCGACAGCCAGCCGTACGTGTCGGTCGTGGCCCGCTCCCACTGGTCCAGCCCGTCCAGGCTCACCTCGGCGGAGGTGACCAGGACCGCGTAGAAGGTCTGCTCCTGGACGATGTGGATGCCGCCCCAGGAGAACTCGATGGTGTTCTGCGCGATGGGCTCGCCGAGCTGCGCCGGGTCGACCCGGATACGGGTCTCCTCGTACAGTTCGCGGGCGGCCGCGTCGGGCAGCGACTCACCGCCCTCGGCCGCGCCGCCGATGGTGAACCAGTAGGGACGTTCGGGATGGTGCGGATCCCAGCCGTGCAGCAGGAGCACGCGCCCATGCGGATCGACCGGCAGCACCCGGGCGGTCGACCTGTGCCAGGCACCGGCACCCCGCACCGCTACTCCACGATCTTGGAGATGGGGATCTCCAGGATGTCCTGGGCGCCCGCCGCCTTCAGGGCCGGTATCAGCGTGTTGACGCCGCGCTTGGGCACCACGGTCTCCACCGCGTTCATGTTCCCCCGGGCCAGCGTGGTGATCGTCGGCGAGGACAGGGCGGGCAGCATGTCGGTCACCGCGGCGAGCCGGTCCGCGGGCACGTTGAGCTTCAGCAGGACGTTGCCGCGGGCCTGGATGGCGCCCTGCAGCAGCAGCGCGATGTCCTCCATGGCCGCGCGCTTCTCCGCGTCCGCGAACGCGGGAGCGGCCGCGATGAGCTCGGTGTAGCTGGTCAGCAGCGTCTCCAGGATCCGCAGGCCGTTCTTGCGCAGCGAGGAGCCGGTCTCGGTCAGGTCCACGATCGCGTCCACGATGTCGGGCACCTTGGCCTCGGTCGCGCCGTAGGACGGGATGACCATGGCCTTGACCCCGCGCGCGTCCAGGAGCCGCCTGGTCAGCGACGGGAACTCGGTGGAGATCCGGACGCCTTCCGGCAGGTCGGCGGCTGACTGCCAGGTGGCCTTGTCCGGTACCGCGAGCACCACGCGGACCGGCTGCGAGATGGCCTTGGAGTACTGCAGTTCGCCGAGCGAGACGACGTCGGCCTCGGTCTCCGCGATCCAGTCGCGTCCGGTGATGCCGAGGTCGAACAGCCCGCGCTCGATGTAAGACGGGATCTCCTGGGGGCGCAGGAACCGGACCTTGTCGATCCGCGGGTCGTCGATCGACGCGTGGTAGTCCCGGTCCGAGGACCGCCGCACGGTCAGGTCGGCCGCGTCGAACAGCTCGAGGGTGGCCCGCTCGAGCGAGCCCTTGGGCAGTACCAGTGAGAGCATGAGTGATTTCCCGTGGAGGGCGGAAGGCGGTCAGTGGCGCAGCGCGGGGGGACGGGAGCGGATGGCGCGGAGCACGAGCGCGGTGTCGAGCGCCGCCACCACGGCCTCCCATCCCTTGTCCTCATGGCTGCCGGGCAGCCCGCACCGGTCCCGAGCCGACTCTACCGTGTCACAGGTCAGCACGCCGTTCCCGACCGGGGTGCGGGCGTCGAGCGCGACCCGGGTCAGGCCGGCCGTCACCGAGTCGCAGACGTACTCGAAGTGCGGGGTGCCGCCGCGGATGACCACGCCCAGG
>Ga0335069_10012111_pt1 | contig 12141 bp, 12 predicted proteins | sample Lox_Sample_11_FD_206714 | JGI IMG/M metagenome (GOLD analysis project Ga0335069, IMG submission 206714) | Soil microbial communities from Loxahatchee National Wildlife Refuge, Florida, United States - Lox_Sample_1.1 | ecosystem: Environmental > Terrestrial > Soil > Wetlands | place: USA...
CCCTGAGCAGGTGAACACGCGCCTGTGTCCGCAGAAAGCGACCTACGTTTGTCTGTAAAAACTGCTTGAGCCGAAGGCATTGCGCCCAACGTTGCTGTCGCGCCCAAGGGTTTCGACGAGACACTTTTTTCCCCCATATCGCTAGCATCTGCTTGTGGTGTAATACCCGAGCTTTGGATGCAGAGCCTGTTCACGTCTTGTCCCTCGGCCAGAAACTGTGAGCTGAATGCATCAGCTTGCTTATCACTAGAGACATTCTCTCCAACGCCAGACTCGGTCTGGTCGACAGGGACTTCCTGCGGGGATGGACCAGCCTGGGCCGTCGGATCAGCAGCATCCCCGCATGATGCCAGCCGAGACACGTCGCGCAGTGATGGGAGCCCTGGAACTTGCAAGGCAGCGGCCTCAATATTCGTTGCGGTCGCGGCTATGAAGCCGGCGGACTCGATAGATGTCCGCAGGGGAATGACATCTGCCGAAGGTATGAGTGCCGGGGGCAGTGCCTCACAGGGCAGATTAGATCGTGAAGCGTTGTGCGCGGCTGACTGAATGGACGTAGCGGACACTTGAACGTCCAACACTGGCTGGACCTGCGGCAACGGTGTTGATGCGCTTATTGCTGCAGAGAGCGCCGAAAGTACCGGGTCCGATAGAGTTGCCGACGTGTTCTTCAGCGGACGTGAATTCTGTGTTCCATACCCTGGAACACCAACTCCGGAAGCTGCCGGTGAACTCTGCTGTCCGGAGCCAGACAACGGAGTCGGTCCTGCGCTTCGCACTTCGGAACGAGGTACGGCGAATTTCGAATCGCAAATATCGGCCAGACTGCCAAGCAGCGACTGCGAGAACGTATCGGCGTTGCCTGTCCCGGTAGACACCGAATAGCTGCTCCCCAAGCTTGCCGCACCGATGTTTGCGATAACCGTCACGGACGCCTTCGTCTAAGACGACCTAATCCATGCACCTGAGACTCCAAACCGCCGCACCGGATTTCCGATCACGAGTGGCCTAAGATTCAAGTAGATGCGAATTCTGTCGATATAGGGATAGGTAGCTGGCCAGCTATCGAGGTAGGCATGTGGTGCCTACTCCGGCAATTTCTGTCCACGTTTGCGGAATGCCTGCCGGTATAAGAAGAGTTCGTCCAGCAATCGCTGGTCGCGACGGGTTTGCTCGCGCTGGTGCTGGTGGAATTGCTCGTCGCGCAGTGTCTCGTACGTTTGCCGCTTGCGCCGCGCTTGGCCAAAAAGTTTCTGTTGTTCGTCGCGCAAATGCACCACACGCGACAGGTCCAACTGAAGTTGCTGGCGTGAGTGCTGCAGTCTGCGTTGCACTTCAAGCTCAAAGCGAATCTCAGCCCCCGTAAGCCCCGACGTCACATTGCGAGCGACCTCCAACTGGTCCTTCTGAATGCGGCTTTCGAGTTGCTCGATCAGGTGACGGACGCGAAGCACCTGCTGGTTGGCCGCACGCAACCGGAGTTCCTGCTGGTGCTCCAAGCTCTGGCAGAGATGAAGGAGAGACTCAAGTGGGAAGCGAAAAGCCATGGGTTAACTGGGAATGGCGAGGAGTCTGACAATGTTCTCGGAAAGCGGCGCGGCGTCCTCGGGCTTTTGCGCGAGTAAGCGGTGCAATTCCGGAATAAGGGCAAGGGCTTTGTCCAGGGTAGGGTCGCTACCCTTCTGGTAGGCACCAATTCGGATCAGGTCCTCAGAGGCACTGTAGGCTGCGAGCAGGCGCCGAAGTTCGTGCGCCTTCTGCAGATGCTCCGGCGTGCAGACCGAAGACATCAGACGACTCACGCTATTCAAAACCGCTATAGGCGGATAATGACCACGCACTGCAAGCTTGCGATCGAGCATGACGTGCCCGTCGAGCAGGGCTCGAGTGGCATCCACCAACGGGTCTTGTTCGTCATCGCCTTCCATCAGCACCGTATAAAACGCCGTTATGCTGCCCGACTGGAATCGCCCGGCGCGCTCAATTAGTCGCGCCAACATCGAGAAGCATGAGGGCGTGTAACCTTTCGCAGTGGGAGGTTCACCTGCCGCGAGTCCGATTTCGCGCTGGGCCATTGCGAGGCGGGTGAGGGAATCAATCACCAGCAGTACATTCCGGCCTTGGCCGCAGAAGTACTCAGCGGCAGCGGTAGCGGCCATTGCCGCTCGAATGCGCAATACCGGAGATTGATCCGACGTCGATACCAGCACCACCGAGCGCCGACGGCCCTCGTCGCCCAGAGTCTCAAGGAACTCACCAACCTCGCGTCCGCGTTCTCCCACTAAACCTAGAACTGTGAGGTCCGCGCTGGTGTTGCGCGCCATCATTCCAATCAGCGTGCTCTTGCCTACGCCACTGCCTCCGAAGATCCCGACGCGCTGTCCGCGTCCGCAGGTCAGAAATGTGTCTACCGCACGGATTCCACAGCCCAATGGCTCGCGGATACGAATGCGTTCAAGCGGAAGAGGTGCTGTGCCGTCGAGGTTGCGATATGCTTCTGCGCGGTACGGTGCGCAAGAGTCCAGCGGCCGGCCCCAGGCGTCCAGCACGCGCCCCAGCATCTGTTCACTGACACGCAGAGTGGCGTGTTCGCCCCACGTTTCTATGCGGTCGCCACAACGAATACCCCGGCTCGGGTCAAGGGGCATGGAGAGAACTGTGGACCCGCGAAACCCCACGATTTCTCCAATAAGCCTTCGACCCTGTGCGTTCTCAATCTCGCATACCTCACCAACCGAACAAAATGGTCCCTCGGACTCGACCAGCGATCCCACTACTTGCTTTACGCGTCCCTGCCAGCGAAAGGCAGCCAGAGAATCAAGCCTCGTCAGATAAGGTTGCAAGAGCATCTGCGGTCTCATTACTCCAACCCTGGGCGCGCAGCCAGCAAGTCCATTAGCCCTGCCTCGATTTCCTTCAGCTGCACTTCAAGTCCGAGAACCGCGCGTCCCATGGCTGTCTCAAGCACGCACGTATCGGGAGCCTGCGACGCATCGTCGACAATCTGCGGAAGATCGGCGGGAGGAAGCCGGAGACTAAGATAGCGGCGCCACTCGTCGGCTTTGCTCGGATGCACCCGCAGAAGAACTCCGGTGGCGCTCTCGATCTTTTCCAGCGCAACCCGGACGACTCCTGCGAGCAGAAGAGGATCCACTTGCGCCTCGCGGTGCAGAATCTTGCGCGCGATGCTCAGTGCCAGCTGTACAACTTCACCTTCTACTTTCTCGAAATAACTGGCGCGGTCCCGCGTGAACTGCGAAAGCGCCGCAGCGAGGCTGGATCGTTCTGTCGCCAGCTGCTCTTCCCATTGTTTTTGCGCACTGGCCTGGCCTTCATGGAGGCCGCGGGTATAAGTGGCACTCTCGCGAGCTGAAAGTGTATCCGCCGAGGCGGCGGTCGGTTCGCCCTGAGGCGCCGGTTCACCAGCTACCACAGCGTCGGTTAGCTGCTCGTAGGGAAAGGGCTGCATGGCTGCGCCGCCGTCCGCCTCGGTCGACAGTGCGCGTTTAGGCAACGTACTCATCGTCTTCGTCCGGCGTCAAACTGATTTTGCCTTCGGCTTCCAACTTGCGCGCCACAGCCACAGCTTCCATCTGTGCTTTCTGGATGTCCCGGGACCTGACAGGTCCCAGCACATCCATGTCTTCCTTGAGCATTTCCACCGCGCGCGATGACATGGACTTGAAGATATAGTTCTTCAATTCCTCGGATGCACCACGCAAAGCAGTCGCCAGAGTCTTCTTGTCCATCTGAGACAGCAGTTCGCGGATGCCGGCCTCCGGTACCGTCATCAGGTCTTCGAAGGTGAACATCAGGTTGCGAATGGAGAGGGCCAGCTTGGGATCTTCCTTCTCGATCCCCTCAAGAATGGTCTTGGCCGTATTGATCTCAAGCCGGTTCATTACGTCAGCAACCCCACGCAGTCCGGCATAAGCACGCCGGCTCTGCTCCCCCAATGCTTCCAGTCGTTTGTGCAAGACCAGGGACACACGCTGCGCCATCTCAGGAGAAAACTGCCGCAATTGTGCCAAGCGCTTGATCGCCTCCGCGCGCAATTCTTCCGGGAGCCGCATCACCAGTGAGGAGGCCTGCTTCGCTTCCAGGTGAGCGAGGATCAGAGCGACCGTCTGCGGATGTTCCCCTTCGATGAACTTCGCCAACTGCTGCGGGTCGGCTTTGCGCAGGGAATCGAGCTTGCCGGCGCTCATCTCCGCCGTCAGCGAGACCTGCCGCAGCAACTCCTTTGCACCCTCCTCGCCGAACGCCTTAACCAGAAGTTTGTTGGCGTATTCCTTGCCACCCTGAGCGAGGTAGTCTCCGGCCAATACCAGCCGCTGGAATTCCTCAAGTGTGGCCAGCGCTGTTTCGGTATCCACCGCTGTCAAGCTGGCAATCTCGTGCGTGATCTGCTCTACATCGCCCGGTGGCAGATTGCGATAGATCTGGCTGGCCGCCTCCTCGCCGAGAATGACCAGCAGGATGGCAGACTTGCGCAATCCGGAGGTAGGCCGCGGCGTCAACGCTGTCCTCCTTCTTCCATCCAGCTCTGCACAAGGCGGCTGGCCGCCTCCGGCTCAGACTTCACTTTTTCCGTCAGCAGTCGTTTCAGCTGGCTCGCCCGTTTGCCGCCGGTTTCAACGCTGCCTTCGCTCAAGCTTATCCCGTCGACACCCGCAGCCGTCGCCGGTGCCAGTCGGGCACTTACCTTTCCCGGCAGCTCGCGGAATGCGGCGAGCGCCTGCTTCTTCACCGGACGCAGTACCAGCCAGTACACAACCAGAAACAACAAGGCTAAACCTACGTACCGCAGCAACCAAGCCCAAGGCTCGATGCTATGGCGCAACCGATCGACTCTGCCGGGCGGCGGCAGTGCCTCACTAGGTGGCTGCTGAAACGACAGGTTCTCTACTGCCAGTACATCCCCGCGACGGGAATCCATGCCAATCGCCGCCTGCGCCAGTTGTTCGATCTGCTTCATCTCCTCGTTTGTGCGCTTCCGGCGGGTAGCAATCCGTTTCCCCGCTTGGTCCGTGACCTCGACGGCATCATCGACCAAAACTGCCCCGGCAATTCGGCGGATGCGTCCCGGGGGCTCGACGCTGTGATGCAGACTCTTGCTCACCGCAAACGTGCTCGCATCGGAGCGCGAATTCGACTGTTCGGCTCCTGGCGCGGAGGCGGCGGGGGGAGTCGTTGAGGGTACATTGCTTGCGGTACCAGGAACTCCGGCCGGAGCCGCTCCGGTCGAGTTCTCCTCGGAATGCTCCTGCGTCAGCGTGGCAGTGGCTTTGGGGTCGTACGTCTCTTGCGTGTCTTCGCTCGTACCAAGCTCGTATTCCACATGCACGCTGGCTCGCACGTGATCGGCGCCGACCACCGGTTCCAGGGTCTGGACCAGCGTCTTCGAGAGCTCCTCATCCAGACTGTAGGCGCGGCTTCCTGGGCTTGCGTTGCGGAGCAGCGGGGTATTGCTATCAGCATCCACGACCGTGACGTTTTCCGGTTTGAGCCGGTCGACCGCACTCGCAACCAACTGCGGAATTGCCAACTGGGCTTGATCGGAGAGTCGGCCGGTGCGCGTCTTGAGAATCACGGCGGCTTTCGCGTCGTGCTGCTGTTCGGTAAATAGTGACTCCTGTGCCAGCACGAGATGCACCCGCACGGCTTCGACCTCGCTCATAGTGGCCAGCGTGCGCTCCAGCTCGCCCTCAAGAGCGCGCTGATAATTTACCTTCTCCGTAAAGTCCGATCCCGCCCAGTTGGGTGTATCGAATAATTCAAATCCCAGTCGTGCACTCCGGGGCAGCCCGGCGGCCGCCGTCTCGAGTCGGCTGGAGTCGAGTTTGTCCTCGGGAACAAGCAAGCTGCCGCCGTCGGAAGAAACCTGATGGGGGATGTTCTTTTCCGCTAACCGGGTCGCAAGGTTCTGGGCTTCCTCAGGACGCAGCCCCGAATAGAGCGTCACGTACTTCGGTTGCCCCAGGAACAGAACGAATAACCAAAGCACGCCGATGACGAGCGCCGCGCCTCCCCCCAGCAGAAGGCGCTGCTTGACGGTCAAGCCCTGGAAGAACTGGCGGAGGCGCTCCAGGACGTCGTTTGCGGATTGAGCGTTCTCGGCCATGGTGGATCGTGCAACCGTCGAGAGCGGACGGCTCAGAATTGCATGCGCGAAATCTCCTCATATGCCGACACGATTTTGTTCCGCACCTGCATCATCAACTGGAAGCTCAGATCGGCCTTCTCGACCGCGATCAGCGCGCTATGCACGTCAGCGCCATTGCCTTCGAGCACGCCCGCAACCTGCGCCTGGGCCTGGCTTTCCAGTTCCCGGATATCGTTGATCGCGCCATGCAGCACATCGCGAAAGCCAGGCTCGTTCGTAGTCGATGGCCCAAGACTCGTAGGCTCGGAGTCGGCTGGAAGAATGCGGACAGACGAGATGCCGTTCATGCGACCTTCTCCCTCACGATCAGCTCAGAAGCTGCAGCGATTGTTGGATCATGCTCTTGGCCGCCTGCACCGCCGATGCGTTGAGCTGATACGAGCGCACCGCACTCAGCAGATCGGTCATTTCCATGACCGGATTCACGTTGGGGTAGGTGACGTATCCGGATGCATCGGCGTCAGGATGGCCTGGCTCGTAACGGCGCGGTAAGGGCGAAGCGTCGGCAACGACCCGCTCGACCTGAACTCCGCCCTGCGTGTGGGATTGCAGGCGGGCAAGCAGCAGCGAAAATCGTGGTGTAGGACGCGCCCGAAATACCACGAGTTGCCGCCGGTAGGCGCCGCCTTCTGGAGTTCGCGTGGTCTCAGCATTCGCCATGTTGGCCGATACCACCTCCGCCCGCCACCGCTCCGCGGCCATAGCCGTGCCGCTAACCTCCAGCATTCCAAACAGATTCATGACGTTGTTCCTCCGGAATTGATCGCCAGCGAAATCGTGTGGAACTGCTCCTTCAGGAGCTGAATTCCCAAATTGAATCTCATCTGGGTTTCGGCCAGCAAAAGGCTTTCGCGCTCGACGCTTACATTGTTCCTGTCAGGACGCTCAATTAATCCGCATACCTGTCTCGCGACCGGATGAAACGCGGCTGGCTGCGAAACGCCTTCTCCCGCGTAGTCTTCGGCGGCAACGCGCCTGAGTTCCGCTCGGAAATCGAGATCCCGCGTGCGGTATCCCGGCGTATCGATGTTGGCGAGGTTTCCGGCGATCAGCTTGTAGCGCGCTGCATCCACGTCAAGAGCGCGGCGAAGAGCTTCCGTCATCGAAGTTGTGATCATGGGTGCACTTGGATTAATCGTGGGCATAACTGCTCCAGTTGGGCAAGCCATAACTGCGCACCTTGTTGCGTACGGTTCGCAAGCTCACGCCCAGCAACTCGGCGGCGCGTGAACGGTTGCCGCCCGTAGCTTGAAGCGTCATCTCGACGAGCTTGCGCTCCATCTCCCCCAACGACAGTCCTGGCCGGAGGCAGGCAGCTTCGGGTCCAATATCAGCTGCACCCATATCGTTCCATTCGGCTCCATCCAGGGCGTTCTCGTCGATCTCGGGTGCAGTGGCCAGCGCCACCACCCGCCGCATGCAATTGGCGAGCTCCCTGACGTTGCCCGGCCAGGTGTGCTGCTCCAGCCGATCAAGAAACCTCTGCGTCAGGCGCACAGCTCTGCCCGGAGGTGCGTACAGATGAGCGAAGTACTCCGCCAGATCTCGAACATCACCGGCTCTCCCCCGCAGCGGCGGAAGTGTCAGGGGTATGACATTCAATCGGTAGTAGAGATCGGCGCGGAACTTTCCTTCTCGCACCATGCGGAGCAGCGAGCGGTTCGTGGTCGCAATTACGCGCAAGTCGACGCGGACGCTGCGCGTATCACCCAGACGGTCGAACTCACGTTCCTGCAATGCCCGCAGCAGCTTCGGCTGCAGCGAAAGCGGCAACTCGCCGACTTCGTCCAACAGCAACGTGCCGCGATCAGCCAGTTCAAATTTGCCGGGTTTTAGACCGCTTGCGCCCGTGAATGCTCCTTTGGTGTGGCCGAACAATTCGCTTTCGAGCAGGGTCTCCGGAAATGCGGCGCAGTTCACGGCAACGAACGGGTAATCGCGTCGCGCACTCAGGCGATGCATCATGCGAGCCACCAGTTCCTTCCCCGTGCCGCTCTCAGCTTCGATGAGTACGTCCGCATCGCAGCCCGCAGCCTGCCGCGCCTTCTCGATTGCGCGCAGCCAGACGGTGGCGCGCCCGCAGAGTTCGTTCCCGGAATTGGCGTTCTCGCACGCGAGCTTGAGAATCTGCTCTGCCGTCTGCTCCAGTTGCTCGAACGAAATCGGCTTCACCAGGTAGTCACACGCTCCATTCTTCATTGCAGCCACAGCTCCCGGGACACTGCCATACGCCGTCAGCAGGATCACCGCGGTTTGCGGTACAAGCGTACGGGCCGAACGCATAAGGAAGAATCCGTCCTCCCCGGGCATGCGAATGTCAGTCACGATCAGCGGATGCATGCCGCGCCGGAACTTGTCGAGCCCCTCTTCCGCCGATGCCGCTGTTTCAACATTCCAACCGCGCCGCGAGAACCTGGCATGCAGGGCGACGCGCATGCCTGGGTCGTCATCGACGATCAATACCCGGCTCACTGCTCACCTCCGTCCGCTCCTGAACTCAGCGGAAAAGTCAGCGTGAAGGTTGCGCCCCCGCTGGACCGATTCGCTGCCTGAATCGTTCCTCCGTGCTGCCCGACGATCTTGCGGCAGACTGCCAGCCCGAGCCCCGCGCCCCCCTGGCGGCGGTGGAAGCCGGGCTCGAAGATGTGGTTGAGGTCCTCTGGACGAATTCCCGATCCGGTATCTACGACGGACAGAATCGCAGTCGCATTCGACTCGTCGATCCGGCCACCCAGCTCGATCCAACCACCCGAGGCCGTGGCGTGGATCCCGTTCAGAATCAGATTCGCGAGGACTTGTTCGAGTCGATTCCGATCGGCGGTTAGTGTGTAGCCCGAGACACCATTTTGCAGGCTTAGAGTCAGCCCAGACTGGCGCGCAAGAGGTCCGAAGAACTCGCGTGCCCACTCCAGTAACCTTCCCAGGTCCACGGGCGTGCGTTGCGGCTCGGGAAGACTGTGGAAGTGCAGCACATTATTAACAGTGGCTGCCAGCGTACGCAGCCCGGCCTGAACATGTTCGACCCAGCGACGCTGCTCAGAATCCAGTTCGGACTCGATCAGCAACCCGGCAAACAGCTCCAAGCTGCCAAGCGGGTTCCGAATCTCGTGGGCAAGCAGCGCCGAGATGGAGCTCAGTTGCTCGTCCCGTTGCAGGCGAGCTTCGATTTCGTCCAGGCGCTTCCGCTCGCTCGTGTCGCGCAAACTAAAAATCGAACTGCCATCCTGGAGGAGGGCGTGGCCGCAGGCTAACCACCGGCGCGGCTCCGCATCGGTAACCATCATTTCCAGTTCGCCATCTGCCTCTCGGGAGAGATCCAGCAACTCTCGTACTCGGTCCGGCAGCTCCGATACTGAACGCAGACCCCCATCCGGCAAATGCGCCCCCAGCATCTTCAGGCTCTCTGGGTTGGCTCTCAAAATCTCCCCAGGGCGGGATACCACCAGGACACCGCAAGGGAGCCCTTCGAGAATGCCGTCTAACTGATCCCTGCTCCGGCGGTTTTCTTCGGAGGTGCGGGCCAGTTCGCTGTTGCTGGCAGCGAGCTCCCGCTTTAACCTCTCAACTTCGCTACGCAGCTTTTCATAAGCGTGCTCGAGCGATGCCGCTGTTTCCCCAAAACTCCGAAACGCCCGCAGCAGAGATCGCTCATCTTCCCCACTTGATAAGCCGATAGGCAATTCTGATAAGTCGGAGGACTGCAGCCCAATCGAGCTGGCTGAGCTGGGCAAAGAAGTCATAGCTGGCGGCAAGATTTGCACGGACAGGGCCAATTGAAGCGCACTCGCATGAGATTCCTCTCAGGCGAAGGACTCCGATTCGTGGACCACGACATGGCGGGTTTCAGAAAAGTACAAATGCTCTGCACCAATCGTGTCCGAGTCGCCCGCAAGAATGGACGCTCGCTCCATCACATGCTGCAGCTCGCGCACATTTCCATTCCAGACATGAGTATCCAGCTTCCGCCTGGCTTCTTCATCCAACCGCGGGCACGCCATGCGCAGACCTTCGGCCATGCACACCAGGAAATGCTCCGCCAGAGGAACGATATCCCCGCGGCGCTCGGCCAGCGGCGGCAGCTCAATCGGAAACGCCGAAAGGCGATAGAACAGGTCCTGACGAAACTCTCCACTGTGGGCCCGCCTCGCCAAGTCCACATTGCTAGCCGCGACGACCCTCACGTCCACCCGCGTGACCTCACAGCTGCCCAGTCGCTGCACTTCTTTCAGCTCAAGAAAACGGAGCAACTTCGCCTGCATCCCTAAGGGGAGTTCACTCACCTCGTCAAGAAACAGCGTGCCGCCATTTGCTGCAGGGATGCGCCCGATTTGTGATTGCACGGCGCCGGTGAATGCCCCGCGCGTGAAGCCAAACAATTCAGATTCAAGCAAGGCTTCGGGAATCGCAGCGCAGTTCACCACCACGAACGGCTTAGCGGATCGCGGACTGAGACAGTGCAGCGCGCGCGCCACCAGTTCCTTGCCCGTGCCGGTGGGGCCGGCGATCAGCACCGTAGTCGGCCGCGGCGCCACCAGCCGCACCATGCGATATACGCGCTGCATGGCCTCGCTGGTTCCGATCATTCCCGGCAAAGGACTTACCATCGCCTCATCCGCCGTGCTGGTTGTTGCCTGGTACAAGCGCCGCTGCGGAATGTCGCTCTGCGATTCAGACGAATCCGACATCGTGTCCACATCAGTATGAGCACTGTCTGAGTCCAGCAACACAACCTGGATTCCGGGGAAGCGCCTGCGGATGACCGCCAGGAGTTCTTCGGCGTCCAGATCGGGAAGGTGGCGATCGAGAAACAGAACCTGCCATTGGCCCCTTTCCAGTTTCGCCAGCGCATCCGCTCCTCCTAGGGCCTGCTGCACAGGCCGGCAACGCCCGTTGAGCCGATGAAGCACTTGTTGGCGGAATGCGCTGCTCGGACTTGCAATGAGGGCTGCTCCCGAACCGCCAAGAATCGGAATCGATATCAGGGCGCTCATCTCTGCCCTCCTGCAACAACTGGCGGGACCAAAGGGAGCCGAATAGAGAGCCGCAAATTCTCACCCGCCCTGACGAGGTCGCATGTGCCGCCGAGATGCTTCCAGGTGGCCTGTGCAACCAGAAAACCGAGTTCGGAGCGGGAAAAAGGAGTGGACTCGGTTCGGTGATCGGCGATGGCTGAGATCGTGCAAACCGCCTCATTCCGCTCGGCGCTAGCCCCAGTCTCCATCGTGCTCCGCTCTCGCGACATACTGATTGCGCTCTCGATCGTGCGAAAAACCACGTCCATCAAAGTGCGAGAAGAGCCTCGCACCAGAAGTGGCCCAGAAATCGCCCACCGAAGCTGCACACGGCTCGCTTCAGCGACTGGCTCCAATTCGCTGAGTGCCTGCCGCAGCAGATCATCCAGCAGGGTCACGCTCCCTTGTTCGTGCGTCGTTGCCCTGAGGTCCGACACTTCCCGCATTGCCTCTACCAGCACTCGCATTTGCGAAACCAGTTCGAGCCCGTCCGTCAGTGTTCGAACGTACTGTTCGAGCGGCTTTTGACCCGTCAAGGCGAGTTCCATCGAACACTGCAACCCCGTCAGAGGCTGGTTCACAGCGTGCAGCAATTGTGCCATGAGGCCTTCGCCAGCACTGAGACCCGGCGGGTGGGCAACTGCCACTTGTGCTCCAGGGGTACTCATGCCTGCGCCTCTTGCACCAGGACTTCGGAGGGCGCCTTGAGCGAGTAACCCACTCCGCGAACCGTCTGGATCAATTTCAGAGCATGGCCATCATCGATTTTCCGTCGCAGATAGTTGATGTACACGTCCACTACGTTGGTAGTTGTGTCGAAGGTCAGGTTCCAGACGTGCTCAATAATCATGGAACGCGTAACATCGCGCCCGGCATGGCGCATTAGATATTCGAGCAGCGTGAACTCTTTCGCGGTCAGTTCGACTTTTAAGCCCGCCCGTTCCACCACATGTTGGACCCGGT
>Ga0335069_10012113_pt1 | contig 12139 bp, 8 predicted proteins | sample Lox_Sample_11_FD_206714 | JGI IMG/M metagenome (GOLD analysis project Ga0335069, IMG submission 206714) | Soil microbial communities from Loxahatchee National Wildlife Refuge, Florida, United States - Lox_Sample_1.1 | ecosystem: Environmental > Terrestrial > Soil > Wetlands | place: USA: Florida...
CAAGCAGTATGGGATAAAATGCGATGGTGCGAGCCGGTAGCTCAGTGGGTTAGAGCGCTTCCTTGACACGGTAGCGGTTAACGTTTATTTTCAAGGGGTTAGGTACCTCACCTGTTGTTTGCCTGTGGGTTCTGTAGGCCCGTAGCTCAGTTGGTTAGAGCGCTTCCTTGACACGGAAGAGGTCGATGGTTCGAGTCCATTCGGGCCTACCATGCTTCCCATGCCGGTCATGTACATCCTCCAAAGCGCAACGACGGGCAAGTTCTACGTCGGCTCGGCTCTGGATCGTGACGTCCGACTGGCTGAGCACCAGCGCAAGCACAGCCCCTATACCCGTTCGCGGGGACCTTGGAGGCTCGTCTATTCTGAAGAATACGACACCCTGGCGAAAGCAAGGAGGCGCGAACGGCAGATCAAGAGCTGGAAGTCACATCGATCCACACAAGAGTTGATCGACACGGCGAAGGTTGGTTAGAGCGTCCCGGCTAGCCGGGAAGGTCGATGGTTCGAGTCCATTCGGGCCTGCCATTTCCAAGTCTCCTCTTCATTTTCTGACTGCGATTTCCTGCCTGTGTTCTCACTTTTCACCGTGCCTGCTCGCAAGTATCGGCAAGATCCGGCGGCGCATTGGCGGCAGGCGAAAGCGTCTTACGTGAAGCATGTTGTGGCATTTCCCCCGAATGCGCGCTTTTCTCAATGTCACGTCGAAACCAGAAATTCATCTGTTGTTAACGTCCCGTTAACATTCGGCTGGCAGGATTTCGCCCACTTGGACCGGGGCATGACTGGGTTGCACCTTCACGAATGGCGCAGGGCAGGGATTGGTGTGCTTTGAGATGTGGAAGGAGATAAGGTGATGAAATCTTGTCGTGCGCTCTTATCAGGCTTCATCATGCTCGCTGTCGTTTGCGGACTGCTCCTTTGCGGCTGCAGCAAGGCAGGTCCATCCGCGAGTTCAGTAAAGTTGCAGGGCGCGGGAGCCAGCTTCCCGGCGCCTCTGTACAACCGATGGTTTAAGAGTTACAGCGGCTCTCATCAGAACGTTCAGGTGGACTACCAGTCCGTCGGCAGCGGCAGCGGTGTGAAGAGCGTAATCGATCACACCGTCGACTTCGGGGCCAGCGATGCCGCCATGAAACCGGAGGACATGGCCAAGGTTCAGGACGGCGTGCAGCTCTTCCCGATGACTGCGGGGGCCATCGTAATCGCATACAACCTGAAGGGTGTGGACAACCTGAGGCTCTCGCGCAAGGCTTATACCGGTATCTTCCTCGGGAAGGTGAAACGATGGAATGATCCGCTCATTGCCCAGGCGAATCCCGGAATCACGTTGCCGGACACGCCTATTAACGTAATTGTCCGCGCCGATGGCAGTGGAACCTCGTTTGTCTTCTCCAAACACCTGAGCGCGATCAGCGATGAATTCAATAAGGATGTTGGCGCGAACACAATGCCCAACTGGCCCGTCGGGACTAAGTCCAAGGGCAACGAGGGAGTGACCGCCAGCCTTATGACCACGCCAGGCGCCATCGGTTACATCGAATACGGCTACGCCAAAACACAGAAGGTGCCGATGGCGGTGCTGGAGAACAAGTCCGGCAAGTATGTAGAAGCCAGCACCGGTTCGGGACAGGCTGCGCTCGCCTCGGCGGCTCTGCCCGACGACCTGATTGTCTGGGCCTCCGACCCTGACGCACCGGACGCTTATCCCATCGTTACCTACACCTGGTTGATCTGCTACAAGAAGTATCCCGACAGGAACAAGCTGCAGGCTATGCAGGATCTGGTGAGGTATGGTTTGACCGACGGCCAGAAGGACGCAGAACCGCTGGGCTACATCCCGCTTCCACAGAACGTGGTGGCCAAAGCGACCGCAGCTATACAGAACATCAGCAACTAGAGGAAAGGTCCAGGCAGCCATGGCCACCAACTCCGCAGCGCCGCGGCTTGTTGCCCCTGGTGGAGGGGCAGTCTTCGAAGCTCGTGCGGGGGAGATCACGCAGTCTCCCAGCCGGGCTCAACAATTCCTGGATCGCTTTTTCCGTGGGACGTGCCTTGTTTTCGCCTGGCTTACCATCGCCCTGGTCACGTTCATCATTTTGCGGATTGCCCTATCGGCTGTGCCAGCGGCGCAGCGTTACGGAATTGGGTTTCTGTCGGGCCGGGTCTGGGACCCTAGCACTGAACGCTACGGAATCATGGCCGAGATCTGGGGAACCCTCTACACATCTGTGATTGCCCTGATTCTGGGAACCGCTTTCGGACTGGCTGCGGCCATATTTCTGAGTGAAGGATTTCTCGGGCACGCGACCTTCGCAATCCTGCGACACTTGGGATTGCACCTTAAACCGGTCTGGAACAAGTTGCCCGATGAGCTCGAAAGTCTGCTCAAGAACCTGATCGAGCTGCTGGCCGCCATTCCCAGCGTTGTTTACGGACTGTGGGGCTTGTTTGTCGTGATCCCGCTCATACGCCCAGTTTGTAACTGGCTGCACTTGAAGCTGGGCTGGGTCCCGCTTTTCGCCACAGATCTCAGCGGACCCGGCGTGCTGCCCGCGGTGATCGTTCTCTCGATCATGATTCTGCCGACCATCACTGCCATCAGCCGTGACGCTTTGGTCTCGGTTCCGCCGAAACTTCGCATGGCCGCCTACGGACTGGGTGCGACCCGCTGGGAAGCGATTCTTGCCGTCATTGTGCCCACAGCACTGCGCGGGATTTTCGGCGGTGTGGTGCTGGCTTTCGGCCGCGCGCTGGGAGAAACCATGGCATTGGCCATGCTGGTGGGCAACTCGAATCAGATCACGGTTTCTTTGTTCTCACCGGCGAACACGCTGGCCGCGCTGCTGGCAAACAATTTTCCTGAGGCTGGGGCCAAGCAGGTGAGCGTGCTCATGTATGCGGCGCTGGTGCTGCTGGGAATTACTCTGATCGTGAATGTGGTTGGAGCGGTGATTATCCAGCGCGCCTCATTGGCGCACACGGATTAGGCTGCGGAGGGTTATGAGTACGGCGAATCCAGAGATTTCGCGCGCCGCGGAGGTGGCAAATCCGTTCGCGGGAGTCGATTTCTCCCAGCTCGAAAAATCTTTGCGCCGTCCGCGCACCATGATGGACTTTCTTTTGAGCGGGCTGACCACGTGCATGACCCTGCTGGCGCTGATTCCGCTTTTCTCCGTGGTGCTGATGCTGCTCTGGCGCGGAGGTCGAAGGCTGAGCCTGGGCGTCTTTACACAATTGCCACCGGCGCCCCTGGAACAGGGCGGCGGCTTCGGCAACGCTATTCTGGGAACCCTGATCATCGTTGCGCTGGCAGTGCTGATGAGTGTTCCCGTGGGCATTCTCACAGCCATCTACATCGCGCAGGCGAAGGAGAGCCGCGTTGCCGAGATCGTTCGCTTTTGCGCCAAAGTGGCCACAGGCTTCCCCTCCATTCTGGCCGGCGTCTTCGCATACGGGGCCATCGTGCTGGTCACCGGAAGCTATTCAGCTATCGCAGGCGCTGTTGCTCTGTCCATTCTCATGCTGCCCACCATCATTTTGACGTCCGAAGACGCCATTCGCATGGTGCCCGCACGCATGAAGGAAGCTGCCGTCGGCATGGGTGCAACTCCGACCCAGACTGTGTGGATGGTGCTTCTACCGACTGCAATTCCGGGCATCTTGACGGGCGTCATGCTTGCCGTGGCGCGCGCAGCCGGTGAAACCGCGCCCCTTCTGTTCACAGCGCTGTTCAGTAATTACTGGTTATGGTCGCAGGGACGGGCCGAGTTGATGCAGCCGACGGCATCGCTTGCTGTCCTGATCTACAACTTTGCCGGCATGCCGTTCGAAAACCAGGTCGAACTGGCCTGGGCAGCGGCCTTGATTCTGGTTTTGCTTGTACTGGCGGCGAACCTCATAGGCCAGAGTTTATCCAAGCGTCAGATTCAGCAGATCTAGGGGGAGTTTTGTGTCGATGGGCAATGTCTCAGCGCGGCGGGCAATAAACTCCGATGCCGGACCGATGACCGCAGCCGCTTCCAGCGACGTCGTTCTCGATTGCCATATTCGGGACCTCTACTACGGCAATTTTCGAGCTGTTCGCGATACCGCGATTCCGATCAAAAGGAACTCCATCACCGCGTTCATCGGCCCGTCGGGCTGCGGCAAGAGCACTGTGCTGCGCTGTTTGAACCGCATGAACGATCTGGTTCGCGGCTTCCGCTTCGAGGGCCACGTGCGTTACCGTGGGCGCGACATTTACGACGCAGCCATCGATCCGGTGGCCGTCCGGCGCTTTATCGGAATGGTCTTCCAGCAGCCCAATCCCTTTGCCACCAGCATCTACAACAATGTCGCGTTTGGTTTGCGGCTGAACGGCTTCAAGGGCAATAAAACAGAGAAGGTGGAAAAGGCCCTGCGGGGCGCTGCGCTCTGGGATGAAGTCAAAGACAAGCTGCAGAAGAGCGGGCTCTCTCTCTCTGGCGGCCAGCAGCAGAGGCTGTGCATCGCACGCGCGATTGCCACCGAACCCGAAGTTCTGCTGATGGACGAGCCCTGCTCGGCGCTTGATCCCATCGCCACCCGCAAAATCGAAGAACTGATGCTGGAGTTGCGCCAGCGCTTCACCATTGCCATCGTCACGCACAATCTTCAACAGGCCAAGCGCGTGGCTGACTATACCGGCTTTCTTTACGTCGATACCACCCAGGGCGGCCGCACCGGATATCTTGTGGAGTTTGGCGACTCCCGTCAGGTTTTCGACGATCCTAAACATGTCCATACGCAGGAGTACATTCGTGGCGAATTCAGCTGAAGCGCAGGCGCGAGCCTTGGTGGTGCGCTTTTCTCATCCTCGGTTCGGGGTGGCGCTGCTGGGCGGGCTGCTGATATCGGCCAGCCTGCTGGTTGGCTGTTCAGCCAAAGCCGGTGTACCCACGCGCGGAGAGACTCTCAGGCAGAAGCCGGTGGTCCCGGAGGGCGGCATTTTGCTCCAGGGGGCGGGCGCAACATTTCCATCCATTCTGTACAAAAAGTGGTTCGAGACGTACCAGGCTGCCCATCCCAAGGACGTCATCACGTATGACGCCGTCGGCAGCGGTGAGGGCATCCGGCGCTTCATCGGTCAGGGTATTGACCCCGAGGAAAAGGTCGACTTCGGCGCGAGTGATGCCGCAATGCGCGACGAGGATATTGCCAGGGTTGCCGGTGGAGCGGTTTTGCTGCCGGTCACGGCAGGTTGCGTTGTCCTGGCTTACAACCTTCCGGGCCTTTCCGCCGACCTGAAACTGTCGCGTGAGGCCTACGCCGGCATCTTCATGGGTCAGATCAAGAACTGGAACGATGTCCGCATTGCGAAAACCAATCCTGGCGTAAAGCTGCCCAACCTGACCATAACCACCATCGTCCGTCAGGACGGAAGTGGCACGACCTTTGCCTTCACGAAGAACCTTGACGCCATCAGCGGCGCGTGGCGGTCGCAATTCGGGCCCGCGACCCTGGTCAACTGGCCGGGAAACTCGATGCGCGCCAGCGGCAATGAAGGGGTGGCCGGAAGGATCAGGCAATCCATTGGCTCGATCGGATATGTCAGCTACGAATTTGCTGTCCGGACGGGACTGAAGGTAGCGCTGCTTGAGAACCGTGCCGGGGAATTCGTTGCGCCGTCGCCAAGCAGGTCCGCCTCTGCGTTTGCTAACGCCGAGCTGCCGGACAACCTGCGGCTCTACGTTCCCGATCCCGCAGGTGCGGAGTCCTATCCGATTGTTACGCTGACCTGGATCCTGCTCTACAAGAATTCCTCGGACCGGCAAAAAACTGAGGTCCTGCAGGATCTTTTCCGATGGTGCTTGACGGACGGACAGAAATACGCCCCCGAACTCGGCTACACTCCGCTGCCCCAAAATATTGTTGCCAGATCTCTTGTCGCCCTGGAGAACCTGCAATAGTCTTCGTGGGCACCGGCACTAGAGTTTGTTCAGTCCGTCCAGGGCCGCGACTTTGTATGCTTCCGCCAGCGTGGGGTAGTTGAAGACGGTATCGCGGAAGTATTCGATCGTTCCTCCCAATGCCAGGATCGCTTGCCCGATGTGGATGATCTCGGCGGCACGATCGCCGATGGCATGCACGCCGAGCAGCTTCAAGCTCGACGGGTGGAACAACAACTTCAGCATCCCATCTTCGTCGCCGAGCATTTGTCCTTTGGCCAGCTCCGCGTATCGCGCCAGTCCAACTTCGTACGGGATCTTAGCCTCGGTAAGTTGCTCTTCGGTCTGTCCTACCATAGAGACTTCTGGAATCGTGTAAATCCCGTACGGGATCACACTCGGATGCCCGCTTCCTTTTGCGCCAAACATGTGGCACGACGCCAGCCGCCCCTGTTCCATCGAAGTGCTTGCCAGAGCAGGAAACCCGATTACGTCACCAGCCGCGTAGATGTTCGGCACCGAAGTCTGAAAGAAGTCGTTTACCGAAAGCTTGCCGCGACTGCCGGGAACGATTCCAACCGACTCCAGATTTAACTGGTCACTGTTGGCTTGCCGCCCCACTGCGTAAAGCACAGCCTGGCCGTGCAGTGTTTTTCCGCTCTCCAGACGAATGAATACCCGTTTGCGGTCCGCTTCGTATCCTGCCTCGACAACCTTCTCGCCGAGTCGAAACACGGCTCCCATGCGTCGGAGCTGGTAACAAAGATTGTCGATGATCTCGCGATCGGCAAACTCCAGCACGGCCGTACGCTGCTCGACGATCGTCACTTTCACGCCGAGCGCTGCGAACATCGCCCCATACTCGATGCCGATGACTCCCGCGCCGACCACGATCAGCTCGCGCGGAATCTCCGCAAGATGCTCAACCTGGTCCGAATCGAATATGTGCGCGCCATCGATTGGGAACTGTGGCGAGTGTGCGGGTCTGGTTCCACAGGCGATCAGAATGTACTTCGTCTTGAGGCGCACCGGCCCGTCGGCGGATTGGATCTCAACCGTATTGGCGTCCGCCAGTTGCGCCGCGCCATCGTAGGTCGCAACCCCATTGCGACGGAGCTGCGCGTTGATCACCTCCACTTCACGCGACCTCACTGCTTGCGCGCGGAACAATAGGTCCTGCATCGTGATGTTCTCTTTCAGCACGTAATTCCGTCCATAGAACATGCGTTGGCGGAACCCGCTGAAATAAAGGATCGCCTCCCGCAGCGTCTTGCTGGGAATGGTTCCCGTGTGAACACAGACGCCGCCGATGCCGAGCTTCTTGTCCACAACCGCGGCCTTCTTGCCGAGCTTGGCGGCGCAAATCGCGCCTTTCTGACCGGCTGGCCCGCTGCCGATCACAACCAGGTCGTATTCGTGTTCTGGCATAGCTGTGCCCTGGGATGATAGACCCTGCCGCATGGATTGTTAAAATCGGGTTACTCCCGCCCGACAGTGCAGCCGATCCGCGATCATCGCCGCGGCGCTATTTGTCCTTCCGGCTTTTTAATAGATTTGCAACATTGTTTTCCGTATCATTTAGCGGCTTTAACCCACCGATTCCATTCATGGCATCCCGAATTGCAGCCATTCGTAGAGTTGCAAACCGCCGTCCGGCAGAGATCGAGCCTGTCCCCGCGTCGGCGGCTGACCTCGATGACCCTGGGCTCTACATCAATCGCGAACTGAGTCTGCTGGCCTTTCAATGGCGGGTGCTGGAAGAAGCCTTGGACCCCGCCAATCCGCTGCTGGAACGAGTGCGCTTCATTTCCATCGTCGGATCCAACCTCGACGAGTTCTTCATGGTGAGGGTCGCGGGTCTGATGCGACAGATCCACACCGGCTCTGCCGAAGTGGGGCGCGATGGCATGACGGCGCGGGAACAGCTCGACGCCATTCGCATCCAGGTTGGCACCTTGATGGGCGCGGCGCAGCGCTGCCTGCATCGACAGCTGCTTCCTGAACTTGAGCGTGCCGGGATTCACTTTCTTCAGTACCCGGATCTCAGCGGCCGCCAGCGGGAACTGGCGGACAAGTATTTTTCTGACGTGATCTTCCCGGTGCTGACGCCGCTCGCATTCGACCCCGGACGGCCCTTTCCTCACATCTCAAATTTGAGCGTGAATCTCGCCGTCCTCATTCGCGATACGCAAGGGGAGGAGCGCTTTGCGCGGGTCAAGGTGCCGGATACTTTGCCGCAGATTGTCCCAGTGGATCGCGTCGCGCCCAAAAGAATGGCTGGAAGAAGTCATGCATTCATTTGGCTTGAGGACCTGATTGCTGCCAATCTCCGAAGCCTGTTTCCCGGGATGGAAATTCTGGAATCACATCCTTTTCACCTGACCCGGGACGCGGACATTGCAATTCAGGAGCTTGAAGCCGGCGATCTTTTGGAGAACACAGAAGAGAGTCTGCGCCAGCGGCGTTTCGGAGATGTCGTTAGACTGCAACTCGGTGTCCGTACGCCACAGCACATTCTGAAGATTCTCATCAGCAACCTGGAAGTCGACCGTCGAAGTGTTTTCCGGTTAAAGGGAAGACTCTCGCTTTCCCGCCTGCGGCACGTTGCCGACATAGACCGTCCCGATCTCAAGTGGCCAAGCTTTGTTCCCGGCATTCCTCGGCCCCTGGCGGAGGAGGGCGAAGAAGATGACGTTCTGGCAACCCTTCGACGCCGAGACGTGCTGCTGCACCATCCGTTCGACTCGTTCACTCCCGTTGTCGATTTGCTTGCCAAGGCTGCGCACGATCCCGCCTCGCTGGCAATTAAGATGACGCTCTACCGCGTCGGTAGAAACTCGCCCGTTGTGGCGCAACTACTGGAAGCTATCGAAGAGGAGACGCAGGTCGCGACGTTGGTGGAGCTGAAGGCTCGGTTCGACGAAGAGAGCAACATTGAGTGGGCGAGAGCTCTGGAAGATCAGGGTGGTCACGTTGTCTATGGCCTGCCTGGGTTGAAGGTCCATGCCAAGGCAGCGCTGATCGTGCGGCAGGAGGGAGAGCAGATCCAACGCTATGTCCATCTGGGAACGGGCAATTACAACTCCACCACGGCGCGCCTTTACACCGACATTGGATTGCTTACCTCGGACGAGGAAATTGGCGCCGATGTGACGGACTTGTTTAATTTTCTCACTGGCTATTCGGCAAAGACCGATTATCGAAAGCTGCTGGTTGCGCCCATCAACCTGCGAGAGCGGTTTGAGGCGCTGGTCCGGAGAGAGATTCAGCACCAGAAAGAGAATGGCAACGGATACATCATCCTGAAGATGAATTCGCTGACTGACCCGCAGATGGTCCGCTTGCTTTACGAAGCTTCGCGCGCTGGGGTGAAGATTGATCTTCTGGTACGCGGAATGTGCTGTCTCCGCCCCGGAGTTCCCAACGTCAGCGAAACCATCCGCGTGATCAGTATTGTCGGCAGGTTTCTTGAGCATAGCAGGATTTACTATTTTCATAACCGCGGCGAGCAGGTCATTTATGTTGGCAGCGCGGACCTGATGAGTCGCAATCTCAACCGCCGCGTCGAAGTCCTGTTCCCTATTGAGGATCGGAAAGTTATCCAGCATCTTCGCGATCGCGTGCTGGAAGTTTATCTGCAGGACAATGTGAAGGCGCGCGAAATGCAGCCCGACGGAACCTACATTCGCAAACATCCTCTCGATGGTGAACCGGCCATTAACGCCCAAGAGGAACTGCTGCGGCGCCGCTCAGGCTCCAATGGCCGGCACTGATTCACCAGGGGCTGCCGGTTTCCTCCCTAACGGTTTTGCAAGCTCGGTGAGAATCTGAAGGCTCGTGGTGCGATCTCAATTTTCCGGGGGACAGCATGGCGCTTCTTGACGTTCTGTTCGGAAGACCGCTTGCCTCGATAGAGGACCAGGGACAAAGGATAACGCCGGCGCAGGGCATTCCCACGTTCGGCCTGGACGCGTTGAGCTCGGCCGCGTATGGCCCAGAAGCAGCGTTGACGGTCCTCTTACCGCTTGGGCTTGCCGGCGTCCGCTACATCCTTCCATTGACGGGCGCCATTATCGTGTTGCTGATCATCGTCTACTTCAGTTATCGGCAGACGATTGCCGCTTATCCCACCGGCGGCGGCTCCTACACAGTGGCAAAGGAGAACCTGGGGCGCCGAGCCGGATTGCTGGCGGCAGCGGCGCTGATGATCGATTACTTGTTGAATGTGGCAGTAGGCATTTCCGCAGGAGTCGGCGCGCTGGTCTCTGCCGTGCCATTCCTGCAAAAGTACACATTGGCATTGTGTCTCGTCATTCTGGCGATCCTGACCATTGTGAACCTGCGTGGAGTTCGGGAAGCCGGCTCTGCTTTCATTGCGCCCACCTATCTTTTTGTAGGCACGCTGGGGATTGTGATCCTGGTTGGTCTGTACCGGGTTGTCGCGGCCGGCGGCCATCCGCATGCGCTGGTAGAGCCTCCGCATCTGCCTGCGGCGACAGGTGCGATTGGACTTTGGCTGCTGCTCAGGGCGTTTGCAAGCGGCTGCACCGCGTTGACGGGTGTGGAGGCAGTGAGTAATGGCGTGCAGGCGTTCCGGGAGCCCGTTGTTCCTGCTGCGCGCAAGACCTTGACGACGATTGTGGCGATACTGATAGCGCTGTTGGCAGGAATTGCCTCCCTTGTCCATTATTACGGCATTACCGCTACAGACCCGGGCCAACCCGGGTACCAGAGCGTGCTGGCGATGCTGACGGCGGCGGTCGCCGGGAAGGGCGTCTTTTATGCTTCTACCATGTTCTCCGTTCTCCTGGTGCTTTGTCTTTCAGCGAACACCTCCTTTGCCGACTTTCCTCGGCTGTGTCGCGCGGTAGCGCTTGATGATTACATGCCGCACGCGCTGGCGGCACGCGGCCGGCGGCTCGTCTACTCGGAGGGCATATGGGCGCTGGCAATCTTTGCCGCAGCCTTGCTCATCTTGTTCGGTGGCGTAACCGATCGTTTGATCCCGCTGTTTGCCGTAGGAGCGTTTCTCGCCTTTACGCTATCGCAAGCCGGTATGGTGGCCCACTGGAGAAGAACTGCGCGAGGAGCCCAAGCCATCCACAGCATCCTGATCAACGGGTTAGGGGCAGGGGCGACGGGAATCACGGTGGTCGTTGTGCTGGCCGCGAAGTTCACTCAGGGTGCGTGGGTTGTGGTGCTGTTGCTGCCGGCAGCTCTTATATTGATGGCCTGGGTGCATCGCCATTACCACCAGGTGTTGCGGGAACTGCAGGCGGTGGAAAAACAGTTGGCCCACAAACCGCAACCTCCGGTGGTGATTGTGCCCATGGAGCGATGGAATGCAGCCACGCAAAAGGCGCTCCGATTTGCCATGACATTGTCGCCGGAGGTTCAGGCAGTGCACGTCACCTGCGAAGGCGACGATAGCATCCTGAGCGAATGGCAGAACGTGGTTGAGCGCCCTGCGCGGGAAGTTGGCATACCTGTGCCGAAGCTGGTTACCGTGCATTCACCCTACCGTTTGGTGCTGAAGCCCGTGATAGAGCATGTGTTGAAGGTGGAAAGAGAAAACCGGCATCGCATGGTCGCGGTCGTCGTTGCAGTCATGGTGGAGCGGCATTGGTATCACTATTTCCTGCACAATCAGCGGGGCGCTGTGCTGACCGCGCTTTTGCTGCTGCGAGGAGAGCGGCGGATCAACATCATCAACGTGCCGTGGTATTTACAGGCGTAATTTGTCCGACGTGAGGAAGTATGTGCGTTTCACTTTGGGCTCGAAGATGAAGCGGTCTTGTGGAGACTGCCGGCCGCGATGATCGGTGCGCTTACTGGCTCCCGTTGTCAAGAGTGAACGCGCTGGTTTCGCAGAAAATTAACGCCATATTCACTCTGCGGTAATACGCACTCAGCACGATGCACGGCTGGCGCTCTGGCCCCGCCAACCGGAGCCCGCCCTGGCGCGGGACAGCCGGCCACTTGTTGCTGGATTGCCTCACACAAGTGTGCCAGTTGCAGCTTGCACTGAGCGCAGCAAAGTCAGGAAGGTTCCCATGTCGGAGCTTGCCGCCACCCAGTGGGCAAAAGAACTCAACAGGAAAAACAAGAGAACAGACCTTACGGTCGAACCGCTGATACAGTCGTTCCTTGACAACCTGTTTTTCGTGCAGGGGCGATCGCCGGAGCGGTCTACGCGAAACGACTTGTACATGGCGCTCGCGCATTCGGTG
>Ga0335069_10012114_pt1 | contig 12139 bp, 12 predicted proteins | sample Lox_Sample_11_FD_206714 | JGI IMG/M metagenome (GOLD analysis project Ga0335069, IMG submission 206714) | Soil microbial communities from Loxahatchee National Wildlife Refuge, Florida, United States - Lox_Sample_1.1 | ecosystem: Environmental > Terrestrial > Soil > Wetlands | place: USA...
ATACAAATCACCGCCGATGCGGAAAGGATGGACGCATTGGCAGTGCACGTGGCCAAGATTGCTCGAATGCGGTATCCCTACCACGTACTTCCCGAGGACGTCCGCGGCTGCTTCGCCGAGATGGGCGAAGTGGCTGCCGCCATGGGCGACAGTGCAAAACAGGTGGTGGCGTCCCGCGATCCGCAGAAAGCTGCCCGCCTGCGTGACGAAGACGACGCGATGGACAACCTGTACCGGCAGCTGTTTACGGTGCTGATGGATCATCACTGGAAGCACGGCGTCCCTGCCGCAGTCGATGCGGCCTTGCTGGGCCGTTTCTACGAGCGCTTCGCCGACCACGCCGTGGAAGTGGGCCGCCGCGTCGTCTTCATGGCCATCGGTGCCGTACCGCCCGAGCAGGACGTCTCCACCTACTGAGCCTGCGGGCACACCCACCAATTGTCAGGCGCTCGATACCGGCATCGGTCGTCACGAAAAGAGGACTTCTGCCCCTCACGCGGTCGACGGTCAACTCCGTAGCGTCGATCCCGACAACATCGAACAGGCAAGAACAGGCAACATGACACCGACGACCCTTGGCGCGAGGTGGCTGACGGCAAGGTGATCGAGCTGTTCGCCGATCACGGCCGCATCGGCCATGCCACCGAATCAGCTCCAGGCGAGAATTCCTGGAGTTCATCCCCGATTCACATAGAAGGAGTTTCTCATGGTCGCTCAGCCCGGCCAGCCCAGACCTGCCGGCCACGATGTGGCCGGTGCGCACCGGGCGTCACGAGATGCTGTGTCGCGCCTCGTCACCCTGCAACGCGATGTGGACCAGCTGCTCAGGGAATTGGATGAGGCCCAATCACTTTGGTCGCCGTGGCTGGCGGCGGTCGCCAAGCCGCACCGGGGCAGCGCGCGGAATCTCGTAGACTATTGGGCAATCCGGCAGCATGACCTGCGTGACCTGCAGTCGCGCCTAGCCAGCTTTGGGTTGTCGTCGCTGGGCCGAAGCGAGGCGCACGTCGCGGCGACCCTATTGCTAGTGCACGCGGCGATCGGCGCGATGTTCGGCAACGGCTGGCATCCGCGGCACACGACGACCGTGGGCATCGACGCAGGCCCGCGGTTGCTTCGCCAACGGGCCAACGACCTCCTCGGGCCATCGCCGGCCGGTCGGCCGACGCGGATCATGGTCACGTTGCCGTCCGAGGCCGCAACGAACGCTGACTTGGTGGGTGACCTGGTGCAGCGGGGGATGAATGTCGCACGGATCAATTGCGCCCACGACGACGCCCCGGCATGGCGGGCCATGGCCCGCAACGTGCGCCAGGCCGCCGAGACAACCGGCCGGACGTGTTTGGTCGCGATGGATCTGGCCGGTCCCAAACTGCGCACCGGGCCGCTGGAGCCCGGTCCGCGAGTCATTAAGCTTCGTCCTCAGAAGGACCTTCTGGGCCGGATCAGCGCGCCGACGCAGGCGTGGCTGACGTCGGCAGAGGATCCGGCGGCTCCACCCCGGCCCGTGGTCACGATTCCGGTACCGGGGGAATGGCTGCGCCGCCGCCGCACCGGAGATGTGTTGCGGTTAAGCGATACTCGCGGCGCCAGCCGCGAGCTGATTCTGTATGCCGATGAGCAGGCCACGGGTTTTGTTGCCGAGGCCGCCAAGACGACGTATGTGGGCACGGGAACAGTGCTCCATGTTGCCGGCGGTGATGACGCTGCCCAGGTCGGCACGCTTCCAGAGGTCCAGCAGAGCCTGGTGTTGCATCGTGGGGACCTTCTCGAGTTGACCCGAGACTGCTCCGCGGCCCCGGTGCACCCCGGCGGTCAGGCCCGCATCGGCTGTACGCTGCCCGAAATCTTCGACCACGCGCGGGTAGGCGAGAAGGTACTTATCGACGATGGCCAAATCGGCGGCCAGGTCGTTCGGGTCGACACCGCGGTGCTGACCGTCCGGATCGACCACGCCGCCACCAACGGATCCAAGCTGCGTGCCGACAAGGGTGTCAACGTCCCGCAGACCCGCCTGCCGATTGACGCACTCACCGCTAAAGACATCGCCGATTTGTCGGTGGTCGCAGAAGTGGCCGACCTGGTCGAGATGTCTTTCGTCCGCGAGCCTTCCGATGTCGAGCGACTTCTCGACCAGGTAAACCGACTGGGCGCACAGCGGCTGGGGATCATCCTGAAGATCGAGACCAGTCAGGCATTCGAACATCTTCCCCAACTACTGCTCACCGTGATGCGCCACCCGCGCGCGGGGGTCATGATCGCGCGCGGCGACTTGGCGGTGGAGTGCGGCTATGACCGGTTGGCCGAACTTCAGGAGGAGATTCTCTGGCTGTGCGAGGCCGCCCACCTTCCGGTGATCTGGGCGACCCAGGTCCTCGAGCAATTGGCCCAGACCGGCGACCCGTCACGCGCGGAGATCAGCGACGCCGCGATGAGCGAACGCGCTGAATGCGTGATGCTCAACAAGGGTCCCTACATCGACGACGCGGTGGTGTTGCTCGACAAGATTCTTCGGCGCATGGCAGAACACCTCAACAAGAAGTTCGCGCTGTTGCGGTCGCTGCACTCCTGGCATCCCAGTGGCACACCGCCCGCAGCTCCAGCAGGCAGCCGGTCCAGGTCGCGAGGTGCCGGTCACTGACCAGCCAGCCGGTTTCTGGCACGCAACGGTCCGCGAAAATACCGGGCGCCCATTTGAAGGAGAGAATCATGATCAAGGACGACACCGAGCTGCGTGACGACGTTGTCGAGGAACTACCACTAGCGAAGCTAGCCGCTTGAGGAGGCCTCGAGCAAAGGCGCTCTACTGCTATCCCGTGGGCGCGGACGAGTGGCTGACCGAGCCGGAGATCGTCGAACGCGCACCGCTCTGTTCTTGCGTGCGCCGCGGCGCGGCGATCGACCTGATCCTCGACCGTAGCCGGGAGAACCGTTCGCAGTTGGTGTTCACCACGGCGCGTGGCCGCGATGCGGTCTTCTGGCAGTGCCCGCGTACCCGAAAACAAGCCCGCCCGAACGTCACCATACCCACCGCGGCATTGCCGAGCTGCAGGTCCTCGTCGACACCCGCGAGCAGTACGCCTACCGCTTCGCCACCCAGCAGGCCACCACCGTTAAGTGTGCGGTGACTACGGCATCGCCGTCGACGGCTGGTTGCCGCGGTAGAGCGAAAGTCGCTGGCCGACTTGGTGTCCAGTCTGATCAACGGCAAGCTGCGTTACGCCGTCGGCTGCGCCGGCGTTGTTGATGGCCCTAAAGCGGTTGGCCAGCAAGAGGCGACACGGTAACCTAGGTGGCGCCAAGCACCCGGGGCTTGGGTCTGACGGACGGCTTCACAGAACACAGCGGATGACCGCGCTGCCGACACACGCCATCTGGTGACCGGATTAGCTGACACCAACATGGGCGCACCGACAAGCGTGGAGGCCGACGAACTCGCGAGGCTGGAACTGTTCGCCGGTGTTGCCGGCGATGACCTAGCCGCATTGGCGTCCGAGCTGACGCCAATGTGGGCGGCACCCGGCGATGTGTTTATGCGGCAAGGTGATCCGGCGCTGTCGTTTCTGATCATCGCCGCCGGTCGCGCGGAGGTCCGCCACACGGGCCCCGACGGCGTGACGATGGTGGTGGGTGAGGTGTCGCCGGGCATGATCGTGGGTGAAATCGCGCTGCTTAGGCACACGGCCCGGACCCGAACGGTCATCGCGACTGAGCGGCTGTATGCCTTCAAGGGTCGCCGCCAGGCGTTCGAGACGATGCTCGACATTCCCGACCTGGCCGACAGACTGGTGCGCACTGCGCGCCAACGGCTGGCCGCCGACATCACCCCGGTGCCGGTGCGGGCCCGTGACGGCACCGAACTGCTGCTGCGGCCGGTCCTGCCGGGCGACGCCGAGCGGATCGCCAACGGCCCGGTGTGGTTCTCGCCGGACACGTTGTATCGGCGCTTCCTGTCGACGCGGACACTCAGCCCCCCGTTGCTGAAATATTTGACCGAGGTCGATTACGTGGACCACTTCGTCTGGGTCGTCACCGACGGGATCGACGGGCCGGTGATAGCCGACGCCCGATTCGTTCGCGACCACAACGATCCGGCTCTCGCCGAGATCGCGTTTACCGTCGCCGACGCCTACCAGGGCCGCGGGATCGGCACGCTGCTGGCCGATGCGCTTGCCGTGGCAGCCCGCCTAGATGGTGTCACGCGGTTTGTCGCAACCGTCCTTGCCGACAACGCGCCGGCCCGCGCGCTGCTGGAACGGCTGAATGTGCACTGGGAGCCCGAGGGGCCCGGCGTGCTCACCGCCACCGTTGACGTCCCCGAACCGACGCACCTGCCGCCCAACACCGTCAGGGCGGTCCGTGACATGGCCCGTCAAGTCATCTACGCATTCGACTAACTCGCCGGGCGCTGCCCGCGTGTCACATTCGACGCGACTCGACGCCGTGGCGGTCTAGGGCTTGTGGACGGTCTTGTTCTTCCCGAAAACCGCAACGACCGTATTCGTGCTCGGCGCGAAGACGCTTGCGAGTGCGGTGCTGCCGTTGCTGATCACCAAAGCCGTGTTGTTGCCGAACTTCAGCGGGGGTGCCGAGGTGGGGGACGCCTGCGCGGCGTTGCCGTTGCCCAATACCACGGCCCTGTTGAACATGCCAGTTGCGTTTGATATGGCGTAGTTGGTGGTCCCGAAAAATGGGCTGAAACCGGGTTTGCCGACGGCGATGGCGTAGTTGCCGACGCCAAATGAAGCTGCAGCGGCTGAGGTGCCTGTCACTAGCTCGCTCTGTTTTGCGTTGCTGGCGGCAGAGGCGGTGTTGGCAGCGCCGGTTGCCTCCGCGCCGGCTCCGGTGCCGACCGCGACAGCTTCGTTGAGGCCGCCGTCTGCCGCTGCGTTTGCTGTGTTGCCGACCGCAAGAGCGTAGTCGACAACCCCCGATGAAATGGCCAGTGCGCCGCTGCCGACTGCGAACGAAGCGCCGAAGACAACGCCGACTGAATGCGCTGCGGCGCCCGCGTCGACCGCGAACGCGACGCCGAAGAGACCGGTGGCGCCCGCCATGGTGCCCGGGCCTATCCCCACGGCAATGCTGCCAATGGTGCTCGTGCAGTCCCCGCCGTTGCCGATGCCAAATACCGACAGGCAGGTGGCGTTGGCCACCGGGGCCTGACTCGGTGCTCCGATCGCCAAGGCGCCGGACGCTACTGCGCCCAGCGACGCGCCCGCCATCCGCCGGCGGTGGCGGATCGGCGTTGATGCGGTGCCGTGTTCACTCGACCGGGCAGCCCTGTTTCACCCAGTGGAGCGGCCTCCTTTCAGACGTTTCGCACCACAAGCACAGCTAACTATCAGTTTTTCTGGAACATACCCGTCGGCGGTGGGCCTCGCCGCCCGGCTGGCGTCACGGCATGTCCGCCCCGCCACGAAGGTGACGGGCCGACACCTCTGTCACGAGCGTCGCGTCTCGTTGGATATGTACTGGCCAGGACCTACTACCCTGTCGCGACCTGCTTCTTGCCATACACGCGCTCCATCAGCGCCGTGTCCGTGCATGCCTCTGCCCGCACGGTCTTACCATCGCGGATCGTCAACACGTCGACTTCACGGGCCGTTTCGCCGCCAACAGTGCCTTCGCTCAGCACGACGACCGTGTCGCCGTCGGCGAAGAATCGGAGGGGCCTAACCGTCGTCCCTTTCTCGGCCATCCGCCTGAGTAACTCGCTGAGCTCACCTTTGCCGTGGTAGGTACCGCTGATCGCGCTCTCGCCTGGTTGTACCCAGTCGATGTCGTCGTCGATCAGGCTCATCACCGTCTCCATGTCACCGGAGGAGAAGGCGTCGTAACCCCTCTTGGCGATCTCGATGTTCTGCTCTGTCTGCTCTGGCATCTGCCAACTCCCTTTACCGCGCATCCGATACTTCGGCCGCGACGGAGTTGGCCGGTTCTGGGGAGTCGCACAGGTCGGCTCTCGGATCAGTCAGTCCATTCGCCGCCGCACCGAGTGTAAGCCTCTGCACAGTATTTCTGAAGCTGATTACCAGGAAAAGCGTAGGTGACTCCGTGGACGCTTCCAGGCAGCTTCTGAGCGGTCGGTCCGCAGTGCGGGAACGTCAGCGGATGGGACAAGGTAGCCGGCGCCTCCGGGACAGACGAGGTAGCCGGCGCCGCTAACGGACGCTCTCCAGCTGCCGGCTCATCCCGCCCGCGGCGGCCAGCACCACCAGCCCGATGGTGACCGCCGCCGCGCCGCTGATGCCGAAGTAGGCGAACTCGTGGCTCGGCCGGTAGAACCTCGCCAGCACACCCGACATCGACGTGCCGATCCCGACCGACAGGAAGTACGGTCGCGATCGCCGCGGCGATGACCGCGACCATGGCTCCCACGACGGCCAGCGCCGGGCCGACGGCGCGCCTCCGCAACGGGTTCGGCACGGTTGCGCCGTGACCGCCCAGGTTGCGCCGGAACAGGGCGTACTGGAACAGGCCGAGTGCCATCCCGATCGCCGCGGCGCCGAAACTGTAGTGAAAACCGAGGTCTGTCTGCAGCAGGCCGGTGACCAGCGGGCCGATGAAGGCGCCGAGGTTGACACCGAGGTAAACAGCGTGAATCCCGCGTCGGTGCGCGAGTCGCCTACCTCGTAGAGGCCGCCGAGCAGCGACGATGCGTTAGCTTTCAACCCGCCCGAGCCTAGCGCTACCAGCGTCAGCCCGAGTCCCACCCCGCCCAGGCCACCGACGAGTGCCAACGCGATGTGGCCGGCCATCACCACGACACCGCCGTAGAACACCGTGCGTTCCATGCCGAGCAACCGGTCGGCGATCCAGCCGCCGAGCACCGTCGACAGGTAGACCAACCCGCCGTACGCCCCGACGATCCCGGTGGCGGTGGTTTTTGGCAGTCCGAGGCCGCCGTCGGTGTAGTACAGGTAGTAACCCAGGATCGTGAGCATCCCGTAAAACGAGAACCGTTCCGACAGTTCGACCAAAAAGAGGTTCGCCAGACCGACAGGATGACCGAACACCATGGGCGAGTTAGTGATTCGGTGCTCCGCCGACTTCTGCCGCGTAGGGGTGTGGCTGCCGGTAGTCGATCATCGGTTCCGAGCTGATCACCTCGTCGCTGGCGCTGACCAGCAGCCGGGTCCGGCGACACCGCGTAGCTCACGCCCTCGGACTGCGCGAGATAGCCCCCGCTGCTAGTGGTTTGGGCCAGCACCTGCAGCTGCGCGCCGTCGCTGATACGCACTCCGCGGTACTCATGGTTGCCGTGCTCCTCGGCGCAGATCACCACCAGTGAGCGCTGCGTTTACCCGATGGCCAGCGCGGTCTGGTTGGCGTCGCAGCGGGCCGCCGAATTGACGAATCCCTTGTCGTCGCTTCCGAACGCGGGCACTGCGTGGGCGGGCCCTGCGCCGGCCAGCAACGCAGCCGACAGCGCGATCGCACCGATCAGCTGCGACGTCGACATGCGCAAGGCCATGACTTTCTGCGAGGGCACCTGCAACAGCCCTTTCGCTGCAGTGAACCGAAACGTTTCAGCACACGTGTTGCGTCAACCAGAGCACGAGAAACACCGACATGGCGGCCAGGCCGAACACGTGGTCGCGCAATATCGATCGGGCGAGCCTGCTCTGTCGTGCGGGTGGGTCGACGCGGCGGCCGAGGCGCCGCGCGGCCGGCACGGTGCGGGTCAGCGCCAACAGGATCGGCGCGCCCGCGAGCAGGGCCGAGGCGATCAGCAGCCAGGGGCGCTCGCCTCCGCGAAGCGCTGCAGCCCCGATTGCGGACAGCAGGATCGCCATAACCACCGCGATCAAAAGGCTCATCGGCCGGGAGGTGGTCGTCGCCCGGTGGTAGTAGCCGGCGATCCCTGCCAGCACGGGCTCGGGCAGTTCTTCACCGCGGTGGCCTAGCAGCTGGGCATCGAAGATCAGATCCATCCACAGGACCGCGAGCAAGAAGCCCGCGCATGCGGTGAGCAAGGCCGTCACAGCCAAAATCATGACCGCTCAGCCCGTCTCGGAAGCGCCTCGCCTTCGCATCGGTTGCGTAAACGTCGCTCCTGTCGCTTGAGCAACGCCAGTAACCCGATAGGTTCGGGCCCGGACCTCGACGCCAAGGGGATGGAGAACCTATGTCTCGGATCATCAACTACGTTGCCGCCGCGGCTGTCGCCACGGGGTTGTGCTCGGCCGCGCTGACGCTGAGCCCGGCCGCCACGGCCGATCCGGCCACACCGGCGACTCCGGGTCTGCCTGGCCTGAACATGGTGCAGCAGCTCGCTTCCGATCCGGGAACCGCGATCACCAGCCTGCTGCAGAGCGCGGCCGGGGTCCTGGGCGGTGCTTCGCCCAGCCCAGCCACGCAGCCGGGGGCGGTGGCCTCGATCAACCTGCCTCAGCTGCCCCAGCCGGCGCCGCCACCGCCCGCGGCCACCGCGTCGATCACGCTGCCTCAGGCGCCGTCGGCGACACCGGCGACGGCCCCGACGGGGCGCCTGCCGCTGCCCGGACCGCTGTCGCTGCCCAGCAATCTCGGCTCGCTTTTGCCCGGGGGACTCCAGCTGCCCGGCCTGACCAAGCCCCCAGCGCCCGCACCGGTGGAAAGCCCCCTGGCCGGGCTGCTGCCGGCGGCGGCCCCGGCGCCGGCACCGGCACCGGCGCAGAACCCGCTGACCGGCCTGCTGCCGTTCTCCGCGCTGCCATGACACGGGATCGGGCAGCGACACGCGGGATCACACGCTGGCGGCGGCGTTCAGCTCGTTGAGCGTGTTGGTGGCCTCCAGGTACTCCTGCACCCAGCGCTCGATGACCGTGGCGGTCTTGTCCACCTTTGTCAGCTGGCCCACCACCTGACCGATCGGGTTGAACGCGACGTCGATGGTCTGGTCCGGGTATTTGTGCGTGGCGGCCACCGCCATGCCGGACACCATATATTGCAGCGGCATGCCGAGCGGCTCGGGATTGCCGGGCTGCTCCCACGCGTCGGTCCAGTCGTTGCGCAGCATCCGGCATGGCTTGCCGGTGAAGGAGCGGCTGCGCACGGTGTCGCGGCTGGTCGCCTTCGCGTAGGTCGCCTGTTGCACCGGGGTGTTGTGGGCCTCTTCGACCATGAGCCACTGCGAACCGGTCCACACCCCCGCGGCGCCCATGGCCAGCGCGGCCGCGATCTGCGCACCGCTGCCGATCCCGCCTGCGGCCAGCACGGGCACCGGTGCGACCTCCTTGACGACCTGCGGCCACAGCACGATCGAGCCGACCTCGCCGCAGTGGCCGCCGCCTTCACCGCCCTGGGCGATGACGATGTCGACACCCGCGTCGGCGTGCTTGCGGGCCTGCGCCGGTGAACCGCACAAGGCGGCCACCTTGCGTCCCGAGTCGTGAATGTGGCTGATCACCTCCGCCGGGGGGGTGCCAAGTGCATTTGCGATGAGGGTCACCTTTTTATGCTGTAACGCGACCTCGACTTGCGGTGTCGCGGTGGCCTCCGTCCAGCCGAGTAGCTGCAGCGTGTCTTGGTCGCTGTCGTCGACCGGCACCCCGTGGTCGGCAAGGATCTTGCGGGCGAAGTCGAGGTGCTGCTGGGGCACCATCGACTGCAGCATCTTGGTGAGCTCGTCGGCCGACAGGTGCGAGTCCATGCCCTCATACTTGTTCGGGATCACGATGTCGACCCCGTAGTGGTGGTCGCCGATGTGCTCGTCGATCCAGCGCAGCTCCATCTCCAGTTGCTCGGGGGTGAAGCCCACTGCGCCCAGGACCCCGAAACCGCCGGCCTTGCTCACCGCGACGACGACGTCGCGGCAGTGGGTGAAGGCGAATATCGGAAACTCGATTCCGAGCTCGTCGCAGAGCCGAGTATGCATGCCTGCTCCTTATGGTGGGGCGCAACGCGAATTGAAACGTGTTCTAGTTTAGTACCGGGTCAGCGCTTCGCCTACCCGCCGGTGGCCCGCGCTGACCGCGCACCCGTCGCGACCTGGTTTACTCTTGGTGGAGTTGCGTGGGCGAACAGCGCCGGCGCAATCGCAATTCAGTTCTTGCCAGGTTCAGCGAACAGCCTCGCGAGGGTCACACAAGTGCGCACCCCAAAAGAGGTGAACCGTGGATCAACAACGAGATGCCGCCACCGCAGGCCTGCCGGTTCCGCCACCGGGGGACTGTGTGGTGACACAGCACTGGGTCGACCGGGTCGCCGTCGTCGCCGCTTCCGGCGACGTGGACATGCTCAGCGCACCCGCGCTGGAGAAAGCCATCCGGGCCGCGCTCGGCAAAGAGCCGGCCGCGCTGGTGGTGGACTTCACGGCGGTGGATTTCTTGGGGTCCGCGGGGATGGGCGTGCTCGTTGCCGTCCACGACCAGATCACCCCCGACACGGGGTTCTGCGTCGTCGCCGACGGTCCGGCCACCAGCCGCCCGCTGAAGCTGGTGGGGATCGCCGACATCATTGCGGTGTATTCGACGCTCGACGAGGCGCTTGCCGCTCTGGCGGCATAGCGGCGGGTTAGCCGGGTAATCACCCCCCATGCCATGAACGATTCCGTATCTGCGGCCGACGGCGCGAATCACAAGCGCTTCGAGCGCATGGGGGTGGCCGCCGACGCCGGCACCGTTGCGCGCATCAGGGAGCAGTTCGCCTGCTGGCTCGGGCGGTTTTTCGACCTCGATCCGGTGCGCGGCGGCGACATCGTGTTGGCCACCAACGAGGCCCTGGCCAATGCCGCGGAGTTCGCCTACCTGCTGGCCGACCGTCCGGGCACCATGGACCTGCGGGCGTCCTACGACGCCGCCCGCGCGCGGCTGACGGTTACGATTTCCGACAGCGGGAGCTGGCACATCTCAGCTGCCATCGTCGACACCGGCAGCCGCTGCCGCGGAATCCCCTTGATGCGAGCGCTGTCCGACGACGCGACGATTGAGATGTCGACGGCCGGGACCCAGGTGTCCATGCAGTGGAACGGAGTCCGTCACGCCGTGGCGGACCGTCTTCGTGGCGGGCAGAATCAGACGGCGTGACGATCCGCGTCGCCCATATCGGCACCGGGAATGTCGGTCGCCTGGCGTTGGCGCAGCTGATCACCGATCCCGCGTTCGAATTGACTGCCGTGTGTGTGTCGTCGACGGACAAGGTGGGCCTCGACGCCGGTGAGCTCGCCGGGCTCGGTGTGTCTACCGGCGTCACCGCGACCGCGGACCTGGCCGGCGCGCTGGCCGCCGAACCGCAGTGCGCGGTGTACTGCGCGATGGGTGACAACCGGATGCCCGAGGCCCTCGATGATTGCCGGCGCATCCTGGCGTCGGGTGTCAACGTGGTGGGCTCCGCGCCGGTGGTGTTGCAGTATCCCTGGCAGGTGCTGCCGGACCGGTACCTGTCGCCGCTTGTTGAGGCGGCGGAAACCGGCGGCGTCAGCTTGTTCGTCAGCGGCGTCGACCCCGGCTTCATCACCGACCTCGTCCCGCTGGCGCTGGCCTCCACGTGTCAGCGCGTCGATCAGGTGCGATGCATGGAGATCGCCGATTACGCGACCTACGACGGCGCCACGGTCATGTTCGACGTGATGGGCTTCGGCAAACCCGTCGACCAGGTGCCGCTGCTGCTGGCGCCCGGTGTGCTGAGCATCGCCTGGGGCTGCGCGATCCGCCAGCTGGCCGCGGGCTTGGGCATCGCGGTCGACGAGATCACGGATTCGCACGTGCGCGAGCCGGCGCCCGAGGCGTTCGACGTAGCGGCGGGACACATCCCGGCGGGCGGTGTGGCCGCGCTCCGGTTCGAGGTGTGCGGGATGGCCGGCGGTCGGCCCGCGGTGGTGGTCGAGCACGTCACCCGGCTGCGCGCGGACCTGCGCCCGGACTGGCCCCAGCCGGCCCAGCCGGGCGGCTCGTACCGGATCGAGATCGTCGGCGAGCCGTCCTACGCCGTGGACATCTGCCCCGCCAGCGGCAACGGCGACCACAACTACGCCGCCATCGCGGGTGCCGCGGGGCGGATCGTCAACGCGATCCCGGCGGTGGTGGCGGCCCCACCGGGAATCGTGACGACGCTGGATCTGCCGCTCGTGCCGCCGCATCACGCGCTGATGGCGGGACGGTAGCCTCACCCCCCATGGGACGAGTGGACGGAAAAGTCGGGCTGATCACTGGCG
>Ga0335069_10012115_pt1 | contig 12138 bp, 17 predicted proteins | sample Lox_Sample_11_FD_206714 | JGI IMG/M metagenome (GOLD analysis project Ga0335069, IMG submission 206714) | Soil microbial communities from Loxahatchee National Wildlife Refuge, Florida, United States - Lox_Sample_1.1 | ecosystem: Environmental > Terrestrial > Soil > Wetlands | place: USA...
AAGTGGGCCAGCGGCTCGGCGAGCGCGGGCGCGAGTTCGGGACGGTGACGGGACGCAAGCGCCGCTGCGGCTGGTTCGACGCGGTGATGGTGCGACAGGCGATCAAGGTCGCGGGCATCACGGGGATCGCGCTCACCAAGCTCGACGTGCTCGACGGCCTTGGCGAGCTCAAGGTCTGCACCGCCTATCGCCGCGGCGGCGAGACCTTCAATCACCTCCCCGCCAACAGCGCCGCGCAAGCGGCGGTCGAGCCGGTCTACGAGAGTTTCGAAGGCTGGAGCGAGAGCACGCGCGGGGCGCGCAGCTGGGCCGACCTCCCGGCCACCGCGATCAAGTACATCCGCCGCGTCGAGGAGCTGATCGAGGCGCCGGTGGCGCTGCTCTCGACGAGCCCGGAGCGCGACGACACGATCCTGGTCCGCGATCCCTTCGCGGATTAGGGCGGCAGCGCCGTTCGACGGCCTCTATCGAGCATCTCGCGAGGTTGAGGATGGAGAATTTCACGCCGGTTTCCGCTGCTATCGGGGGCATCCTGATCGGGCTCTCCGCCGCGCTGCTTTGGCTCATGAATGGCCGCGTCGCCGGCATCAGCGGCATTCTCGGGGGCCTCGCGCAGGCCGGGCCCGGCGACCGTGCCTGGCGCGTCGCTTTCCTTGCGGGCATGGTCGCGGCGCCGCTGCTCTATGCGGCGACACGACCCTCCGGCCTGGCACCCGTGACGATTGCGTCATCCCCCGTCTTGCTGATATCAGCGGGCCTCCTCGTGGGGTTCGGGACTCGTCTCGGCGGCGGCTGTACCAGCGGCCACGGCGTCTGCGGTATCGCCCGGCTCTCGATACGCTCGCTCGTGGCGACCGCGGCCTTCATGGGGACGGCCCTTTTCGTCGTCTTCGTAATGCGCCACAAGCTCGGGGCATGAGGCAGTGATGGCCGCACGCTCCTTCGTCTCGCTCGCAGCCGGCTTCCTCTTCGGCCTCGGACTCACGATTTCCCGCATGATCGATCCCGCGAAGGTGCTGGGCTTCCTCGACGTCGCCGGGAATTGGGATCCGAGCCTCGCCTTCGTGATGGGGGGTGCCGTCGCTGTTGCCGCGATCGGCTATCGGTTGGCGGGTGCGCGGCCCGTCCTCGATGCAGGCTTCCATGGCGCGGTGCGCCGCTCGGTGGATCGCCCCCTGGTGGCCGGCGCGGTCATCTTCGGCGCAGGCTGGGGCCTCGTGGGCTATTGCCCGGGCCCGGCGCTGGCTTCGCTCGGCCTCGGGCGGAGCGAGACCCTGATCTTCGTGGTTGCGATGGTCGCGGGGATGGGCGTGCATCGTCTCTATGAAATGCAGGCTGTCACCAATCTGCGGGAGAAGTCCGAGGAGGTCTGACTCCGCCTGATGCCTGCATATCCGAACAACCGATCTCAGAAGGACGGGCCATGGGCGAGCTGGTGCAGTACGAGAATGCGAATGCCGAGGTGCGGGCGGTCTACGACGACATCAAGCGGACCCGCGGCGTGCCGGACGTCAATAATTTCTGGAAAGCGCTCGCGGTGCATACGCCGACGCTCAAGCGGACTTGGGAGAGCGTCAAGGAGGTCATGACACCGGGCGCGCTGGACGCAAGGACCAAGGAGATGATCTACCTCGCGGTGAGCGCCACGAACGGCTGCGACTACTGCATCGCCTCGCATGGCGCGGCGGCGCGAAAGGCCGGCATGACCGAGGCGATGTGGGGGGAGCTCCTGGCGATCGTGGGCATGGCGAACGAGACCAACAAGCTCGCCTTCGCGCTGCAAGTGCCGATCGATGCCGCCTTCCGGACGGCGCCAAAGAGGCCCTGAATCGACGATTCCAACGGAGGAAGAGATGCCCGTTACGACGAAATACCTCTTCATCGTGAGCATGGACGTGGCGCCAGAGAAAGAAGCGCTCTTCAACGAGGTCTACGACCGCGAGCACATCCCGAACCTGCTGAAGGTGCCGGGTGTGCGGTCGGCGCAGCGGCTGCGCACGGAGCCCGCCAATTTCACAATCGGCGGCGAGACGAAGCTACTCACCGGGGCGGGTGCCCCGAAATACACCGCGATCTACGAGATCGACAGTCCTGACGTCCTCACCAGCAAGGCCTGGGTCGAGGCAGGCGAGATCGGGCGCTGGCCCAAGGAGGTGCGCCCCTATACCTCTAACCGCCACCACATCGTGCGGAAATTGATCTAGGCGCTAGCGCCCGCCGGCCGCGATCTTCTGCCTCGGCTTCTTCGTGAGGTAGTCCTCGACCTCCTCGTCGAGCTCCTCGAGCCGGCTCTGGAAGAAGTGGTCGGCGCCCTTCACCAGGCGGAAGTCGATGGTGATGTCGCGCTGGTGCATGAGCTTGTTGATGAGCTTCTGCACGGATTCGAGCGGCACCAGCGGGTCCTTGTCGCCGTGGATGATGAGGCCCGAGGAGGGGCAGGGCGCGAGGAAGCCGAAATCGTAGAGGTTCGCCGGGGGCGCGATCGAGATGAACCCGTCGATCTCCGGCCGCCGCATCAGGAGCTGCATCCCGATCCAGGCACCGAAGGAGAAGCCGCCGATCCAGCAGGCCGCGGCATTGGGGTTGTAGGTCTGCAGCCAATCGAGCGCGGAGGCCGCATCCGAGAGCTCGCCCTCGCCGCGGGCGAAGCTGCCCTGGCTCCGGCCGACGCCGCGGAAGTTGAACCGCAGCGCCGAGAAGCCCTGGCGCACGAAGGCGTGATAGAGGGTGTAGACGACCTTGTTGTTCATCGTGCCGGCGTGCTGCGGATGCGGGTGCAGCAGCAGCGCCACGGGCGCGTTCGGCGTCTTCGAGTGGTGGTAGCGGCCCTCGAGGCGCCCCTCCGGACCGTTGATGATCACCTCAGGCATGGGCTCGACCCGCTCCCGCCCCGAGGTTGAAGGACATCTCCCAGCATGTCACTGGGACGTAACGCACAAGCTTCTGCATCGGTTGCCTGATTTACTTGACTGATTTAGTCGGAATTCCTAAATACCCGCTGACCGCCGGCGCTGCACCGCCGAAAGGGCTCGGCTGCCGGCGCGGGCGCGCATCATATCACGAGTGCCTCTCATGATTTTTAAAAACCTCCGATGCGAAATTGACACGGTACTTGCCCACGATCCCGCCGCGCGCTCTCGCCTGGAGGTCGTGCTGTGCTATCCGGGTTTCCACGCAATATTGTTTTATCGGGTCGGGCACTGGCTCTGGATACGGAATTGGCTGCTGCTGGGACGGTTCGTTTCCCATTTGGGGCGCCTTGCCACGGGAATCGAGATCCACCCCGGGGCCAAGATCGGCCGCCGCTTCTTCATCGACCACGGCATGGGCGTGGTGATCGGCGAAACCGCCGAGATAGGCGAGGGCGTGACCCTCTACCATGACGTGACGCTCGGCGGCATCCTGCCCTCGGTCAATTCCGGCGCGCAGGCGAACACGAAGCGCCATCCGACGCTCGGCGATAACGTGATCGTGGGCTCGGGCGCCCAGATCCTCGGTCCCATCACCGTGGGCGCAGGGGCGCGGGTCGGGGCCAACTCCGTGGTGGTGAAGGACGTGGCCCCTGGGGCGACCGTGGTCGGCATTCCCGCCAAGCCCATCGGCACGCCCAAGCCTGCCGAGGCCGCCAAGCGTGCCGACGACTTCCTCCCCTACGGCACGCCCAGCGAGGAGATCCCCGATCCCGTGGCGCGCGCGGTCGCGGGCCTTCTCGACGAGGTCCAGATCCTGCGCCAGCGCCTCCACGCGCTCGAGCGCGAGGTCGAGGCGGGCCGCGCCCCGACGCTACCCCTTGCCGCCGACAACGACGAGCCCGCCCGCGCCGCCGGCGGCAAAGTCTGACCCCCCGAGGAGAACGCCCCATGAGGCTCAGCACCAAGGGTCGCTACGCCGTGATGGCGATGGTCGATCTGGCGAAGCACGGCAACGGCACGCCGATCGCGCTCGCGGAAATCGCGGAGCGCCAGGAGATCTCGCTCTCCTACCTGGAGCAGCTCTTCGCGAAGCTCCGCGCGGGCGCGCTGGTCCGGAGCGTGCGCGGGCCCGGGGGAGGCTATCTCCTCGCGCATTCCGCCGACGAGACCCGCATCTCCGACATCATCGTCGCGGTCGACGAGCCCATCCGCGCTGTGCGCTGCTCGCCCGGCGCGCCGGTGGGCTGTCGCGGCAACAAGAGCCGATGTCTCACCCACGACCTCTGGGAGGAGCTCGGCAATCAGATTCACCTCTTCTTGAGCTCGGTCACGCTTGCGGACGTCGTTGCCGGACGCGTCCTCGGCAAGAGCGGCGTCATCGTGACGGAGCCCGCGCCGCGCCCAGTGCTCGCGGCGCAGTAAATCCGCCCATGTCCCAGCCGGCCTATCTCGACTGGAATGCGACCGCGCCCTTGCGCCCCGAGGCGGCGCGCGCGGTGGCGGAGGCGGTCCAGCGGACCGGCAATCCCTCCTCCGTCCATCGCTGGGGCCGCGCCGCGCGCCAGGCCGTCGAGCGTGCCCGCGCGCAAGTGGCGGCGCTCGTGGGCGTCTCGACGTCAACCCTGATCTTCACCAGCGGCGGCACCGAGGCCAACGGGCTCGCGCTTTCCGCGGGGCACGGCCGCCGCATTCTCGTTTCGGCCATCGAGCACGATTCCGTGCGCGAGGCGGTGCCGGAGGCCGAGGTCATTGCCGTCACGTCCGAGGGTACCGTCGATCTCCCAGCCCTTGAGACGCTTCTCGCGGCCAATCCACGGCCAGCGCTGGTGTCGCTGATGCTCGCCAACAACGAGACCGGCGCGATCCAGCCCGTAGGCAACGCCGCGAAGATCGCGCATCGCCACGGCGCGCTCCTCCATTGCGACGCGATCCAGGCCGCCGGCAAGATTGCCGTGAGCGTCGATGCCCTCGGAGCGGACCTCCTCACCCTCTCCGCGCACAAGCTCGGGGGGCCGCAGGGCGTGGGCGCCCTCGTCATCCGCGAGGGCGTGCCGCTCGCGGCGCAGCAGCGCGGCGGCGGGCAGGAGCGCGGCTACCGCGCAGGCACCGAGAACGTGCCGGGCATCCTGGGCTTCGGCGCCGCCGCAGAGATCGCTGCGCGGGAGCTCGGCGACTATGGGGGCGTCGCCGTCTTGCGCGACGCCGCTGAGCAGCGGCTCCTCGCGATCGCGCCGGAGGCGCGGGTCTTCGGTGCGGAGGCCGAACGGCTCCCGAATACGCTCTGTATCGCCATGCCGGGGGTTCCCGCGGCGACGCAGGTGATGGCGCTCGACCTCGCGGGCGTGATGGTGAGCGCGGGTGCTGCCTGCTCCTCCGGCAAGGTGCGGCCGAGCCGCGTGCTCGCTGCCATGGGCGCCTCGCCCGACGAGGCCGGCAGCGCCATCCGCATTAGCCTCGGCTGGAGTACGACCGCGGAGGAGATCGACCGTCTCGTGGAGGCCTGGGCTGCACTCTATCGGCGCGGCCGGGCGGATGCCGCATGAGCGCACGTCCCAACACCGCGCCGGTCTATCTCGACTATCAGGCGACGACGCCCGTCGATCCCCGCGTGCTGGAGGCGATGCTGCCGTGGTTCACGGAGAAGTTCGGCAATCCCGGCTCGGTCACGCACGCCTATGGCCGTGAGGCCGCGGCGGCGGTGGAGCGCGCGCGAGGGCAGGTGGCCTCCCTCATCGCCGCCGACCCCCGCGAGATCGTCTTCACCTCCGGTGCCACCGAATCCAACAACCTCGCGATCAAGGGCGCCGCGCGCTTCCATCGCGAGGAGCGCGACCATGTCGTCACACTCGCGACGGAGCACAAATGCGTGCTCGAGAGCGTCCGTGCGCTCGAGCGCGAGGGGTTCCGCGCGACGATCCTGCCGGTGCAGCCGGACGGACTGGTCGATCTCGGAGCGCTCGAGGCGGCGCTCGACGAGCGCACCGCCGTCGTCTCCGTCATGGCCGCACACAACGAGATCGGTGTGCTGCAGCCGCTCGAGGAAATCGCCGCGCTCGCCCGCGAGCGCGGCATCCTCCTCCACAGCGATGCCGCGCAGGCCGTCGGCAAGGTTCCGGTCGACGTCGACGCGCTCGGCGTCGATCTGCTCTCGATCTCCGGTCACAAGGTCTACGGACCCAAGGGTATCGGCGCACTCTACGTGCGGCGCCGGCCGCGGGCGCGGATCGCGCCGCTCTTCGATGGCGGCGGGCAGGAGCGGGGCCTGCGCTCCGGCACGCTCGCGACGCCGCTTTGCGTCGGCCTCGGCGAGGCGACGGCGATTGCGGAGCGGGAGATGGCGACGGAGGCGGAGCGGGTGGGCGCTCTTAGGGACCGCCTGCTCGCGGGCTTGCGGCGCGAGGTGCCGGCGGTGCGCGTCAATGGCGATGCCAAGCACCGGCTTGCCGGCAATCTCAACGTCACGTTTCCGGGGATCGGCGCGCTGGAGCTGATGGAGGCGTGTCCGGGGCTCGCGCTCTCGACGGGCTCCGCCTGCACGGCGGCGGAGGTCGAGCCCTCCTACGTGCTGCGCGCGATCGGGGTCTCCGACGACGACGCGCGCTCGAGCCTCCGCATCGGCCTCGGCCGCTTCAGCACGGAGAAAGAGGTGGATTTCGCAGTCGATAGCCTCGGCGCGGCCGTGCGCAGGCTCAGCAGGACTCCTCTCCCCTTGGGGAGAGGGTAGGTGAGGGGCCGGACCGTGCCTCGTCGGCAAATAGCGAGAAACGCCCCCTCGCCCCAGCCCTCTTCCCGGAGGGGAGAGGGAGGAGCGGGCCGGCTGCGCTTGCGGCTGCGGCCTTCAGGGATGTATCAAGGGTCGAGTTAGAGGAGTTCGAGATCATGGCGTTGCGGCAGGCAATGACGCTCACGGAGGCGGCGGCGGATCGGATCCGGGCGCTGCTGGCGAATCGCGGCAAGCCCACGGTGGGCATCCGCGTGGGCGTGCGCTCGCGCGGCTGCTCGGGCCTCACCTACACGCTCGAATACGCGGACGAGAAGGGCAAATTCGACGAGGTCGTCGAGGACAAGGGCGTCACCGTCCTCATCGACCCCAAGGCGACGATGTTCATCATCGGAACCGAGATGGACTACGTCGAGGACAAGCTGCAATCCGGCTTCACCTTCCGCAATCCCAACGAGAAGGGTCGCTGCGGCTGCGGTGAATCCTTCCACGTCTGAGAGAGCGCGCCCGCTCGCGATGAAGCTGTTCCAGATCGAGGAGCCCGACGGCTCGCCCGCGGAGGCGGCGGAGGGGCCGGGCACGGCGGTCGGCATCGATCTCGCGGGCGCGGTCGCGTTCGCGGTCGGCGGCAACGCCGAGATACTTCGCGGACGCGAGGGGATGGAAGGCGCGCTTCCCGCGGCGGTCGCGGAGCGGCTCGGCGCCCTTAAGGCGCGGGCGGAGCGGAGCCTCGCTCGGCCGGTGACGCATGCGGTGATCGCGGCGGAGGCCGCGGATGCGGCGCTCCCCGCGGCGGCGAACGCTGCGGGATTGACGGTGTTGCGGCTGATGCTGCGCAAGGACGCGGCGGCGCTCGCGGCCGGCGCCTCACCGCAGGAGGCGGCGGCGCTGGGTGCGGCGATCTGCGCGGAAGAGATGGCTTCTCAGGAGTTAGGATCGTAGACGATGCCGAAGATGACTTTCATCGAGCGCGACGGGACCCGCAAGGAGGTGGACGCACCCCTGGGGCTCTCGGTGCTGGAGATCGCGCACCGCAACGGCATCGATCTCGAGGGCGCCTGCGAGGGCTCGCTCGCCTGCTCGACCTGCCACGTCATCGTCGATCCCGATTGGTACGACCTCCTGAAGGATGCGACCGAGGACGAGGAGGACATGCTGGATCTCGCCTTCGGCTTGACGCGGACCTCACGGCTCGGCTGCCAGATCATCATCACGGAGGAGCTCGACGGCCTCACCGTGTCGCTGCCGGCGGGCTCGCGCAACATGATGAACGGGTGAGGACATGGGGGCCGCGCTCAACTCGCTGGGGCTGCCGACGCCGCCTGCGGAGACGCGCGTCGTCGTGGCGATGTCCGGCGGCGTCGACAGCTCCGTGACCGCGGCGCTCCTCCGGAGCGAGGGCTACGACGTCGTGGGCATCACGCTGCAGCTCTACGACCACGGTGCAGCGACGGGACGCAAGGGCGCCTGCTGCGCGGGCCAGGACATCCACGATGCCGCCCGCGTCGCGGAGGTGCTGGGCATTCCGCACTACGTGCTCGACTACGAGAGCCGCTTCCGCGCCGACGTGATCGAGGATTTCGCCGAGAGCTACGCGCGCGGCGAGACGCCGATCCCCTGTATCCGCTGCAACGAGCGCGTGAAGTTCCGCGACCTCCTCGCGGTCGCGCGCGACCTCGGCGCCGCGGCGCTCGCGACCGGCCACTACGCGCGCCGGGTCATGGGCGAGGGCGGCCCCGAGCTTCACCGCGCCGCCGATCCCGCGCGCGACCAGAGCTATTTCCTTTTCGCGACCACGCGCGAGCAGCTCGATTTCCTGCGCTTCCCCTTGGGCCACCTCGCGAAGGACGAGACGCGCAAGCTCGCCGAGCGCTTCGCGCTCCCGGTCGCGGCGAAGCCCGACAGCCAGGACATCTGCTTCGTCCCCAACGGCGACTACGCCGCGCTCGTCGCGCGCATGAAGCCCGGCGCCGCCGAGCCCGGCGAGATCGTCGACCTCGCGGGCCGCGTCCTCGGCCGCCACGACGGCGTCATCCATTTCACCGTGGGCCAGCGCAAGGGCCTCGGCGTCGCCAGCCCCGAGTCGCTCTTCGTCCTCCGCCTCGAGCCCGAGCATCGCCGCGTCGTCGTGGGCCCGCGCTCGGCCTTGGCGGCGGTGCGGGTCCCGCTCGCGGGCATCAACTGGCTCGGCGGCGATCTCCCTCGCGAGGGCGGCATCCGCTTCGAGGTCAAGCTCCGCTCGGCACAGCCGCCGGTCCCCGCGATGGTGTTCCTCTCAGGAGGGGGCAACGGCGAGGCAATCCTCGACGAGCCCGTCGCCGGAATCGCCCCCGGTCAGGCCTGCGTCTTCTACCGGGGCTCGCGCGTCCTCGGCGGCGGCTGGATCCAGCGCGCGGCAGCGCCTTCGCTTGACGCTCCGCGCCCGATCACCTATATGCGTGCGCTCCCGGTGGCGGGGTAGCTCAGTTGGTTAGAGCAGGGGAATCATAATCCCAAGGTCGGGGGTTCAAATCCCTCCCCCGCTACCAGTTCTTGCAGAGACCTAGCGAGTACTTTGGCATTTGCCTACATTCTCATCTAGAAGCATCCTCCAGGAATGTCCTGACGGAATCGCAGAGCACGAGAAGAGACTGCCAATTTCTGCGCGCTTGATCCTCCGATTCATTGCCCACATAGCGATTGCCCGAAACCCGATGCACGATCCCCACGAGCTCACCGTCGGCATTGAATGCGGGGCCGCCGGAGCTGCCCTGTAATGCATCGGCGGTAATGCCGATCCAGTCTCCCTGAGACGAAACCGGATCGAGGACGATGCCCTTGCTCCAGCGTCGCCTGACCACATCTTGATCGTCTATGGCCTTCATACCTGCCGCGGTACGCGCGGGTGTATTCGGAAATCCGATGAGAAAGACCGGCTGCCCGGATTTCAGATCGCAATGCTTGGCCACTGAGACGGGCCGGAGAGCCCAGTCCTTGCTGTTGTCGACCTCGATTTTGAGCAAAGCGATATCTTTCGGCTCGAGGCGCGCTACCACCTCGGCTCCTGTTACTGTTCTCGCCGGAGACTCCTCGATCACATTGCTTCCAGCGGCATCGAGGGATCGGCTGGAGCTCAGGACAATATTCTGGCACGGGCCTAACTGCGGGCCGCATTTTGAAGTGACGACGTGGTCCGCGGTCAGGATATAGAGAGCCAGCCTCCCGGAGTCCGTAACTCCGGACGAGACGAGAACCGCCGATCCGGTCCCTCCCTTATGATCCGGTAAGGCGGCAGCCCAAAATGTCGCTTCCCAGGCCGGTTGGACAGGTCCGGGGAGACCGTCTCTGCTGCTATTGAATCCTTCTTCGGCCAAGCTCTCAGAGGGGATCGCGAGAAGGCAGATGGAGGAGAGCGCGAGAAAGCCAGCCAGAGCATCACCGAGCATCGCTCGCCTCCGGTACCGGCACATCGAACCCGTTGAGCGTCACCGAGACCATGCAGTAGAGCCCGACCAGGCTGATGAGCTCGGCGGCGCCCGCCACGCCGAATTGGGCGACGGCTTGGCGGTAGGTGAGCTCAGGGAGAACGCCGCCGGAGACGAGCGCGGAGGCGATGTCGTAGGCGACGGATTCCTCCCGCGTGAGATCCACGGGACGCTCGCCCGCGACGATGGTCGCGATCTTCGCGTCGGAGATGCCGCGGAGCTCGGCGACGAGGACGTGGGCGTAGATCTCGTAGGCCGCGTGGAACCTCGCGCCTGTGACGAGGATTGCGACCTCCCGGACCGGCCGCGGCAATCCCGGCGCGGTCGAGAGCGCCTTCACCAGCTCCCAGACGGGGCCGCCGAATTTCGGAAAGCGTAGCCACGGGTTCCAGGGCCCGATCAGCCGTCCCGCCGCGTCGATCGCGGTGAAGCCCTTGAAGTTCCTCTCGATGCCCTCGCGCATATCCCGATAGAGCGGCCGCTGTGCGCTATCGAGCTCCGAGGGCGAGAGAAGCGGCAGGCGCATGGGTAGCTCCATTCCGGGAATGACGAGCTCGCAGGTATACTAGGACGAGTTCTGCTTTCTGACAGGGAGGGCCAGCATGCGCGATCCCCTGCTGCGGTTTGCTCGGCGTCTTCGGACCATCGCGTGCCTCGCGCTCGCCATCGCCGCCACTGCGGGCGCCGCCGGAGCGATGGAGATGATCGAGTCCACCCCGAAGGTGAATGAGATCATGGAGGGGAAGGCGACCGCCTTCGCGGTCCGCTTCGACCAGCCCGTCAGTCATCGAAGCTCGCACCTGATCCTCGTGACGCCGCAGGGAAGTCGGACGCTGCCGCTGCGGCTGCGCACCGAGCCCGACACGCTCTACGCCAATGTGGGGCCGCTGCCGCCGGGCAAATACGAGTTGCAGTGGGAGGCGCGCGCGGCGGACGGGACCGTCTCGAAGGGGAGCATCCCCTTCACAGTGGAGGCGAAATAACGGGGCGCGTCAGCGCGCCTCGCCGACGAATCCGCGCTGCAACTCCGCGAGCCGGTCGAGCGCCGCTTTCGGCAGCGGGCCTTTCCCGACCGCCGCGAGCGCCCGCTCGAACTGTTCCGGCGTCGCCATGCCCACGAGGATGGTGCCGACGGCGGGATGCGAGATCGCAAAGCGCGTGGCGGCCTCGGTGAGGCTTTTCGCAAAACCCTCGTTTACCAGTGGCATCAGGCGGCGCGCGCGGGCGACATCGGCCTCGTAGGTACGGGCGGAGCCGATGGGCTCCGGCGGCGGGCTCGCGATGGGGTGGCGCTCGAGCGAGCCCGAGAGCGCGCCGCCCGCGAGAACGCGGATCGCGATCACCCCGACGCCGGCCGCCTCAGTGTCGTCGAAGAGACGACCGTAATCCTGGGCGGGATAATTTGCAGGCGGCGGTGTCGCGGCGGACGAGTTCAGCATGTTGTAGGTCACCTGCGCACTCGCGAAGCGGCGCGAGCCGATCACTTGCTTGAGCGCCTCGGTGTCGCCGATGGCGGTGATGCCGAGGTGGCGGAACTTGCCTTGCCGGCGGAGACGCTCGAAGGCAGGCGCCACCTCCTCCAGCACCTGGCGCGCGCTCAGAGTCTCGCCGCCGCCGGCGACTGTGATCTCATTATGGAGGTGGAAGATGTCGACGCTCTCCATCTGGAGCCGCCGGAGGCTCCCTTCGAGCGACTGCGTGACGGCTTCGGCGATGCGGCCGAAGTCGCGCGAGGGGAGGCGGACCTTGGTGCCGACGATCGCATTCTTGGGCTTGAGCGCGCGGAGGACGCGGCCGAGATTTTCCTCGGAGACGCCGTTCCCATATTGCACGGCCGTGTCGAAGTAGTTGACGCCGACGTCGAGAGCGCGCGCCACCGTGCGCTCCTGATCCGCGGGCGCGCCGCGCACCATGAGCCCGCCCACCATGCCGCAGCCGAAGCCCAGCACCGACACCCGCAATCCGCTGCGGCCGAAGGGGCGAAGCTCCATGATTGTGCTCCTCTCATTCTCCCTCTCCCGGAGGGGAGAGGGTCGGGGTG
>Ga0335069_10012116_pt1 | contig 12138 bp, 8 predicted proteins | sample Lox_Sample_11_FD_206714 | JGI IMG/M metagenome (GOLD analysis project Ga0335069, IMG submission 206714) | Soil microbial communities from Loxahatchee National Wildlife Refuge, Florida, United States - Lox_Sample_1.1 | ecosystem: Environmental > Terrestrial > Soil > Wetlands | place: USA: Florida...
ACGCTGGCGCTCGACATCGACGGCACGGGCACCGGCAACGGGGCGGGCAACTATTCCCGCGTGGTCGTGACCGGAGCGGGCACATTCACTGCCGGCGGCAGCGTCGCGCCGCTCCTGCGCGGCATCACCGGCAGCGCCAGCAACACGTTCACGCCAGCGCTCGGGCAGCGGTTCACCATCGTCTCGGCCGCGGGAGGCGTGAACGGGAGCTTTGCGAGCGTCACGCAGCCGGCGGCAGGTCTCGCGCCCGGCACCCGTTTCGACGTCGCATACGCTTCGAACAGCATCGACCTGTTCGTCACCCCCGCCTCCTTCGCCGATCTCTCGGCCTTCGGCGGCGAGCCGACGCCGAACCGCGAGGCGACCGGCGGCGCGATCGATGCGCTGCGCGGACCGGCCGGCCCTGCCATGTCGGGCGACCAGGCCGCCGTGATCGACGCACTCTACGGCCTCTCCCCCGGCGGGATCTCCGACGCATTCGACCAGATCGCCGGGACCGTGCATGGCGACGCGTTGAGTGCGGCGCTGTCCCTGAACCGGCTGTTCGCCTTCAGCGACGGCCACTGGGGCGGCACGTCGAACGCCGGCCCCCTGCAGCTGGGATTCGCCCCGCTCGGCGTCCTTGCGTCACCGGAGCCCGCCGCGCTGAACGGCACATCGCCGTTCTGGGCACATGCGGCCGGGCAATGGACCAACATGGCGAGCGACGGCAACGCGCCGGGGCACACCGACAGCGCGGGCGGCGTGATTGCCGGCTTCGACATCGTCCATGACGACGACACGCGCTTCGGTGTCGCCGGCAGCTACACCGTGTCGGACGTGACCACGAGGAACGGCGCCGCCGCGAACGTCCAGGGCGGCCGCGCCTTCCTCTACGGCTCCAAGATCTCCGGCGCGTGGCGGTTCGACCACGAGGTGACCCTCGGCTTCGACGGCTATCACACCCGGCGCCTGATCCAGATCGGCGGCGCGCCGCGCACCGCCTTCGGCAAGGCGGACGGCTACAATGTCTCGCTCGATCTCGCCGCCCGCTACGATTTCGGCTTCGCGATTCCGTTCGGCGAGTTCCGCTACGACCGCATCCATCGCGACAGCTTCACCGAAACCGGCGCCGGCAGCCTGTCGCTTGCGGTGGCCGACGGCGTCCTCGACGCGCCGCGCCTGGTGGCCGGTGCCGACTTCGACCTGATCCGCGCCTTCGACCAGCCGGAGCCCGACTGTCTCGTCACGCTGCGCCTCGCCTGGGCACACGACTTCGACGGCACGTTCGGCGTGACCGACGCGGCGCTGACCGGCGCGCCGGCCGCGCGGTTCGCGGTCTTCTCCAGCCAGCCCGGACGCGACGCGGGCCTGCTCGACCTCAACGCCGCGACGCGCATCGGCGGCGTCGAGGTCTTCGGCGCCTACAGCCTGGAGGCGCGCGAGCGCGAGATCGCGCAGGCGGTCTCGCTCGGCCTGCGCGCGACGTGGTAGTTGCGGGCAACGTATCTGGTGGGTGATGCAGGATTCGAACCTGCGACCCGCTGATTAAGAGTCAGCTGCTCTACCGACTGAGCTAATCACCCAACCTGCGCGGTAACGCGGGAAGGCGCGGCGTATAGCAGAGCGGTTTTGGCCTGTCCAGCAAGGCCGAGCGGCGGCGCGCGCCGCGCCAAAGGCGCAGCGATTCGGCGGGATTCGCCGGTCCGCGCACGTCCCTAGATGATGCCGCCCTGGCGCGGAATCTCGACCTGGCGATGCACGTGCACGCTCATGAGCAGACCGAAGCCGAACATCACCGAGAACATCGCCGATCCGCCATAGGAGATCAGCGGCATCGGAATGCCGACGACGGGGATGAGGCCCATCACCATCGAGGCGTTGATCATGATGTAGAAGAAGAAGTTCAGCGTGATGCCCATCGCCAGCAGGCGGCCGAACTGGCTGCGGGCGCTGCCGGCGATCTGCACGCCATAGCCGATCACCACGGCGAACAGGATCAGCAGCGCGACGCAGCCGACGAAGCCGAATTCCTCGCCGAAATTGGTGATGATGAAGTCGGTCTGCTTCTCGGGAAGGAAGTTGAGACGGCTCTGGGTGCCCTCAAGGAAGCCCTTGCCGGTGACGCCGCCCGAGCCGATGGCGATCTTCGCCTGGGTGATGTTCCACCCTGCCCCGAGCGCATCGGATTCGGGATCGAGGAAGGTCAGCACCCGGCGCTTCTGGTAGTCGTGCAAGACGAACTGCCAGGCCGTCGGCACGGCGATCGCGACAGCGGCGACCGCCGGCGCGATCCACCACCAGGAGAGGCCGGCGAGGAACAGGAGCGAGGCGCCGTCGAGCAGGATGATCAGGGTGGTGCCGAGATTGGGCTGGAGCACCACGAACACGGCGGGGACGCCGATGAGCGCCAGCGCGATGGCGAGATTGAGCGGCCGGGAAATATCCTCGACGCTCTTGCCGTGCAGGAAACGCGCGAGCGCGAGCACGAGCGAGACCTTCATCAGTTCGGAGGGCTGAAGCCCGATCGGCCCGAGCGTGATCCAGCGTTCGGCGCCCTTGCCGACATGGCCCGCGACGACAACCACCATCAGCAGGAACAGCGAGGCGGCGTAGGCCGGATAGGCCATGCTCATCCAGACGCGGATATCGACGCAGGCGACGACGAGCAGAATGGCGAGGCCGACGATGAAGCGCAGGATCTGCGGCGTCGCCCAGGGCGAGAAGCTGCCGCCCGCCACCGAATAGAGCATCGCGAAGCCGACGCAGGCGATGATCGTGATCAGCAGCACGAGGCCCCAATTGATCTCGAACAGCTTGTCCGCGACGCTCAGCGTGCGCCGCGCGGCGGCATAGGGGCGCGTCGTCATCCCTGCCCCCTCGCCGGCCGCCGCGGCACCGCCATGGCGGCATTCGTGGGATAGTTGGTGCGCATGGCGAGCGGATTGCGGGTCTGGGCGAACTTCAGAACGTCGTGCGCGATCTGCACCTGCGGATGGCCGAGCGCGCCATGCTCGACGATGCAGGCGAGCGCGTAGCGCGGCGCCTCGACCGGCGCAAAGGCGATGAAGAGGCCGTGGTCGCGCAGGTTCCACGGCAGCGCCGTGTCCTTGAGCACGCCGCTGGCGCGCTCCTCCTTGGTGATGCGGCGGACCTGGGCGGTGCCGGTCTTGCCCGCCATTTCCATGCCCGGCTCGGTGATGCGCCAGCGCGAGGCGGTGCCGCCACCGTTGCACACCGCGTTCATGCCCTCACGTACTGCGGCGAACGCCTCATCGGAGAATGGCAGCGGATCGGGCAGCGGGCGCGGCTGGGTCGTGCTGCCGACGGTATGGGCGATGCGCGGGCTGACGGCGCGGCCGCTTGCGATGCGGGCGGCCAGCGTCGCGAGCTGGAGCGGCGTCGCAAGGACATAGCCCTGCCCGATGCCGGTGACGAGTGTTTCGCCCATCTGCCAGGGGATGCCGAAGCGGGCTTCCTTCCAGGCGGCGCTCGGAATGAAGCCGCCGCTCTCACCGGGTATCTCGATGCCCGTCGCCGCGCCGAGGCCGAGCGCGCGGGCCGCCGCCTCCATCTTGTCGATGCCGAGACGGCGCGCGACCTCGTAGAAGAAGACGTCGCAGGACTGGGCGATGCCGCGCTGGAGATCGACCCCGCCATGGCCGCCGCGCTTCCAGCAGTGGAACTGGTGATTGCCGAGCGTCAGCGCCCCTGTGCAGACGACATGCAGATCCTTGAGACCGTTCTGCACCGCCGCGAGCGCCATCGCCGGCTTGAAGGTCGAGCCGGGCGGATAGGCACCCGACAGCGCCTTGTTCAGCAGCGGCTTGTGGTCGTCGGTGGTCAGCGCCTTCCACTGGTCGGGCGTGATGCCGACGTTGAAGAGGTTCGGGTCGTAGCCCGGGGTCGAGGACAGGGCGAGGACATCGCCGGTCTGGGCATCGAGCACGCAACAGGCGGCGCTCTCGGCGCCGAGGCGCTGGTCGGTGAAGCGTTGCAGCTCGCAGTCGATGGTGAGCCAGACGTCCTGGCCCGGCTGGCCGGGCTCGCGCGACAGCTCGCGGATGACACGGCCATAGGCGTTGACCTCGACACGACTGGCTCCGGCGCGCCCCCGGACCTGCTCGTCATAGGCCTTCTCGATCCCGCGCTTGCCGATGCGGAAGCCCGGCAGGTCGAGGAGCGGATCGTCGTCGCCGTTCTTCTTGTCCTCCGGGCTCACCGCCGCGACGTAGCCGAGGATGTGGGACAGCTCCGAGCCGTAGGGATAGTCGCGGGTCTCACCCACATCCGGCTGAACCCCGGCGAGATAGGGAAGATGCATGTTGATGCGCGCGAACTCCTCCCAGGAGAGGTTTTCCGCCACCGGAACCGGCGCGAACTTCTTGTTCATCGCGATGTCATGCGCCACGCGCTTCTTCTGTGCGTCGCTCAGGACGATCAGCTTGCCGATCTCGTCGAGCGCCGCCTCGATGCCCTCTGTCGCCTGCTCGGCGACCAGCAGGACGCGATAGTTGCGACGGTTGTTGGCGAGCTCGACGCCGAAGCGGTCGAGGATGCGGCCGCGCGGCGGCGCGATAAGGCGCTGGTTGACCCGGTTGTCCTCGGCCTGCGTCTTGTACTGGTCGCCGTTGCGGATCTGGAGCTGGTAGAGGCGGCCGCCCAGGACCGCGAATACGAGCGCCATGCCGCCGGAAAGGCCGAGCGAGCGGCGGGTGAACGTCGCGTAGCGGCTCTTGTCCTTGCGGTCGAACAGCGGCATCAGAAGTCGCTCCGGAGCGGCCCGACCAGGTGGCGATGGATCGCCCCCAGGAGGAAGACAACGAACACGTAGACCAGGACGGTCATCGCGAGTTCGGCCATGACGGGCGCGAGCGACGGCAGCCGCCAATAGTAGAGCGCGCTGATGACGTAATCCGTGCCGCAGGCCACGAGGGCGGCGATCGCGAAGCCTACGATGGCGCCGAGGCCGGAGAGCCCCGCGAGCATGTCGCGCTGGCGATCGATCAGCACGTAGGCCGCAAGGTACGACGCCGCCCAGACGCCCGGCGGACCGCCCGAGAGGAAGTCCTCGGCGAGGCCGAGCAGGAACGCCCAGAATGGCGTCATGAGATCGGGGCGCACCATGCCCCAGAAGTAGAGCGGCATGAACGCGAGCAGAGGCGGCGGCACCCAACCGCCGAGGAAGGAAACGGGGAAGTTCGCGATCAGCACGCCCAGGATGCCGAGCGCCGCGGGGATGATCGAGGAGACGATCCGGCCACCCATGATGCTACCGACGCGCTCCACAGGCCGCCTCACTCATTGCCGTTGGGATCAGGCGCTTCCGGCTGGGGCGGCGCGACGGCGCCGGACCGGGACGGGGCGGCAGCGCCGGGTCCGGGCGCACTGCCCGAGGGGACTCCGTTCGGGGGAGCGACGGCGGGAGCCGGCGTAACAACCGGTGCCGGCGGCGCGGCGGGCGGCAAGCCGGCGGCGACGGCCGGCAGATCGTGCGGCGACACGGCCGGCGGCTGCTCCGCCTTCAGCTTGAAGTCGACGATGTTCACGTCCTCGCTCGAAGCGGCATCGGCAAGCAGCGCGACGCGAAAGCCACCCGACGAATCGGCTACGACGGTGCCGATCGCGAGGCCCGGCGGCAGAAGGCCGCCGTCGCCCGAACTGATCACCTGGTCGCCGGCCTTGATGTGGACGTTCTGCGACAGCAGGTCGATCACCGGCGCGCTGGTGTTGTCGCCGGCCATGATCGCCTGGATGTTGCCGGGCTCGATCGTCACCGGAATGCGGCTGTTCAGGTCGGAGAGCAGAATCACCCAGGAGGTGTGATTTCCGGCCAGGAAGATGCGGCCGATCATGCCGCGAGCGTCGATCACGGCCTGGCCCGGCTTCACGCCCTGGGCGGTACCGGCATCGAGAATCATCGTCTGGAGAAAGGGACGGTTGGAGCGGCCAATGACCTGGGCCATGATGGAGGAAAGCGCCGGGTCCGGCACGGCGTGGAGCAGGAGCTGATAGCGCTTCACCCTGTCGTCGAGCACGACGGCGGCATTACGCCATTGCCGAAGCCGCGCATTTTCGGCCTTGAGCCGCAGATTCTCCTCATAGACCGAGAAAATCTCGCCGATCGAGCCGAGCCAGCGGTTGAGGCCGATCAGCGGGGCGCGCACCACCTGCAACGCCGGCGAGGCCCAGTCGGTCACGCCGGCGCGGGCGCGGTCGAACAGATTGCTCTGCGCCTTTCCGATCAGGATCAGGGCGATCGCGAAGGCGGCAAGAAGCGCGATGGGAAGCTGGGCCCCGCCCCGGTTCCGCGCGATCTTCCAGCTGCCGTTCGCCATAACTCGCCGTCCCGGCCCCCTGGCCGGCTGTTCTTAGAACGCCGTCGAAAGTACGTGACGCATGCCTTTGGTATTTTCCAGCACTCGGCCAGTACCCAGCGCGACGCACGATAGCGGATCGTCGGCGATCGACACAGGCAAACCTGTCTCCTCGCGCAGAACTTGATCGAGATTTGCGAGAAGGGAACCACCACCCGTTAACACTATGCCCTTGTCGACGATGTCGGCGGCTAGTTCCGGCGGCGTCGCCTCGAGCGCAACCTTGACGGCCTCGACGATGGCGCCGACCGGTTCCGCCAGCGCCTCGGCGACATGGCGCTGGGTGATCGTGATCTCCTTCGGAACGCCGTTCAGGAGGTCGCGACCCTTGATGTCCATGGTGACGCCGCTGCCGTCGACCGGAGGAGCGGCGGAGCCGATCTCCTTCTTGATGCGCTCGGACGAAGCCTCGCCGATCAGGAGGTTCTGGTGGCGGCGGATGTAGGCGATGATCGCCTCGTCCATCTTGTCGCCGCCGACGCGCACCGAGCGGGAATAGACGATGCCGCCGAGCGAGAGCACGGCCACCTCGGTGGTGCCGCCGCCGATGTCGACGACCATCGATCCGGTCGGCTCGCTGACCGGAAGGCCGGCACCGATCGCGGCCGCCATCGGCTCCTCGATCAGGAAGACGCGGCGGGCGCCGGCCGAGAGCGCCGATTCCTGGATCGCGCGGCGCTCGACCGCGGTCGAGCCCGACGGAACGCAGACGATGATCATCGGGTTGGCGAACGACCTGCGGTTGTGCACCTTGCGGATGAAGTGCTTGATCATCTCCTCCGCAATCTCGAAATCCGCGATGACCCCGTCGCGCATCGGGCGGATCGCCTCGATGTTGCCGGGGGTGCGCCCCAGCATCATCTTGGCGTCGTTGCCGACGGCGCGGACCTGCTTCTTGCCGCCGCGGTTGATGGTGGCGACCACCGAAGGCTCATTGAGAACGATGCCGCGGCCCTTGACGTAGACCAGCGTGTTCGCGGTCCCGAGGTCGATGGCCATATCGCTCGACAAAGCGCCGAGAAGACTGCCGAACATATTAAACCTGTCCCATTCCTTCCTAGGCAGGCGTTCCCTTCGACTTCGGTCCCGCGAGGACGGCTCCGGCGGACAAGTCCGCCGGAGCCCAACCTGTCATCGCGCGATCGTTAGGGCCTCAGGCGCCTGCTTTTCGCGTTTCACCAAAAGCTTGTTGAGCGCATTCACATAGGCGTAGGCGGCGGCCACCAGCGTGTCGGTGTCCGCGCCGCGCCCTGTGACGGTGCGCCCGTTCTCCTCAAGTCGCACGCTCACCGTCGCCTGCGCGTCGGTGCCCTCGGTCACAGCATTGATCTGGAAAAGCTGCAACGTCGCGGCGTGCGGGTACAATTCTCTGATGGCCTTGAAGATCGCGTCGACCGGACCGTCGCCGGTGGTCTTGATCCGCGCGTCCTCACCGTTGATCGACAGCGTCAGCTCGCAGCCGGGCAGCACGTTCGTGCCGGTCTCGACCCGCAGGCTTTTCACCGAGATCGTGTCGTGGCCGCGGACGATCTCGTCGTCGACCAGCGCGACGATGTCCTCGTCAAACACGTGCTTCTTCTTGTCGGCGAGATCCTTGAAGCGCTTGAAAGCATCGGCGAAGGCCGAGTCGTCGAGCTTGTAGCCCATGCTCTCGAGCTTGTCGCGAAACGCGTGGCGCCCCGAGAGCTTGCCGAGCACCAGCGAGGTCTCCTTCACGCCGACGTCCTCAGGCCGCATGATCTCGTAGGTCTCGACATGCTTCAGCATGCCGTCCTGATGGATGCCGGACTCGTGACTGAAGGCATTCTTGCCGACGATCGCCTTGTTGTACTGCACCGGAAAGCCGGTGACGTTGGAGACGAGCTTGGAGGCCCGCGCCAGCATCGTCGTGTTCACACCGGTGGTGTAGGGCATCAGGTCCTTGCGGACCTTGAGCGCCATCACGATCTCCTCGAGCGCGGCGTTGCCGGCCCGCTCGCCGATGCCGTTGACGGTGCATTCGACCTGGCGCGCCCCCGCCAGCACGCCGGCGAGCGAATTCGCCACCGCCAGGCCGAGATCATTGTGGCAGTGGGTAGAGAAGACGACCTTGTCCGCGTCGGGCACGCGGTTCCTGAGCATCGTTATGATCTCGAAGTATTCCTGCGGCGTCGAATAGCCGACGGTATCGGGCACATTGATGACCGTTGCACCGGAATGAATGGCCACTTCGACGCTTTTGCACAGGAAATCGGGCGCCGTCCGCGTCGCATCCTCCGCCGACCACTGGACGTCGTCGGTGAAGTTGCGGGCGCGCGTGACCGAGGCGCCGATCGCCTCCAACACGGCGTTCTCGCCCATCTGGAGCTTGTGCTTCATGTGGACGGGGCTCGTGGAGATGAAGGTGTGGATGCGCGGCCGCTTCGCGCCCCTGAGCGCGTCGCCGGCCGCGTCGATGTCCTTGAAGCCGGCGCGGGCGAGACCGCAGACGCTCGCGTTCTTGACGATCCTGGTGATTTCCCTGACCGCCTCGAAGTCGCCGGGCGAGGAGACCGGGAATCCGGCCTCGATGATGTCGACGCCCATCGCGTCGAGGAACTCAGCAACTTCTATCTTCTCCTCGAGCGTCATTGCCGCGCCGGGCGACTGCTCGCCGTCTCGCAGCGTCGTGTCGAATATTCGAACCCTCTGTGTCTCGGTGCTCATGGCAATATGGTCCTTCCGTTCGCCGCATTGCGGCTTCTGATCCGTCCTTTCGCCTTTCATCCCCTAGACAAGCGACACGCGACGACCGCGCGCCGGTACCGTCTAGGGGCAGCTAAGGAGGAGCAGAAGTGCCTGCGCCGAACCGAGGGAAGGACGGGCCCTGAGCGCAACGCGCGCACGGACGCAGGTGCCGAAGCCACCCTTCGCGTCTTGCCGTGTCACGCCCTTCGCCATTGCCGGATCGCCGTTCCGCCCGCCGAGTTTACGGTTAGATAACTGTGCCCGAAACGTGGTTAAGCACTAGTAAAAGCACTATTTTCCACTTCGGTTGCCGCGTTTTACGCTGAATGGGCTTTCGCGTGCAAGTGTTTGCACGTCGCGGCGGGGACGGTGCGTTGATAGAACTCATCGACATTTCAAAGGCTTATCCGGGCAGCGACGTTCCAGCCGTTCGCGCCCTGAGCCTGACCGTGAGCGACGGCGAGTTTCTGGTCCTGGTCGGCGACTCGGGCTCGGGAAAGACCACCACGCTGAACATGATCAACCGGCTGATCGAGCCGTCCGCCGGCACGATCCGCATCGACGGCGAGGACGCACTGACATCCGACCCCGTCCGCCTGCGCCGGCGCATGGGCTACGTCTTCCAGGGCGCTGGACTCTTTCCGCACATGACGGTTGCGGAGAACGTCGCGGTCACGCCGAGGCTTCTCGGCTGGGCGAAGGACGCGATCGAGACACGCGTCGACGAGCTGCTGAACCTCGTGCGTCTGGCGCCGGCGGAGTATCGCGCGCGCCTGCCGCGCGAGCTTTCCGGCGGACAGCAGCAGCGCGTCGCGCTGGCGCGTGCGCTTGCGGCACGACCGAAGATCATGCTGATGGACGAGCCGTTCGGCGCGCTCGATCCGCTGATCCGCGACGATCTCGCCGACGAGTACCGGCAGATTCACGACACCCTCGGACTGACGACGATCTTCGTGACGCACGACATGACCGAGGCGATGCTGCACGGCGACCGCATCGCCGTGATGCACGACGGTGCGCTGGTCCAGATCGGCACGCCGAACGAGCTGCTCGCCTCGCCTGCCGACGATTTTGTGCGCGCACTGGTCGAGACGCCGAAGAAGCGTGCGCGTCGCCTGACCGAGGTCCTGGGGACGGAGCCTTGAGCGACATCGCCGAAGCCTGGTCCTATCTGCCACTCTATCTGAGCTCGCATGTCCTTCTGAGCGCGAGCGCTCTCCTGCTCGGATTGCTGCTGAGCCTGCCGCTCGCCATCCTCGCCACACGCTATCGCTGGTTGGGCGGCGCTGTTCTGGGCTTTGCCGGCATCGTGCAGACCATTCCGAGCCTGGCGCTGCTGGCGCTGTTCTATCCGGTCCTGCTGGTGATCTCGAACTTCACGCAGGACGTGTTCGGCTTCGGCTTCCGCGCGCTGGGATTTCTGCCTGCACTTCTGGCACTGACCCTTTATTCGATGCTGCCAGTGTTGCGGAACACGGTAACGGCACTCGCCAATGTCGACCGCGGCGTGAAGATGGCAGCGCGCGGCGTCGGTATGACGCCGGCGCAGTCGCTCCGGCTGGTCGAACTGCCGCTTGCCGCCCCGGTCATCATGGCCGGCATTCGCACGGCCGCGGTCTGGGTGATCGGCACGGCGACCCTGGCGACGCCCGTGGGCCAGACCAGCCTCGGAAATTTCATCTTTACGGGCCTCCAGATCGAGAACTGGGTGTTCGTCACGTTCGGCGTGCTTTCTGCGGCTGCCCTGGCACTTGCGATAGACCGCCTGCTGGCGCTGGCCGAAGCCGGGCTCGCGCTCCGCTCCAACCCGCGCATTGTTGCGGCGCTTGCCGGACTGGCCATCGTGGTCGGCGCGAGCCTCTACCCGATGCTTGCCAGTGCCGGCCATCCGATAGTAATCGGCGCCAAGAACTTCGACGAACAATACATTCTCGGCCGCCTCATCGCGAACAGGCTGGATGCCGCCGGACTTCACACGACGGAACGCGATGACCTGGGCTCCAGCGTAATCTTCCGCGCGCTCGCGGCGGGCGATGTCGACGTCTATGTCGACTACACCGGCACGCTCTGGACCAACGCCATGAAGCGCACGGACGCGCCGGGGCGCGCAGCCGTGATCGCGGAGATCGCCGACTGGGTGAAAAAGACCTACGGCGTCCGCGACCTCGGCACGCTTGGCTTCGAGAACGCGTATGCGCTGGCGATGCGCAAGGAGAAGGCCGATGCGCTCCACATCCGCACGCTAGCCGATCTCGCGGCGCATGCGCGCGAGCTGCGCATCGGCGGCGATTTCGAGATCTTCTCCCGGCCGGAGTGGAAGGCGGTGATGCGGGCCTACGGAATGCGTTTCGGGGTACGGCGGCAATACCAGCCCAATCTCATGTACGCCGCGCTGATGAGCGGCGACGTGGACGTGATCACGGCGTTCTCCTCGGACGGGCGCATTGCGCAATACGGGCTGACCGTGCTCACTGACCCCAGGGGCGCGCTGCCCCCCTACGACGCCATCCTGCTGATCTCGCCGGCGCACGCCAACGATACGAAGCTCATCGACGCGTTGAAGCCGCTGATCGGCAGGATCGATCTCAAGACCATGCAGCAGGCAAATCTCATGGTCGACCGCACTGACGACAAGCAATCGCCGGCGCAGGCGGCGCGCTGGATCGAGAGCCGTATTACACGTTAGTCACGTGCGGCATCTGTCCGCAGCGCCACGTCACTTTCCGCTTTAACGGCCCTGGCCAAAATGGTTCTGTGCGCCCGCGATCGGTGTTCCATCGATCGTCCGCCCGCGTGACCGCATCAACCAGCTTCGAGGCCTGCCGGATATGAAAATCCTGCCGCCCGTCTCGATCGAGGCACGCCGTCTGCTGCCCAGCCGGTTCGACGTGCTGGCGGCGTTGCTGGTCCTCGCCTTCATCGTGCTGTTCGCCGATGCGAGCCGGTCGCTCGTGCTGCCGCTGACGACGCTGACGCAGAAGCCGCTGTCGCTCGACCCCGCCAACCTGCCGGACTACGCGCTGCGCACGGCGCTGCGCATGCTGATCGCGCTCGGCGTATCGCTCGTCTTTACCCT
>Ga0335069_10012117_pt1 | contig 12138 bp, 9 predicted proteins | sample Lox_Sample_11_FD_206714 | JGI IMG/M metagenome (GOLD analysis project Ga0335069, IMG submission 206714) | Soil microbial communities from Loxahatchee National Wildlife Refuge, Florida, United States - Lox_Sample_1.1 | ecosystem: Environmental > Terrestrial > Soil > Wetlands | place: USA: Florida...
TGGGGCCCTTTACATGATCGACGCGGATTCCAAGATCCAAGCCGCCTTTTCGGACGTACAAAAATGAACCACCAAGGCACCAAGACACCAGGAAAAACCAAAATCAAGTCTGGAATTTTTGAAACCTTAAACATGATTGTCTTTGGTTGTTCTTGGTGCCCTTTGTGCCTTGGCGGTGAAAGAGGCGTTTTATGATCGCCAAAATTATCGAGTGGTGCGCTAAAAACAAATTCCTGGTCTCGTTGGGAACGGTTTTCGCGGTGGCCTGGGGCGCCTGGGCCCTGCGGACCATCCCCTTGGACGCTATCCCCGACATCTCCGACACCCAGGTGGTCCTTTACGCCAAGTGGATGAAGAGCCCGGACATCTTGGAGGACCAGGTGGCTTATCCGCTGGTGCGGTCCCTGCTGGGGGCCCCCAAGGTCAAGGCCATCCGGGCCTTCTCGGATTTCGGCTACGCCTACGTTTACATCATCTTCGAGGACGGCACCGACGTTTACTGGGCCCGCAGCCGGGTGCAGGAGTACCTTTCCAAGGCCCAGGGAATGCTGCCCCAGGGCGTGAGCGTCGAGATGGGGCCGGACGCGACCGGCGTGGGCTGGGTTTACCAGTACGCCCTGGTGGATAAAAGCGGCAAGCACGACCTGGCGGACCTGAAGGGCTACCAGGATTGGAATTTGCGTTACCAACTGCAAAGCCTGCCCGGCGTGGCCGAAGTTTCTACGGTGGGCGGCATGACCAAGCAGTACCAGGTGGAGGTCAACCCCAACGCCCTGGCCGCCTACGACCTCACTTTCGCCCAAGTGCTGGAGGCGGTACGAACCTGCAACCGGCAGGCAGGGGGGCGTCTGCTCGACATCAACGGCGCCGAGTACATGGTGCGGGGGCTGGGCTACCTCAAGGGCGCCCAGGACATCGAGACCGTGCCAGTGGGGCGGGATAAGCAGGGAACGGCCATCCTGGTAAGGGATGTGGCCAAGGTCCAGCTGGGCCCCGACGTGCGGCGGGGTGTGGCGGAGCTCGACGGACAGGGTGAGGTGGTGGGCGGCATCGTGACCGCCCGGTACGGTGAGAACGCCTTGAACGTGATTGCCCGCGTGAAACAGAAGATCGAGGAACTGAAACCCTCTCTGCCGGAGGGTGTGGAGATCGTGCCGGTCTATGACCGGTCGGAGCTCATCGGGGAATCCATCAAGACCCTGACCCGCGAACTCCTCAAGCTGGCCGTGGCGGTCTCGGTGGTATGCCTGGTTTTCCTCTGGAACCTGCCCTCGGCCTTGGTCATCATCCTGACCCTGCCGGTGGCCATCCTCCTGTCCTTCGTGGCCATGCGCTATCTGGGGGTTTCCTCCAACATTATGAGCTTGGGTGGCATCGCCATCGCCATCGGGGCCATGGTGGACGCCTCCATCATCATGGTGGAGAACGCCGTGAAGCGGTTGGAGGAGTGGGAAAAAACAATTTCACCGCTCACCCATCGGCCTTTAGCCGAGGGTGATGACTCGAGACGCCAAGACGCCAAGGAAGGCATTGTTGAAACCCAAACCCGCGCCGAAGTCATCCTCAAGGCCGCGCGGGAAGTGGGCCCATCACTCTTTTTCACCTTGTTGGTCATCACGGTGGGGTTCCTGCCGGTCTTCGCCCTGCAGGGGCAGGACGGACGGCTCTTCTCGCCCCTGGCCTACACCAAGACCTTCTCCATGTTTTTCGCGGCCTTGTTGGCGATCACCCTTACTCCCGTCCTGATGGTGGTCTTCTTAAGGGGTAAGGTCCGGGGGGAGGAGCAGAATCCCTTGAACCGCTTCCTGGGCAGCCTTTACGCCGGCCCCGCGCGCTGGGTGTTGGGCCACCGCAAAACCGTCTTTTTCTCCGCTTTGGGCCTCATGGTGGTGACGATTTTTCCCGTCACCCGGCTGGGAAGCGAGTACATGCCGCCCCTGTGGGAAGGTTCCCTGCTTTACATGCCCACCACCTTGCCGGGCTTGTCGGTGACCGAGGCCGCGCGGGTGCTGCAGGCGCAGGACCGGGTGCTGAAAAGTTTCCCCGAGGTGGAACGGGTCTTTGGGAAGGCGGGCCGGGCGGAAACCCCGTTGGACCCCGCCCCCTTTTCCATGGTGGAAACCACCGTTTGGCTCAAGCCCAAGGCCCAATGGCGGCCCGGCATGACCGAGGAAAAACTCAAGCACGACATGGACGCCGCCCTGCAATTCGCCGGCTGGGCCAACGCGCTGACCATGCCCATCATCAACCGCATCAATATGCTCACCAGCGGGGTCAAAACCCCCATCGGCATCAAGGTGGTAGGAGGGGATTTGGATACCATCCAGCGGGTGGGCATCCAGGTAGAGAACGCCCTGAAAACCCTCCCGGGCACCAGCAGTGTTTTCGCCGAGAGGGTGTCGGGCGGCTATTACGTGGACATCGAACCCCGCCGGGACCAGATCGCCCGCTTCGGCCTGATGCTGGAGGACGTTAACGAGATCATCGAGACGGCCATTGGGGGGGATACGGTGACCACCACCGTGGAGGGCCGGGGGCGTTACCCGGTCAGTGTCCGGCTGGCCAAGGATTTCCGGGACGACGTGGACAAACTCCGCCGGGTCCTGGTGACCACCCCCTCAGGGACGAAGGTCCAGTTGGCCCAATTAGCGGACATCCACCTGGCGCTGGGGCCGAGCATGATCCGGGACGAAAACGGCCTCCTGGCCGGCTACGTCTACGTGGACACCGAAAGCGCCGACATCGGGGGCTACGTCAAGGCCGCCAAAAAGCTCCTGGCGGAAAAAGTAAACCTGCCGTCCGGGACCAGCCTGGTCTGGAGCGGACAATACGAGAACATGGTGAAGGCCGCCGCGCGGTTCAGGGTCATGATTCCCCTGGCCTTGCTCCTGGTCTTCCTCTTGATCCACTTGAACACGAAGTCCTTCACCGAGACGGTGATCGTGCTGCTGGCGGTGCCCTTCTCGCTCATCGGGGCCATCTGGCTGTTGGACCTGCTGGGCTACAACACCTCGGTGCCGGTTTGGATCGGGCTGATCGCCCTGGCGGGCCTCGACGCTGAGACGGGGGTGGTCATGCTGCTTTACCTTAACCTTTCCTTCAAGGAATTCGAGGAAAAGGGAAGGATGGTTACGAAAGAGGACCTGGAGGAATCGGTGATCCACGGAGCGGTCAAACGCCTGCGGCCCAAGCTCATGACCGTTTGCGCCGCCTGGTTCGGGCTGGTGCCCATCCTTTTCTCCAGCGGCGTCGGAAGCGACGTCATGAAACGCATTGCCGCGCCTATGGTGGGTGGTGTCTTTACTTCTTTTGTCCTGGAATTACTGGTTTATCCGGCGCTGTTCATGGCCTGGAAATGGAACACCTTAAACCCCAAGGTGGAAGGGTGGTTTTGGAGGCTGGTTCAGAAACTAGGTTGAACAACCGGGGTGGTGGAAATCCAGGAGGCGGATAGGTTACGATTGGAGCGCTTCACATCCAAAGAAGGAGCGAAATATGAAGACCATGATTCGGCTGGGATTAATGATGGTGATGGGCTTGATGGCCAACGGGGTACGGGCCGACGAGGGCGCCAACAAAGGCGTGGCGGTCGCCACTCCGGCGGCTCCCCAAAGCACCCCCAAAGCCAAGCACGCCACGGCCAAAGCCGTGAAGAAAAGCACCGCCACCGTTAAAAAGAAAAAAACGGAAGCGCCCGCGGCCGAGGCGGACCAATATGTCTGGGTCTGCCCGATGGGGGATTTCACCGGAACCAAACCCGGCAAGTGCCCTACTTGCGGCATGGACCTCGTGAAGGTCAAGAAAAGCGACTTGAAAAAACAGTAATAACAAAGACGATTACTTCCATCCTTTCCATTTTTCCCGTCCTGGCTTAAAGTGGGAGCGTTGAAAAACCCATCTGTCATGGGATTGATCAACGGTCCCAACATCGAGCAAGGACGGGGAAAACCTCATGATTTCCGCTAAAACTCTCAGGCCTTTCCTGGCCGCCGGATTACTTATCCTGGCTTTCCCCCCTTCCCGCGGCTTCGGCCAGGCCCCCCCACCCCAGGTCCAATCCTTCATCACCCAGGCCACCACCGATTTTCAATCCCTTTCCGATTACGTGAACGGGACTTTTTCCCGGAGCATGGGTTTTTATTCCACCCTCGGCTGGAACAACCCCCCCCAGGTGTTTGATCTCTTGGGCGGACCCCATTTTGAGATCGGTTTCGGCGCGGGGGCGGATGTGATCGGCCTGCCCAACCTAGGGAGTGTCTCCTTGGGGGCCCTTTTACTCCAATCCGGGATAAATATCCCGGCGGTCATTCCGGTGCCTTTCCCGTTTGCCACGGCCCGGGTCGGGCTCCTGAACGGGTTGGATGCCGGGGTGCGGGTGACCTACCTGCCCAATGTCACCATTCCTGAGATCGGGTTCGCGGCTAATTTCACCGGTTGGGGCTTGGACCTGCGCTATAAGATCCTGGACGGCGCCATGCTTCCCACGGTAACGGTGGGTGTGAGTTACGACACCCTTCAAGGCGGGTTCTCGGTGAAGACCGACATGAAGCAGAGCACCACTTACGATTATTCGGGAACGGGTTACAACCTCGACCTGACCGGAACCTCCGTTTACGCCATGAGCTGGAACGTCCGGAGTTTCGGGGCGAAGCTGCTGGTGGGCAAAAGCCTCGGCATGATTTTTCCTTTCGCGGCAGTGGGGTTCCAGAGGAACGCCGGCGATATTTCCTCCAACATCACCGCCACTGGCACCGTAACCGAGACCTCCACCTCTTCCTCCTATCCCATCAGCGCCACTGTCAACAGTGACGCCGGGCCTGTCATTTTTGAACCCAAGTATGTGTTCGGTTTCGATTTGGGGGAGGGATTGCACTGGGCGGTAGTGGGAGAATCCAACGGCACAGATATTGCAGGAAGTACTAGCTTTAGGGTGCAATTCTAAAGACGGCAGGGAAGGCCAAGGGCCGCGGAAAAATGGCGCCAACCAAAAAACTCAACCGCATCGCTTACGTCGACCAGAGCAGTTGTACTGGGTGCGAAGCCTGCGTGGTGGAAGTACCCAAGGTTTTCCGGATGACCGCCGATGGATTGGCGGAGGTTTACAACCCCCAGGGCGCGGGGGATGCCCCGATCGAATCCGCCATGAAGGGCTGCCCGGTGAATTGCATCCATTGGAAGAAATGAATCAGTCGACAGTCGAGTGGTTTTGAGGAGTTGAAAAATGCCGCCGGTTCACACGGGTTGGATGGAAAAAAGGCAATTCGAGCGCATTGACGCCTCTGTCAAGGTGACCTACTGCCTGATCCCTAAAGCGGAATTGGTGAGCACCCTCTCCAACCCCTCCTACCGGGAATCCACGATTGACCAACTACCCGACCTTTCCAAGAAATCCGCCATCGCCCACGCCGTTACCCGTGACATTTCCATGGGCGGCATGTCGCTGGTCGGCCAGGTCCCTTTCCCCCCCGAGATGGCCTTGGAAATCCACCTCTACCTTCCCAACTATCCCGCCCCCATCACCCTCATCGCGGAGGTGGTCCGAGCGGATTCCGAGGCCGGGGGCAGCAACGGTTCCACCTACCGGGCGGGCCTCAAGATCCTCGCCATCAACAAGCAGGATGTCATCCGCCTCGACAAGTACATTTTGGCGGAGAAGCTCCGGAAACACAGCGGTGGAAAATAGGGATAATTTTAAATTATGAATTTTGAGTTGTGATTGATTTTCGATGGTTGTTTCCCATCGAAAATTTCATAAACTCAAAACTCAGAACCACGAACTCAAAACTTGAATTCAACAAATTCCCTCAAAATACTCTCCACCCCGAAAGCCGGACAGTACGACATCTCCGGGCATCCGGAGAGGCCGGCACGCGTGCTCCGGTCCCTGGAGCACTTGAAAAAGCTATTGCCCGCCACGGCTTTCCAGGAACCGATGGCCGCCCCGATTGAGAAAATCCAAGCCGTGCATGGGGAGCACCTCATCCACCTGGTCCAGGCGGAAGGCTATTTTGATCCCGACACGCCGGGGGCGCCCGGCGTCTTCCAATGCAGCCTCCTCTCGGCGGGGGCGGCCCTCCAGGCGGCCCAAGAGAGCCTCGACGGCACCCCGGTTTTTTCCCTTATGCGGCCACCCGGGCACCACGCCACTCCCCAACAGTCCATGGGATTCTGCTATTTCAACTCCATGTCGGTGGCGGTCCAGGACATGGCCCAACAGGGCAAGATCCAAAGAGCCGCGGTGCTGGACCTGGATTGCCACCACGGCAATGGCACGGAGGATTTCTGTTTCGGCAAGGAAGAGTTTCTTTACGTTTCCCTCCATCAATTTCCCGCCTACCCCGGGACGGGACGGCAATCGAGGGGGAATTGCGTGAATTTTCCCCTGGCCCCGGGAACGGAGGGGACCGATTATTTTCCCGCCCTGGAAAGCGCCTTGGGGAAGATCCGGGATTTCAAACCCGACCTGATTGGAATCTCCATGGGGTTTGATACCTATGAAAAGGACCCGCTCACCCAATTTGGCCTTGCGCAAAAGGATTACCGGGTGATCGGACAGCGGCTGAAGGAAACGGGTTGGCCCATCTTCGCCTTGCTCGAGGGCGGTTATCATGACGACTTGCCCTTTTTAATTGAGGAATTCCTGGCGGGATGGACTTCCTGAAGAGTTCGCAGTTTTAAGTCCGCAGTCCTCAGTGATTTTTTTCATCCGCAAGGTGGATGAAAAATTTAATAACTATGAACTTCGCACTGCGCACTTCGAACCCTGAGAATGGATTAAATGAAACCTCCTATCATTACGTTGTTAACCGATTTCGGCACCCAAGACACCTACGTCGGGGCCATGAAGGGAGTCATCCAGGGTATTTGTCCTGGGGCTCGAATGGTCGATTTAACGCATGAAGTGCCAGCCCAGGCCGTTATCGCCGGGGCGTTCCTCCTCAAGACCGCGTTGGATTATTTACCGAAGGGAACCATTCACCTAGCGGTCGTGGATCCGGGAGTAGGCAGCGCCCGCAAGCCTGTCGTCCTGAAAGCTGGGGGACAGACTTTCGTGGGTCCCGACAACGGCCTCTTTACGGCGGCGCTCAAGGGCCGCAAGATCGCGGAAATCATCGAGCTGACCGGGGAAAAATACCGCCTCAAAAACCCCAGTTCCACCTTCCATGGCCGGGATATTTTCGCCCCCGCCGCGGCTTATTTGGCGAAAGGGGTTCCGGCCGCTCGACTTGGTAAGAAACTTTCCAACCTCATATGGCGCGAAATCCCGGTTCCCTTTAAGACCCCAAAGGGATTGGTGGGGCAGGTCCTCTGGATCGACCATTTCGGGAATTTGGTGACAAATTTCGAGGCCTCCCATTTGAAAAAACCCTTGAGGCTGAAGATGGGCAAGACCGTGATTCTCAACCTCCACGAGCATTACGCCCAGGCCAAAAAGGGGGAACTGATCGCCCTGATCGGGTCCTTTGGGAACCTTGAAATATCGGTCAACGGCGGCAACGCCGCCCAAAGGCTTGGAGCCACCATCGGAACGACTTTCCTCTTCTTTTAATCCTGATCTAAACCAGTAAATACCATCTAAAACCCACGTTTTCAGCCCTAAAACCCTGTGCTATCTTTGTACCCCTTGTCATTCATTTTTTTGGAATAGTTTTCCATGCCACCTGCACTCTTAGGTGAGGGGCTAGGAACGAAAGAGACCCGGATTGGACGATAAAACCCTAGTTCAAAGGCTCCTCGAGGGCGATATCGAGGCCCAGCAATACCTGGACCAAACCTATCGCCTCAAGCTTTACCGGGCCTGTTGCCACCTGTTGGGATACCGGGATTCGGACGCGGAAGACGTCGTCCAAGAAACCTTCCTGGCGGCTTACGTCCAGATCAAGGATTTCCAGTTCCGGTCCTCCCTTTACCGGTGGCTGTACCAAATCGCCATGTACAAAAGTTTCCGGGTCATCCGGAAACGCCGGCGGCAGGTGGTGTCGGAAACCGAGGATATGGAAGCCCTGGCCGCGGGCAAGGCCCTGGACCAGGCGCAAAAGGAAGAAAGCCAAAGCCGGATCAAGGCCCTGGCGGATTCCATCCGGGCCGAAAGGGACGCCCTGGGCGATCCCTGCAAGACATTGCTGAAGAAACGAGACGAGGAGGGCCTCAGTTACGGCCAGTTGGCCGAAAGCCTGAAAATTCCGGTCGGAACGGTCATGTCGCGCCTGTCCCGGTGCTTGGAATCCCTTCGTAAACGCCTGGAGCGACGGCAGAAGGGGGAAGAGAGATGAACCCCTTGTTCGAGAAATATTTTTTCGGCGAACTGACCGACGCCGAGGAGCAAACATTAGAGCAAACACTGACCCAGTCGGAAACCGAGGCTTGGGAATTTGGGCAGGCCGCCGAGGAGATTTACCACCGCTACGGGTTGCCTGAGCCCCAGTTGCCGGGAGACGCGGAACAAGACGGGGGAATCAAGCCCTGGAAGTGGCTGATCCCGATCCTGTTGCTCCTGCTGTCGGGGACTTATTTCCTGTGGAGGTCATTGCAGTCCGTACCAGAGCCGATCCAAAAGCCGATCACAACGCCGGCACCGGTGCCTGTGAAGAAGGCGGTACAACAGGCGATGCCGATCCTGAAGAAGGCGGTAAAAGCAGTAGTAAAGCCCATGGAAACGCCGCCGGACGCGGCGAAAGACAAGGTTTCAGGCAATAATTTGAAGGTCGTGGTCCACCGGGAGGTGGCGGGCACGGTGGTGGTAAGGGTGATAAACTCCCTGGGCCTGGAAGTCCGCCGGATGTACGCGGGAACCCTGCAGGCGGGCCGCTGGAGCTTCGAGTGGGACGGACGGTCTGGGGACGGCCAATTGGTGGAACCGGGGAAATATTATATTCAAGTGCAGTCTGAAGGCATGACGCAAAGCCGAGAAGTGAATATCCGGTAGCGGAATGGCAAGGTTTAATGCAATTTCTCTTAGGACTATATAACCGTTTTGTCGCGGCAAAGCGGACCGGGGAATCCCTCGGCTTCAGCTACAAAAGCCTCTTGTTCCTCTTAATAGGGATCTTGCTCGCTTGCGCCTTTACCCCGAAAAAGCCGGCTAGGGTTTTTGCCCAGAACCGCACTCCGGCATCCCATTCCGACTTGGCCCAAGCTAAAGCCATTCTCGAAAAAGTGCCTTTGTATTTTGAACGGAACCTGGGACAAACGGACCACCGGGTGGAATACCTCTCCCGGGGCAGTGGTTATACGCTCTTTTTCACCCCCCGCGAATCGGTCCTGGCGGTAGAGGGTTCCGGTTCCCCTGTTTCGTCTGGCCCCCAAGCCCACCACTCCTCGAGTAACTCTTCGGTATTGCGCGTGCGGCTCCATGGCGTAGGACAAGGCTTGTTGAAAGGCGCGGAACAACTGCAGGCCAAGGCTGACTATTTCATCGGCAATGACTCCTCCCGTTGGAAGACCGGAGTACCCCTCTATTCCCGGCTCAAGGTCCGCGACGCCTACCCGGGAATCGACATGGTGTACTACGGGAACCAAGGGAAGTTGGAATACGATTTCGTGGTTCATCCCGGGGCTGATCCCCGGCGCATCCGGATGGATTATGAGGGAGCCAGCCAGGCCGAGCTCCAGGATGGCAACCTGGTTTTGAGGCTTGGGAATAGAGCGGTGGCCTTCAAGGCCCCTGTGGTTTACCAGGAAAGCCCAAATAGCCGGAAGCTTTTGAAAGGCCGTTATGTCTTAGCGGGGACGAACCAGGTTTCCTTCGTCGTGGATTCCTACGACCGGTCCAAAACGCTGGTCATTGACCCGGTCCTCGATTACTCCAGTTACCTGGGTGGAATGAGCATCGGGCCGACTGGGGGTGCCGTAGAAAATGGAATGGCCATGGACGCTTCCGGCAATGTTTACATCACCGGCTACACCCAGGAGATCAACTTTCCCACGACCACCGGGGCCCTTCAAACCTTGGTTCCGAACCAACAGGCACAAATGGCGATCGTGGTGAAGATCAATCCCTCGGCCAGTGGGAACGCCCAATTGGCCTATGCCACTTACTTGGGAGGCGTTTCTTGGATCTATGGGCAGAACAATTCATCCGGGAACAACATCGCGGTGGATGCAAGTGGCCATATTTACGTTGCTGGATGGACCAATGCCTCTACCTTTCCCACCACGTCCAACGCCTATCAACCAACGAACGGGGCCGGCACCAACGAGGTTTTCGTTACCGAGCTCGACCCTTCCGCGAGCGGGGCGGCCCAATTGGTTTATTCCACTTTTCTTCTCTCGACGGGTGGAGGGGGTTTTGACCTGGGGATGGCCTTGGACAGTTCCGGGAACATCTACCTCGCGGGTGACGCCTTGTCGGGCTATCCCACCACCAGCGGAGCTTATCAAACAACCGGCGGCGTTTTCGTCGCTGAATTAAACCCAACCCTTTCGGGCAGCGCCCAACTGGTTTATTCCACCCGCTTAGGTGGAACCGGCAATGATTATGGCCGGAACATCGCGGTGGACGGTTCGGGGCATATCTTCGTTTCCGGTTACACCACCTCCTTGGATTTCCCGACGACCTCAGGCGCTTATCAAACCACCTACCCCGGCTCCCAGAGTTGTTTCGCGGTGGAGCTCAACCCGGCGGCTTCCGGCAGCGCCCAGTTGGTTTACTCCACCTACCTGGGCCCAGGGGGCCAACCCAATGGGATGTGCCTGGACCCCAGCGGGAATATTTACTTGACGGGCACGACTACCGGGACGAATTTTCCAACTTCTGCTGGGGCTTACCTGCCCACGCCTGTTTCCAGCACCGACGGTTACGCTTTTGTCAGCAAAATCAACCCTTCCGCCTCCGGCAGCGCCCAACTTGCTTTCTCGACTTACCTGGCCGGCAATAACGGGTCCAATGGCAACGCCGTCACCGTGGATTCCGGCGGCAATATTTACGTGACGGGGAACACCTATTCCACCAACTTTCCGACGACCTCCGGGGCCTACCAGACCACCGATCCGGATGTGCAGGCCAACCATGTTTTCGTAACTAAACTTAACCCCGCTTTGAGCGGCAACGCCCAGCTGGTTTATTCCACCTATATCGCCGGAGTGGGCGGAATGTCTTCGGGTGAAAACGCCAAGGGTATTGGTTTGGATAGCCAAGGTAGGATCGTGGTGGTGGGCTACGCCCAAGGAACCACTTATCCTTCGACCGCCGGCGCCTACCAATCGGTGATCAATGGGGGAGAATTTCCCTTTGTCTCCATCTTGGATACGACGAAAACCGGCAGCGCCCAATTGGTTTACTCCACTTACGTGGGGGGCGGCAGTTCGGATGCCGGCCTGGCGATGGTGGTGGATTCCAGCGGCAATATCTACCTCACTGGTAGCACTTCCTCCACCAATTTCCCTCTCTCGCCGGGAGCCTACCAATCCACCTTCCCCTTGGGGTTGGGGAACTCCAAGGCCTTCGTCGTCAAGCTGAACCCCTCGGCCTCGGGGAACGCTCAATTGGTTTTCGCCAGTTACCTGGGCGGAAACGCCACGGACTTGGGCCAGGCCATCGCCGTGGACGCGACGGGGAAGATTTACGTGGCGGGTACAACAAGATCAAGCAATTTCCCCGTTACCGGTGGGGCTTTGCAAGCGACCAATGGCAGCGCCTTCATCACCAAGTTGGATCCATCCCAGATCGCCGGGGGCCAATTGGTTTATTCCTCTTATTTCGGCGGGACCGGCCAAACCCAGCCCAGGGCAATGTGCCTGGACGCCAGCGCGAACGTCTATTTGACGGGGTACACCCTTTCCAGCGATTTCCCCAAGAGCAGCGGCGCCTTCCAAACGTCGGCGAGCTACTGGCCCGCCTTCGCGACGAAATTGAACCTTTTCGCCACGGGCAGCGCGCAGGTCGTTTTCTCCACCTATATCAACGGGTCGGGCTTGGGGTCGGATTACGGCAACGGGATCGCCGTGGACGGAAGCGGAAATATCTACGTTACGGGACAGGTTGGCACGACCAATTTCCCGACCACCGGCAGCGCCTACCAGACGATCGGCGGGATCTTCGTGTGCAAATTCAACCCGGCCCTGACCGGCAGCAACCAGCTGGTTTACGGGACGCTCCTGGGGGGGAGCGGCAACAGCGAGGCGGGACAGGGCATCGCG
>Ga0335069_10012119_pt1 | contig 12136 bp, 10 predicted proteins | sample Lox_Sample_11_FD_206714 | JGI IMG/M metagenome (GOLD analysis project Ga0335069, IMG submission 206714) | Soil microbial communities from Loxahatchee National Wildlife Refuge, Florida, United States - Lox_Sample_1.1 | ecosystem: Environmental > Terrestrial > Soil > Wetlands | place: USA...
CCAGCAGCGAATAGCCGAAACGCAGCACCACCCAGCGACCCGCGGGCGGAGTCCAGTCGAGCGTCCCGTCAGGACGCATCTTGCTCGTCAGGTCGATCACGTCGCTCTTTTTGATCGCATCCTGTGGCGTGAAATCGACCGTGGCCAGACCGTAGGCGTCCCAAACCGGATTGAACGCGGCCTTCTCTTCGAAGCGGTTTACGCGCGCGCCGGGATGCAGAACCAGTTCGGCGATGGGGATATCCTTCGACGGCGGCGGGGTGGGAAAGCCCGCATCCGCCATCAGATTCGGCGCCGCCGGTTGCGTCTTGAAGGTCACCCGGAAATACTTCGCCGTGACGGGCGCAAACGCGAGGGTGTGCTCTGTGGACCCGCTCTTCGGGATGTCCAGAACCACGCGATAACTCTGGCCGTCATCGCTGGCCTCGAGAGCCCGTCCGCTTTCGCCACCCGGCGGGAGAAACGCATCGAATGGTCCTTTCCTGCCGGCAACGATGGTGAGCGCGCGGATGGTCTGCGGCTGTCCGAACTCAAACTGGATCCACGCTTTGTCGCCGACCTCTTTTGCCATCGGAAGCGCGACGGTTTTTACCAGGTCGCCATCACTCAGCAGCTCAGGATCGATGTCTCCGCTGCTTGCGGTGATGATGGCGTCGGGGACTGGTACGTCGTTTTCCCCTTCCTTGTAAGCGATCACCGCGGAGTCGGCATAGTACTCGGGCGCCTTGAACCCTCCGCCCATCAGGTCGCCCATGTCTTCGATGGGCAGGTTCTGGAACGCGCCTGTGTTGGAGGGCGGGTGCGGAACGGTTCCAGTGAAGGGTTTGCCGCCTTCCACCCGGATCTCGCTCCACACATATTTCTTCATTGCTTCCTTGCCCGGCACCCACGGCCCGCCGGTTTCGCTCCAGCCGGGCGAGCCCGCGATGGCCATTTCCAGTCCCAGCTGGTCCGCCAGAAGCGTGGCGGACTTGAAGGCGTCCTTCCACGCCGGAGTCATGTAGACGAGCCGGTTCTCCACCACTTTGGGCGTGAACAGGGCGGCGTCGAAATTCTGGAAGCCGCCCAGGCCGGCGCGATGCATCCACTCGAGATCGAGCTTGATGCCTTCCTTGGTGATGTTGCCGTTCATCCAGTGCCACCACACGCGGGGAAGCGCGCTCTGGGGCGGGTTTTCGAAGCCGCTCTTCAGCGCGTCGCCGGCGCCTTGCGCGGCGGCCACGCTTGCGGTGAGGCCCAGGGACAGAACGGCGCGCCGGACCCATCCATTGCGCATCGAATGTGAATTCAGCTGGAACATGCAAACGCTCCTTCGGTTGAGGCGCGGCCGGCTCTCCTCCATAGGTTCAGGAGCGGCAGAACCAGGCCCGGATATGGGTGAGGGCGGCTCAATGAAGCGGAAGTGTATTGATCACGAGAGCGAGTGTCAAGAAATTATATGTCTATTGAAATACAAGATTTTCTTCTCGACGGACAGGGGACTCGGGCGGTACCCGCCGCGGCGGTCAAGCCACCAGGGTTGTATACGCGAATCCGGCGTCCACGATCGAGGCGCGGTGGCTCTCGTAGCGGCACGTGGCCTCTTCCGGGGTCCGGCAGCTCTCGTCGTTGAATCCATTCCACCGGATCTGTTGCGCGGCAGCGGACCAGGAGGCGTGAATCTCTCGAACCACGAACCGGGGATTGACGGTAGTACCAAGGTCGACCAGGCGGAGTTCGCAAATCTCCTGGTCCTGGGTGGAAAGATGGGGTGCTTTAGATTTCCAGAGTATCTCTACCATAATGAATTCATAATCCCGCAGGAACGAACGAGAAGATGTGAGATAGCTCACTCGTGATGGACGGCGTGAAGCATTCTGCGGAAGCGAAGGACAGGTGAGGCCAAAGCGATCGCGAGGGGAATTTGGAGGGCCCCGTAAACTTTGCAAATACCACGGAATCCGTCGGTAAGTCGTTGATTCCATGGTGGGCGCTATAGGATTCGAACCTATGACTTCCACCGTGTGAAGATGGCACTCTACCGCTGAGTTAAGCGCCCGTAAAGGGAGGCATCGGGAGGGGCTTCCCGTAAGATAGAGTAACACCAGCAGGGTAATGCGGCCAAACCAGCCGTCGGGGTCAAACCGGTGGTCGGAATCGGCTCCCGCTTTACTCTGGTGTCCGCTTGCGCATGATCTTTCGAGCCCGACCTAATCGGCCAAAATCTCCGGGATCCCCAGGGACAGGAGAGCTATCACCTACGGGGGAGGTTGCGCTGGATCGCCTGGCGGGTTCCGAACTCGCTTCTAACTATGATGTCGGTCTTTCGGGCGGGGACAACGGGGTCCGAATGCCGGCCGGGACCCAGGCCATGGCGGCCCGCCCGGGCGGGAGCGGCGCAGGGGACGAGATGGACCGCAATCCGGGCGGTTTATCGCCCCAGGACGCCGGAAAATCCAGCCCTGAAAATGCCCCGGAACCGCAACCTTGCGGCGAGGACAGTGTTCCAGAGGATATGGCAACGCTCGTCCTGGATAAAGCGGCCCTGGGGCAAGGCCCGGTAGTCAGGCCTGACCCGGACGCGGAACGACTGGCGGCCCGGCATTTTGCCGCCGCCGACCCGGCCAGCGATGCCGCCATCATGCTCCGCGTGGCCGCGGGGGACGAAACGGGGTTCAACTACCTGGTGGAGAAGTACCACCGGGCCATGGTGCATTTCCTGTTCCGGATGGTGCACAACCAGGCGGTTGCCGAGGAGTTGGCGCAGGAAGTCTTCCTGCGGGTGTACCGCTCCAGGGAAAGTTACCGGGCGGAGGCGAAGTTTACGACGTGGTTGTACCGCATCGCCACCAATTTGGCGGTAAACTATGCGCGCGATACAAAACATGAGCGGGCGGCGCAGAACGTCTACCTGGACGTGCCCGACGAAGAGACCGGGACCACGCCGGAGGTGGCCGACGACGAGCCCACGGTGGAACAGCGGCTGCTCCGCGACGAGCGCATGGCGGCCATCCGCAAGCACGTGATGGCGCTGCCCGAACGGCAACGCATGGCGGTGCTGATGCACAAATACCAGGGGCTGGATTACCGGCAGATCGGTGAGGTGCTGAAGCTGAGCGAGTCGGCGACCAAGTCGCTGCTCTTCCGCGCGTACCAGACATTGAGAGAGAAGCTGAAAGATTTCGTCTAACGGGGTGAGTCGATATAAGCCGGAGGGGACCGGCAGGAATCGGGGTGGTAGTCATGGAGACCAAGAAGAGCACGTGCACGGAGATGGAGGAGAAGCTTGCGGACCTGCTGCTCGATCCTTCGGCCGTGCCTGAAAACGTAACAACTCATGTTGCCGGCTGTGAGTCCTGCCAGCGGCAGCTCGAGGAGTTGCGCGCCACCATGGCTCTGCTGGACACCTGGGAGGTTCCGGAGCCGAATCCGTACTTCATGACCCGGTTTCAGGCGCGGCTTGACGAAGAACGCGCGGCCGCGCCGGCCGGATGGGCGGCGCGCCTGGTCAATCGCATTCGCGCGCGCATTCTCTACGGTCCGCAGCTTCATGCACGCCCGCTGGCGGCCATGGCATTGACCGTTCTGCTGCTTCTGGGTGGCGGCGCATACCTGGGAATTACAAATTGGGAGGATCAGGCGCAGCCTACGCGCGAAGCCGCGGTGGTGAGCGACCTGCAGACCCTGGACAACAATGCGCAACTGCTGGATCAACTGGAAGACATCACGCAACCGGCGGATGCGCCGGACGACGATTTGAACACGAATTGATCTTTTAGATTCTTTGGAGCAGGGCATTCGGGGATCGGGTGAACATGAAAGGCACACGCAAGGCGGACACATGGCGCCGCGCAGGTCTGGCTGCCGCGCTGGGGAGCATCTGGCTGGCTTCCTCGTTCGCCTACGGCCAGCATAACCAGCACTCCTCGCCGCCTCCTGCTCCCCGGCAAGCGCAGCAGCCTCAATCGCAGCCGCGCGGGCCGCAGCAAAAGCCGCCGCAGAGTCAGGCACACCAGCAGCAGTTGCAGAACCGGACCTATGTTCAACCCCAGGGCCGCACCCCGGTGCCGCAGGGCTTCGTTCCGCAAAACAATGCGCGCCCGGTGTACCCGGTGCCGCAGTATCCGGCTCCCGGCCCGCCGCGGCCGGCCTACAACGCTCATCCGGCTCTGAACAACTCGCCTCCGGGCCACCTCGGTTCCTGGCTGAACGAGCATCGCAACGTTCCAGTCCAGGACCAGGAAAAGATGCTGCGCAACGATCCGGCGTTCAACAAGCTGCCGCAAGGGCAGCAGCAGCGGCTCGTTCGCCAGTTGAACAACGTGAACCAGATGCCGGATGAGCAGCGGCAGCGGCGGCTGGCACGCGCCGAGAACCTCGAGCGCCTTCCGGCCGAGGACCGCATGCGGATCAACCGCTCGGCGCGCGAGTGGACGACGCTTCCGGCGGACCGGCAGACGGTGATGAAGAGCGCCTTCCGTGATCTGCGCTCGGTGCCACCCGATCAGCGCAGCATCGTGCTGAACTCCAGCCGCTACCGGAGTCAGTTCACGTCGCAGGAACGGGGGATCCTGTCGGACCTGCTGCGCGTGGAACCGTACGAGCCGCCGCGCTAACCTCTACCAAGCTGCAACCGCTATCACGAACTCCGAGCCTGCATACCATTGCGCAGAGGCGCCATGGAGGCGCTTTCTGCCGCTGTAGTACGATGGCATTATTCAAGAGGAGCACCCTCATTCGTCGCACAATCCGGGCGCGGCACGGGGTGGCAGTAGAAGTTCGACGTTTGCGGGAGTTGCCATCGCTTTGCGTCGTGCAAGACCAGTCGCTCGACCAGCATCCCGCAGGGGCTTAAGCCCAGGAAGTTTTTGGTTGCATCTTTCGGCACGACTGAAGTCATGCCCTGTTACAAGGCCCGGCTGCGGAGGGTGAGGCAGCCGGATTCGGTTTTTCAGGCCCCTTTGAGGGGCCACCGCCATAAAGCCTCCGGCCTTGCCAGAGAATACTTATGTGGATGTTCTTCGACCAAAGTCATTCATGCGGTCAACTATTCGATATCAGCGGGTAATGTGCATATTCTTCATTTGATTCTCAGTCTTTCTCCGGCGGACGGTGGACCGCCGGAAGTGCTGCGGCAATTGTCGGTCGCGTATCAACTGGCTGGTCATTCGGTCGAAATCGCATGTCTCGACCGGCCGGACGCTCCCTTCCTGAAAACCATGACGTGCCCGGTGCATGCACTGGGCCAGTCGTATCTTGGGCGATACGCGTTTTCTCCCCGCCTTACCGATTGGCTGCGTGCGAACGTAACCCGCTTCGACTTAGTGGTCGTGAACGGGATTTGGAGTTACCCGGGTGTGGCGCTGCGCCGGGCGGCCCGCCGCGCACGCCGTCCCTACGGTGTGTTCGTGCATGGAGCGCTGGATCCGTGGTTCAACAAGCGATATCCGCTCAAACACCTGAAGAAGCTGCTTTACTGGCCGGTTCAATATCGTGTGCTTCGCGATGCAAAAGCCGTATTTTTCACCACCAAGGCCGAGAGCGAACTTGCGAAACAGAGCTTCCAGCCAAACGCCTGGCGAAGCGTGGTGGTGCCTTACGGCATAGGCGATCCTCAGCGCGAGGCAACGAAGCCCCATGAAGCGCCGGCACAGATCGAGAAGTTTTACATAGCCAATCCGGATCTTCGTGGGAGGCGTTACCTGCTCTTTCTCGGGCGGATTCATGAAAAGAAGGGTTGCGACCTTCTCATTCGGGCTTTCGCCAGGGTTGCAGCCGGAGCTCCGGATGTTCATCTGGTTGTCGCCGGTCCGGACCAGATGGGTCTGCAAGTGAAACTGCAGCAACTGGCTGAGGATCTCGGAATCGCTGGGCGCGTCCACTGGCCGGGACTGTTGCGCGGCGATCTCAAGTGGGGGGCTCTGAGAGCCTGCGAAGCCTTTGTGCTTCCTTCGCATCAGGAGAACTTCGGGATCGCTGTGGTGGAAGCGCTTTCGGTTGGCCGGCCCGTCCTGATCTCCAATCAAGTCAATATCTGGCAAGACATAGTTGCGGATGGAGTGGGCCTGGTGGAGGAGGATACGCTGGCGGGAACCGGACAACTGCTTCAGAAGTGGTTCGCGCTTTCCACCGGCGAGCGGGAGGCATACGCGTCCGGCGCAAGGGAGTGCTTTCTGACAAGGTTTTACATCGCGCGCACAGTTGAAGCGATCGCCGCCACCCTCATGCCCGCAACGGCGCTGACTCCCGCGGCATCTCTCAAGGCACACGTCACCTGATTTCCGGGGAAAATGATTCTTTGACTGGCGGAATGCACGCGGGGTAAGATGCGGCTCTCCCCGGGCCCACTCGCGCAACAGGAGGTCAAAGAAAGATGGCGACGGCGGAAGTCTCTCCTCAGATCGAACCCTCAAAACTCGACGCCTTCATGGGTAAGGCGGTAATGGATATGGGCGCGGCTCTCCACGCCGCGCTGGTTGTCATCGGAGACAAGCTGGGCCTGTATAAAGCCATGGCAGGCGCCGGTCCGATGACTTCGAGCGCACTTGCGCAGAAAACCAAAACCTCCGAACGTTATGTGAGGGAATGGCTGAACGCCAATGCGGCCAGCGGATTCGTAACATACGACGCCTCGACAAAGGAATTCCTGCTGCCGCCTGAGCAGGCATTTGCCTTGACGACCCTTGATCTGCCGGGAGCGTTTCACATCATCTCGGCCTGCTTCAAGGATGAACCGAAGATCACCCAGGCATTCCGCACCGGTGACGGCGTGGGCTGGCACGAGCACGATGCCAACCTGTTCTTCGGGACCGAGCGCTTCTTCCGGCCCAACTACGAGAACAACCTGCTGAGCAACTGGATTCCGGCCCTGGAAGGAGTGACCGACAAGCTCGCGAACGGCGCATCTGTTGCCGACGTGGGTTGTGGTCACGGCGCGTCGACGATCCTGATGGCCAGGGCCTACCCCAAGTCGCGATTCTGCGGATTCGACTACCACAGCGGCTCGATCGAGTACGCACGCCATGTTGCGGGTCGCGACGGGCTGCTGGACCAGATCACCTTCGAGGTGGCGAGTTCGAAGAGCTATCCGGTGAACGGCGGCTACGACCTGGTGACGTTCTTCGATTGCCTGCACGACATGGGCGATCCGACCGGTGCAGCGAAGCACGTTCTTTCGTCGCTGAAACCAGACGGCACGTGGATGATTGTCGAGCCGTTTGCCAACGACGCCCCGGAACAGAATCACAACCCGGTGGGACGGATCTATTACTCGGCTTCGACGATGATCTGCACGCCGGCATCGCTGGCGCAGGAAGTCGGCGCGGCGCTCGGAGCGCAAGCCGGCGAAGAACGGATTCGGGCCGTGGTCCTGGGCGCCGGGTTCACTCGTTTCCGCCGTGCCGCGCAAACCCCGTTCAACCTGGTCTTCGAAGCGCGTCCCTGAGAGCGGGCACGAAGGGAAGCACAAGAAGAAGACGGGGAAATGCTGTCTTAGGTGCAACGAGAAGTCCTGTTTCGGAGTCAATACAAAGCAGGCGGGTGGGTGTACTTCTCTGGAGTTTTGGCCGAACGATATGCGGACGAGCTCGTCCATCATTCTGCTGCGGTACTTTCGCGATATTGGGTATGGCTTTCTGCGATTCGTGGCAAAGATCCTGGGTTACAATCGAAGAGAGTTCCCCATCCAATCTCTAAAAGGTTGACGCGTGACGTCACACTTGAAGGTGGAGTGTCACTCTATACAATGAGGCATTTTGCGCTTCTTATTTTTTTAGTGCTTATCCCGGGGGCCCTCAGCGCGCAGGCGGGATGTCCTGCGAATGTCAAGGCCATTCCTCTTCATAAAGCAAATCAAAATCAGATAGTGGTGGGCGTGTGGCTCAACCACCTGGGGCCGTATGACTTTCTTCTGGATACCGGCACGCAGATGACGGTTGTCGATTTGTCGCTGGCAGCGGATCTCCATATGACGACCACGGGAAACGCCAATGTGGCGGGCGTGAGCTTTCAGGGGCTGGCGATGTTCGCGCAGCTCGATCGGCTCGAAGTCGGGAATCACGTAGCAATCAGGCAGGGCGTGCTGATCTATAACATGAAGAACGTGCAAGGGTCTGGATTTGCCATTCGAGGCCTTCTGGGTGAAGATTTCCTCTCGCGCTTTGATGTGCTGATCGACAAGTCGCACAATGTGCTTTGCATCGATGATACAGGCGCAATGCTCCAGGTCTTGCAAGGGGAGCGTGCCCCGGTGACTCCATCGCCTGGCGGGACCGACCCTCAATCCCATATTGTCTCGGCGCCCGTCATCGTCGGGAACGGGGCCAAGCCCGCCGCCGGCGCCAAGTCCAACTAAGGACTGCGTGCCAGTCCCGCGTGCCGGATGGGCGGCAGTAAGCCTGCCGCTTGGAATCGGCTGGGCTGTCCATCGCCTTTTCCGGTCATGGTCGCTATAATTTGCCGTCAGTTACAATGAAGACAGGCCTACAGCCAATTCTCTTCGCGCGTCCAGCGCCCAATCATAGCAAGGAGTTTCAGAATTTATGGCGATTCCCGCCACCCAAATGCGTCCGGGCATGATCATCAAGCACAACGACCAGCTTCACCTGGTTTTCAAGGTGGAGCACCGCACGCCCGGCAACCTGCGCGCCTTCATCCAGGCCAAGCTGCGCAACCTGCGCTCCGGCGCCATGTTCGAGCATCGCTTCCGTTCTGCCGATGCCATCGAGAAGGTGGTCGTGGATGAAGTCGCCATGGAGTTTCTCTATGCTGACGGCGACGACTATTACTTCATGAACCCCGAGAACTACGAGCAGACGGTTCTCAAGGCTTCGACTCTGGGCGATGCGGTGGAGTACCTGACGCCCAACCTGCAGATCAAGGTCAGCTACTTCGACGGACAGGCTGTTGGCATTGACCTCCCGTCGTTCGTCGAACTCACGGTGGTTGAGACCGAGCCCGGCCTCAAGTCGGCCACCGCCTCCAGCGTGACCAAGCCTGCCAAGACCGAGACCGGCCTCGTCGTCCAGGTGCCCCCCTTCATCAACGAGGGCGAAAAGATCCGGGTGGACACCAGCGAAGGCGCCTACCTGAGCCGCGCGTAGGAGTTGATTCCAGGCTTTCTGTAACGGGCGCCCCACAGGCGTCCGGTTTCATTTTGGACAAGTGGGAGGCAGGTGGCATATTGGGTAGTACAGTCGCAAGATCCCCTCGTCCCAGGAGTTTCTCCATGCCCGTTCCCGCCTGTATTTCCCAAGCCGCCGAAGACTACCGGTTCAACAACGGCTTTCTCCTCAGGTCTGTCCAGGATCTCGCCCCGGAAGAGTGGGTGAAGCGGCCCAGTGACTTTTGCAACCACGTCGCCTGGATCGTGGGGCACGTGATCTGGGCGCGAACTTCAGTCCTGAGCCGGCTGGGCGCGCCCTGGTCGGCGCCCTGGCTGGGGATGTTCGCCCGCGGCACAAAGCTGGATGAGGGCGCTGCCTACCCCTCCTCCGACACCCTGATCGATGCCTGGAAGGAGGTCGGAGGCGTGCTCAGCCAGGCGCTCGAGAATGCGTCCGAGGAGGCCCTCTGCGTACCCGTGACGCCGCCTGGCCCCCCGAGCGCCGATGGCAAGATCAGTGGCCAGATCCGGTTCCTGGCGTGGCACGAAACCTATCACGTAGGCCAGGTCTCCATCGTTCGGGGCCTGCTGGGGCACAAGGGAATGATGGGCTAAATAACTCTGAAACTTGCGGGATCCACTTCTGTGCCGGTCGAGGCCTTGAGATGGCGATCTTGCCCGTGCACGGTACCAGGCCGGCCGTCGCTGGCAAGCGCCCTCTTTCCTGCTACTGAAATTCCAGGAATCGGCCGCCTGCTTCGCTCGCATTATGAGAGCTGTACGAGCTTTACTTCAAGCAGAGCTTCAATCGTGAGCAGGGCCTCCAGAACGGCCGGGGGTACGGGCGGATCCACCTGCACGACCGCCAGGGCGTGCACTGGCTTGACGCCGGATCGGTCACGGCCGAGCGCGAAGTTGGCGATGTTGACCCCGCATTCGCCCAGGATCGTTCCGATCCGCCCGATGACGCCGGGCACGTCGAGGTTGCGGCAAACGAGCAGTGTGCCTTCGAGCGGCGCCTCGACATCGATGCCGTCGAACTCCAGCAGCCTGGGCTGCTCGCCGTGAATGACGGTGGCCGTGGCGTGGCTGATGCCACCAGCCGTGTGCAGCTCGATGGCCAGCATGGTTCCCGCTCCACCGCGATGACCGTTCTGCTTGTCCTCGTGGACGCGGATCCCGCGCTCCTCGGCGACCGCGGCGGCGTTGATGCGGTTCACGTTTTCCGACCCGGCCAGCAGGCCCGCAATCGCCGAGTTGCGCACCAGGTCGGTTTTGGCATCGGTAAGCACGCCGCCATAGACGATCTCGATGGCCTCGATGCCGCCTTTGCCCGCCTGCGCGAGGAACGAACCCAGCCGGCTGGCGAGGTCGATGTACGGCGAGAGCTTGACGTACTCCTCATGGGTCAGGGACGGCAGGTTGACCGCGTTCTGAACCACGCCAAGTTTCAGGTACTCGCGCACCTGGCGGGCGATCTGGATGCCCACGGCTTCCTGCGCCTCGCCGGTGGATCCGGCGATGTGGGGCGTGAGGATGACGTTGTCGAGGCCGGCGTAGGGCGAGTTCTTCGGCGGCTCTTCGGCAAAGACGTCCAGGGCCGTCCCGCCCACCTGGCCGGATTTGAGCGCCTCCACGAGAGCCGCGTCGTCCACCAGCTCGCCGCGGGCGCAGTTGATGATGCGCACGCCCTTCTTCATGGCCGCCAGGGTCTTGGCGTTGATAATGCCGGTGGTCTGCGGCGTCAGGCCGACATGGAGGGTCAGATAATCGGCTCGCGCCAGAAGGTCCTCAACCGAGACCAATAAAATGCCGTTTTCGCGGGCGACGGCGGCGGAAACGAAGGGGTCGCTGCCGATGATTTCCAGGCCGAAGCCACGGGCGCGGCGGGCGACCTCCAGGCCAATCCGTCCCAGGCCCAGGATGCCCAGCGTCTTGCCTTTCAGTTCGGCGCCCTGCAGGTTCTTCTTTTCCCACTTGCCGGCGTGCATCGATGTGTTGGCGGCGGGGAGCTTGCGAGCCAGGGCCAGCATCAGCCCGATCGTCAGCTCGGCGACCGCCACGGCGTTGGCGCCCGGGGTATTCATCACCACGATGCCGCGGCGGGTGGCGGCCTCGGCGTCGATGTTGTCCACGCCCACGCCGGCGCGACCGATGACGCGCAGCTTAGGCGCCGTCTCCATGAGCGCGTCGTCCACCTGCACGGCGGAGCGTACCACCAGGGCGTCGGCATCGGCCAGCGCCGCCGGCAGCCCGTCGGGGAGCTTGTCGTGCGTCAGAACTTCCCATCCGGGCTCGGCCGCAAACACAGCCAGGGTCGCCGGAGACACCTTCTCGGCCAGAACGATCTTCATTTTCTCTCCCCTCTTGTCGGTGGCGGCGTACTCGTCGAAACGGACGCCTTCCTTCTCGCACAGCAGGTCGAACATGCGCAGCACGGCCGAATGTGGCTTGCCCTCGCCACGCTCATATTTCACGATCGAGTTGGGATGCACGCCCAGCCGCTCCGCCATCTGGTATTGGTAGAGGTCGAGCTGCTTGCGCGCGATCACGAGTTTTTCGCCGAAGGTGAGTTCAGGCATTGAGGCTCCAGCAAGAGTGAACAGTGGACAGTGAACAGTGCACAGTGGGGGGTGTTGCTAAAACTGCAGAGATCCCCATGGATCCGGGAACCGCGGTGGCGGCAGCGAAACTGTCCACTGTTCACTGTCCACTGTTCACTGCTTTCGCATACACTTCCTGCGCCGCCGCCACCGCCTTGCCGAACGTGACTGGAAGGCCGAGGACGTCTTTCGCAATGTGCTCCATCGCGCCCAGGAAAGCCACGGTGTCGAGGTAGTCGAAGAAGCCGAGATGGGCGACACGGAAGATCTTGCCCTGCATCTCGCCCTGCCCGTTGGCCGTGACCAGGCTGAATTTCGCCTTGAGGGCTTTCACTACGGCGCCGGAATCCATGCCTTCAGGCACGGCGACCGCGGTGGCGGCGGCGGCCGGAGCCGTGGGCGCGAAGAGCGTGAATCCGAGCGAGGTAAGGCCGGCGCGCGTGGCTTCGGC
>Ga0335069_10012120_pt1 | contig 12135 bp, 9 predicted proteins | sample Lox_Sample_11_FD_206714 | JGI IMG/M metagenome (GOLD analysis project Ga0335069, IMG submission 206714) | Soil microbial communities from Loxahatchee National Wildlife Refuge, Florida, United States - Lox_Sample_1.1 | ecosystem: Environmental > Terrestrial > Soil > Wetlands | place: USA: Florida...
CCGGCGTCGACAGTGTAGATCAGGCCCGGGTGACCGTCCCGCCGCCAGGCGTCGGCCACGGCGGTGTCGAACAGCGCGGTCGCTGCTTCGAGCAGCCAGGTCGCGGGCTGGGCCGCCTCGAGGGTCAGCAGCAGCCGGGCCCATTCGAAGGAATGACCCGGCGTGGTGCCGGGCGGCCGGAACGGGTCGTTCGGGCGGTCGGCGTTGTAGTCCGGGAGAGGCTGCCAGTTCTGGTCGTAGTGCTCGGGTATCCGCCAGGCGTGCGCCCGGGCCTGCTCATTGACCAGGTAGCCGGCGATCGAGGTCGCCCGGGCGGCCCAGACCGGATGGCCGGTCACGTCGCCCGCGGCGAGGTACGCCTCCACCGAGTGCATGTTGCTGTTGGCGCCGCGGTACGGCTCGGTTTCGGTGAAGCCGGCGTTCCAGCTCTCGAGCGCGAGGCCCTCCGCGTCGGACCAGAAGTGCCGGTCGATCGCGGCCGCGGCGGCCTCCAGAGCGGCCTCGGCCCCCGGGATGCCGGCGGCCAGCGCGCTGGAGGCGGCCAGCAGGACGTGGGCATGGGCGTAGTTCGCCTTGGCGGTATCGAGGACGTTCCCGGCCGGGTCGAGGCTGGCGAACCAGCCGCCGTGCTCGCCGTCGGCATACCGGCTGGCCAGGGCGTCCAGGCCGGAGGCGGCCAGGGCGCCCGCGCCGGCCACCCCGGCCAAGTGGGCCAGCGCGAACACGTACGTCATGCGCGCGTTGATGTACAGCGGGCGGGGCTGCGTCACGTCGATGCCGCCGGTGACGTCCAGCCATCCGAAGCCGCCATCGGGCAGCGCGGCCGCGCGCCCGAACTCGATCAGCCGGCTAGCTTCGTCCTGGCGCCATGGGGCTGTCCCTGGTTCGCTCATGGTCGCACCTTCCTCGTCACGCCCGAGACGGAGGCAGCTCGCCGGATCCGCGCGGGATCAGCCGGACCGGGAGGACGGTCTTGCGGCGCACCGGCGCTTGCGGGTCTTCGATGCGCTGGATGAGCCGTTCCACCGCGATGCGCCCGAGTCCCGCGGGGTCCTGGTCCAGGACCGTGACCGCGGGAGCCAGCGCTTCGGCCATGGGGATGTCGCCGAATCCGACCACCGCGACGTCGGTGCGCCCGGCCTCGTGCAGGGCGAGCACGAGCGCCATCGTGCAGGGGATGTTCGAGGAGAACACCGCGGTGGGAGGGTCCGGGGCCGCCAGCCGCTTAACCAGTTCCGCGGCAGACTCCCCGGGGGACTTGAAGGGCATGCAGACGAGGCCGGGGTGGTCGGCCAGCCCGTTCTCCGCCACCGCGGAACGGTAGCCCTTCAGCCTGCGGGCGGTGGTCGCCACCGGGGTCGAGACGCCGAAGAAGGCTACCCGCCGGTGCCCGTGGCGGGCCAGGTGAGTGACCGCCTCGCGGGCACCGCCCAGGTCGTCCTCGACAACGTAGACGCCGGAGAGCCCGCGCGGGGCCCGGTCGACGAACACCATCGGCGTCCGCTCCTGCCAGGGTGCCAGGTAGGACTGGTCCGTGCTCACGCTCACCACGATCAGGCCGCCGATCTGGCGCCGCAGCAGGAGCTCCAGGGCGGTGCGCTCGTCGGCGCCGGGGTGCAGGCTGGTCACCACGACCGCCATGCCCCGGCGCATCAGGTCGAGCTCGATGCTGCTCGTCATCGTGGCGAAGAACGGGTCGGCGAGGTCGGGAACGGCCAGGCCCACCGCGGCGTCGGCGCCCGCGCGGAAGCTGCGGGCCAGGAGGTTCGGCACGTAGTTGAGCTTCTGCATCGCCCAGCGGACCCGGTCCCGGGTCTCCTCGGTGACGTGAGGGTCATCGTTGAAGACCCGGGATACGGTCTTGGCGCTGACTCCGGCGACACGGGCAACGTCGCGCATGGTGGTCATGGTGGATAGTCTCCGCGTGCCGCCGGGTGGATCAGCAGAGGTGTCGGCGGGTCGTCAGCAGCTGGTCTTGTAGATCGCCGCCTGGCTCTGCGGCGACGACTCGTTGGCCTGCGTGATGATGGTGAACTTGGTGCCGATCTTCGGCGTGGTCGGCTTGCCGGTCAGGGCATTGAGCGCCTGCTGTACGGCGTTGGTCCCGATGTCGTACGGATGCTGGGCGATGAGCGCCTGCACGGTGCCCTGCTTCAGCGCGGTGACCTCGTCCGGCTCGGCGTCGAAGCCGACGATCTTGACCTTGCCGGATTTGCCGGCCTGGCGGACACCGGTGGCGGCGCCCTCAGCGGAGAACAGGTTGGCCGCGAAGATGCCGACGATGCCGGGATTCTTCTGCAGCGCCGCCAGCGTCACCTGCGCGGCCGTCGAGGCTTGGTCCTGGTCATACTGCACGCCGACGTACTTGAACTTGGGGTCGGCCTTGGCCGCGGTGGCGAAGCCCTGCTGGCGCTGGTCGGTGGTGCTGATGCCGGGCTTGACGTTGACCACGAGCACTTCGCCGCCGCCAGGCACCAGCTGCTGGATCGCCCTGAAGGCGTAGGCCCCGCCGGCCACGTTGTCCGAGGAGATCTGCGAGACGGCCCCGGACGGGTCGTTCAGTGTGGTGTCGACGAGAACGACCTTGATGCCGGCCGCCATGGCCGCGGCGATCGGGGGCCGGCTGGCCGTCACGTCGTTGGGAGCGATCAGGATCGCGTCAGGCTTGGCCGCGGTGACCGACTCGATGATCGGGTTCTGCAGCGTGGCATCGAACTGCGTGGGCCCCTGGATGTTGACGGTGACGTTGCCGAGCTTGGCGGCCTCGGCCTTGATACCGCAGCCCATCGTGACGTAGAACCCGTCACCGGCCACGCCCTGGATGAACGTCATCTTGTAGGTCTTGCCGCTGGTCGAGCCGCCTGCCGTAGACCCGCCTGTGGTGGTCCCGCCGGACGCGGGCGAGGACGTGCTTGAAGAACACGCCGCAGTGAGGGCCAGCAGCAGGACTGCCGCCCCCGCGGTTGGTGCCATCAGAGACCGTTTCATACCTGCTCCTTCGCGTGAAACCGGGTCGGCTGCCGACCCGGATGACGCCGGGACCGTCTAGACGCGCGGCGCCGGGCCTTGCGTCTCGCGGACCGGCGTGTTCAGCTGTTGGCAATCTCCTGTAAACATGACGGGTTGATCTTGGCGCAGTCATGACACCGATGTCAATACTCTTGCTAGCTACACTTAATCCTTGCTGGTTTAGGGAGTCTAACCAGCAGGTATCGTTTTGGCTTCAAACCTTGACATCGATGACATGAAGGAGCACCCTCTTCGTTAACATTGCGGCATGATTACGACAGTGTCACGGGATCGCAGCTAGACGGCTCGGCCGCGTCGGCAGGTACCGGATCGGTAAGGAGTTGATCTGATGAGCGTTGCGCTGGAAGCACGGGACATCACCAAGGTGTACGGTCACGTGAGCGCGCTGGCCGGGGCCGACTTCGAGGTGAGGATGGGCGAGGTGGTCGCGCTCATCGGGGACAACGGGGCGGGCAAGAGCACGCTGGTCAAGATCCTGTCGGGCACCGAGACGCCGACGTCGGGCCAGATCCTGGTCGACGGCCAGAAGGTGACCATCGACGGCCCGCTCGCGGCGCGCCGTTACGGAATCGAGACCGTGTATCAGGATCTGGCCCTGGCCCCGCACCTCAACCCCGTGCAGAACATGTACCTGGGCCGCGAGGTCATGCGTACGGGAGCCCTGGGCCGGCTCGGGTTCATGAACAACGCGGAGATGCGGGCCGGCGCCAGGAAGGCGTTCAACGAGCTCGGTGCGACCGTACGCAACTTTTCCGGCAGCATCGGCGCGATGTCCGGCGGCCAGAAGCAGGCGGTCGCGGTCGCCCGGGCCGCCGCCTGGGCCAAGCGAATCGTCCTGCTCGATGAGCCCACAGCCGCCCTCGGCGTGGTGCAGACCAAGAGCGTCCTGGACCTGATCCGCCGGGTCCGCGACCGCGGGCTCGGCGTGGTGTTCATCAGCCACTCGATGCCCCAAGTGATCCAGGTCGCCGACGAGATACAGGTCATGCGGCTCGGCCGGCGGGTGGCCACGTACAAGGCGAAGGAGACGACGATGGAGGAGCTGGTCGGGGCGATGACCGGCGCGGTGACGCAGGAGAAGCAGTCATGACCGAGCAGAGGACCGTGCCGCCCTCCGCGCCTGCCGATGCGGTGCCGAGCGACGAAGGGCCGACCGGCCGGCTCGCGCGACTGGCCCAGTTGCAGTCGCTGCAGATCATCCTCGTGCTCGCGGTGATCGTCATCATCTTCGGGGCGATAAAGCCCGGCGCCTTCCTGACCGTCTTCAACATCCGCGGGATCGTCCAGAACACGGCCATCCTGACAGTCCTGGCCGTCGGGATGACCTTCGTCATCATCACTGGCGGCATCGACCTCTCGATCGGCAGCGTCCTGATCTTCAGCGGCGTCGTCGCCGATAAGGCAATGGCGGCCATAGGCGGCGGCCAGGGCTGGGGTAGCGCCCTCATCGGCGCTCTGGTGGCCATCGGCTGCGGGTTCGGCTGGGGCCTGCTCAACGGATTCCTGGTCGCGCGGGCCAAGGTCCCGCCGCTCATCGTCACGCTCGGCACCCTGGGGATGGCCCTGGGCCTGGCCGAGGTGATCACCGGGGGCGTGGACCTGCGCAATGTCCCGACCGTCATGGTCAACACGGTGGGCTTCGGCAACATCTTCTGGCAGGTTCCCACCCTGGCCGTCATCGCCGCGGTCATCATCGTGATCGGCGCCGTGATCCTGCACCGGACCCGGTTCGGGCTGCATACCTACGCGATCGGATCGAATCCCGAGGCGGGCCGGCGTTCCGGCGTCAACGTCCCCCGCCACCTGATCATGGTCTACACCCTGTGCGGCCTGCTGGCCGGCTTCGCCGGCTGGCTCAACCTGGCGTTCTTCCAGTCCACCACGATCGGTGGGCAGACCTCGACCAACCTCAGCGTGATCGCCGGCGTCGTCATCGGCGGCACCAGCTTGTTCGGCGGCTACGGGTCCATCCTCGGCAGCGTCATCGGGGTGTTCATCCCGGCCACGCTCCAGGATGGCTTCGTGATCATCGGTATCCAGCCGTTCTGGCAGCAGGTGGTGGTGGGGGCCGTCCTCATCGCCGCCGTCTACGTCGACCAGCAGCGGCGCGCGGCCGCGCTGCGGGGTGGCAACCCGAGGATGAGCGGCCTGCTGCGTCATCTGACTACCAGAGGAGAGGCGGCGGGGGCCGAAGCAGCGGCCGCGCGGGAGTGACCCCGGGACGTCTAGGTCCCATCCGCCGAAGGAGCAGCATGAAAGCCGTCGTCTACGACGCCCCGGGCAGTTTCACGATCACGGAGGTCCCGACGCCGGATCCGAAACCCGGAGAGGTCCGGGTCCGGGTGCGGCAAACCGGGATCTGCGGCACGGACCTGCACATCCACAACGGGAAGTTCTTCGCCGAGTTCCCGCTCACCCCCGGACATGAACTGATCGGGCCGGTGGACGCGCTGGGTGACGGCACCGAGGGCTTCCGGGTCGGCGAGTACGTCTCGGTCAACCCCAACATGAACTGCGGGCACTGCGAGTACTGCCGGACCGGGCGCACCTTGCTGTGCGCCAACCTCAAGGGACTGGGCACGAACTGGCCGGGCGCCTTCGCCGAGTACGTCAGCGTGCCCGCCAACCTGGTCTTCTCGGTGGACGGGATCGACCCGGACACGTCAGTGTTCACCGAGCCCACGGCGTGCGCCATGCACGGCGTGGAAACGCTGAGCCCGCGGCCGGGGAGCACCGCCCTGGTCTTCGGCGCGGGCCCGACCGGCCTGCTGCTCTCCCAGCTCATCGCGCGTGGCGGCGCGGTCAGCGTGACGGTCGCGGCCTCGTCGGCATTCAAGCTGAAGCGAGCCGAGGCCCTCGGGATCGACACCACGTTCCTGATGGACCGGGCGGATCTGGCCGGGGATGCGGCGAAGCTGATCGCGGCCTCGGGCGGCGGCTTCGACTACGTGGTGGATGCCACCGGTTCGGCGGCGGTGTCGGAACAATGTGTCCCGCTCACCCGGAGCGGCGGGACCGTGATGTTCTACGGCGTGACCGAGCCCGAAGACCTCGTGCGGGTCAGCCCGTACGATGTGTTCCGCCGCGAGATCACCATCAAGGGCTCCTTCGCGGAGATCAACTCCTTCCCGGCCGCGATCGCGGCACTGCGGACCGGCCGGGCGCGTACCGACGGCCTCATCACGCACCGGTTCACGCTCGATGAATACGCCGATGCCCTCGACGCGCTGCGCGGTGACCGGACGGTCCACAAGATCATCATCGAGTGCTGGCAGAAGTGACCGCGGCCTGCACCCTGGGTCTCGACCTCGGGACCAGCTCGGCCAAGGCGGTCGTGACCGACACCGGGGGCAAGGTTCTGGCTCAGGCGGCCGCCGGTTACGCCGTGAGCTCCGCGAAGGCCGGCTACGCGGAGAGCGACCCGGCCGACTGGTGGAGCGCGGTGACCGCCTGTGCCCGCGAGGCCGTCCAGGTCGCCGGCCAGGCGGGCGGCACGCGGCCGGCGGCGATCGGGCTCTCCGGGCAGATGCACGGCCTGGTGCTGGCCGCTGCCGACGGGCAGGCGCTCCGGCCGGCCCTGCTCTGGGCCGACAGCCGTGCCACCGGCGCGCTGCGCGCCTACCGGCGCCTGACGCCGGACGCGCTGGCCCGGCTGGCCAATCCGCTGACCCCCGGGATGACCGGGCCGCTGCTGATGTGGGTGGCCGAGCACGAGCCGGGGACGTACCGGGCCGCGCGCTGGGCGCTGGCGCCCAAGGACTGGCTGCGGGCCCGCCTCACCGCCGAGGTCCACGCCGAGCCCAGCGACGCGTCCGCCAGCCTGCTCTACGACGTGCCGGGTGACCGCTGGGACCTCGAGGTGGCCGGCGCACTCGGCCTGGACGCCGGCCTGCTGGCCCCGTTGCTGCCCTCGGCCGGCGCGCCGGCCGGGCACCTGACCGCCGGCGCCGCGGACGAACTGGGGCTGCCCGCGGGTATCCCGGTCGCGGCCGGGGCCGGCGACACCGCGGCGGCGACCCTCGGCAGCGGCATCGGCCCAGGCGAGGTCCAGCTGACCGTCGGCACCGGCGCGCAGGTCATCCGGCCGCTGGCCGGGGCGGTCAGCCGGGCGGACGCCGGGGTGCATCTGTACCGGTCAGCGACGCCGGTCGGCTGGTACCAGATGGGCGCCACCCTCAGCGCCGGGCTCAGCCTTAACTGGGTGCGCCAGGTCATGAACGCCAGCTGGGCGGAGCTGTACGCCAGCGCCGACCGGCCGGGCCGACCAGGCCGGGGCCCGATCTTCGTCCCGCATCTGTCCGGGGAACGGACACCGTATTGCGATCCGGCGCTGCGCGGCTCCTGGACCGGATTGTCGCTGGCCGACGACCGGACGTCGCTGTTGCGGGGCGCGCTCGAGGGAGTCGCGTTCGCAATCCGCGACGCGCTGGATGCGCTGCTCGGAGGGCCCCTGTCCCGGGGGCAGGGCCCGCCGTATCTGCGGCTGGCGGGCGGGGGCACCCTGGCCGCCGGCTGGCGGCAGTTGCTCGCGGACGTGCTGGGGTTGCCGCTCTATGCGGTGGACGTGCCGGCGGCGTCCGGCCGGGGCGCCGCCCTTCTCGGAGCTGTCGCCGCGGGCCTGCTGAGCTTCGACGACATCGCCGGACCGCTGGCCCCTCCGGCCAGCCTGGTCGCCGAACCTGACCCGGCGATCGCCGCTAGCCACGCCGAACGCCAGGCCAGGTTCCGGCACGTCGTCTCCGTCCTGCAGCCGGAAGAGGGAGCAGCATGACCACCGTGACCGGGGACACGCTGGCGGAGCTGAACGTGCCGGTGCCTGGTTATGACCGCCGTCAGGTGACGACCGGGATCGTGCACATCGGCGTCGGCGGTTTCCACCGCGCGCACCTGGCCATGTACATCGACACGTTGATGAATCGCGGCGCGGCGATGGACTGGGGCATCTGCGGTATCGGGGTACAGCCGTCCAACACCACGATGCGCGACGCGCTGGCCGCCCAGGACGGCCTGTACACCCTGGTCCTGCGGCATAGCGACGGCACCTGGGAGCCTCGCGTGATCGGGTCGATCGTGGAGTACCTGTTCGCGCCCGACGATCCCGGGGCCGTGATCGAGAAGATGGCCGCGCCGGCGACCCGGATCGTGTCGCTCACCGTCACCGAGGGCGGTTACTACCTCGACGCGGTCACCGGCGAGTTCGACGCGTCCGATCCGTCGGTGCTGGCCGACCTGCGGCCGGGAGCCACGCCGTCCACCGTTTTCGGGCTGGTGACCGAGGCGCTGGCCCGCCGCCGGGACCGGGGCATCCCCGCCTTCAGCATCCTGTCTTGCGACAACATCCAGGGCAACGGCCGCGTGAGCCAGCTGGCGTTCACCGCGTTCGCCCGCCTGCGCGATCCCGGGCTGGCCGACTGGATCACTCGCCACGTCCGGTTCCCCAACTGCATGGTCGACCGCATCACGCCGCAGACGACCGATGAGGACCGTGCCGAACTCAGCCTGCGGTTCGGCGTCGAGGACCGGTGGCCGGTGCTCTGCGAGCCGTTCACCCAGTGGGTGCTGCAGGACGACTTCGCCGACGGCCGGCCGCCGCTGGAAGACGTCGGCGTGCAGATCGTCTCCGACGTGGAACCCTACGAGCTGATGAAGCTGCGACTGCTCAACGCCAGTCACCAGGCCCTGTGCTATCCGGGCTACCTGGTCGGGTACCGGCTCGTGCACGAGGTCACCACGGACCCGCTGTTCGCCCGGTTCCTGCTGGACTACATGACCGCCGAAGCGATTCCCACCTTGCGGCCGGTGCCCGGCATCGACCTCCATCAGTACGCCCGCCAGCTCATCGAGCGGTTCTCCAACCCGGAGGTGCGCGACACCGTAGCCCGGCTGTGTGCCAACACCTCCGACCTGATCCCGAAGTTCCTGCTTCCGGTCATCCGGCACCAGCTCGCGGCCGGCGGTCCGTTCACCCGCTCGGCGGCGATCGTGGCCAGCTGGGCCCGCTACGCCGAGGGCGCCGACGAGAACGGCGAGACGTACGAGATCGACGACGTGCTCGCGCCTGCGCTGCAGACCGCGGCGAGACGGCAGCGCGGGCACCCGACCGCGTTCCTGGAGGACAACCGCGCGGTCTTCGGAAATCTGGCCGACAACCCCGCATTCACCCGGGTGTACCGCGCGATCCTGACCTCGCTTTTCGACCGGGGTGTCCGGAAGACGCTCGCTGGCCTCGACCACTACAGGGAGGACTCGCCGTGACCGTGATGCGACGCGTCGTCGTCTACCCGGGCCGGATCGCCGTCGAGGCGGCGGACATTCCCGCGCCCGGCCCGGACGAGGCCCTGGTCCGCACGCTGGTGGCCGGCGTGTGCGGATCCGACCTGCACGCGGCCCGCGGGCACCACCCGTTCGTCCCGCTCCCGTACCGGCCGGGCCACGAGGTCGTCGGGATCATCGAGGCGGGCTCGGAGTGGGCGCCGGGCCAGCGGGTCATCGTGGAACCGGACCTGCCCTGCTGGACGTGCAAGATGTGCACGACGGGCCGCGAGAACCTGTGCGAGAACCTGCAATTCTTCGGCTGCGGCTACGCTCAGGGCGGCATGGCCGACTACTTCACCCTGGCCGCGAACCGCCTGCATCCGGTGCCGGACGCGCTGGACGACAACACCGCGGCGCTCATCGAGCCGCTGTCCACGCCGGTGCACGCGGTCCGGCTGGCCGGTGATGTGGCCGGCCGGTCGGTCGCCATCCTCGGAGCCGGCACCATCGGCCTGTTCACCCTGGCGGTGCTCCGTGCGCACGGGGCCGGCCCGGTGGTCAGCACCGATCCGAACCTGGCCAAGCGCCAGCGCGCCGAGGCCCTCGGTGCCGACGCGACGATCGACGCGCGCGCGCCCGACGTCACCGGGCAGGTGCGGGAGGCGCTGGGCGGCAGCGCCGACATCGTCTTCGACTGCGTGGCCATCCAGTCGTCCGTCGACCAGGCGATCGCCATCGCCGACAAGGGCGGGACAGTCATGGTGGTCGGCGTCCCGGCCGGAGAGGTCAGCGTCCCGCTGCCGATCGTCCAGGACCACCAGATCCGCATCCAGGGCAGTGCCACCTACCTGCCCGAAGACTATGCCGAATCGGCCGGCCTGCTCGGCCGGGGCGCCATCCGCAGCTCGGATTTCGTCACCGCCACCCGACCGCTGGCTCAGGTCGCCGAGGCCTTCGAGCTGGCCTCGTCCGGACAGCACGTGAAGGTCCTGGTCCATGCCTGATCCGACGCGAGGCACCCGCCGCCTGGACCGCAAGCTGGGCGCGATCACGGCGGGCCGGTACACCCCCGGCGACTTCGTCATCGCGGACGCCAAGGACGCCGACATGGCGTTCGGCCTGACCTCGGCCGGACCATCCAGGGCCGGGAGCGCCCGCTATCGCACGCGCGGCGACTTCCTCGGCGACATGCGGGCCCTGGTCGCGCAGGGCGAGCTGGACATCATGCTGACCTCGGCGTCCAACGGGGAGCGGCTGGCCCAGGACGACTCGCTGGGGGATATGACCCTGGCCGTGCGGGGAAACGACAGCACCGACATCTGGAACAGCCGGGGCGGCCGCTATCCCGGCGTGCCGTCGCGGCCGTTCCGCACGGCCGACCTGACCGCCGTCCGCCCGTTCTGCGATCTGGTGCTGTACTCGATGACCTTCAACAACGACCTGGACTACGACCTGGCCACGCTCGAGGCGTACAACGGGTTCCGGCGGGAGGCCGCCGCACTGGGCATCCGGCATTTCCTCGAGGTCTTTAACCCCAACGCGCCGGCCGGGCTGGCGGAGGTCGGCGCGTTCGTGAACGACTCGATCACCCGCGCCCTGGCTGGGGTCACCGGCGCGCAGCGGCCCTTGTTCCTGAAGGTGGCCTACAACGGCCCGGAGGCGCTGGCCGAGCTGGCCGGGTACGACCCGGCGCTGGTGGTCGGCATCCTGGGCGGGTCGGCAGGCACCACCCGGGATACCTTCGAACTGCTGCGCCAGGCCGAACGGCACGGCGCCCGGGTCGCCCTGTTCGGCCGCAAGATCCAGCGCGCGGAGTCGCAACTGGACCTGGTCGCCCTGATGCGGCCGGTGCTGCGCGACGAGCTGAGTCCGGCCGATGCCGTGCGTCTCTACCACGATGCCCTGGCCCAGGCCGAGATCGCTCCGCACCGCGAGCTCGAGGCCGACCTGGAGGTGACCGATCCCGTGCTGCGTGCCGGATGAGCCGCCCCAGATGAGCCGCGGCGTCCTGTGCGCCGGGACCGTTCTCGTTGATGTCGCCAAGGTGATCGACGCCTACCCGGCCCTCGATCATCTGGCCACGATCGAGCAGGTGTCGCTGAGCACCGGCGGCCCGGGCCTTAACATGGCCGTCGACCTGCGCATGCTCGGGGCGGCCTTCCCGATCGGGGTGCTCGGCGCCGTCGGCGACGACGAGCACGCCGGCTTCATCCTGGCCGAGTGCGCGCGGCTGGGCATCGAGGTGGCCGGTATCCGGAAGCTGGCCGGCGCGGTCACCTCGTTCACCGACGGGATGATCGAGCGGGACGGCGGACGGCGGACGTTCTTCCACCACAGCGGCGCGAACGCCTTGTTCGACGCCTCGGGCGCCGACCTGGGCGGGGCCCGGATACTGCACGCCGGCGCGCCCGGCATCCACCCGGTCATGGACCGGGCCACGCCCGGCGGGGGCAACGGCTGGTCGGCCTTGCTGCAGCGCGCCCAGGCCGCGGGCCTGCACACCAACCTGGAAATGGTCAGCCTGGCGCCGGAACGCACCGCTCAGGTGGCCCGGCCGTGCCTGCCCTGCCTGGACAGCATCGTGATCAACGAACTCGAGGCTGGCGCGCTGACCGGCATCGAGGCCGCGGTGCCCACCGCGGACGGGCCGGTGGACTGGCCGGCCCTGGAGGCGATGGCGCTCGGCCTGATCGAGCAGGGCGTGTCGGTACTCGCCGTGGTGCACTTCCCGGCCGGCTGCGTCGCCGCCGCCCCCGGCGGCCGGACCTGGCGTCAGGGCTCGGTCCGGCTGCCGCGCGAGCAGGTCCGCAGCACCACGGGCGCGGGCGACGCCTTCGCCGCCGGCGTCAT